>Ga0315273_10008156_pt1 | contig 13199 bp, 16 predicted proteins | sample YL17G02_0_MG_FD_205753 | JGI IMG/M metagenome (GOLD analysis project Ga0315273, IMG submission 205753) | Sediment microbial communities from Yellowstone Lake, YNP, Wyoming, USA - YL17G02_0 | ecosystem: Environmental > Aquatic > Freshwater > Lake > Sediment | place: USA: Wyoming | collected...
AGTCCTCGTCTTTGTAAGAGGCCATTGGTTCCGGATTGGCCACTGGTTTTAAATCGCTGACAATGTATTTGCCGGCGTCTATTTTCAAGGATTTTCCCTTAAGCCGCTCCAGATTTTTAGGAGAAATATCGTCTATGTCCTCAATGCTTGACCTTCTTTTTAAATTTAATGCCGCTCCGCACTTGGGGCAGAATTCTTCTATCTGTTCCCTGTAGTCCTTAACTGTCCTTTTCCACCAGTCGGGCTCAACTTTCCAGCCATTGCTTCCGTTAAAAAGGATAGACATGGCGGCGGCAATTTCGCAAAAAAACGCGCCCTTGGGATTTATGGCCGCGCTCCAGCTCTCCTGAAGCCAGCAGTGGTCAATAGCCAGAAACATTTCTTTTCTGTCCGGGATAACCTCTTCTGCCGCGACCAATAACGGACAATGATATATATCAGGCCTTGTGTGGTCATTGAGAAAAATATTTCCGAATGTTTGGCAGATAATTTCCCGGTGATGTTCATAACCCTTTGGAAACGACGACCACAGGCCCAATTGTTCTTTTGGTATCCGCGACAAGGAGGCGTATTTGCAGAACTTGAAAAATTCGGGATGGAGCAAGGGTTCCCCGCCCATAATGCCGACCATTTTGGGAAATCCCTTCATGGAAATCACCGCCTCCCTAAACTGTTCAAAACTCATAAAATACGGCTTCTGGTGCCCGCAAAATCTCGTGCAGTTTGAACAGCTTTTGGTGCAGGCGTTGGTTATTTCTATCTGCACTGTATCCATGTCAATAATGGTCCGCATAATAATTTTAAAAAATTAAATTAAACGCTGTTCAATCTACTTATTATTACATCCCGAGCAGGTCTTGCCCTTTAAATTACACTCAGGTTTTTTACAAATGTACTCCCGGCATATTCTGGACCGGTTCTCATAAATTGTGCACCGGCCATCTTCTTCTATCTTTGAACACTTGTGGAATAATCTGACTTTCCCTTCCCCCAAGTCAATCGCTCCTTTGATTAAATCGCCCAACTTTTCATTTTGTATTCCGTGGGCTTCAATAAACTCTTTCCAATCTGGAGACATGCGTTCAGGAAATATTAAATCATATTGATATAAATCGGTATCAAATTCAGTACAACAAAGAGGCACTGGCTTGTTTATATTTTCATTTGAGTCTGGCATGGATTTACATTAAGTTAACCCCCATCTTTTTAAGGTTTCTTTCATACGAATGACTTTTTCCTCCGTTGATATTGTATATTGATGCCAGAGATAATCGCCTCCCGGCTGGCCCAGTTTGTTTAATAAATCAATGAAAGTTGTGAATTTCAACCCGTATTTGGCGATATTTCTGGAAAGAGTGTAATCGTCTATCAAATGCTCCGGAGTGATAATAGTATTTAATTCGCTGACTATCGGGCTGATATTGGCGACAGCCTCTTCAAGAGTGATGTCGTCCAAAGGTTTCCAGAGTTCAACACACCAGTCGCTGGCAATAGTAAACCAGTTGCAGGAGCCGATATTCCTGCTGTCTCTCATAAAGTATCTGTCGTATTTCCATCTGTTGCTGGCTTGGTCAGCGCCATTATGCAATACCGTATCCTTAGACAAATGATTGGTGATGTCCATCAGGTCGGGATGGATCAAAGCGTCGGAATCAATATAAATATTCCAGTCGTTTCCCATTTTTTGGCCTAGTTCATAAATCTGAAGTTTTTCGTAAACAGGGGGAAAGCCGGGAAATTTGCGTTCCTTTATAGTATAAAGATCAGCGCCTATTTTATCGGCATGTCGTTTGATGAGCGGATAGGTCAGTTCCATTATCTCCGGAGCGTAGTTGTCAACATTGAGAGTAAAAATTGTTTTTTTAAGTCTTTTTTGCCACATATGATTAAATTTATTAAGATTATCTAAAAATAATTACCTGAATCTTTCAGCTCCTCCACGATTTTCACACGGACAAGTCTTATCAATCGACCAGATTCTTTGAACTTCCGACTCCGGTGCAAACTTAGTGTCGGATATTCCCAACTTAACGCTATCTTGGTTAAAATCATGACCGCAGAGAAGCGTTTTACATTTCGGATACCATGCTTCTATATCCTCAGAGACCGATTTCCTGTCATGCGAACCGTCCAAAAACACCATATCAATGGATTTGTCTTTGAATTGTTTTGCCGCTTCAACGCTTCTCTTTTCTATAATTTGAACATTTTTGAATTGAGCCATGTTCGTTCTTAATTCCTGTTCCGCATCTGGATATTCTTTGGGATTAGCCTTAAAGTCGTCAACTAAATAAACGGTGCCAGGACAACCGCTTGCCAGAGCGTGAGCGCTCCTCCCTTTCCACGCTCCTACTTCCACTATTGAATTCATTTTTTGAGCAGTCAAATATAACCAGATCATTTCAGAATAGGACATCCACCCTTCTATCTTAGGGTCTTTGTAGTCGGATACACGCCAGTTGGCAAGCACCGTTCTCATATTTTTGACTTTCTCTTCTGTCGGCATCATAGATTGATGCCAAAAATAATCGCCTTTGGACTGGCCCAACTTGTTTAATAAATCAATGAAAGTCGTAAACTTCAACCCGTATTTTGCGATATTTCTGGAAAGGGTGTAATCGTCTATCAAACGTTCGGGAATGATTAGGTTATTTAAGTCATTGAGTATCGGATTGATATTGGCAACGGCCTCCTCAAGAGTTAGGTCGTCCAAAGGTTTCCAGAGTTCAACACACCAGTCGCTGGCAATGGTAAACCAGCCGCAGGAACCGATATTTCTTCCGTCTCGCGAAAAAAATCTGTCATACTTCCATCTGTTGCTTGCCAAATCAGACCCGTAATGCGACACCGTGTCTTTTGACAGATGATTAGTGATGTCCATCAGGTCGGGATGGATCAAAGCGTCGGAGTCAATATAAATATTCCAGTCGTTTTCCATTTTCTGCGCCAGTTCGTAAATCTGAAGTTTTTCGTACACCGGCGGAAAGCCGGGAAATTTTCTTTCTTTTATGGTATAAAAATCGGCGCCTATTTTATCGGCATATCTTTTTATCAACGGATAAGTCAGCTCTGTTATTTCCGGAGCGTAATTGTCAACATTGAGAGTGAAGACTGTTTTCTTTAATTTTTTTTGCCACATATAATATAAATAAATTTATAACGCCAAACACCAGGCATTATAATTTATAACGCCCAGTACTCTTATTAAGCATTATATTATAGTATGCTTTTCTTTTCTCTAATTTACCGTTGAAAACTCTAACTTTTTCTCAGTGGACACTAAAAATGCCCTATTTTCAATAGGGCTAGCTCTGAATTTAAGAAAACTTCAATTCAAAAAGAAAAAAATAAAAGTCTAAACAACTTTTTCTAAAGGACAAATTCTATCGGACATATTAAACATAAAGGACACTAAGTGGGACTCTTCATTCGTTTTTCTTAAGTTTCTCCAAATCTTCCTGAGTCCATCCATTTACCGGCCAGAATTTTTCCACTAGCCAGGACAACGGACGGATCTGTTTATGCCATTTTCCACTCCACAATAAATTTTTGACGTTATTTTTGGTTTTTTGGGTGTCTCTGCCTCCTGCGGGCCAGGGAAAACCAAAATCCCCTCCCTGAGTTCTAAACATGTGAGCATACCAGGTTTTATGGTTGACCAGCACCCTGCCGCCTGACAGCCAGGTTTTAACCGCTACCTCAATCCCCTGATTGCCCCAGTTGCCCAATTTTTCATCGCATAATTCAAGTTCCCAATATTTTTCTCTGGTAGACATAAAACAAGAACCCTGCAAGGACATTGTTTCAGTAAAACCCTTCTCTTTTTTATCTTTTATATACTGGGGCCTGTGTTTCCAATCTTCAAAATATTGAAAATGGGGTTCGGAATTAAAGGAGTAGGAAGTGCTTTGGGGATTGCGCTTTCCAATCCACACCATTCTTCTTCTGATTTTATTTGACCTCCCGCAGTTCGGACATTTCTCCGGAGTTGGCCCCTGGTATTTTTTCCATCCGCAATAATTGTGATAGCAAACCCAATCAAAAGCCCAGAGATTCCTCATTATCGGGACCATTGTCACATTGTCTCCCACTTCCTTGAATCCCTCTATCATTTTACGGTCAAAGCCCTTGTCAAAGGAGCAATGAGCGTCCACCTTCATCACATACTTGGCTTGGGAAGATTTACAGGCCAGATTGGCCGCCGCCCTCTGCCCGATAGCTTCAGGGACGTAAATAATATTCACCCTTTCATGCTGAGGAACCGGCGGATCAGCCCATTTCTCGTCCAAAAGAGCGATGACTTCCGTATCCGCTTCAATATTGGCCAAAATATCTTCTATGGTTCTGGCCAAAAACATTTCATTTCTGGACGGTATGATTATACTGAGTTCTTTTGCCATAAGTTGTGTAATAATTAAACAATTCCCTTTCCTTTGCAAGTGCAGTTATAATTTAAAATTTTCTATGTATTCTTTCAGTACACGAATATCTCTTTCCCTGACCTCAACAACTTTCGGCAACCAGTATTTTTTGGTCCATTGTTCGTTCCGCCCCTGCCGATTTTTGCGCCTATGCACATGATCCCTGACATTATTGTGGTGAGTCTTGACATCAAGCATATGAACTCTTCTGTTTATCCCCATCGCCACGTCATTCAACCATCTGTCCCCTACCTGCGCTCCGTCAATGGGGCAAAGGAAATAGCCGGTTGCATCTATCCAATTTTTATGCAAAAAGCCCATCGTGCCGTATTTCCAGATTCCCCAGTCAATGCTATCGGGGCAAACCAAAGCTATTTTGTCTTCAAATTTTTCAAATTCCTCCAAAACTCTCTTGTCCCATCCTTTGGTTAAAAAAACTATGTCATCCGCGCCGAACATATAGATGGGACCAGTAGCGATTTTTTGGCACTCGTTTGCCATTTGGATGATATTGAGCTTATTCTCTCCGCTACCCGGCCCAATCACCTCCTTATGGTGGCCAATGTATTCATAAACGGAAAGGTCATCATTGTCGTGGTAGCTGATAAATTCAATGTTGTCCGGATTGTCTGCCAAATCCAAAGCCGATTGGCACATTTGCTTATAAATTTCGGGCCTTCCTCTGGTAGCGAAGCAAAGTGAAATCATGAGTTGAAATTATCAATAAAATTTTGTAATAATTTAACATCCCTTGCCCTTCTCGCGGCCATTTTCCCCGATTTATAGCGGCGAAGACAATCAGTTTTTTCGCACAATTCCCCATACTCTCTATGAGTTTCATCTTCTCTAATCATCAAATCTCTGACTCCCATGTTGTTGGTGTAGAACATTCTGTTTAATCTTCTGGCCACATCATTTATCCAGCAATCACCGCGACGGGGGAGATCCGGAGGCAGGAAATAACCGACAGTGTCTATCCAATTCTTATGCAAGAAGCCCATCATTCCAAAAGCCGAGCGTTGCCGGTGGTTATTCGGGTAAACAAATAATATCTTATCTGGAAACTTGTCAAAAGCCTCCTTGACGAATTTGTCCCAATTAGGATATCTTTCGTCAAACATAACATCATCTGCTCCAAACATATAAATAGGCCCAGTAGCTATTTTTTGACACGCGTTAGCCGCACGATGCGGGTCAGTTCTCTCACCCATTACTTCCTTGTGATTTCCCATATATTCATAGACCGAAGAATCATCATTATCGTGATAACTGACAATTTCAACATCATCCGGGTTTGAAGCAGTTTCTATAACAGACAAACACATTTGCTTAAAAACTTCCGGTCTTTTTCTTGTTGCAATACACAATGAAATCATGATTTGAAATTATCTATAAATTTTTGCAGAATTGTAATACTTCTCTCCCTTTCCTCTTTTTTCGAAAAATAATAAACTCTCTTTGACTGCAATTCCTGCCCCCTCCGCCAATATTCCGCGTGCGTTTTGTCATCAGTAATGACACAATGGACTATAATCACGTCCCCAAGGTAAATCTTCCTATTTACTCCTCCGGAAATGCAGTTCACCCAATTATCTGCGTATTGGGCGGCAAAATACGGCGGCAAAAAATAACCGAGTGCGTCAACCCAATTTTTATGCATGAATCCTGTCGAGCCAAATCGTGAGCGATAGCGTTTGTCATTCGGAAAAACAAATAATATTTTGTCCGGATATTTTTCAAAAGTTTCTGCGACACGCTTGTCCCAATCTTTTGTGCAAAAAACTATATCATCCGCCGCAAACATATAAATAGGACCGGTAGCAACTTTTTGACATTCGTTATACATTTGCGATTGGATTATCCTTTCTCCCCTGACCTCTTTATGATTTTTGGGATATTCATAAATTGACTCATCGTCATTGTCGCGGTAAACGACGAATTGAATTTCGTCCGGCTCGACGGCGTTTTGCAACGCCGAAATATACATTTTCTTAAACGATTCCGGCCTTCCCCTAGTTGGTAAACAAATTGAAATCATAAATTGAATATTTTTTTTAAATCCCAACCCGGTATCTTGTCAATGGTAGTTTCTTTCCAGCCAGTTGGTTCGTGAATAAAACTGTCCAAGGTCATCTTTGAAGGTGAAAAAACTTTAGAATGTCTAATATCTATCATTGGAAATTCAGAGTGCCAAGTTTCAAAGTCATCGTTTGAAAATCCCCCCCGTCTTCTCTTTTTTGTCCCCGGCTCATAACCCCATTTTCTTGCCCAACAAGGATCTCTTTTTTTCCTCTCTTCTGGGGACATCATCTCTATTTTTTTAAGACGTTCCAAATAATTATTAAGCGCCAACTTTCTGTTTGCGCATAATCCTGACAGCGAAATCAGCCTGTCATAACCTATGGCCAAAGTAGTAGGATACTTCCATCGCCAGACGTTTTCATTGTAATAAAAAATATCGTCTCTGGGCGGATTAAAATCAAAATGCGAGACCGGGTAAAGCACATCGTGTTCGCAAAAAAACACATAGTCAGCCGCATTTTTTTCCAGAGCCGCGGTTATCTGCCTTGCCATTGTCAAATAATTTCTTCTGCCCTCCACAACAATATTCTCCCCGAAATCAATAGGTTTTTGAGAACAGCTCACAATAGGCAAACCTGATTTTTTGATATATTCTTGAACAATAGAATATATTGGCTCGTCCAAACGGTTATCAGTGTAATAAATAATTCCTTTAGTCATAATTATTGTTTAAACCACATCCAGCTTCTCCGCTTATCTCTTTTTTCACCTTCTACACATTCCTTCCGACCAAGTAAATACCAATTTTTTATGTCATAAGCTTGAGTATATGCATTAACTACATAAGCAACGTGCCAGTTTCCTAGACGAGAATCGGAATTATAAGTGTAAAAATAATCGTGACCCGAAATTATTCCGCCTTTTCTAACTTTTTTTGACCATTCGAAAATGTCTTCAGCAATATATCTGAAATCGTGATTGCCGTCTATATAGACAAAGTCTAAACTTTCATCAGGAAAATCCTCGACGGCTTCCATTGAAGTTTTTCTTATAATGGTGCAGTCATAAGGCGCCAATATCTTTTTAACATATTCATATTGAAGGTCCAATCTCTCTTGACCTCGGGGGTCATTATAATCTGAATAATTGGACCATGGATCAACAGCATAAAGCTTTAATCCCTCCCCACAGAATTTTATTGAAAACTCCCCCTTGGAAACTCCGATTTCCGCGCCAGTTGTATATTTCATTTCTTTAAAAAATTCCGGCAAATCATCGCGGGAACAATCCGGTATCACCGCCGGCCGCCCTTGCAATTTTATCCCTTCTAATATTTTCATATTGCTTAGTCTTTTCTAAGTAAAGACTCATCCGAATAATTTTTAAACCACATCCAGCTTCTCCACCTGTCTCTTTTCTCACCATCCCCAGCTCTCCTACGGCCCAGCAACCAAAAATCACTTATTTTATAAGCTTTAATATATGCGTCAACCACAAAATGAACATGACAAACACCGTCATATGAATGCGATTTGGTATATATGTAATCATGACCCGAAATTATTCCTCCTTTCCTAACTTTCTTTGCCCACTCGCAAATATCTTCAGCCACATATTTAAACCAATGATTGCCGTCTATATAGGCGAAGTCCAAACTTTCATCCGGAAAATCTTTCAGGGCTTCCATTGAGGTTTTTCTTATAATTTTAACATTAGAATAAGGTGCTAAAATTTTTTGAGCATGCTCATATTGGGCACTTAATTTTTCCTGACCCCGAGAATTTCCATAATCGCTATAAGTCTTCCAAGGATCTATGGCGAAAATTTGCAGTCCCGATTTAGCCAATACTTCTGTATACTCTCCCCTATTTACTCCGATTTCTGCTCCGCTTTTAAACCCGAGCTCTTTAAAAAACTCCGGCAAATCGTCTCTTGAACAGTCGGGTATTTCTGCTGGCCGGCCTTTCATTTTTATCCCGTCTGCTAATTTCATAAGTTTGATAAATCTTTAAAATTTGACAATATGGTTGTAAATGGTACTGCGTCTTTAAAATCACGACGATATTTAAAAAGCGGATAAATCTCAGAATACTCATATTTTCCATCGCTACCATCTTTGGTATCGTGAACCACTATATAGTCCGCATTGTTAACAAGACGTTTAATATCCTCTTTTCTCCTCTCATTTGGATGGTGGTCAACCAAAACAACGCTCCAAGTTCCCGAAATATCTATTTTGTCCCAATCATCTACCAAATAAATCTTGTGATAATCGCATTGATACGGCTCCCACAGATTAACAAAATCTATCTGATTATCATATGAAATAAGTTTTCGTTTTTTATCAAAACAGGCTGAATGAAGATATGGAGTTGAGAAAAGCCCGGTGCCCAATTCCAAAATTGGTCCATCTGTTAAATTAACAACTTTGATAAGCGCCGGCAAATGTGTACCGTGATTTGGATTTGGAGTAAATCTCATATTAAAAAATTATTATAAACTTCCGCGGCAGTACCCCAGTAAGGAATCTCCCCTACCGAACCTCGGATAAATCCCGTTTTAAATCCTATACCGCTTCTCGTCTTGAAGTAAAGCACTGGATTTTCTCCTGTCCAAAAATATTTATCTTCTGTAGTAAATATCAGTGGAAGCCGCCGGTTTGGCATGGGTTCCCATTCTGCATGCCCGTCGAGAACCTTTTCTATACTCTTTATCCAAAATTCCCTACCGCACATCTGGGCCGCCTCTACGTAACGTTTTTTCCAAAACCTGTTTCTTCCGTCAAAATAAACATAAAGATTGGTGTATCTATAAACATTATCATTGGTAGGCGGAATAAACTGGAAATATTCCGGGGGGTAAAGGCAATCCGACTCGGCGGCAATACAAAACCTTGTCTTGGCTTCTTTAATTCCGATTAATAATTGCCTGAAAGAGTTTGAATAACACACCGGCTGTTCGCCGACGCAGATATTTGTCCCCAAATCAATCGGTTTTCTTGAGACGCTGATAATGGGAATATCCCCTGCCTGTTTTTTTAGATTAGCGATTATCTTAGCTTCAAATTCCGGCTTTTCTTGATTAGCGGTGTAATAGATAACAGTAGTGTTATTCATATTTATAATTGACTCTTAAAAAACAGGATTTTGAAAATTTGGCTTTTTCTATTATATCTTCAAGCGATATTCTAAGCCCACTTAAAAAATTCTTGTCTATATCTTCGGCTGGTACACCCATATTTTTACGAAAATATTTGTTCTGCACCATATTTGCCGGCACATTGATTACTTTGGGTTTATCTAAACACAACATCAGCGGTCTATTTGGGGGGTTTTTTCTTAAAACTATCTCCAAATCGTTTGGAATCTTGAATTCGTTATTAATCATTATTGGCAGAATATCCTGTTTTCTGAAAATATGTGCACTCACTGACATTGGATAACCCCAATCCCATTTCAATTCACGCCAGCTCCAAGTATTATTCCTGAAATCCGGAGCGTCTTGATAGTCAGGTGCCAATCGCAAACTCAAACAAATGATATCCTGATTCTTCTTAAATTCATCAAATTCCGGATAATTTTCTTCAAACGGCTCTATCATCACATCATCGTCTACCAGAAACATTATATATTCTCCCGGATATTTACCCATACATTCAATAACATGAGCTTTAAAATCCGTTTCAAATACAAATTTTACATCGGGATACATTTTAATTAACTTATCATATCCCAACTTGAACGCAGGATCATAAGTATAAATAACGGTGGCTGGCATATTCAAGCTTCTAAGCAAAAGCTCTAATTGGCAGGCGCGATTCTTGCTAAAAATTATAGTGGTTATTTCTGAACGCATATAGTCATATTATATTACGGTTTTTTAATAAACAGTCCATCACCCCAAGTCTGTCCTGCCCAAACCGCTTCGACAAGTTTAAAACCATAAGGAGCCAGAAACTCAACTAATTGTTCTACTCTTGCGCAATTTTCGTAAAGCTCATCTCTGTTTATCTCCGATACAATGTAGTCAATATGCTTTAAAGTATTTTCTGCTCCCTTAAAAACCTCTAGCTCATATCCTTGGACATCTATACTGATAAAATTATATTCAGAAAAATCAATTCCTAAATCATCTAATCTTGCCATTTCGACGATCTCCTGTTCCTCGAATTTTATTTTAGGATATTGAATTAGATGAAGGACTGGTTTTAATATAGAACTTGACTGGCCCCGGTTCTTTTTTTCAACAAACATCGTCGTTTTTTTATTTTCATTACCAAGAGCTTTTTTAACTAATGAAAACCTTTCTTTTAATCTTTCTTTTAGAACTAAAAAGTTTGAGTTCAATGGTTCAAAGAATATCCTATTTTTAATATCCAGTACATCATACAAACGGTTTTCTTCACCAAAATGCGCCCCAATATGTATAACCCCTTTAATGTGCATATCGTGCTTGATTATTAATTTTTTTAAATCAAGGATTTTATTCATACTTATAATTTCTTGAATAGAGCCAATCCGCAGATCCGTTCTGCGTTATTTTTATACTCATCAATAAATATTACTCTGTTATCTTGCTTTAATTCACCAACAAATCTGCCAACTTCAGGATAACTAATCGTATCGTGAAAAACCAAACAGCCATATTTTTTAATAAATTCAAAATGATTATTATAATCATTTTTTACTCCGTTATATGAATGATCACCGTCAATAAACAGTATGTCAAATTCGATATTTAAATCTCTGACAAAATTATTTGCTTCGGCGCTTTGTGAGTCGCCAATAAATTCTACAAAGGGTAATCCGGCAAGTTGCTTTTCTCTGACTTTTACCATTTTTTTCTGGCGATTATTGTCAAGAATTACCATTTTTTTAAAATGGAAAAAATCATTAAATAATCTGCTTGTGCCACCGGCAGCAGACCCAATTTCCATAAAGTTTGAATAATTGTTTATTTTCGATAATTCAAATAACAGCGTCGAGATTTCTTCCGGCACCTGCTGGATATAGTATGGAGCAGCATCATGTTGCACGCTACAGCCGCATTTTTTTACATATTCAAAGATTTCTTCAAATGTTTTCATAATTTGTCAAATCTTACATATAGTCCTTTTTAATCCTTCATCAAGACTGATGATCGGTTGCCATTTAAGTTCTTTTTTGGCTTTTTTGTTTGAAATGCAAAACCTGAATATTTCGCCGAGACGAACAGGATGATACGTTGGTTTCAAATTTGGCTTATTAAATAATCCGGCAATCTTTTGATGTAAATGATTTAAGGTGGTTTCTTTAGAGGAGCCGAGATTAAAAATTGGCTCTTTCTTTTTGACATCCAGGCCAAGAGCCAGGAGATTTGCCCTTACAATATCCTCCACATAGACATAATCCCTAGTGAGATTACCATCGCCGAACATGTCGGCTGACTGACCGCTTGCAATTTTCTTAATGTAATCGGCCATAGCTCCGCCAACTTGTCGCGGTCCGTATACTGTCGGGTATCTTAAAATCACTATCGGCAATTTGTATGTTTTATTGAAGAATCTCAGATAGTTTTCAGAAGCAATTTTTGAAATTGCATATGGCGTGCTTGGCTGCGATAAGTGCTCTTCTGTAACCGGTAATAAGCGACGGGGATACTCACCGTAAATCATGGCTGACGACGCCATGATAATTTTTTTTACACCATTTTCATGAGCGAGATTAAAAATATTAAGTGAGCCGATAATTCCCTGGGCATCAAATAGGGGCTCCTCAACAGATTTGTGCATATTCGTATTAAACGCCAAATGGAAAACAATCTCCGGCTTCTCTTTCCCAAAAATCTTAACGACTCTCTCATCATTCATATCCATATGGTAAAAAATAGCTTTTGGATTAATGTTTTTTTTTCGTCCCGTAGACAAATTGTCAATAATCAAAACTTGCGCGCCTTTTTTGATTAAAGCATCAACCAAATGGCTTCCAATAAACCCAGCTCCGCCGGTAACAAGTATTTTCATAGTATTAATTTTACTCATCCAATTTCAATTAATTTATCAGATAAAACCTTTCTGGGATAATCAGTAAATCCCCAATTTGATTTATTAACATATCCATTTACATTATATGCGCCATCATGAGAATTTGGCCTGCCATGCTCGATGTGCCAATAATCTGTATCTAAAAATTGCAAAGTAATACCCTTTTGATATAAATTCCAAAGAATTTCGCCATCCATCCCGTTTTGTGAAATGGTTCTATGCCTCTGGTTAGTCTCATCATATCCTTCACCATATTTTATAATGGTATCTCTGCCAACAATTAAAATATCCCCCGCAAAATACCCGCCAATAACCGCATCAGGATTTTTCGGACGATGAACGCACTCCCTTTTTATTATATTCAGTTCATTATCAACCCGAACTCGATTTAGGGGTTTATAATAATGATTTTTATTAAAATTGCTTCTGGCCAAGTCAACAATCGTTCCCATTGTTTTTTCAGGCAAAACAACATCGGCGTTAAGTATAACCAATACATCATATTTACTCATTCTAATACCAACGTTTTTCGCAAAATATTCATAAAATATCTTTGGATTCAGATTTTCACTCGATGAAATGCTCGGTTTAATGATGATATCCGTAAGGTTCTTACTATTAAACATGCCCTTAAACTTTTCGTTATAAATCAAATAGTTTTTAACAGGACACCATTCCACAATAATATACTCATATGGTATATCAAAATTTTCAATTATTTCAATATTTTTTGA
>Ga0315273_10008158_pt1 | contig 13197 bp, 10 predicted proteins | sample YL17G02_0_MG_FD_205753 | JGI IMG/M metagenome (GOLD analysis project Ga0315273, IMG submission 205753) | Sediment microbial communities from Yellowstone Lake, YNP, Wyoming, USA - YL17G02_0 | ecosystem: Environmental > Aquatic > Freshwater > Lake > Sediment | place: USA: Wyoming | collected...
TGGACAGGATAACCCGGCAGACGAGCACCGAGATCGAGCAGAGAGCGGCGGCGGAACGCCAGGCGGCGGCCGAAAGCAACAAACTGGAGATCGCCCAGACGATTGAAAACAATATGAAGATTGCCGTAAACGGGCGGGACTTCGTGAATGCGATCAAGCAGGATATCTACGATCAGCTGAAAGAGGACAGCCGCCGCGGCATAATCACCATCCACGACTCCGCCATAAAGAAATATTAAGACCTTTAAAAAACCGGCATTCTGTCATTTCGGCCGAAGAGCCGAAATCCAATGAAATGAATCTTATTAATTAAATGCCGGAATAAATCCGGCATGACAATAAGGAGATGCAGGATCGCTCACGCGGGTTCAGTGTCTCAGTACCTGAACCCGTCGAATGCCTGATTGGAGCAGTTGCCATAAAGCAGGCTGTGTCGCAATTCAAATGAACTCATGTTTGATGTTCTCAGGTATTCTTAAGTTATTGATACTAAAAGGAAGATTCCCCGTCGCAGCCCTTCGAAGTATCCCGGAGAATGACTTTTTTATAATTGCGACACAGCTTGTAAAGGAAACCCTGCTCCCACAGAGTCAGAATGACGGAATTTATAAATATTCAGCTGCTATTTGAGTTTTTGTTTTACCGAACGGAATAGCTGGCTTTCAAACCGTATCATTCACCGCGGACGATGCGGAGGCCGCCCCTTGAATCCGCCGGCTTCGCGCGGCGTTTACGGCGTGTCGTTCTTATGAAATCGCGGCTGCGGCGGTAGATAGAGGTCGGGTCGAGGCCGAAAATATTGTCGAGCGTCTCCACTTCTCCATGCTCGATCTCCGAGTCCGGCAGGCCAATCCTGAGGACCGGTATCCCGTCGAGATGGTTATCCATCAGGCATTCCGCCGTGAGCGAACCGAATCCGCCGGCGAGGACGTTATCCTCCACCGTGATGACCCTGCCTATCTTTTCCGCCTCGCTGAGGATCAGGTCTTCGTCCAAAGGCTTGATATACCTGGCATCGATGACTGTCGCTTCTATCCCTTCGGTTGCCAGCTTGCCCGCCGCTTCGAGGGCGTTATATACCATCCGTCCGATTGCAACAATAAGAATATCCGAACCGCGCCTCATAACCTCGCCCGTGCCGGGAGGAATAATCCTCAGCGGGGAATCCAGCGACACCCCGATTCCGCTGCCGCGCGGATAGCGGACGGCGAAAGGCGAGCCGCTTTGAACGCCGGTGAATAACAGGTGGCGGAGTTCGTTTTCATCGCGCGGGGAGGCAACCGTGAAATTCGGGATCATTCTCAGATAGCTGAGGTCATAGACTCCCTGGTGGGTGGGGCCGTCTGCTCCGACAAGTCCTCCGCGGTCTATCGCGAATGTGATGGGGAGCTTCATCAAGCTCACGTCATGGACGAGCTGATCGTATGCCCTTTGAAGAAACGTGGAATAGATCGCTATCACCGGTTTCAATCCCTGAAGGGCGAGACCTGAGGCGAAGACGACCGCGTGCTGCTCGGCGATGCCTACATCGAAGAACCTGTCCGGGAATTTTTCGCTGAACGGCTTCAAGCCCGTCCCGTCCCGCATGGCGGCGGTGATCGCCACAACCTTCGGATCCCTCTCCGCTATCTCGCAAAGGGTCTTTCCGAAGACCGATGTATAGCTCGGCGGCATCGGTTTGCGCGGTTTGTTGAATTCACCGGTTTCGACGTCGAACGGGGCTGCTCCGTGAAATGCCTCCATCCGGTCCTCTGCCGGTTTATAGCCTTTGCCCTTCCGTGTAACGATGTGCAGAATGGCCGGTCCCTCGAATGTCTTAGCTTTTTGAAGGGTTTGTATCAAGGAAGCGATGTTATGCCCGTCTTCCGGGCCGACGTATCTGTATCCCAGCTCCTCGAAGAGCATTCCCGGCACAAACATCCGCTTGATGAGATGCTCGGAGGCACGGGCGAAGGAGAGAAGCGGCCTGCCCAGAATGGGTATTTTTTGCAGGAATTTTTTGATTTTTTGGTGAAATCTTATATAGAACTGGCCTGATATTATCCTTTTAAGGTATCCGGATATTCCGCCGACATTCTTGCCGATGGACATCTCGTTATCGTTAAGGATGAGAATAATTTTCTTTCTCATATGCCCGGCCTGGTTCAGCCCTTCGAGAGCGAGACCAGCCGTAAGCGCTCCGTCGCCGCAGACCGGGATGATATGAAAGTCTTCCCTGTTCTGGTCGCGCGCGACAGCCATCCCGAGAGCTGCGGATATGGATGTGCTGCTGTGTCCCGTGTTGAAATGATCATATGCGCTCTCCTGCATCCGGGGGAATCCCGAAAGCCCGCGGTATTGTCGCAGGGTATGAAACGAATCTTTCCTGCCGGTGATAAGTTTATGGGTATATGATTGATGGCCGACATCCCAGATTATGCGGTCTTTGCGGAAATCGAAGACATAATGAAGGGCGAGCGTGAGCTCGACGACGCCCAGATTCGATGCCAGGTGGCCCCCGTTGACGCTGACTGTGTTGATAATCAGCTCCCTGATCTCTCCGGCGAGGTCTTTGAGCTGTTTTAGATTCAATTTTTTCAAATCACCGGGACTATCTATCCTGTCGAGAAGCGATCTCACTTCAATTTCTCCTTTGCAGCAGGTATTCTACTATATAATATAGCCACGGAGCGCGTTTGGCAAATCGGCCGGCTATGCGGATCGCTTCCGCGCCAAGGCGTTTAAGCTCCGCTTCAGCCTTTTCCATACCGAAAACGGATGGATATGTGGCTTTTCCGGCCGTGGAATCCTTCCCCGCCGTCTTGCCGAGTTCGCCGGTGGAGGAGGTAATATCGAGAATATCGTCCTTGATCTGGAAAGCCAGCCCGATATGTCCGCCGAGATCGGTCATTTCCTCGAGGGATTTATCATCCGCTTCCGAAAGGATGCATCCTGTTCTTATGGAGCAGACGATCAAGGCCGCAGTTTTATTCCGGTGGATGAATTCGAGGGTCTCGGGAGTAATATGTTTTCCTTCCGACAGGATGTCCACGACCTGACCCCGCGCCATGCCTTTTATTCCCGAGTAATCCGATAGCTCCCTGATGACTTGGAGCGCCAGGTGTTTTCGTTCCGGCGGCAGCGGCAGAGAGGCAAGAATGCCGAATGCGAGCGCGTTGAGGGTGTCCCCCGCCAGTATTGCCATCGCCTCGCCGTAGGCTTTATGACATGTGGGTTTGCCCCTTCTTATATCGTCGTTATCCAAAGCCGGTAGGTCGTCATGAATGAGCGAATAAGTATGTATCATTTCTATCGCCGCGCCGGCGGGATAGATGATCTCCGGCGTGAAATCGAACGCTTCGGCCGCTGCCCGCGCGAGGATAGGGCGGATTCGTTTACCTCCGGCGAACAAAGAATGCCTCATTGCCCTGTATAGCGGCTCCGGATATTCGGTTTCCGGCGGGACGAGACGGTCCAATTCTCTATCGAATTTTCCGCGTTCGTCGCCGAGGAAGCTTTCCAGTTCGCTATTCATATATGCTTGGTTAAATCCATTCATATAATTTCTTTCGGCGGCAAGGATTTCGCGCTTAAAGTTCTATTTATCCTCTTCGAAAGGCTCTTTTTTGATGCCGCCGGGTCCCTTGACGAGTATTTCGATCTTTTTTTCGATGTTGTCGAGTTTTTCGGAACAAAATTTACCAAGCTCCATTCCCTTTTCGAACATTTCCAGCGTTTCGTCCAGCGTGGCCTTGCCGACCTCTAATTTTTTTACTATCCTTTCAAGCTCTTCGATGGCCTTTTCAAATGTCTGTTCGCTCATAAATACTATTCCTTTTTAGAACCTGATATTTCCATAATGAGGGAGATTATACCCTGAATTCGGCATAGTTATTAAACCTCTGTTTCACTCTGATTTTTATCGCCGTCTCCATTCAGCCCAGTGATATTTGACAATGCCGATCCTGAAGCAAAGCGCGTCCGTATCTCCTCCCCGATTGTCACTTCCGCGCTCGAACGGATCAACGATCTCCCATCCGATTTCAGCGTGATGCTGTAGCCTCTGCCGAGGACGTTCCCGGGATTCAGGGATGCCACCAGGGATGACAAACGGCCCAGCCTGTCCCTGTTGGATTTGAGGCAATTTACTGCAATCATCGAAAGCCGGTTTTCAAGGAAATCCAGCCGCTGCGCCTCACGCTTGACCATATACAGGGGGTCTGTGAACAACCAGCTTCTCTTCATTCCCAGGAGCCGTTCGCGCTCGATGCTTATCCTCGAGCGTGAAAGACCGGACAGATGCGAAAGCAGGTCCGCGAGGTTTTTATGCAGAACCTCTTTCTTTTCTATAATAAGCTCCGCGGCGGCGGAAGGAGTGGGAGCGCGAAGGTCGGCGACGTAATCGGCAATAGTATGGTCCACCTCATGTCCCACCGCCGAGATCACCGGCGTCTTGCAGGCATAAATTGCCCGCACGAGCCTCTCGTCGTTGAACGGCATAAGGTCTTCAAAACTCCCTCCTCCCCTCGTGATAACTATAACATCCACTTTTTCGGTATTATCAAGGTATTCGATGGCTTCCACCAGTTCTATCGGCGCGTTTTCTCCCTGAACGGCGGCATGATAGATTAATATCTGCACATTCGCGAAACGTCTCTTGATTATGTTGAGAAAATCGCGCAATGCGGCGCCGTCCCTAGAAGTTATAAGGCCGATCCTTCGAGGAAGCCTTGGTATTGGTTTTTTTCTTTCGCTATCGAACAGTCCCTCGATCTTGAGGGTCTCGATAAGCTTATGCAGAGAAAGAAGCATATCTCCCACGCCGACCTGCTCCATATACTCGACCAGAAGCTGCATCCTTCCTCTCTCTTCGTAAACTGTCACCTTGCCCCTTGCGATCACCTTCATTCCGTTCTCGGGGCGGAACTTGATATAAAGACTGCGGTTTTTAAACATTACCGCGTCTATCTGAGCATGCTCATCTTTGAGAGTGAAATAATAATGTCCGCTTCTGTGCGCTGTGAATCCGGATATTTCGCCCTCGATTTCCACGTCAAAAAACGCCTTCTCGAGCGTGTCTTTGATCATTAAAACAAGCCGGGAGACGGTGAGGGTCCGGTCGTGAAAGGAGTCCAGGAACAGGGAGTCGTTTTCCATAATGTTTATATTCTCTAATGAATGGCATCCGTTGGCAATAGATAAAAATGTCCGTTTTTTTTCTTTTTATTTGTGCTGAAACGGACATTTTACTATCATTGTAGCGCATAGATCAGATTGAACATATGAACAAGAAAATTAAAACCGATAAAAGGCGGATTCAGGAGGAAGAATATATCTTCCCATATCATTATATTCCGCGGTTCGAGTCCGGGGTCTTCACGCAAACTATGAATATCAACTGGGGGTTCGAGTACCTTTCTTCGATGGAGTTTTTGCTCAGGCTTCTGAACGATATCCCTTTTAAATCGCTTATAGATGTCGGATGCGGGGATGGACGTTTCTGTTCGGAGGCTGCGAGACGTTTTCCCGGCAGACGTATCTGCGGAATAGATGTTTCCGAACGAGCCATATCGCTTGCCAGGACGCTCAACCCGGAGGTGGAGTTTCTCGCCGGCGATATCACAAATTCCGCATTTAAAAATATGGAATCCATAAAAGGCGGATTCGATCTTGCCGTTTCCGTCGAAGTGCTGGAACATATAAAACCCGCCGAGGCTTCGCGTTTCGCGGAAAAAACCGCCTTGCTCCTCAAACCCGGCGGAAGGCTGATTCTGACTGCGCCGACATTGAACACGCCTTTGCAGGCGAAGCATTACCGGCATTTCGATTGTGATACACTGGAAAAACTTTTAATGCCGATTTTTAATATCGAGCAATTTTATTATCTGAACAGGATTTCGCGCGGGACAGACCTTATACGCAAGACTCTCAGCAACCGATTGTTTATTATCAACAGCGGGCGTCTGCGCGGATGGATATATAAATATTATGTTAAAAAAAACCTGATTGCGGATGCTGCAACCGGCAGGCGGATCATCATTTCCGCAATCAAGAGATGAATCTAAATCCGTTGGAAAAAATCGCGCCTTGCTTCTAGCAATATGATGCCAAGGATCTTATGGCTGAATTGAAAGATAATAATCCAAACAACATAAATTTAATGCAATTCAGTTGAGGTTGGCTATGGGGATTTCCGGCTCATCTCTTTTCAGCAGGAGATCACGATAGATATTAATTTTATCGTTGCCCGGAAAAATCTCCGAGCTGTCTTCAACAAGGTCCTGAGCGTCCTCATATCTCTCCATCACGATCATAAGCGAGATCAAAGCAAGACGCGGTTCGAGATAATTTTCCCTGTAGCTTATGGCACGTTTGAATAAGCGTTCCGCTTCCTGGAGGTTTTTCTGGGAGAAATAGATCTGGCCGAGGCGGTGGTAGGTGTAAGGATCTCCGGGCGCGATCTGGAGGTTTTGAAGCAGCAATTTCTTCGCATAGTTGGGATTACCCCTTCTAATGTAGATCTCCGCAAGGTTAAACCGCACAATGTTCAGGGTATCATCAATATCAAGAGCCTGAGTGAGAAGCTTTTCAGCGGAATCCAGGTTGCCTTCGCGCAAGTATATGACTGCGAGGTTGTTCATCGCGCGTGTGAATTTGGGCGACAGCGTCAGGGCGGCTGAATGATAATATAGAGCCCTGTCTTTAAATTCTCTGTTACCCGTGTTGAGGAATTTTTCATCATTGCTCACGCCCATAATTGTCATAAAATTTGCGATCGCCTCGAAGTCGTCTATGACCCTGAATCGCTTGTATTTCTTTGAATTATATACAAAGTCGAACAGAAAAAGCTTGTCTGCCTCTTTGATTCCAGCGCAGATATGTCCTTCCTGATAGTTGAAATATTTATCTGATCCGAATTCGATCTGCTGTGTTACATCCACGAAGACCGCTTCAAGCCCTATAGCCCTTGCCATTGCCACGAACAAATTGGTATAGGAAATGCAGTTTGCCGAGCGCTGGATGATGACTTCGTAAGCGGTGAGATTGGAGCTTTGCTCGTAAACCACGTTCAGGCTGTTGTTGCCTATTATTTTCATTATAATTGCGTCTGCCTGTGCCTTCGGCATGGAAATATTTTTTTCCGCTTCTTTGCTTAACTCCAATATTTTATCGGTTGATATAAAGGGGATAAGTGTCTGGGCTTCAGCTTTGTCAAGATTCAATTTGTCCATTATTGTTTCTTCGAGCTCTGCCTGGGTATATATATATTTGGCATTGCACCCGACGAGCAATACGATTAACGCTCCCGCTGCAATCAACAAAGAAAAATGCTTTTTCATATTATCCTCTACTATATATACTCTATTACGTCTTTCAGGCTTTAAAAGTTCCTAAAGAAAAGCCGGGCTTGGAAAAGAGCCTGTTTTCAATTATTATAAGATGAATTTCGGCTATGGAACGAAAAAAAAATATTGTTGTCGCAACGTCTGTGGTTCCGTTTTACCACGGGGGAAACGAACGTCTCGCCGTGAACCTTGTTAAAGCTCTGAGCGAGGCGGGGTACAATGCCTGGCCCTTTTTCACGCCGCGCAACCAGTATGATTCTTTTTCATCCTTATTGGGCGGTTATGTCTCGAACCGATTCATAGACTTGAAGGGTTATCCCTGGAAAAACAAGATAGACCAGCTCATCAGCCTGGCTTATCCTTCTTATGTCATCAGGCATCCTAATCACGTGAGCTGGTTCACCCACAGGATGCGGGAGTATTACGATCTGTGGGACAGATGGCTCGGCTCCGGAGAAGGTTCGGTAAACAGATTGGAACTCAGGCTTCAGAGAAAAATCCTTCACGCGATTGACGATCATTACATATCCCGGTTGAAAAAGCTATACTGTATTAGCAGTGTTGTGAGGGATCGCCTTAAAAAGTGGGGCGATCATGATGCCGATATTCTTTATCCTCCGCCTGATGATGACCGGAACTATTCATCCGCTGTCTATAAGCCCTATATTTTCACCCTTTCAAGGCTTACCTCGATGAAAAGAATGCACCTGCTTGTGGAAGCGATGAGTTTGGTGAAAGATAAAAGAATCGAGGTTATGATCGCAGGGGAAGGCGAGGAAAAAACCAATCTTGCTACGTTGATCGAAAGCCGGAAACTCTCATCGAGGATAAAGCTCCTCGGAGAGATCAGCGAGACGGAGAAGCACAAGCTCCTGATGGAATGCAGGGGATTCTTCTTCGCGCCGTACCAGGAGGAATACGGAATCGCGGCAGTCGAGGCGATGAAGAGGGGTAAAGCCGTAATCACCTCGCCGGACAGCGGAGGACCGCTGGACTTCGTCGCCGATGGAAAATCGGGACTCGTGGCCGTTCCGGACGCGCAAGGCATCGCCGATGCGATAGACAAACTAGCTGCGGATGAGGAGACGGCAATCCGTCTTGGCAGAGCCGCAGCTGGAGCGGTTCGCGCGATAAGCTGGAAAAACGTCGTTAAAAGGATAGTGAACTTATAAATGTCTGTGGGCAGAAAGAAAACGATAGGCGTTTGCGCCGTCAAAACGCCGTTTATGAGAGGAGGCGCGGAGATACTATGCGAGGAGCTTGTCAACCGGCTCAAGGAAAGAGGTTTCGCCGCAGACCTTTTCGAGATACCCTACAGCGCCTGGCCGAGCAGCGCTGTGATTTCCAATGCAGCGGCTTGGCGCATGATCGAACCGTCGGACCCCGACGGACACCCGATAGACCTCCTGATTACGACAAAGTTTCCTTCATATCTGATAAGGCATAAAAATAAAATTGCATGGCTCTTTCATCAAATGCGCGAGCTCTTCGATCCCTCCGTTGCACATGGGTATTTCGATGAAAGTCTGTCCGATGACCTTGCCAGGCGGCGTCTGATCGAGATGGACAAGACAGCCCTTGGGGAGCACAAAGCGATCTTCACCATCAGCGGCAATGTGAGCGGACGTTTAAAAAAATATCATGGGATGGACTCCGAGGTACTGTATCCGCCTCCGAAGCTTATAGGCAGGTACAGGCAGGGAGAATTCGGGGATTATATTCTGTCAGTCGGGAGGCTCGACCCCTGGAAACGAACCGATCTGCTTATCAAGGGACTTGCAAAGGCACGCACTCATCCCAGGGCGGTAATTGTCGGTGTAGGTTCGGAAGAAAAGAAATTAAGGGATCTTGTAAAGAAGCTGGGAATATCAAGCCGAGTGAAATTTCTGCAATCTGTGAGCGACGATGAATTGATCGATCTGTATGCCTCATCGGCGGGTGTGTTCTTTTGTCCCAGGGATGAAGACTACGGTTTCATCACCATCGAGGCGTTCCTCTCCGGTAAACCGGTAATCACGGCTCTCGATTCCGGAGGACCGACGGAGTTCGTTGTCAACGGCGAAACAGGCTTCGTCATAGAGCCGGTTCCCGAAGACGTCTCGGCCGCGATAGATAAACTCTTCGAGGACCGATCTCTTTCCCGGGTATTGGGTTCTGCTGCTTTGAGAAGTTTGCCTGTTTTTTCCTGGGACAATGTCATCGAAAAATTGGTTCTGCCCTTTATCTAAAAATCATTTTTTTGGATATATTCCAAGTCAAATCCCTCTGTTTCGACATATTGAATAGCAATTACCTGAATATTTAATAATTCTAGACCTTTGAAAAACCAGTTTTTTTAACCTTGTACAGAATCCTTCGGATTTACAGAATCCTCCGGATTTACAGAATCCTCCGGATTTCATTCCGGCCGTAGAGCCGGAAATGGACAGCATTCCTTATCTGAGGGAAAGACAGCTCCCCCCTACCCCCCTCATTGAGGGGGGCGCAGGGGGGAGTTCCCTCGCTGAGGGGGGCGCAGGGGGGAGTTCCATCACTGAGGGGGGCGCAGATTCCGGCTCTTCGGCCGGAATGACAGAACATTGGTTTTTAAACACTCAATTCTTCGATTTTAATGGAACTTAATTAAACGTTTTTCGTCTTATATTGCAGCATTTGTTTTTCATCAATAAGGGGATTTTTGTCTTTATTCATATTGTGATTTTATAAAGAGATTCATCTTTTCGTAGTTTTTTCAAAATCTTGGATTATTTTTCTTGCCTGATAATTAACCACTATGTATCTCGTTGATTCTAAATAGATTATATTTATTAGATATTGGCACATTAGTTGCTGATATACAACCGCTGATCTTGACCGAGGGTTTGTCTAATGACAATCCTTCAGTCATTAATCAGAAATTCTTTAAGGAGGTGATAGGGGAAATAAGCATATATAATATATCCGTAATAGGATACTCGTTTTCGTGATAGTTCACATATTTCAAATAACAAATATGGAGAATATTTAAAATGAAGAAATTACTCATTTCCATGGCGATGGTTGCGTTGCTGGCAGTCTTCGCCCTTGCGCTCCAGCAGACTGGTAACCTGATTGTTACCATCATGAGCGAAGAGGGCCAGATTCTGCCCGGGGCATCCATAACCCTTTCGTCAAACGTGTTGATGGGAACGAGAACCCAGACAACCGGTTCCAACGGCAAGGCGACCTTCCGTAACCTGCCTCCCGGCGATTATGCCATCGAGGTCGTTATGGATGGTTTCCAGGGCTTCCGTCAGGCCGGCATCGAAGTGCGCCTCAGCAAAACCTCAAGAACCGATGTTTCTATGAAACTCGGCCAGGCTCGTGAAGTTGTCGAGGTTGTTGGAACAGGCCCGATCGTCGATACGACGTCGAACACCGTTTCCCATAACTTCGATTTCAACAACTACATCAACCACATGCCCACCGGACGTCATTATGTAAGCCTTATCGGCCTGTCGGCTGGCGTTACTTCCGGAAATAACCCGTCTTCGTCTGGTGCCGGTTATTATTCAAACAGCTATATGCTCGACGGCGTATCCCACATGGATCCGAAGACGCATACATGGTCAGGCCAGTTCAACATTGACGCAGTTGCGGATGTTACCGTAATCAACGCCGGCGCGTCGGCTGAATACGGCCTCGCGACCGGTATGATGGTGAACATGGTCACCAAGAGCGGTTCCAACGAAGTAACCGGTCTCGCGCGTCTCGAACTGACCCGTGTCAACTGGAACGATATGTCCGAATTGAACCCGGATACAACAGCTGACAACAGAAGACAGGGTACGGATGGAGATCGCAAATACTATTCGATAGGCGGTCCTCTCTATCCCGATATGATATGGTGGTATTTCGGATACTATCCGTCATCCACCGATACCATCTACAACCGTTATCTCGATCCCTTCAACCCGACCGTCGGAACATCAGCCGTAAGGACCTACGTCGGCCACTTCATGAACATCAAGGGCACCATACAGCTCGGCGAGGACATCAAACTTTCCGGGTTCTTCAGAGAAGACCCGATAGACATCAACAACATCGGTTCACAAAGCTATTATGGACCGACTATGCAGCCATCTGCCGATGAGCATCAGACTCAGGGCGGCAAAGGTTATATGGGCGGCATCACATACGTTGCCAGCCAGGATCTTTTCCTCGAAGGTATGTGGACAATGGGCAGAAACCCGCTGACCTTCACATATCAGGATGCAGATCCGGATGGCAGATGGATCGCCAGCTCTCACACGGGCCCACATTATTATTCAGATGACGGTTGGTATTGGGGTTCCATCATTGAAGACTACAGCTCAGAGAGAAACCACGACTCCATTAAAGGCGCAGTGAATTACCTCCTCCAGTCCGATTCGATGGGCGAGCATGACATCAAGCTCGGTGCCGAGTATTTAGACAACTGGACAAGCGTCGTGGACATTTATTATCCGTCAGGCGAGTATATCAAAACCTCCCCTGTTGAAGGTGTAGGTTTCGATAACGTTCAATGGTGGTATAAATATACATATGAGAATCGTCTGCCAGTCAAAGAGTGCCACACTAGGACCCTGACCTTCTACCTGCAGGATTCAATGCAGTTGACCGATACCTTGACGGTGAACGCCGGTTTGCGCACGGATATCGCTGATCTGTTAGACAACTATAACGACTCGATTTATAAAGACGGCGTATTTTCGGCTCTTGCTCCTCGCCTGGGCTTCGCCTATGACATGGCTACAGTGCTTGTAAGAGGATCAGTCGGACGTTACTATGATATTTACACCACATACATGATTGATGACTTCACATATTTCGCCACACCTGAAACCGTCAGAATGTATGCTCCTACCGACAGCGTTGACGGTCATAACGGCTGGACGCAAATTGATGAGTGGGTAAACGGCAGCGCCGATATACTGAATACTCGCGATCCGAATCTTGGCCCTGCATGGATGGACGAAGTAACTTTGGGCTTCGACTATATGTTCAGCGATACTCTCGCTCTCAGCCTGACCGGTATGTACAAGAACTACTGCGGTATGGTGAGCAGACAAGATCCCGATGGTGACAGGCATTGGAATTGGACGAATATCAATACACCGGATCATGGTTCTTCCTACAAGATCTACTACGGCGGTATTCTTGAACTGCGCAAACGCCCGTCCGAGGACAACCTGTTCCTCAACTTGAGCGTCACCTATCATCATCTTGAGGGATTTGTTCAGGATACATTGCGTTACAGCTACTACAGCAATCCTTACCAGACCGACGACCGCATCAGCTACTATTGGGGTGATATAGGCGCTTCTCAAAGCGGCTCTGGTTCCTATGACGGGGACATGAACTGGTTCGCCAAAGCTCAGGCAACTTACTTCTTCCCGAACAACTGGTATCTCGGCGTTATCGCTAATTACCAGCAGGGGAACGCACTATCTTCTACTCGCAGTGTTGCAGTTCCCGGTTTTGGTTCTGTAACGTTCTATCCCAACGGCCGTGCCGATATGGATAGACTGCCGAATCAGTTCTTATTGAACGTCCAATTCGGTATCGAACAGGCTATCGAACTCCCGTTCGATGTGCCGCTATGGGATGATTCCATCCTTCTCGGAATCTATGTGAACGTCAACAACTTGTTAGACAATCAGGATGAGGTCCAATATCAACAAAATCTCGCGAGCGCATCTTATGGCAGACCTGTAGCTTGGTTGGGTGGACGTAGCTACCAGCTCGGATTCAGAATCGAACTATAAACGATACTGTTTTCCAATCACTGCCGGACCTTCGGGTCCGGCATTTTTTTTATGTTTATATTTGATCAGGAAGGGCTTCGAAAAACCAATTGTCATGCCGGACTTAC
>Ga0315273_10008161_pt1 | contig 13190 bp, 17 predicted proteins | sample YL17G02_0_MG_FD_205753 | JGI IMG/M metagenome (GOLD analysis project Ga0315273, IMG submission 205753) | Sediment microbial communities from Yellowstone Lake, YNP, Wyoming, USA - YL17G02_0 | ecosystem: Environmental > Aquatic > Freshwater > Lake > Sediment | place: USA: Wyoming | collected...
AGAAGTTAAACAAGAAGAAGTTCAAGAAGTTAAACAAGAAGAAGTTCAAGAAGAAGTTCAAGAAGAAGTTCAAGAAGAAGTTCAACAAGAAGAAGTTCAACAAGAAGTTCAACAAGAAGTTCAACAAGAAGAAGTTAAACAAGAAGTTAAACAAGAAGAAGTTAAACAAGAAGTTCAAGAAGTTCAACAAGAAGAAGTTAAACAAGAAGTTCAAGAAGTTCAACAAGAAGAAGTTAAACAAGAAGTTCAACAAGAAGAAGTTAAACAAGAAGTTCAACAAGAAGTTCAACAAGAAGTTCAAGAAGTTCAACAAGAACAACAAGAAGTTAAACAAGAAGAAGTTAAACAAGAAGTTCAACAAGAAGTTCAACAAGAAGAACAACAAGAAGAACAACAAGAAGTTCAAGAAGAACAACAAGAAGAACAACAAGAAGTTCAACAAGAAGTTCAACAAGAAGAACAACAAGAAGTTCAACAAGATACACAAGTAAAAGGGTCTAGATCTAATAAACGTGGAAGAAAACGAAAAAATTAAATGTATGTTATAGTTAAAATTATTTCAATGGCCCGATCCACGAATACAAACCCTATTTTCTAACTTTAATTTTATTATGAGTTACTCATAATAAAATTAGAAATGTTTATTCTTTCTTGTTTAATTCCTGCTCTTTTGTATTCATTAACTTAATTAACCTATACAAACTAAATCCTCCCTCTTTCATGATTAATTCATAGATATTTCTATTGACCAATTCTTTCATGTTTTTATATCTGGTTGAAACGCCGCGTTTGTTTATTACTTGTGCATACTTTCTTGTTTCGTCAATTATATTTTTAACTCTGTCTGAATATTCACTTGAGATATTATCAGTTACGACATTCGATGATTCTATTTCTTGTAGCCATTTTATTGTCTTGTATCTAACGTTTTCATAATCTGTAAGCATTTCTGAAACCTTTTCTTGATTACAGAGAGGAACAGATGCAATATAACACTGCCATATATTATACAATCGTTTCTTATTGTTTTCAAGTAGTTCTGTACGTTTTTCTACAGACAATGAACTTGTTTCATCCTTTTGAGCCCATGTAACAAACCCATCACCATTTAACATTGTCTTTATCTCATTTGAATCGTAATGGGTAAGAAGTGGAAACTTTGAAACATACTGTTCGAACCCAAAAGAAGTTTTTGTATCGATAAATTGTCCATCAGCCAATTGAAAAAAACGATGATATATATTAGGGTTATTGTCTCGCATTTCAGAACGCCACATATATGGGATTGAAGACACTTTAAATGTTCTCTTGATGTCGCCAGAGCTGTCGTTCTCGGTTAAGATGATAAATTCCCCCGTTTCCAAACGACGATCTGACATTTTAAATGTCTCGTAGAATCCATATTTTAGGTGTCTGTTTGCTTCTTCCATTGAGATGTTAGAAGATTTAAAAACAACGGGGGCACTATCTGATTCTGGTTGTTTTGTAACCATATTTTTTGGCTCCTTTGGTTTTAATAAATCATTTGGACTGAATCCCTTCAATTTATCAAAAATAGTATCTTCCGGGTCCCACATTTTATGCGGTTCTAGATATACTAAAAACCCATTTTTTACCGGTAGTTTAGTCGCAATAAGAATTTCAGGATGTACCATTAGAAAGATATGACACCAAGGGGAATATGGTTCATCTCCAAATAATTCAGTTGTTGGTCCATTTAAATTCTCGTACATCTTCTTGAACGGAATCGACGACCCCCAACGAGATTTATCCGGATTAATTCGTCGGTGTGTTGATGTGTATATATCTCCATCGTGTTTCCACACGCGAATAACAGTGGATTCATACCCAATTTTAAACTTGACATTTGAAATATCCAGGGTATGTTCACAATTGCTAACATCACGCAACTTAATTTGATCTCCGTCAAATTCAATCTCTTCAAGTTCAATATTCGGTGTATAGCCGTAACTTTTACACACAACAAGATTATTAATAACATCCACAACAATTCCACGCAAATGTCCGTACTTTATCATGTCGGCGTATCGATCATAATGGATGCAATATAGCCCTTTTTCTGTAATAAAATCTGTTATAATCCATCCAGTTGTATCTGGAAGATTTAAAATTTTAGCGATTTTATGTTTCACCGAAATGTCAATTTTATTGTCGTTCATTTTTATATAGGATATGTTTTTAATTAAAAATTCAGTTATGAATTTTTGTATAAAATATCTAAAACAACATAGTATATATTAAAATGCCACCGAAGAAACCGACACATGTGGAACCTCTAAAAGATCTTCCAGATGAACTTAATACAAAGATAAAGAAAGGATCATCAAAAATTGTTCCGTTAAAAACTAATTATGAACTTCTTGTTTGGACCAACTGCGGTATATCGTATCCTAACATGATACGTGTTATGACGATTGGAGATGGATCGTGTTTTTTCCATGCATTATTAAATTCTTTCTATATGCCCTATAGAACTCAAACTCTGGATGGATTGCCAATAACCCAAGTTGAATTGATAACAAATCTACGAACATCACTTGCTACCCGTCTTGGTGAAAGAATCAACGCAATGGACACTCACTATTCGCAACTTGGTGATGGTGCATTGCAAAAACTTTCTGATACATTTCCACGATATTCTCTTGAGGAAATGCAAAAAACGTTGGCAGATGCAACTAAACCGATTGGAAATGAGTATAATGAATTTATATCCAACCAACTCAATAAAGATATATATATCTTGGATGGGACAACACACGATGTTTATATGACTGGAGATAATTGGGAGAAACTTTATAAGAATCGTGATTCTATTGTCTTACTTTATATTCCGGGGCATTATGAACTCATTAGTATATTAGAAAATAATATTCCAGTTTCACTTTTTAAACCGGATAATCCTTTTATCACAACTATCAGAAATAGGATGATTGAGTTATGTCAACAATGATTATATTAGTTTTTGGTTTAAACATTAGAAAATAATTTAAAATGATTACACTGTTTGTTTGTCAGTTTAATGATGGTTATAGTTTTCGAAATGAGATTGAATATCTAAAATCGACAAATACTGAAGGAAATATTATTTTTAGGAAAAATTCAATTACATATACAAAATCTAACGGACAAAATACATTATTAAATTGTTTGAAAATTAGGACAGATGATATTACTTATTATTTTAATGACAAAAGTGTAGATGAAGTAATTTTAGGATTTAGTCTATCCGAATTCGCTCGGATCACAAAAGCTATAGGTAAGCGTGATGGCTTTAGAATTTACATGACTAAAGATGAAAATGACTCAAATCCACCAAGGGCATCATGTGTTCTTTTATCACATAATGCGCAAGTGTCCTCTCAACAAAATGTTAGTTATTTGAACCCGAAAGAAGTTCCAGTGGAAGAATATGAAATAATTAAATCATTAAAAAATAAAATAGAACCAAATTGTTCCCCCTCCATATCTGAATTTTGTAGGTCATGTTCTGCTCTAAATACAGCGAAATGTATTCATGTCCGTATTCTTTGTTATCAGAATTCATTGGAACTTGAAGGATTAGATCCATCTGGTAGGATAATCAAAAAATATAGATTTGGATCGTCACAATTAAACGTCGATCCACTAGCAATAAATGATAATGATATTACCATCAATACTGAAAAACCTATTGTAACCCACACTGTCCATGTTTCTACTATTAAAGCCATTTCCAGAATGACAAATATTTCACCGCAATCAAGTCTTATTAAATTCTTTTTTGATGTCGAATGTCCTATTCTCATTTCAATAAAAGTGGGAACATACGCAGATCATGAAACATATATTCGTAATGAAGTGAATTAAAATTAAATTTAATAAATTTAATTTTCAGTGTAAAATGTATATCATCCTACTGATTATGTTTTTATTTTTCTGTTTAATTTCATATTTTATATTCAACTCAAAAACGAAATCAGAGTACTACACTAACGTATTACATCAAATAATTAGACAATGTATTAGAAAATATGGACCATTTGCGAAATCAAATGTTCCGTGGATAACTACAATTAGAGTTTCGGATGACGGAGACATTAAACTCAGATTACGTGATAAAAATGGAATTATTGATAACAATACCATAATTAAATCTCTTGTTCATAAAATGGCACATTTATATTCAGATTCATCACACGACAAACTATTTAATTCAATTGAACTACAACTATTGGATAGTGCAAAAATGTTAGGATACTATAAAGACAGTGATGTTACTATTGAATGTAATTAAAGGTAAATTATACTTAAATTGGGTATGTCATATTAAAAATGTTCCAACGAAAGACTCCAAAATCGCAACAGATCGATAAAACAATGTTCACGTATCATCCAGTGTTTACGAATAAAGAACTACCAAAGTTACCAGAGAAATTTACAGTGGTGTCTATTGATCCAGCCATTACAAATTTTGGATTCCGAATTGAACAGAGAAACTCAAACGGAATAATAACAATGATTCAATATTGTAGAGTCAATTTCACTGTTAAAGATGAAACTGAAGGTATTGCAGGTATATATGCAAGAATTACGGACTTTCTTGATAAATACCAGGCCGACTATAAAAAGGTTGATTTAATTCTTATAGAGCGTCAGTTACCATTTAATTATAAGGCGGTACGAGTCTCACAACATGTGATTACGTATTTTATTATGTTATATAAAAATATAATAAACCAGGAGGCAACAATTGTGGAAGTTGATGCAAAGTTAAAAACAAAGGCTTTATGCGCCCCCAAGGGGCTTAATGATCGGGAGATAAAAATGTGGGCAGTCGAAGAGGCAACTAGACTTCTAAATAAAAGAAAAGACGATGCAAGTTTAAAGATTCTAACTAAGGAACGAAAAAAGGACGATTTGGCAGATACTGTTTGTCAAATCGAGGCTTTTTGCGTTGTGCAAGGATTACCTCTAACCAAAGAACTAACAACGATTACTATAAACTAAAAAATAAAATATATTTACTTAAAAATGGATAGTCAGAAAAAAATCAATGATAAGACTAATGACAAAAAAATAACTAATATGAAATACGTAGGACCTGGAATATGGATAACTATACATTTTATGGCTGTGAATATAGATAACAATAAAAGCGCGGATGAATTTAGATATTATCTTAATACTATCAATAAAACTCTTCCGTGCATGTATTGTCGTAATCATATGAGTGATTATATGAAAAGTAATGCATTACCATCAAAAATAACTGACTACTTTGATTGGACGGTAAAGTTTCATAATTCTGTCAATAAGCGTCTTGGATATCAAAATTTTACTATAGACTCCGCCTTAGATCTCTATAGTAGTGATAACGGTGTATGTACCGCTGAGTGTGATGATACAATAGCTACACCGATAAATTCACCGAAAATAAATGATATGAAGACAACTCAACCCAAAGGTAAACCAAGTTTTAGAATAGTTTCAGTATATTAAGGAACATTACTTTAAAAAATAATGTTCTTTGTTAAAATGTTAGAGTTACCAAAATTTCAATATTACCTAAAATCAAAAACCGATATTGAAAAATCAATTGATCATGGTATAATATACTTTTATTTCCCATTAGAGCCAGATCTACAATATCCTATGAAGATTGCTTACGAAAATAAAAATCTAAAAAGAGATGATATTTTTGTGAGTATTTCAACAATAAACACAATTCCGTCCGTTATAGAAAGTAAAGTGAAGTCATTAATTTATGCAGATATGATTGTATGGAATGTAATAAGAGACATTAAAATAGATTACTTGGAGTGGTTGTTAAAGTCGTGGAAACGTATGAATACTGTTATCGTAGATCACATAACAAGATATATAGGGTTATATTTTGATGAACAGACAGAGATAATTGAAACGATAGAGAAACTATTAGATCTATGTAAATTACATAACCTGATAAAACCAGCACTAGTGTATGTTACAAATACAGATAAAATCTTAAAATTAAACGACTATCTAACGAAAAATGATATAAAATTATGTGTACATCTTTCTGAAAAAAATACGTCAGAAAACAATGACAAATCAGGTTTGTCATTGACGATAATGCAGAATACGTTTTATAGAAGTCATAATATAGCAGTGATGAAAAATAACGATAATATGGAAGTTATGGAGCTTTAAACCGAGAAACTTCCTCATTTTCTGAATTTTCTTTCATTTTTGGTTCAGTTTTATTTGATTTCTTTCTTTTCTCCACTTGAATAGAACTATCAAGTGTTTTACCAAAAACACTTTTCTTTGCAGTATTCTTAAATATAACCGAAACAGAAATAACATCTAAAACATCTTGAGACGACGAATAAATAGGTTGTTTCGGATGAGAAAAATAACCTTTAACATCGTTCATATGAACAACATTAATTACAATAGCATCACCAATGCTATTGGATACGTCCAACACTTCATTAGGTTTAAGATTTGACAAATGACAGTCTAACTCTTTCTTTAGTTGTAAATGGTTTGGATGCTTTAATTTTTTGGATTTTCCAGTTTCGTCGAGCCATACACTAATGTTCTTTAGATCAGAGAATTTATAGTCTGATTTTTTCTTTTGTATAGGTTTTACCGTCTTGGTTTCATTTAGTTCATCTTTGAATTTCTTATAAATATCAGGATCAATAAAATTTTGTTTAGAGTATGAATTATCAAGAATTTTAAGAATTTGTTCTTTTGTATCACCGTCGTTCGGAATGACCTGGCTAAGATGAGATACAAGCGCATCACGTTCACCAACTACCTTGTATTGAGAAACATAGATAAGATTTTCATATTTTGGGTCTTTTATACGAGTTTCCATGCCAGCAAGACTTAAGGTTCCATCTCCGGGAATTTTATGATATAATCGTGTTTTCGTTTCTGTAAACTTAGTATATGATTTTGTCTGAACTGATACCATTTTAATTGGAAATTACTCATTTAAGATAGTTACTAAATACATTTTTATTTTTTTATACAAACTAAAATATAAAAATGGCATCTAAAATATCACAAATAAACAAAATTGTTTATTTTATAGTTCTAATTTTCTTATTGTTGACTTTGATACTTTTAGCAGTCAATGCAAAATATTGGTCAGATATAAGAAAAAGAAAGATTGTAGATATAACAGAAGAACAATATAGAACATCAAGTCTGATGTATTGGTTCTCTATAATAGGATGTATTACATCTGGGTTTCTGTTGATACTTCTGATTTTTGGGCTGTATAAAAACTACAGCGACAACACAGAAGCAGTGTTATCAAGTGAGATTATGAGAATGCCCCTGGTTTCACAAAATAGATCATTTCCAGATTCGGTATGGAGTTCGTTATCACCAGTGGAAAAGGATCAGGTAATACAAGGCGGAATAATACCTCCGTACATCACAGACAAAGTTAAGAAGATAAAGAATCCATGCAACACACAAGAACAAAATTTGGAAAGTTGCAGAATGGCTACATCAGGAATGTCATATACACCATCCTTGTCCATGGGGACAGGATTAACTACAGGTGTATATGATACAAGAAATTTACCTATTTAACATGTAAATAGATATATAATATGGATAATCTCAGTTGGAAGATTGTTTAGTGTATATACAATACCTTTTCCATTACTATATATTTTTCCGTTGTATGGAATAGTATCATCTATCACATTTGTGATAGTAGCGTGATGAAGTATCATTGCATATATTATTTCCATGTTTTTATTTGATTGCTTATTTAGCGTGTATGCAAGTTTTTCAATTTGAAAATCATTAAATGATGATATCTTGGCTAATTTCGTTAACTCATTATAGAGTTTCATTTTTATTTTATTAATTGATTTAAACAAATCAATTATAATTAATACCATGGCTTCCCTCGTAAATTCCAAGAATTATTGCACGTGGGTCCAACAGGAGACGAAGTCGCGGTTGGAAGTTGAGGAGTTCTTGGCTGTTCTACTGGAGATAGAACCTTTTGGGGTTCTATAACAGTTTTTAGTTGCGCGTTGAGATTTGGAATTTTTTCAACAATCCATTTCTTAATGTTTTCAACATCAATTGGTGTTCTTCCAACAATTTTAGTGTTATCTTCGCTATCGACTTCGCCGTTAAGAATAAAAAAACGAACTCTATTTTTAGCAAGTTTTTGTGCATTGTATTGTAAAACATCAGGTCCGTTAAACATAATCAGAAACGGAAACCATTTGATGTTCTTTCTAAATTCGGATGGAAATACATTTGGGAGTTCTGTAACATCACAATGGTTAAATGCAACCAAATCTGAAACAGCGGCTTTAATCTCAGGAATTTTGGGTTTAAGTTTAGTGCAGTGACCACATGATTTAGACGTCACGAGATAAATCACAGGTAGTTTATTCATTTTAATCTACACGTATCTTTTTTAGTTATTTTTATGTTTTGTATTTTATAAATATAAAATACTTAAGAAGAAGAATGAACTTAATAAATGAATGTATTACAAAAACCTGAAATGGTAGTATCACTTGTTACTTGTCTATTATTGATCGCATTGGCTATTTATTTCTTCAAACGTCTTTCCGAATTTGAAAGTGGTATTAAAGATGGACGCGATGATATTGATATCATCGCAAAAAAGATGTCAGAGTCAAAGTTATCTGACATAGCAACGACACGAACCGATACAGATGCGCTGTTTGATACAATTAAACGAGTTGACGTAAGTCTAGTAAAGGTAAAGGAAGTTCTTACCGACCTTCAATTGCAACGGGAAGATGATCAGCAGGTTCTGTATGAATATTCAGAACAATTGCAACAATCATTTAAGAGTGTAAAAGAGGAGTTAGAAGTTCCATTACTGGAATTTCAACAAACTCAAGCAAAGACTCGAAAACAAAAGCGTCCTCAACGTTTTCCAGTAGTTCAAACTCACCAACGTGTATCACGTCCAAAGCAATACCAGGCTCCAGTTGCTTACCAACAATACCAACCTTATCCAGTTCAGACACGTTTTGAGGAGGTAGAAGTTAGCGAAGATGAAGATGCAGAACGTGAATTGCAAAATATTCGTAACAATAGATTACGTGCTCATGCATAATTAAATTTTACAAATTTAATTATTCGTTGGATTCTTCACCAAAATAACTTTCAAACAAACTGACACATAGAAAAAATGGAATAAAGTCACGACGTATATATAGAAGATTTGATTCGGAAACGTTAAATATATAATCGACTACCTCACCATTGGAATTATGAAAATGCCGTGTGGAAAAATCAACCGAGACGAACTTAGAATCTTCAGAGTAGTATCGTGAAGGTAATCCATATTTATTTTGATGAGGGGATACAATACAATAAAGATAGTTCATAATATTTGATAGGGTCCAATTATCACGTTCAATACGAAAAGAATTCAGTATATTTTGTCCAAAAGTAAGATAAATACTTTCAAACATGATAAAATCATTTTCTATACGATTAGACTCGAGATTTGTAGTATATATGTAATTATCATATTCACAACGTTTATCGTAATATTCTTTAGTCTTATTTGTAGTAAGGTTCAGAAAGGTTTGATTGGATTTTACAACAGATTTATTTATAATGGCGGTAAATGAGGTCATCACGTCGAAAGATGGGTATTTCTATTTATTTTTATTTGTTTAATATCTAGAAATGTTTAATATTTAAATTCATAATTTCTTGGGTGTTCAGATGATTTCTATACTATAGAAATCATCTGAACGGCCAAGAAAATGCTCTTTTTGCATTACTTTATCTACACAATCCACGTGTCTTGAAACTATTTGTAATTTGGTTCTTTTACTCTAACCTATCTACAAGACCAGCTGAGACAATTAGAATATCGTAATCTAAAACTCCTTCCAACTTATTGATTTTATCGGAATTTACAAACACATTCCAACACCGAAAATAGGTGCGTTTATTAATTCCGATAAAATTAATAAGTTGGAAGATAAATCAATTCCTGAAAATATTTTCAAAAATTGATTTAAATATTATCAATTCCACTAGAACAACAAACTAATAATGGAAACTAAACAAAAAAAAGGAGTAAATCGCAATACTATTGATAAATATTACACAAAGGATATAGTTGTAGAGTTGTGTTTAAATCTCGTTAAAAAATATATACACCTAAATACTGGTGATTTAATTGTAGAACCAAGTGCAGGCAATGGTTCTTTTATCACAGGCATTAAATCATTGTCAAGTAATTTTAGATTTTATGATTTAGAACCAGATCATAACGAAATAATAAAACAAGATTATTTGCTATTTGACTATGGTATCATCAAGGAAACTTTTAGTAAAATACACATAATAGGTAATCCTCCATTTGGTCGTCAATCTTCATTGGCTATTAAATTCATAAAAAAATCTTGTGAATTTTGTGATAGTGTTTCGTTTATATTGCCTAAAAGTTTCAAAAAAGATAGTTTAAAAAAAACATTTCCATTAAGTTTTCATCTTATATCTGAATTAGATCTACCTTACAAATCGTTTTTAGTAGATGGTGTAGAACATAATGTTCCATGTATATTTCAAATTTGGGGGAAAAAAACAACTAACAGAGTTGTAAATAAAAAATTAGAACCAGTAAATTTTATGTTTGTTGACAAAACAGAAAATCCAGATATATCATTTCGTCGAGTCGGCGTTAACGCGGGAACAATAGATGAAAAAATTGATGAAAAAAATATCCAATCACATTATTTTATAAAATTTACAAATGAAAAATCTATACCTAATAATATAGATAAATTGTCTACAATAACATATGATTTTAATAATACAGTTGGTCCCAAATCCATATCAAAACAGGAATTAATATTTAAATTCAATCCGTTGTTAGAATGTTAAAGTATGAAGTAATAATATTTTGTAAATTATTCAAATAACATAATGTATTATTTTCAAACCCAGTTTCAAATAATTTGTATGCTTTACTTTTTTTGCTTTTAAATTGTATTTCATTACAAACAACACATAATAACTTACTATTTTCGTTATTATGTTTATTATTCTCTATATAGTTTGATCCTCTGTTGAGTTGCTGTCCTCCACCCCATAAATCTAATTGGTTCATGCCAATAATAATTTTATTAGTTGATTTCTCCAGAATATACCAATCTGGTATTTCACTCGTAAAATGCCATTCGCATTTTTTTTCAAAGAAAAATTCAAATAGTTTCGTGTCTAATGATAATTTTGTGATAAATTGCTTTACTATAGTATTAAACTTATTTCCTCTTATAACTCCTTTTGTTCCTGCTGGTATTAGTTGTAATAAATATTCTTGTATTATTTTTTGTTTTGTTTCTTCATCAATATATTTTCCCAATACACCGCTCAGTTTTTTTATTTCATTTTTAACAGACTTACAATCTTTATATTCACACATTAATTTTGCATCAGTTAATTCTTCCAAAGTTTCATAACAAATTTCTTGTTTTATTCTTGCATTAATAGCTTCCCTAGATAATTCAGGTTCAATAACGAGTATAACTTTTTTGTCTGTCATCTTGTATAATACTCAATTTGTCGATTTTTCATAAGATAAATCTGTAAAATAATCAATTTTATAGATTTATAATGTCTTCACATGACCCAGGTGTAAAACAGAAAATTCACGAAAACCGACGAGGCTCTCACCTGGGAACATCTGTTATGTAGAAATTAAAGATTACCTAAGTAATAATGATAGGGGCTGGGTTTGTTAAAATAATTGAATTTTATATAGAATGATTTTAAATTAATAATCGGGACGAAGTTATGATATTGGACGAAGAATATTATGATATCTGTTCAGTTTGTGATGATTTATCAAAAACTATAATTAAATGTACTGTTTGTTCGAAAACTTATAAATTATGCACCAAATGTTATATTTGGTGCAATACATGTTTAGATTCGGAATGTAATAAACGAGTTTCAAGGTATTAAATTATAATAAGTTTTAGCTTATTATAATTGATTTATTTTATGATTTAAATCAACTACAATCAACTACAATCAATGGATACTTCATTGTCATCTTCTCCTTTACCCTCTTATACCGCGGTCTGCGGTGAAACATCAGAGTATACAATTATTAATGATACTATAAATTATCATGGATACATTCTCGATGTTAATATTGTTAAACTTCATGTAAAGGCCATGGATGAAAATTTCATTCTAATGGAAACAATTAGTAAATTTAATCCAATTGAATTTAAGTTATCTGACATTCATCATCGTGTCAGTGCAAATGATGAATTATACATTAAGCAGAAAATTAAAGACGGTGCTCCCCATGCTCCCTACTACTTCTCATTTAATTTAAAAGAGAAAACGGAAACCATAATTGATGATTTCACTTCAAATGGTTACGCTACATGGATGCTTTTCGCACCTGCCTATCTTGATCTTCATACAGCTCGAGGAAATCTTTCTAATTGCAAAATTGAAACGATTTGCGATACGTTTATAAAGAAATGTATCGAAGTAAGAGCGTCTTGGTTTGAACGGCAAGTTATGATGACTATGCCGACTAATGTGTTGAACGGATATTCATGGGTATCCGATATGAATGTAATTAAAGGCTGTCTACATATTACGATATGCACGATGGCCACACGACGAGGCGGTCCATCGAGTTTATTGAGCATGATTGATAATTTAGACAGTCAAGGAAATGAGATGAAAGACCTTGGAGAGCGAGTTGTTATATGTGTTACCCTATATACTTGTGCCGACACTGATATTAAAAATTTATGTTGTCAAATTCGCGGTTTTTTCAATGATAAAAACGCTGTAACTGAAGAAGAATTAAGAACCCTGCGTTTTAGTATTAAACATATTAAACGTGCTAATGATGTAATTAAGTATTATCGTGTTTCACACTCCGCTAAAGATTTTCATGTACACATTGTTATACTGAATGAATCAAGTGGAAGACCACACTGTTAAATTTTATAAAAATTTAGATATACTTTAATTTAAAATGGTAGTGGCTCAAACAGGGTTTATCGTCTTGTATTCCTACTCGCCGTTAGTAATTGTATCGGGTATGGCCTGGTTATTTTAGTTGGTATAATGTATTCGGAATGTAATAAATGAGTTTCAAGGTATTAAATTATAATAAGTTTTAGCTTATTATA
>Ga0315273_10008162_pt1 | contig 13189 bp, 11 predicted proteins | sample YL17G02_0_MG_FD_205753 | JGI IMG/M metagenome (GOLD analysis project Ga0315273, IMG submission 205753) | Sediment microbial communities from Yellowstone Lake, YNP, Wyoming, USA - YL17G02_0 | ecosystem: Environmental > Aquatic > Freshwater > Lake > Sediment | place: USA: Wyoming | collected...
GCACCGACACGAAGCTCCGTACACCGCTGTCGCCGGCCTCCAGCTCCAGGCACGCGAGCCCGTACATAGTGGCGCTCGCCCCGGCGCACCCGTGGCCCTCGAGGTGCATCCCGAGGAAGCCCAGCGCGCCGAGCTCCTTCGCCAGCTCCCGCCCGGGGAACACGGCCCGCTCGTACCAGTCGTCGACGTCGGGGAGGATCCGATCGGCGACCCACTCGCGCGCCGCGTCTCGGATCGCGCGCTCCTCGTCGGAGAGCAGGGCGTCGATGCCGATCAGATCGAGCGGCTCGGGCGGCGGGATCTTGGCGCTTCCGGTCACGACGACCGGCACGCTACCACCGCGCGAAGGGGCCGGTCCGGACTCGCCCGACCGCGGGGGCCGCCGTAGACTCGGCGCCATGAAGCCGCTGCTCCTGGTCCAGAACGACCCGGTGGAAACGTTCGGGGTGGCGGTCCGCTCGATCGAGGCCGCCGGCGCCCAGGTGCGTGTCCTGGACGCCACCGATCCCGCCGCGCCGCGGCCCGTGCTCGATGACCTCTCGGGCGTGATCATGTTCGGCGGCACGATGAACGTGGACGAGATCGACGAGCACCCCTTCCTCAAGGAGAACCGAGATCTCACCCGTGAGACGATCGCCCGGGGCGTCCCCTACCTGGGGATCTGCCTGGGCGCGCAGATGCTCGCGCGCGCCCTCGACGCGCACGTAAGGCGGGCCGAGCTGAAGGAGGTCGGGTTCGAGCCCCTGCGGCCGCTGCCGGCGGCCGGCGGCGACCCGTTGCTGTCGGTCTGGTCAGACGGCGACATGGTCTTCCAGTGGCACCAGGACACGATGGAGCTCCCCAAGGGTGCCGAGGCGCTCGCGACGGGCGACCGGATCCCCGTGCAGGCGTATCGCGTCGGCGAGCTGGCATGGGCCACGCAGTTCCACTTCGAGATCGACGCCTCCGAGCTGGAGATCTGGCTCGACGACGCCTCGCAGTTCATGGACCTCAAGGAGGTCTGGGGGAAGTCTTCCTCCGAGATCCGGACCGAGGCGGCGGCGCACATGGCGGGGCACGAGGCGAAGGGGTCGGCGATGTTCGCACGGTTCGCCGAGATCGCGGCAGGCCACGCCGGGTGACCGATCCGGCGCCGCGCCGCTATCGGGCCCTGATCGCCGTCGTCGCCTACCACCTGAAGAACGACCGGGTCTCGCGATGGCCCGCCGGAGGCTACGGCGTCCCGGCGCCGTACCTGGACGCGCTGCGCCGGGCGGGTGCCCGCACGGCGATCGTCTCGCCCGGCGAGGAGGGCGACCCCGAGGAGCTGCTCGAGCCCTTCGACGGCCTCCTGCTCGTGGGCGGGGGGGACGTGGGTCCTGCCCGGTACGGCGCCGAGCCCGACACCGAGCACAACTATGGCGTCGAGCCCGACCGAGACGACTTCGAGATCGCGCTGCTGCGTGCGGCCGACCGACTCCATCTACCGACCTTCTGTATCTGCCGAGGGATGCAGGTCATGAACGTCGCGTACGGCGGGAGCCTGCACCAACATCTGCCCGGGATGCCCGGCCTGCTCCCGCACGGCGTGCCGATCGAGAACACCGACGCCCTGCACGTGGTCGTGCCCGAGCCCGGGACCCTGCTGTCGGCGACCACGAAGTCGGGCCCCCTCGCGTGCTCGTCGCACCACCACCAAGGGGTCGACCGCGTCGGAGAAGGGTTGGTCGTGGCCGGCAGCAGCCCCGACGGGCTCGTGGAGGCGATCGAGCTCCCGGGTGCAGACGGGAACGACGTCGAGCACACCACCTGGATGGTCGGGGTCCAGTGGCACCCGGAGGAGACGGCCGCCTCGGACCCCGAGCAACAGGCGCTGTTCGACGCGTTCGTCAACCTCGCGAGGTGGCGCGGCCAGCGCGCCCGACCCGGCGAACCCGAAGGGCGCGGCTACGAGTACCAGCTGGCGGATCCCGACCCAGCGTGGCCCGCCCGGTACGACGCCGAGTCGGCACGGATCGTGGCGACGCTCCCCGCCGCGCTCGTCGCGCGGATCGACCACATCGGCTCGACCTCGGTGCCGGGTTTGCCCGCAAAGCCGTTCATCGACATCCAGCTCTCGGTCACGTCGATGGTCCCGCGCAACGCCTACCTCGAACCTCTCGTGGCGATCGGGTACCGCTGGGGCCCAGATGGTTTCGATGACGCACACGAGTTCTTCTCGCTCAAGGAGAGTGACGGCGAGCGCGCGGTGAACCTACACGTGACGCAGGCGGGCAGCGAGTGGGAGCGGCGCCACCTCGCGTTCCGAGACGCGCTTCGCGCCGATCCGGAGGCGGCGGCTGCCTACGCAGCGCTCAAGACGGATCTCGCGGTCGCCCACCCCCGCGACATCGTGCGCTACGTCCAGGGCAAGAGCGCGTTCATCCGCTCCTTGGAAGACCCGGCGACCGGGCCGGCGAACTAGTTCCGTATAACCGGCAAGGAAGTACTAGCGCTGTCTGGCGGTTCCCTGGATAATCCCCGGCATCTCGAGGTTGGCGCCGAACGGATCGCGGAGGCCGAGGGGAGTGGGAGACCATCCGTACGGAGCTTGGCATGCCGTGCCGAACGAAACCCGATGCGGGCGCGTCGGCCCTGTCCACATGTGCTGCCTCGCTCGGGCGTAGGCTAGACCGAGGCAGGACGGCAGGAGGGCCCGTGTGACGGAGATCCGCGTGGTGCGCGCCGCCGGAGGCGGGTTCGGCCGGGGCGTGCAGATCGGCGAGGAGCTCGTCGAACCGATCCAGCGCTCGATCGACTTCTACCACCGCTACCTCGACCGACGCGGCGTCTCTTCGGAACAACTCCAGGATCTACTGATGCCGTATCTCGTGGCCTCCGAGACCGCTTACCCCGAATCGATGGCGGTACTCAAGGGTATGTCGGTCGGCGCGTTCGTCCCGGTGATGGAGCTCTTCGCGATCAATGCGTTCGAGGAGCTCGAGCCGCTGCTCGAACAGCCCGAGGGCGAGCTGCTCTTCCTGCAGAAGAAGGAGGGGTACGTCCCGGCTCCCGACGCGCCCGCACCGCCCGAGACGCCGCCGAAAGCGACGTCGCCTGAGCGATGCTCGAGCCTCTCGGTCAGCGTGCCGGGAACCACCATGTTGGCGCACAACGAGCACTGGCTCGCGGGCGACATCGGCAACGTGGCCGTCATCGTCGACGTTCCGGCGAGCGGCCGGGTGCCGGTCGCCTCGCCCACCGTCGTCTGTTGCCTTCCGGCGGTAGGCATGAATGCGCACGGCGTCGCGCAGGGGATCGGCTCGCTCGCCGCCTCCGACGACAGCGTCGGCGTGCCACGCGTGCTCGTCTCGCGCAGCTCGCTGGAGGCGCGCGATCGCCCCGACGCGCTCGCACGCGCCTCGTTGCCGGGGCGGGCCGGCGGCTACGGCCACGTGTACGCGTTCCCCGGAGGCGACGCGTTCACGATCGAAACGACGGGCAAGCGCCATGCCCTGCTGGACCGCCCCGGACCGCACACGAACCACTACCAGGACCCCGAGCTTGCCGAGATGGCCCCGCCCGCCTCTGAGGGGAGCACCGCTCGTCTCGCCCGCCTGCAGCAGCTGCTCGCCGAGCGCGAGCCCCGCACGCCCGAGCAGCTGATGGACGTGATGCGCGACCACGACTCGGCCCCCCAGGCCGTCTGCCTGCACCCCGACAAGGACGAGGGTGAGGAGGCGAGCGCCTGCCTGTTCTCGATGATCGCCGACGTCGAGGCGGGCCGGATGTGGGTGGCCGAGGGCAATCCCTGCGAGCACGAATACACCGAGATCGATCTCTCGGACATGACGATCTGAAGGAGTCCTCGACCCGAGATGACGCACGTCGCCGCCACGCTGTTCGGCCAGCCGCTCCCGGAAGGGGGCACGATCGGCGTCTCGTCACCGAGCGGGCCCTACTTCAACCGGAGCGACGTCCTGCGCCCGATCGAGTGGTGGGAGTCGAAGGGCTACCGCGTCAAGCTCTCGGAGGGCGCCTGGGCCAAGGACGACTATGTCGCCGGATCGCCCGAGCAGCGCGCCGGCGACCTGAACGCCCTGTTCGCCGACCCGGAGGTCCACGTGATCCAGGTCCTGTGGGGCGGCACCGGCGCGATCGACGTGCTCCCGCACCTCGACTACGACCTGATCGCCGCCAACCCCAAGGCGCTCATGGGGTACTCGGACATCACGAACCTGCATATCGCGATACGGCAGCGCACCGGCCTGGCCACGTTCCACGGGCCAGGCCTCGGGTCGATGGGCATCCCGGAGCGGACGGACTTCACGTGGACGTCCGCGCTCGACGCGTTCCGGACGGGCGCCGCGGGCCCGGTGCCAAGCGACCCCGACGACCCGTACGTGCGCGCGATCTCCGGCGGGAAGATCACGGCGCCGATCGTGGGCGGGAACCTGTTCACGTTCGTCCACCTGATCGGGACGCCGTTCGACCCGGTGTTCGAGGGCACGATCCTGCTGTTCGAGGAGGTGCACGAGCCGCCGTACGTGATCGACGTGCACCTGAGCCAGCTGACGATGACCGGGAAGCTCGACGGCGTCGTGGGCGTGGTCGTGGGCGAGCTCAAGGATTGCGACTGGAGCGAGGCCCGCCCCGAGGCGCCCCGAACCCGGTCTATCGAAGATGTGCTCGAGCGCCATCTGGCCCCGCTGGGGGTTCCGGTGCTATACAAGCTGCCTCTCGGTCACGGGAAGCACCTCGCGACCATCCCGCTCGGGGTCATGGCGACCCTCGATGCGGACGACAAGACGCTGACGATCGACCAACCTGGCGTCGCGGCACCTGCGTAAGACGAGTAGGAAGCAAGGGGAGGGACCGGGTATGAGAAGGAGGCACGGCATGAACAGAGCGCGACGGATCGTCGCCGGGACGGCCGTGTTCGGGATGCTCGTGGGGATCTCCCTGTCGAGCTCCGCGCTGGCGCAGGATGCCAGCTCGAGCGCGTCCGCCGCACCGCTGACCTTCATCATCGGGATGACGAACAACGTGGTCACGTTCAACCCGCTGACCGCGATCGAGACGCCCGAGTACGAAGTGAACGGGATGCAGTACAACCTGCTGTTCGGGTTCGCGCAGGACGACATGTCCGCGGTGCCCGAGATCGCGGCTGAGATCCCCACGAAGGAGAACGGCGGGCTGTCCGAGGACGGACTGACCTGGACGATCAAGATCAAGCCGGGCCTCAAGTGGAGCGACGGCGAACCCCTGACGGCCAACGACGTCGCCTATACCTACAACCTGATCATCGACGAGAACTTCTCGGCCTTCACCAGCTACCTGCCGTTCACGGACTCGATCACGGCGCAGGACGACACGACGCTGATCTGGAAGACCACGAAGCCGAGCATCGCGCCGTTGATCCCGCCGTGGATCTACATCTTGCCCGAGCACTTCTGGTCGCAGTTCAAGGACAAGGACGCGATCAAGAAGTACGACGGGTTCCCCGACCAGGTCACCTCCGGCCCCTTCCGCGTGACGGAGTGGAACAAGGACGAGGACTGGACGCTCGAGGTGAACCCGAACTGGTGGGGCACCCAGCCCACGATCGACCGGGTGATCTTCAAGACGTACTCGAACGAAGAGACGATGGTGCAGGACCTCGAATCCGGCGCGATCGACTTCGCCGCGAGCGTTCCCGTCGACCTGTTCGAATCGCTCCAAGGCATGGAGGACCAGGGGATCACGACCAACGTCGGCGGGTCCTTCTCGTTCTCGCAGATGAGCTTCAACCAGTGCTATGTGCAGAAGGACTGCGCAGGCAGCACCGGCCACCCGGCGCTGAAGGACGTCAACGTCCGGATGGCCGTGGCGATGGCGATCAACAAGGACCAGCTCGTCGACCGGATCCTGGGTGGCTACGGGACCCCGGGCACCACGATCGTGGTCCCGACGACGCCGTTCTGGCACTGGGATCCGGCCGACCTGACGATCCCGTCGGACATCGAGGGAGCGAACCAGCTCCTCGACGACAACGGGTACGTCGACTCGAACGGCGACGGGATCCGGAACATGCCGGGCGGGGGCGAGGAGCTGAACTTCCGGTTCATCGTCCGCACCGAGTCTCCCGACGGGGTCAAGGCCGGGAAGCTGATCGCGGGATGGCTGAAGCAGATCGGGATCGGCACGGACACCACCGCGGTCACCGACGCCAAGCTGATCGACGCCTGGTACGCGCTGGACTACGACCTGTACATCTGGGGCTGGGGTCCCGACCCCGACCCGGACTTCATCCTGTCGACGTTCACGACGGAACAGTGCGGATCGTGGAGCGACACGTGCTTCTCGAACGAGGACTACGACAAGCTCTACGACGATCAGCAAGCGGCAACCACCCCCGACGAGCGGGCCGCGATCGTCAAGCAGATGCAGGAGATCGTGTACACGCAGATCCCCGAGGTCGTGCTCTGGTACGACAACGACCTGCAGGCGTACCGGAGCGACAGGTGGACCGGTTTCCAGCTGCAGCCGACACCGGATGCCAACGGCGACGGCGGCTACGCCCTGTTCCAGTACGGGACGTACTCGTACGAGAACATCCAGCCGGTGACGGGCAGCGGGGCGGGCACGGCCACGAGCTCCGGTGCGTCCGCCGGGCTGTGGATCGCGATCCTGGCCGGCATCGCCGTCGTGGTGGGCATCGTCGTGCTGGTCCGCCGCCGGGGATCCGACGAGGACAGGGCCTAACAGGCTCGCTAGCCTGACTGCCTCACGAGGAAGGAGCGGACAGCAGGGTGGGGACACGCGGATACATCCTCAAGAAGGTGTTCCAGGCGTTCCTCACCCTGCTCGCCGTGATCGTCTTCAACTTCTTCCTGTTCCGGATCCTGCCCGCAGACCCCGTCGACATCTTGACTCGAGGTGCCGGCGCGAAGCTCGACGACGCGGAGAAGGCCGAGCTCCGTGCGAGCTATGGCCTGGACAAGCCGCTGTTCCCCGGCCAGTTCATGGACTTCATGGGCGACACCCTTCGAGGGGATCTCGGGCAGTCGATAATCCAGCGTCCGGGCGAGGACGTGACGGCCATCTTCGGGGAGTTCATGTGGCCGACCTTCCTGCTCGTCGGTGTGTCGACGGTCCTCTCCACGGTGATCGGGATCTTCATGGGCATCTACGCGGGGTGGAGGCGCAACGGCAAGTTCGACCTGTTCTCGATGGGCTTCTCGCTCGTCCTGTATTCGATGCCGGAGTTCTGGCTCGGGATGCTCCTGATCCTGCTGTTCTCGACGACGCTCGGGTGGTTCCCGAGCTCGGGACGAGCGACGGTCGGCGGTGTCTACACTGGCACGGCCGCCGTCGCCGACATCGTCAACCACCTCTTCCTCCCGGCGCTCACACTGACGCTCGCCTACCTCGGGGAGTACTACCTCGTGATGCGGTCGTCCCTGCTCGACGTGCTGGGCGAGGACTACATCACGACCGCGCGCGCCAAGGGCGTGCGCGAGAAGTGGGTACTGCGGCGCCACGCCGTGCGCAACGCCCTTCTCCCGACGATCACGCTGATCGCGCTGTCCTTCGGGTTCGTCCTCGGAGGTGCGATCACGGTCGAGGTGGTGTTCGGCTACAAGGGCCTGGGCGGGCTCACGTACGTGGCCCTGCAGAACCGTGACTTCCCCCTGCTCCAGGGGATCTTCCTGATCTCGAGCGCTACGGTGATCGCCATGAACCTGGTGGCCGACCTGATCTACGGCTACTTCGACCCACGCGTGAGGGAGGCCTAGATGCAGTCGCCGCCGATCACGCCCGGAGGAGATCCGAACCTCACCGGCGACCGGATGCCGGAGTCGCTCCCTGAGTTGCGCAGCCCTCGCCGTATCCGGAGGGCGCGCCGCAGGCGCGCCCACACGACCATCTGGAAGGAGTACCGCAAGAGCAAGATGGGGATGGCGGGGCTCCTGATCCTCGTGTTCTTCGTCGCGGTGGCGATCTTCGCGGTGTTCTCGAGCAAGGACGGGCTCGATCCCACCAAGGTCTTCGGGCCGCGACTCGCGCCACCGTCGCTCAAGTACCCGCTCGGCACAGACAACTTCGGCGTCTCGGTACTCACCCAGGTGATCCAGGGATCGAAGATCTCATTGCTCGTCGGCCTGGTTGCCTCGGTCATGACGATCACGATCGGGGCGCTCATCGGGATCGTGGCCGGCTACCGCGGTGGTGCGTACGACACCCTGTTGATGCGGTTCACCGACTTCGGACTCGTGGTCCCCTGGTTGGCGCTCGCGATCATCCTCGCGTCGATCATCGGGCCCTCGCTCGTGACGATCATCCTCGTGATCGGGTTGACCTCGTGGCCCAGCACCGCACGGCTCGTGCGGTCGCAGGTCCTCTCGGTCCGCGAACGCCCCTACGTGGAGCGGGCACGTGCGTTGGGCGGCGGGAACTGGCACATGATCGGCCACCACGTGCTGCCGAACGTGATGCCCGTGATCCTCGCGAACGCCGTGCTCGTCGTAGCGATCGCGATCTTGTCGGAGACGGCGCTCTCGTTCCTGGGCCTCGGCGACCCGTTCAGCTTCTCTTGGGGTGGCGTCATCGAGAGCGCCTTCAATGGACACGCGACGACACTCGGCGCGTGGTGGTGGATCGCGCCACCCGGCATCTGCATCGTGCTCGTCGTCCTGTCGTTCACGATGATCGGGTTCGCCCTAGACGAGATCATCAACCCCAGACTGCGGGAGCGTTGACCACATGAGTGTGCTCAGCCTGAAGGACGTGCACATCACGTACCACACTGCCTCGGGCGGGGTGCCGGCGGTGCGCGGCGTCAACCTCGAGGTGGCCAAGGGCGAGGTGCTCGGCCTCGCCGGCGAGTCGGGCTGCGGCAAGTCCACGATCGCCGCCGCGATCCTGCGCCTCCTTCCTGGCACGACCAAGGTCGAGGGGTCGATCACGCTCGACGGCGAAGACGTGCTCGCGATGAAGCCGGGTCGCCTGCGCGCCGTCCGCTGGACCGGCGCGTCGATCGTGTTCCAGGGCGCGATGCACGCGCTCAACCCCGTGCAACGGGTCGGCGATCAGATCGGCGAGGCGATCACCGTCCACAACCAGGCCGGTGAGCGCGAGGCCCGCGTGAGGGTGGGCGCCCTGCTCGAGCAGGTGGGCCTGCCCACCCGCCGCGCGATGGACTTCCCGCATGAGCTGTCGGGTGGCCAGAAGCAGCGCGTGATGATCGCGATGGCCCTGGCATGCAACCCCTCGCTCGTGATCGCCGACGAGCCCACCACCGCGCTCGACGTGATGGTGCAGGCACAGGTGCTGCGCCTGATGAAGGAGCTGCAGCGCGACCTCGGCCTCTCGATGGTCTTCATCACCCATGACCTCTCGGTGTTGGTCGAGACCTCCGACCGGCTCGCGATCATGTACGCGGGCAAGGTCGTCGAGGAGGGATCGGCCGCGACCGTGTTCCACGACCCGAAGCACCCTTACACGGCGGCGCTCGCCGCGGCGTTCCCCGAGATCGGCGATCGCCGGTTCCGCGGGAACCCCACCGGCCTGGGCGGCGACCCGCCGGACCCCCAGGAGATCCCCTCCGGATGTCCGTTCCACCCGCGGTGCTCGGTGGCGTTCGCCGACTGCGAGCGCACGGTGCCCGAGCTGTACCCGGCGGGTGAGGGCCGGCGAGCCGCGTGCCTGCTGGTCGAGGGCGCCAAGACCGTCGCGACGGGGGTGAGCGAGTGAGCGCCATCGACGTGCCCGCGCCCGAGACGGGCCTGCCCAAGGGCGCCCCGATCCTCGAGGTGGAGGACCTGCACGTGACGTTCCGGGGCCGCGTGGGCCTGATCGCGGGGCTTCGCGGTCAGAAGGGCACCCGGTCGCGCGCCGTGGACGGCGTAGACCTGCTGGTACGCAAGGGCGAGGTGCTCGCGATCGCCGGCGAGTCCGGCTGCGGCAAGACCACGACGGCGCGGGCGATCATGGGCCTCCAGGAGGTCGAGTCGGGCACGATCAAGTACGAGGGGAAGCCGCTGCCCCGCAACCTCAAGCCGTACCTGCGCAAGGTCCAGATGGTGTTCCAGGACCCGACGGGCACGTTGAACCCGCGCCAGACGATCTACGAGATCATCGCCGAGGGTCTGCGCATCCACGGGATCGACCGGGGCCCGGACGGCGAGCCGGAAGAACAGCTGGTCGCGCGGGCGCTGTCGCGTGCCGGCCTCCGCCCACCGGATCGGTTCTTCCTTCGGTACCCCCACGAGCTCTCAGGCGGACAGCGCCAGCGCGTGGTGATCGGGGGCGCCCTCGTGTTGGAGCCCGAGGTGATCGTCGCCGACGAGCCGGTCTCGAACCTGGACGCCTCGGTGCGCGGCGAGATCCTTCAGCTGCTGATGAAGCTCCGCGAGGACCTCGACCTCACGATCGTGATCGTCACGCACGACCTGGGCCTCGCCTGGACGGTGGCCGACCGCGTCGCCGTGATGTATCTGGGCCGCATCGTCGAGATCGGACCCGCCGAAGAGGTCCTGCTGCGCCCGCTGCACCCGTACACGAAGGCCTTGCTCGACGTGGTGCCCGAGGCGGGCGGCCTCGACCGCCCGATCCTTACCGGCGAGCCGCCGGACCCGACGAAGATCCCGCCGGGCTGCCGGTTCCACCCGCGGTGCCCGGTTGTCGTTTCGGGCAAGGCCGCCGAGCTCGGCATCGAGGCCGCGTGCAAGGGCGAGGACCTCGCCCTCGAGGAGATCCAACCGGGGCACTTCTCGGCGTGCCATGCGTCCCGGCAGTTGGGCGCGGAAGCGGCGGCGGCGGCGATCGCGGCGGCAGGGGCTGCGGTCGCTCCAGAACCGGTCGCCGAAGACGGGCGGACGGATGACGCTGCGTCGGACGAGCCTCCCGACGGAACCTAGGCTTCGTCGCCCTCGGGCGCGTCCGCGCCCTTGAGCACGCCGAGGATCGCTTCCATCTCGGTGTCGGAGACCCTCGCGTCGCTGGGGACGTCCTTCACCTTCGCAGCGGCGAGCAGCGTCCGCAGATTCGACTCGGCCATCTCGGCACGACCTTCCAGGGCCTGGATCCGCTCGGCGAGGCCGCGGGCGCGCTGCTCGGCTTCGTCGCGATCCTGGCGTGCCGCACGGGACTCCTCGCGCGCCTGCCGCGTCGACGCTCGGAGCGTCGCCACCTCGCGCCCGAGATCGAGCAGCCGGTCGACCATCGCGCGGCCGAAGTCTGAGTAGGCGGCTGATCCCTCCCCGCCCGAGGGCGTCGCGGGCGCCCCCGACGGCGTCGCGCGCGGCTTGCGTGGGGGGCGCCCCACCGCCTCGCGTTCGCCGGCGTCGACAGGCCGGTCATCGAGCAGCCGGTAGGATCCCATCGCCGGCTCCATCCGCTTGCGGGCGATCAGGGCTCGCACGGCCCGCGCGGTCGAGAGCGCGTCGGGGAACCCGAGTTCGCGCCCGATCTCGGCGGGCGTGACGTCGAGCACTTCACCCACGGCCACACGACGCGATGCGGCGGCCAGGAAGGAGTTGACGCGGCCGAGACTCTCCTCGTTCATCCGATGATGATGACCCATCGTGGGCCGAGTCGCCAATGGCGCCCGGGAGCGTCCGTCGCGGGCGGTAGGCTCACGCCATGATCGAGGGGCAAGGACCGGCGCCGCTTGCCGGCGTTCGGGTGCTCGACCTGTCGCGTGTACTGGCGGGGCCGCTCGCCACGATGACGCTCGGCGATCTCGGCGCCGACGTCGTGAAGGTCGAGCGCCCGGGGGAGGGCGACGACACCCGTCACTGGGGCCCGCCTTTCGCGGGAGACGACGCCGCCTACTTCCTCTCGCTCAACCGGAACAAGCGCTCGGTCACGGTCGACCTCAAGACCCCCGCGGGCATCGAGCTGGTCCGCCGGCTCGCGGGTGACTCCGACGTCTTGATAGAGAACTTCCGACCCGGGCTGATGTCGTCGCTCGGGCTCTCCCTCGACGAGCTCCGCGTGGCGAACCCGCGCCTCGTCACCTGCTCCCTCACGGCGTTCGGCGACGATGCCCCCGAGGCCGCGAGCCGGCCGGGCTACGACATCATCGTGCAGGCGCTCAGCGGGTTGATGAGCATCACGGGCGAACGAGACGGCGAGCCGACGAAGGCGGGGGTGGCCCTGCTCGACGTCGTCACGGGGCTCTACGCCACGGTCGGGATCCTCGCCGCCCTCCAGGAGCGTGTGCGCACCGGCGTCGGTCGGCACGTGAGCGTGTCGCTCTTCGATGCGAGCGTCGCGGCCATGGTGAACCAGGCTTCGAACTTCCTGATCGGCGGGGTCGTGCCGGCCGCGATGGGCAGCCAGCACCCGAACATCGTCCCGTACCAGGTGTTCCACGGATCCGATCGCCCGTTCATCCTGGCCGGCGGCAACGATCGGATCTTCCGCCGGACGTGCGAGGTCATCGGACACCCTGAGTGGGCGGACGACGAGAGGTTCGCCTCGAATCAGGCGCGCGTCGAGCATCGCGAGGCGCTCGTGGCGATGCTCACCGATGCGTTCGCCGCCGGCACCGCCGATATGTGGCTCACCGAGCTCGGGGCGGCCTCGGTCCCCTGCTCACCGATCCGCGCGATGGACGAGGTGTTCGCGGCCCCCGAAGGCGCCGCGCTGATCCAGACGGTCGAGGACCCGGCGCGAGGCACCGTCCTCCGGCTGGTCGCGGATCCGCTGCGCTTCGACGGCGAGCGGCTGCCGGTGCGGCTCCCCCCGCCGCTCCTCGGCGCCCACGACGACGAGGTGCTCGGCCGGTGACCGCGCTCGAGGACTGGAGCGCGTCGCTGCGGGCCTGGACGATCCCGCAGGCGATCCTGGAGGCGGCGCCCGCCTCCCCGTTCGGCTTCCCGCCCGAGCTGTTCGCGCGCCGGGCGGTGACGGCCGCCCTGCGGTCCGCGCTCACCCCGACCACCCGCGTGGCGCTCGAGGCGCTCCCCGAAGGCGGCGAGGTACTCGATATCGGGGTGGGTGGGGGCGCGACGTCGCTCCCGCTTGCCGGTCGCGCCGGCCTGATCACCGGCGTGGACGGTTCGGTCGATCTCCTGACGTCCTTCCGGGGTGCCGCCGCGGAGGCCGGCGTCCGGTGCGTGACCCTGCTCGGCACGTGGCCGGAGGTCGCCGGCGAGGTGGAACCCGCCGATGTCACCGTCTGCGGGCACGTGCTCTACAACGTCTGGGCGCTGGCGCCGTTCGTCCGCGCGCTCGACACGCG
>Ga0315273_10008163_pt1 | contig 13189 bp, 25 predicted proteins | sample YL17G02_0_MG_FD_205753 | JGI IMG/M metagenome (GOLD analysis project Ga0315273, IMG submission 205753) | Sediment microbial communities from Yellowstone Lake, YNP, Wyoming, USA - YL17G02_0 | ecosystem: Environmental > Aquatic > Freshwater > Lake > Sediment | place: USA: Wyoming | collected...
AAGCGGCGGATCCTACAGGAAGCCGACCAAGGTGGGCCCGGCGGGATTGCGGCTCTTTTGCGGCGTGAGGGCCTGTATTCGTCGCACCTCACCACTTGGCGCAAACAGCGCAAGTCGGGAGAGATCGCGGGTCTGACGCCCCGTAAACGAGGCAAGAAGCCGGTTCCGCGCAATCCGCTGGCCGGCGAAATGCAACGGATGACGCGGGAGAACCAGCGCCTGCAGAAGCGGCTCAAACAGGCCGAGATCATCATCGATGTCCAAAAAAACTCTGCGACATACTGGGGCTGACGGTTCCCCCGATCGAGATGAACGGGAGCGACGAATGATTGCCTGTCAGGAGCTGTCGACGAAATGACTTAAAAGGATTCATTTAGTTTTCATTATTAACAGAATTGGGAGGGTAACTTGTACGCCTTTGTAAAGCTTACCGACATCCTTATCCAGAAAAGCGGCGTCTGCGTGGCCGCAAGTCACTGTAAAAGCTATGGATGGATTTGCCAGCCAGGCAATTTCGGCGCTGTCGGTTTTCTTTACATATTTAATGAAAATCCTATTCCGTCCGATGAAGCTGCCGGTCGCATGCGGCGCCCGCGGCTTATCGCCAGCGTTAACGTGCAAACGGAGACGGACCGAACTCGTGAACTTCATGGAGCATGTGTCACATCTTGGCGGGATCTTGGGTAATCTCCAGTCCCTGGAGTTCCTGCTTCGGGCCTTCCTGTATTCGAAGGGCGATGCGCCCCGAGGTGATGGACCTGCAGGCGAAAGTGGAAGCGCTCGTGAAGGATATTGCGGCGAGGCGTACAGCCACGATCGGCGATGAGGCCGCACGACTGCAGGCGTTCGAACACGCGTTCCATCAGCGTAGCCCAGCTGCCACAATGGATTTTGCTACTTCAGCACCCAACAGCCGTGCGCCAGAATTTCGTCATACATGGCATCGGGCGCGAGATCGATCTCGCCGGGCCAGGTTACGGCTCCACAGTCCAAAAAGACTTGCGCGAAGAGTGCCGGATCGAGCAGCTTGGAGAAAACGCCTGCCTGCTCACTGGCTACCCGCCGTGAAAGATCCACTTCCCCAGCCGTTCCGTCCACAAACCGCACTGCGATTCGAAAATCGGGCAACGCGCGGACGCTGGACACACGCCACGGAGCCTTCGGGACTACTCCAAGGGCTTGATCTTCTTGGGGCTTTGTCTGGTTTCGCATAATTGCCAGTCCTCCTTCAATTCATTCCGATGCAATGTCGCCCATTCCCGCACAAGTGCGAGCGCCCGCCGCGGCAGCGATCCGCGGATGATTGCCAGCGTTTGAAGATCGATCGAGGCTTCAAATTCCCCATATAGTGCGTGGAAATGGGGCGGCGCGTGCTCGTCCCAATACATCTGAATCAGGATGCCATAGAAGGTGCAGATGGTGGGCGTAGTCAGTTAGAGCTCCAGATAAGGCAATAGTATCCTAAAAGAGGGGATGCTTTGAACGGGATATTCGCAGACCGATTCCCGGCAGGAAGCAGGGAGGGGATGAGGTAGCGTCCCGATTTCAATTCGGGAATTTTGAAGCATAGGTAGGATTGACTGCCTTTCGAATCAATTGTCTCACGGGCTACCCCGCCTCCGCTCCGCTTCTCCGGCTGCTGATAAAAAGGCATTATGTCGACTTCGACCCGCTTTGCCTGCAGCAAAAGCCTTAACATGCTCGTGAGCATATAGTAAGCATCCTGGGGACGCCTTCACGCCCTCCTGAACCCACGGGACATGATGCCCAGGAGAGCCAGTGTGACCGCGAAAGCGGATCCGCTGACCAGCGGCGTGATTACAGCCGTGAGAAGCAGCCCTGCCAAAATCACGCAGGTTGCCAGTAATGAAAACCCCGCGGTCTTTCCCTTCCTACACCCTGAAATGGATTTCAGCGCCTGGCATCCAGCGGCTACTGGATATCCTATTAAATGGCGATAGTGACTCCGCATTTCTGGGCAACCGCAATCAATTTTGGAATGTCGAGTGGGCCCGCGGGCACTTCATGGTCGATAGTAGTGAAGACATGGGCGGCTTGGCTGTTCTGGCCTGTGACCGAGATCATTTCGCCACCGCCTCCCGCGAAGCGAAACGCATGAATCGTTCCTGCGGGCACGTGAACGAGTGTGCCGGGCGTAGCGGTGATGGTCTTGTCGCCGTAACTGACTTCGACATTGCCCTTGATGATATAGAAGGATTCGTCCCAGTCATGGCTATGTGGCGGTGGTCCGGTTCCCTCATCGCCCTGCTGCATAAAAATCTCATAACCTTGCGTAGCGGCATTTGACGCCAGCACGGTAATTTTCTCGCCGACCACATTGAGCGCACGTGGGTACGCGTTTGGTGTCACGACAAATGGTTGTGGCTTCATGCTCTGTGTCTCCTTTGACGCGGGTTGAGAGATTGTCTAAACCTGTTTTAAATAGTGAACCCATGGGGGGTGGACGCAAGGTGCATAACTAATGCTAAATCGGCTTCCCACCATTAACCAAGGGCGCGGTCCAGAAACGGCATTGTGGGAAGTTGATGAATGACCAGCCACATGCGCGAAAAACCGGCATTCCGGACGTATTACGGCTTTACACTCTCGCGATCCCGCCGCCCTCCAGGCCATCCTCCGCGCCACGCGCTTCCACCTCGCCTTTACCTGGCCCAGCGGCGAGCCCGTTGAACTGCTCAACGACCGCAACCGCTACTGGGAGGCCTGGCTTTACGGCAACTTCGCCTTCTCCCACTCCCCCGCCGAGTCCGTGCTCACCTTCTCGCTCTCCGTCGGCGCGACTCAGTGATGCAGCGAGTATCGCCGTCCAGCTGCCTACCCGAGAATTGGGAGGGGCCGCGTTCCGGCTTACCGGTACCGCACGTAAATGTAGAGCGCCGGGTTCCGGATACCGCGCATGTTGTGTCGCAATGTTACCGGCAAGCGCATACAGGAAGATTGAAGGCAAGTTACATCTGATGTAAGATATGCACCAGGGAGAACCGGTATGGAAGCGATCAAGCATCGAACCCAAATTTCGCTCGACGATTGGCAGTATCAGGTATTGCTGGAGCTGTCGCGCAAGACGAAAAAAAGCCTCTCGGCGCTGATCCGCGAGTTGATCACCGAGAAGTTCACCGTTACTTCGGGAGAAGCCGGTAACGATCCGGTCTTCAGCATTGTCGGTATAGGCAGGAGCGGCCGGAAGAGGACGGCTCGCAACCATGACACGGTGCTTTACGGGAAGAAGTTGTGAACAGTATATTTGTAGATACCAGCGCCTGGTATGCCTTGGTGGATACCGACGATGCCGACCACGGGGCAGCGGCGGCATTCCTCGCCGCCAACACGGTGCCGCTCATTACCACCAACGCCGTCTTTTCGGAAACCGTCACCCTCATCCGCTATCGCATCGGTCATGAGGCAGCGCGTATTTTCGGGCAAAAGCTGAAGGAAAGTGTATTTGTCAGGATAGTTACCGTCACGCCGGCCGACGAAGAGCGAGCTTGGGAGATATTCACCAAGTGCCGCGACCAGGATTTCAGCTTCGTGGATTGCACCAGTTTTGCAGTCATGCAGCGGATGAACCTGAGAGACGCTTTTGCCATTGATCGACATTTCAAGGTGATGAAGTTTACGGTTATACCGGGGTAGCGAAGCAGATAATCCGTCAATGGTTTGCGCGGAAAACTGATTTTCAAGATCGGCAAGCACATTCGCATTTTTTCCTGCCTCCCTGACCAGGCGCAGGCCGACATCCCGACGCCGCCGACTGCGGATTTCCACAATATCAGACCTGTCCTTTGCTCATCCGAATTGTCCGCGGCACCGAACCCATTCTGCGCGCGGTCGAAGAACCGGAAAAAGAGCGCCTGCTTCGATACCGGCTCGGCTTTGTCCTGAAGCGCGGCCATCTGTTTATCGCTGAGCGGCGTAAACTCGCGGGCCAGCTGCACGTTTTCCTCGAGCTGCGCAATCGAGTCGCACCCGATGATCACCGTGGAGACGGGATGCGAAAGCGTGTAGTACAGCGCTTCACGCATTTGCAACGTGCCCGGCCTGGTGGCAAGCACGACGCCCTCCCAGGAATTCTTCTGTCTCTCGAGCGGAGGCGGTGTCCAGGAAGAGAGCAGGCGCCCGCGTCCCGGTATTTTCATGCCGATGATGCCCACCTGTTTCTCGACGGCCATGGGCAAGAGTTGTTCCTTGAAGCTGAAGTGGTGCGGGTCGGCTGCGCTCAAAACCATCAGGATGCAATCGAATGAAAACCGGCGCATAGCCTCCATCAGTGGATCGGGACGAAAATGGCCCGTGAGACCCAAAAAGCGGACCATCTTTTGATCCCGCGCCTCGGTAAGCGCTTCCATCGCGCCGCCCTTGCCGAAGATCTGGCTGACCTCGCCCATCGTGCCGACATCGTGAAGTTGCCACAAGTCCAGATGGTCGGTCTGGAGCAGTTTGAGCGATTGCTCGAGCATGCGTAGCGATTGGTCGCGAGTGCGCTCCTTGGTCTTGCTGGCCAGAAATGCCTCAGCGCGCCGTTTCTTCATGACTTGGCCGATATAGCGCTCGCTCCAGCGTTCGGGTCCTCCGTAAATCGAGGAGGTGTCTAGGTAGTTCACGCCAAGGTCCAGCGCCCGTTCGATAACCGGCACAGCCACTTCATCATTATTCTTGCGCTCCAGCGCTGCCTGGCCTCCCAAGCTGAAGACGGTCACTCGCCAGCCCGTCCTCCCCAGGTTTCTGGTCGGCATGGCCTCAGGCGCGGCCGGGCGCGGTGGTATGGCGGGAATTGCCATGGCCCTTTCAGGCAGGGAGGAATGCGCCAGCAGGCCCGCCGTGGCGGCTCCGCCGATCTTAATGAACTCCCGACGATCCTGGCCTTTACTGCCGGATACCTTATCTTTCAACGTACACCTCCCGGACCGGCAGGGTTTCGCTCATTGAAATCGAGATAGGCAAGATTCATGTTGCCGTTGGTGAGAATATGAACGGTGAGAACGTGCTTTCCCTCAGACAAGGGCACCACGGCCAGGTCCTTCCTGACGTTCCAATGATGCCACTGGCGCCAAGCCACCGGATCGGCGTCGTTTTTCGTGGACACGATCTCCAAAGGACCAGTCAGCTTCTCCCCGTCCAGGGCCAATGAAATCGTGCCGCCGCGGTTTGACGTGTACAAAAGGTCCATCGCGTATGTTCCGGCGCGGGCCACTTTCACGGTCATCTTAAACCACTCGCCCGGCTCGGTCCAGCCGACATAAAGCTGATTTTCCGGAGGCGGGACCAGGTTATACGGGCTGTCGTCTGTTTCGATGTCGCGATGAAACTTGGCATAGGAGGTATCCACCCCATCGTCCATGCGAAACTGATTCAGGTAGGTTCCATCCGCCGGGTTCAGGCTGCCGCTTCCATTGTTTTTCGCATCCGTGTCATGATAGGCTAAGTCCTCCCCACCCAGATCGTAATAAGCGCATTGCACTCGCCCGGGAATCTTTTGCGCGCCGCCGTGGTACTTGCTGTCGTGGAAAGGCTTTCCGCGATAGTGCTTCTCCTGGCCTGCGGCGGCCGAGCAGCAACACAACGCGGCCAGCCATACAAATGAAAACCTGCCGAGCTTCATGTCCTTACCTCCGGGACGATTCAAAACACAGATACTAACCGGAATCCGGCCACATGGGAGCATGATTTCGCAGCGCATGAAGGAATCATGGGGAGTCTCCCATGCAAAGGTAATCGACGGCGGACTATGATCCCAGCGCAAGATCCATTCGGGCCCACCCCATGCCGGCGCAGTATGCGCGGAAACAGCTCCGCCCGACTGGCGCGTTACTTAAATATTTGCGGGAAAGGTCCTTGGGAAACAGCGCTAGTGTAGCCACCGAGCCGGCTCCAATAACAGAGATGAGCACTCCCGCCTAAAGCATCCGAGATCGAAGCATGCGGCCCCAACATTGCGAATGGTGAGTTGAATCTCCCTGCAGTACGATAATAAGCCTGTCTTGAAATAATCAGTCAAGTTGAAATGCGGGATTCTCCGCGAGGAGTATCTATTGCCTCTCGGAATATCGGCCAATTCTCCGGCAAAGGCGCTTAGGGCTCGCGCAAAAATAACTTCACATTTTGCTGGCGGCTCCCAAGCCCTTGTCATCTGGCCGCGAGATAGGTTCATTTCACAATAACGAAACATGCGGCGGCCGGAGATCGAGAGCTGCATACTAATGTATGCGGAGGGTGAACCCATTTTTAAAAACGGGCGTTTGTTCCTCCTATGGGCCGGATCGTTCAGCATTTGGCGCTCTTACGCTTTTTCCCCACCGTGCCGCGCTTCTGCACCTTGCGGATGTAATCCGGAGCAAATGGCACCTGGCACGAAGTGTTTCCCATGTCCACCATAACCGGGCCAATCTTTTCCCCAGCCCGAATCGCAGCCTCGGTCAGCGACGTCACGTAGCCTCCAACTGCAATGATAAATGAATTCATTTGATGCCGAACCGGGTCGGGTGCCTGGTGGATCGCCTTCTGTACGCGCTCGAGCAACCGCTTGAGCTCAACCAAATCAAGGGCCGCATCCTCTTTGATAGACATCAGGCTTCCCAACGTGGCCCAACCGGCGGCGGCGATGAGCGGGACCTTCGAACCGATCCATTCCAACCCAACCTCCCAACCATGTGGACTCCCCGCCGCCACCCACGAAACGGTCGCCCCGCAGAGCGGGCGGCAATACGCCTGCGTCACCCAGCGCTGCAGATCCTGCTTCGTCATTCGCGCATCGTCGGCGATTAGTCCGGCCAAGTACATGGCGTCGTAGTTGCCGGTGTCGTAGAGATCGAGCGCCAGTTGGTAATCCTTCTTGATCCGTTTTTGGATCTTCTGCAGCTCGCTGATCTTTACCCCAAAGCACGGCTCCTTCACGCCATGGTTGAAAATCACCTTCTTGTAGCTGTCGCTGCCTAACGGTTTCAGTTCCTTTAGAATTTCCTTCGCAGTCATGGATTCATCCTGGATCTACCGATTAATCTAAAACCACCACCCCGGGTCGCCAGCCAAGGCATGCAGGCCCGCTCCAACCCAATTTCCCCGCAGTCAGCTGCTGCGGAGGGTGAACTCATTTTTAAAAACGGGCGCTTGTTCCTCCTATGGGCCGGATCCGGGCCCGACGTCAGCAGCCCGACCTGGTTCGATACCTGCGCCACGTAGTTGGTAGCGAACGGAGTGATGTAGACGCTTTCCTCGATACAGAAGGTCTTGAGGATATCCGTCCCGCCACCCGTGTGATTGACCGTAAAGGTCATTACGCCTGTCATGTCTATCGGGTTGTAATTTGGTGAGAATCATGGTGTCCCCGGCCTTTATCGCGGTCGCTGTCGCGGAAGGCGCACCTAAAAAGGCCAGAACCAACACGATCAATGCTAAAGAGATTTCCTCATCTAATTCCTCTGATATAGTATTCGGGGTAGCGGGAAACTGCCACACCAAACTCGTGAAGTTAACGTAATATCACAAATCAGAAGCTGCGGAGGGTGTCTGTGGCGAATTCGCATTCTTCAGCATTTTCGACGTCCCACGGAGCACACAAACCGGCAACAAGGCGATTTGAAGTGCGTAGATTGGGTGACCGCTGCCGGGAACGATTGAGGATCAGGAGTTGCTGCTTGACGAGAACGGACTCGGCGACTAGGGAACGGATGCCGCCCGGACCCAAGAGTCGGACAAGAGTAGCGATGACATGAACGAAGAGGATGACGAGATCGCGCATCTCCGTATCGTAACAAAACCTGGAGTCGCCTGGGGTTGTGCCACAGATTAGCAATTCGCCAGGGACAAGTCCATCGGAGCCTTCTCCGGCGCCTTCTTTTCCGGGGCTTTCTTCTCCTGCGCCAGACCGGATAGCGCAAGCAATCCCACCAACAGCAATGAAATGGCGATTCTTGAACGAGTCCATGTCACCCTCCTTATCAGCTGCGCTCCCGAAACCGACCGGGAAACAGCCTGACTACTTCTTGCGATAGAAAATGGCGGCGACAAGAGACACGACGAGGCCGGTGACGATGGTACCGACGGCTCCTTGTGTTGCCTGCATCAGGGATGTCTGTGAAGGAGCGAACTCTGCGAGCGCTGCTTCCTCCGACAGGCTTCGGGCAGCTACGCGGACGCTCGGCGGAACCCAATCGGCGAAGGGGATTTCTTTGGTCACGTGATGTCCCGAACTCGTGTGGACCTCGCACACCTGCGAAAGGTTATCCGATGGAAAACGGCCAGCCGCTCGAACAAGAGCGGGCCACAACCGCCGATGGACAAAAGTAATCTTGCCCCTGATTAGGCGACACACCAGGACATCTTTGCTGTCGCGGATCGTTCGCGTCACCGCGAAGATCTCATGACTTTTGGGATGAGACCACCAACTGCCCCGAACCGGCTCCCCGGCTATGACCTCGGCAATCGACGGCACCGGCCCTCGCGCGGCCTCGGGTACGACACCGTGCCTACGAATATAAGCGAGAGCTTGCCGTGAATTCATCGTCACGTTATCTCTCCGTTGGCTCAACGCTTCCACACAGGCGCCGGGGGAGCATGCCCCCATGAGAGTACCCCGCACCTGCCGCCCGCGGTCGCCTGCAGCGGCCTGTATAGGCCGCAAATCGATGTGGGCGGCTCTGCGACCGAAGCTTGCTCATGTCACCATCCCCGATCTGCATCGGGGAGGTACGTGCCGAACGTCCGGAGATGGCCTGGGCATTGGATTGACCCCCACTTCCGATTGCACTCTTGTGAAAGGGCCGACCGTCGTCATGCTGGGGACCGCGCCAGGGACGTATCGGCGAATGGCGTTCTCACACCAGAGAATCGATGGTCGACTCCGGCGGCTTGGCGTGCCTTGATCCGCGGCTCGTCTGTTGCGAAGTGGCAGGTGTATGGAGATCACGAGCCGATACGACAGAATTGGAACTTACCTTTCTTGCTCACCGGCAGCTCCGCATGCAGTCGGCCAGCGATGATCGTCCCTGCCGCGACCCGAAATGGATTAATTCACTGTTCAGCCAACTCCACTCGCCTGTTCTTAGCTCGGCCTTCTTCAGTATTGTTGGACGTTACAGGCGCCAATGGTCCAACTCCGTAGGCTTTAAGTCTTGTCGCGACGATCCCGTATTTGGAGGTGAGGACCATTAAAACAGCATCCGCCCGCGCCTGCGAGAGCTTTATATTGGAGTCTATCCCCCCCACGTTGTCGGTATGGCCCACCACATTGATCTTCAGGCTGCTGTCGCCTTTCAGGAGTTTGGCGATCTGCTCCAGGGCAGCCGCCGATTCGGGCTTGATTACGAACTGGCCTGTGTCGAAATAAATGCCGTAAATCGCGGCATGGCCGGTGTCTCGAAGATCGTTTGAGAAGGCTTCTGCGTTCGCGGCAATCTCCTGAGACATTTCCTGCTTCTCAACTATAAAGAGTTGGTAGCCATCAGGCCATGCAGTGTCTATTTCGGCCCAGATCTCCTTCCCGCTCTTGGCAATCTTCAGGCTGGTATACCTTTCGTCCTCGAAGAGAACGGTCCCGCCAATCTTCCTGATGGCCTGCTGGTAGTTGCGAATGATTGCGAGTGGGGATGGTGCTTTAATGCCCTCGTTAGTCGCGTACCAGATCTTGGTGTACCGTCCCTCCACGTCCACCTGCTTCTCCTGCCCTGCATGAAAGGTGTACTTGTCGAAATCCTTCTCCTGGCATTCTGTGATGTGGAAGCCGGACAGTCTGGTGAAGAGCGGGTGATCCTTGCAGCCCTGGGCATCCTGCTGGGCGGACTGGGCAACATTACAGGTTAGAAGGGCCAGATACATAAGATTCAATAAGATGAGATTGGCTCTTTTCATGATTGATTTTCTCCTTACTCCGCAGAATATCAGCAATGGGTGTCATTTTCGGAATTCTATGGCATTAAAATGCTCCGAATGCACCACCTCGGGGTGATCCATCGAGTCTCGAAGGGTCTTTTCCAGAGTCAACGCTTGCTTGCAGTAGGGGCATTTGGCTATTAGTTCCTCCTTTGAAGCCGTATGGTTGATTGCTGTGATCGTGCCAAACTTCGGCGGGATTGCCACGCTTTACAAGGCGGGCAATTTCCGGCCCGCCGGGCGGAAATCCGTTTCTATGCGGGAGGAAACCCGGCAATTCTATCCCTGCCCCGAGTCCATCGCCGATTTCCTTCCGCCACTCTCCCGATTTCCTCTTGTGTTCCCGCGGAGAAATGATTTTAAATCGAGCATCCTTGACTGCCAACAGAAACCATCCATAGGAGTGAAGTCCCAGGAGGTTCTCATGGTGTCCGGACTGTTCTTGGTACTTGTCGCCGCACTCTTCAGCACTGCAACCGTGCCCCCCGCCCGATCACAGGAGCCGGGTGGATACGTCCTGATTTTTCGCGAATTCGTACACTGTTACCAATGGGAGAGTTGCGAGTTGCGCCTAAAGGATAAAATGGAGCTGTACCGGACCGCCATGGAGCAGAAAGACTTCATGTGGGAACTGAAGCACGCGTTTCCCTGCGGTGCGGACGATTTCCGCCAAACGTATCAGGCGATGATCGCTGCGCTGGCTAAGGGCGACAGCGCGAGACTGCCGGCGATCCGATCAAAACTAAAGAAGCGCCTGGCTCCTGAGGATTGGGAGTAAATGACGTGGCAGGAATGGAAGGAAGGCCTGACCCGGTACCTGGAGAATGCGGTGGCCGCCGATGCAATCTCGATGCCTGGTAGTTGGCCCTTCGGGTCGGCGCACGACAGCGTTCTTCCTGGTCCTCCATTTCTGGACATTATTGCCGAGTGTGCTGTAACCGGTCGGCGGAGCACGGGATTCGAAGGTTGAGCGGGCGGGAAAGCCCATGTTGAACTTGAAGTGATTCAGCCGGATAGGTATATTTATGTCAACGCACACTCGGTCATCTATTTTGTAAATTCAGGATACTTTACATTCGCGCCCGCCAGACACTGCGGAGGGAACGTAAGGATGTACATCCCACCTGGCTTCAACACCGTCGCGCCCTACTTCTTCGTCAGAAATGCGCAAGGTTTTGTCGAGTTCCTCGTCAACGGCCTGGGCGGCACCGAAACCTGCCGTACGATGCGTCCCGACGGGAACATCGCCAACGTGCAGGTACGATTTGGCACCTCAACCGTCATGGTCAGCGAGGCCTCCGAACGGTATGGACCGATGTGCTCTTCCTACTATCTGTACGTTGAAAGCGCCGAGTCGTCGCTGCAACGCGCCCTGGCCCACGGCACCACGCTCGAGATGGCGGTTACAGACATGCCCTATGGTGACCGACAGGGTGGCGTTAGAGACCATTGGGGAAACATCTGGTGGCTTTCGCAGCGCATCATGCAAGAACCTTACTCGCCGTGAGCGCGGGGGACCCGTTAAGACTCGCGCAATGGGCGCTAACCCTTCGTTGCACCGGACGGCCGTCGGCCGCTGGTGAACTCAAACGTTTGGCCGCCCAACCTCGATCGCATGAGAGCGCAGGAGGTGCGTTGATGGATAATCGTGATGAGGGGCCCGTTATGTACTTGGCGAGAATGGATGCGATTGTGAATCGCTGGTTCACAGCATACGAGAATGCGCGGGCCTCGCTCGAGCTGGAGGGCGGTTACCTGTTTCCCTATGGGGATCAATTTTTCGTGACCCTGCGCGAGGGAGTTCGGGAACTTGGGCTCGACCCGGACGATCCCGACTGGGCGCGAATTGGCTGGGACTGGGTGCGACCCCACGACGTGGAAGCGTGGGTGCGTCTCAAGAAACAGCGGGAGTTAGCAGCCTGACCGTACCCCATGCGGTCTAACAACCGGCTGAAGCTGTCGCTCTGCCCCGTCAAAGGGCTGGCAGGAGTGCCAAGGATTTCGCCGGGGCGGCCCGCAGCCTAGCCGGGCGTTGGCCGTACGTGGTTGGAATCGATCGCAAATGACACCTGGGAGAGGCTATCGTGGCGACGGCGCGAAAAGCTACAAAGAAGAAGACTGGCACTACCCGGAAACCCGGTGTTGCGCTCGAGTTCAATCACGCAATGATCTACACCACCGAGCTTCCACGTGCTCTGGAGTTCTATCGCGATCTGCTCAGGTTCGAGGTGGTCGACGCTTATCCCGGAGCGTACGCGCGGCTGAAGAGTCCTGGCGGCGGCACGACTATCGCCCTCCACCTTGTTGACTCCGGGCAGACAATGAATGCGGAGACCGAGGGTATTCGACTCTACTTCGAGGTGAAGGGGCTGGACGCCTTTTGCAGGGCTCTTGAGAAAAAAGGCGTGAAGTTTAGCCAAATGCCGAAGGACATGCCCTGGGGATGGAAGCACGCCTATCTCCGCGATCCAGACGGACACGAAATCAGCCTGTACTGGGCCGGAAGAGCGCGAATCCGGAAGACGGCAGTAAGCGTCGAGTCACATTGAGGGGCCGCGCTGGAGCAGGCGCCGTGAATCCAGCAATCAAAGAGGAGCGCGAATCCGGCTGACATGGCCGTGAAGCTGTTTTTCCGCGCCGCCACGACCCGCATCTGATGGCCAAAGCTAGACTGATCCGAGTCTTCACTGGATAGCGGATGAAGGCATCACTCTCGCTCCAAAAGTGGGTGGTCTTGTGCTTTTCGGTGCGGGGCTGGTGCTGGTCAGCCCGGCAATATTCAAAGGGAGGCACAACACATGGCGGCCGAGCTTGAACGGCTGAACCAGGTCTGGACAAAAGCCTGGTTGGAGCGAGACGTTTCAGCAGTCGAGGGAGTCATGGCACCTTCATGCGGGACGCCAGGACGAAAGAGGACTTTCTAACGCCCGCGCGGGCGCGTGAGTATTTTGCGATCGTTAGTGAGCCGAAGAGGTTCAAGCTGTTTGACGCTCCACACGCCCTGAACGCGGAGGCGCGGAAAGACCGAATTGCATTCCTGGTAAAGGAACTGGGCCTGAAGCCGCCTGATCCGGCGGCAATTGCGCGGGTGCCCGACCTGGTGCAGCCGCCGGAGGTCAAGAAGTAGAGCTGGCCTCATTCAGATGGGCGACGCGCGAACGTGGGACTCTTTGCTCGGCAGGCCGCCGCTCACTGACTATGTCGCTTCGGTGTAGATCAGCAGGCCGGCACGGGTGTAGGTCGGTACCAACGGGAACTGATGGGCGGCAGATCCTCGATCACCTGCCCAGCGAGGTTCTCCTGT
>Ga0315273_10008165_pt1 | contig 13187 bp, 18 predicted proteins | sample YL17G02_0_MG_FD_205753 | JGI IMG/M metagenome (GOLD analysis project Ga0315273, IMG submission 205753) | Sediment microbial communities from Yellowstone Lake, YNP, Wyoming, USA - YL17G02_0 | ecosystem: Environmental > Aquatic > Freshwater > Lake > Sediment | place: USA: Wyoming | collected...
TTTTTTCTCCTTTGTACCATTTGAAATTAAGTATAAATTGAGAAGGAGATTTTGTAAATAAAAAAGCTTTGGAAAGTTGGAAATTTATATTCAAGTAGGTTATTATAATTTCTGCTAGCCTTTAACTTAAATTTGCCAAAAATGAAAAGAGAAGATATTTATTCTGAGTTTTTAAAAGTTTCTAGAGAATTAGGACTGCCTGTCAAAAAAATTTTGGATATGGTTTTTATTCTTAAAGATAGCGGTTCAGTGGAAAACAATGAATTATTACGCAGATTAGGCGTTTCGAGAAATGTTTTAAACCAAGTTAAAAAACTGCTTAGCGCCTATTTTACTGAAAGTTCCAGCAGAACAAGCTCACTAGTCGGTAAGCTTGAAGGATTTGGAGAATGTTTTCCGGCAGGATACCAAACGGAAGAAGATATTTATAAATTTTTAGAAACAAATGAGTTTCAGAAAATTATTGGTATTTTGGAGGATTTAAAGAGGCCATCCCCACGGAGAGAGTTTGATCAGTTTATTGCAACGGTGGAAACGATGGCTCGAAGAGCATCTTTATTAAATTTTATGGGCGATGTTAGAGGAAAAAAGATATTATTTTTAGGGGACGATGACTTTACTTCAGTGGCAATTGCTTCCTTAAATTCAGCTAAAGAAATTACAGTTTTGGATATTGATGAAATAATTTTGAATGGAATTAAAGACGCTTCAAAAAAAATTGACAATCATATTAATACCTTTAAATACGATGCTCGGAAAGCTCCTCCTTCTAAATTCGTGAATAAGTTTGATGTCGTTTTTACAGATCCGCCTTATACAACAGCTGGTATAAGTCTTTTTGTCTCTCGGGCTATTAGTTTTTTAGACAAAAGAAATAGTTCAGCGAGGATTTATGTTTGTTATGGGAACAGTGATAGGGCAAAAGAGAGGTTCTTGCCGATTTATGATGTCTTTGTAGACTCGGGTTTAATGATCCGTTGGGTATTGGACAAGTTCAATAGATATATCGGAGCCGAGTCGATTGGGGGTAGCAGCACACTTTTTATTTGTGATGTAACGCCAAAAACAAAACCGGAAGTTAAGGGGTTTTTTAATGAAGCAATTTACACCTTGGATTAATCATTTTGATGCTTTAATCAAATTAAGCAATAAATTCCCGGATTCTTTGGAAGAGGTAGAAGTCTTTGCTAACAAATTAGTGAAATTATTAGAGCTAACCATTGTTAAAGAAGTTATCCATAAATTTCAACCTTCCGGAATAACTCTAGTGTATATTTTGTCACAATCACATCTTGCGATTCATACTTGGCCGGAATACAAAACTATACATGTCGATCTAGTTAGCTGTACTGAAATTACCCAGGAAGTTTTTGAGGAAGCACTCAAAACTTTTTTTAAGAATGAGAAAAATTGCGAAATAACAACTGGGAAGAGTAATTTGTAAATGGAAGTGCGAGATAGGGAGTATTAAGGTATTAACTGTAATTTAATCAGATTTGTCTCATAGTTTTCCTGACGGATGGGCTATTTGAGTATTTTTGTCCCGAGTCTTTTTGCTTCTTTTTCGAAATATCCTTGCCAGTCTTTTTCGCCCAGTTTCGTAATTAGTTTCGGGTAATCCTTCAATTCTTTCGCCAAAAGAAACTGGCTGCCTAATTTCAAAAGGTCAATATGCCAATCAAATTTGGATTTGGCTTTTTTAAGAAGCTCGTCAGTTCTAAATTTATATTTCTTCTGAATCATATAAAGATCCATAAAATCCCGGCTTCTAGGGTTTTGGTAAATTGTGAATAATTTGTTGACAGCGATGTCGGCTATACTGTCGATTTTAACTCCCTCAATTATCTTGGCCTTTTCAACTTGAGGAAAAGGAAAGTATGTGAACTCAAGTTTTAGTTGGTATTTGTTAAAGTTTAAGAAGAAAATGTTGCGGTTAAAGCTGGTATTAAAGTCAATTTTGGAATATCCGAGTATTTTTTTGGAGGAAGCGAAAAAAGTTAGGATTTGCTTTGAGTCAACTTCATTTTCGGAAAAAAAATCAAGGTCTTCCGATAACCGATAAGGGATGTAAAATTCAGCTAGTGCAGTACCTCCTGTGAGGTAAAAGTTCTTCGAAAAATTTTTGTTTTGCGAAAACACTTTAAAAAAAAGTTTTTGCTGCGAGGTTAAAATGGATTTTTTATTCACGAAAGTAGGAATTTTAGGTATCTTCTTTTCTTTATGTCAATTTTAAGTTTTGAGAGATTTTCTTTTAGTATCTTTGGGTCTAGTTTTTCTTTTCCAAGTCCGAAATTAATCAATTGCTCCATTTTCCAGAGAGTGTATTGTTTGGGATATCTTTTTAAAAATTTGGTGTCGACAGACCAGTTGTTCATGCTCAAATTATACCAAATTTTGGCCATTTTAAAAAGCACCCTGCTTATTATCAGTATTGACATATAGGTACTATATGAGTATTATATAGGTAGTACTCGTAAAAATAGATGTATACGCCAAAGTTTACTATCACGCCTAAAATAACCCAAGATGTTGAAAAAATAGGGGTAGTTTTTGGGTATTTTAAGGCAGTACAACTTCCAGAAAATTATAGAAGGGAATTAGTTTCCAAAGTCACAGCAGAGACGGTTCATGCCTCAACAGCAATAGAAGGTAACACCTTAACGCAGAAACAAGTTGATGATGTTTTAAGCGGCAGAAAGATAGCGGCAAAGGATAAGGAAATTAAAGAGGTAGAAAACTATAACAAGGCTTTGGGCGACGTTCAAAAACTTGGGAAGCAAAAAGGCTTCGAGATTAGAGAACAAACCGTCAAGGATATACACGCAATACTTCTGAAAGGAATAGACGACGAAATTGCTGTTAAATATCGCACTAAACAAGTGTATGTAGGGGATTATCTACCCCCAGAGCACTTCAAAGTCCCGTCTTTGGTGCAAGAGTTAGTTACTTGGATAAATGACCCACAACCTGAAAACCTGTCGCCAATTCTCTATGCAGGAATTGCTCACTACCAATTTGTCGCAATACACCCTTTTGAGGACGGGAATGGCAGAACAACAAGACTAATAACTACTCTAATGCTTATCCAAAATGACTACGACATGGTTAGTTTTTTTGCCCCTGAAAGTTTCTACAACAGGGATAGAAAAGCATATTACGAAGCTTTAAGTTCGGCAGACAAATACAGAATTGAGGGACAGTCAGACCTAACTAGATGGCTTGAGTATTTTGCATCTGGAATGCTAATTGAGGCAGAAAGGGCAAAGTCGAGGGTTGAGGAAATGCTGCAAAACAAAAGCATGTCTGGCAGGCAAGATTATATAAGCGATAATCAAAGAAAGATGTTAAATCTTGCTGCCAAAGGAGCTATTAAAACCGCAGATATACTACAAATTACTGGTCTTAGCAGAAAAGGGGTATATAACGCATTGGAAAAATTAGTGCAACTTGGACTGTTGGAAAGTGTTGGGGTAGGGAAAGGGACATTCTATAAAATCACAGATAAGGGGCTGGAATATGTTAGGTAAACAGGCCTTGCCAATTAGGAAGGTATCGCAAATCACAAGATTTTCTTAAAATTGGTTGTTTTCAAATTCTTTTTGCACTTTATTTCACCTCCTTTTTTGACGTCCGATAATATTTGTAATTATTTTAATGATGTAATTTTGAGCCTTGTGGTATAATATTAATAGGAAAAATATCACCAGATTAGATTTTTGTCAAGTATTAAATTGTATTCCGGTTTAATTTTTGGTATATTGTTTTCCTATTTTTATGGCAAAAAACCTTTTGTTTGCAGATAAAATAAGACTTGCACGAAAAAGTGCGGATATGTCGCAGTATGTTTTGGCGGATAAAATTGGAGTATCTGATAAAACCATCAGTGCTTATGAGTCGGCAAGAGCGATTCCACCAACACAAATTTTAAAAGCAATTGCGCAAGCTACAAACCGGCCGGTTTCGTTTTTCTTTGAAACTGAAGCGGAAGCCAAAGAGAAAAACAATAATGAACTTGAAAAATTATTCAATGAAGTACACCAAATAAGAAAAATTCTGGAGAAGCTGTTAAAAGAGAAAATTAAATAAATTTAGGTGTATAATTTGCAAAAACAAGTATGAAAAAAAGTAAAAGTGGTAATTGGGAAATATTTTTGGAGATTGCCAAAGCAGCCGGAATCTTAAAGAATGTCCAAAGAACCGGTTGGGTTTTGAAAGGTATAAAGGATGTTGAAAGCGTTGCCGAGCATTCCCAAAGGGTTGCGTTTTTAGGAATGCTTCTTGCGGCCAAATTTGGCCACGATACCCTAAGAGTTTTGGAGCTTTCTTTAATTCATGATTTAGGGGAATCAGGAATAGGGGATATTAAGTGGGAAACTGGGAAGATAGTAATCATTCCACCTGATGCGAAACACAAGGATGAAGGGACTGCAATGGAAAAAATCTTCAAGCAGTTTGATGACGGCCAGACAATAATTGATTTATGGCGGGAATTTACCTACCAGACAACCAAAGAGGCGAGGTTTGTTAAACAGCTTGATAAATTAGAGATGGCGATTCAGGCATTTGAATACGAAGCGCAAGGGTATGAATCAAAACTTTTGGACGAATTTTGGGAAAATGCTGAAAAATATCTTGCCGGTCAGGAACTGGGAGAAATTTTTGAGGAATTGAAAAGAGAAAGAGAAAGAATTTCTTCGAACGGAAAGAAATTAAGGAGTAAATCGTGTTAACGGAGATTTAATCCGATTTGACTCATAGTTTTCCAAGAGTTAAATATTTGGAATTTTGATGTTGTTATTCTGAAGAAAATATTCAAGTCGGACAAGAGGGTTAAAATAAGTAATTGGACCATCTTCTAAATATTTTTCGATTCTCTCCGCTTGAAAATCCTCTACAATTTTTTTAGAATTAACCCAACCAATTTCCCCGAGGATTGATTTTTTAAATAAGGAAATTATAAATTTACTGGTTCGGGGGAGCCCATATTTTTGCAAACCCACCGGAGAACCTTTTTTCCTAAATTGAACTGGTAAAAAAATCTCGTCATGATTTTTCCAAAGTTCCTGCTTAGAATAAGATTTCTTATTCTTAAAAGGAGCGTGTCTTGCCAAAGCTACTATTCTCGGATCCGCAAAGGGCATAAGCGGCCAGACTTTCGTCTCCCAGGCCCAAGGAAATATAAACCAAGAAACCCAAATTGCAGTCTCGGAAAGAATTTGAATATAACTTTTTTTCTTCATGAATCGACTACGATCCAGCACTAATTTTTCAGCTCCCCGAGTAAGAAACATTGTAGAATCTGAACGTTTGGAACTTCTTACTACATAAAAATAATTCTCTTGTAATATATACTTTGCACTGTCTTCCTCAATGCCGTACAATTCATCACCCCCTTCGCCTTTAAAAAGTAATTTAACTCCGTCATCGCTTAACATCTCTTGGTAGGCATAATTAATTTCCCCCATTGGAGACTGAATTGGATTATCTGCCGTAGCTGACAAATCGTGTTTGGATAAATAAGGATAGATGCTTTCGGTAAAAAACTTTACATCAAGAGAGTGTTTTTCCGCAAAAGTCAAAACGTGCTTAGGATCAGTGTCTTCGATAAATTGAGGAGGCGCTTGAGAATAACATGTAAAAGGAGTTTTCGACACTTTTTTAAGAGTATATGCAACTAAAGGACTATCAAAACCGGACGAAAGATCACATCCAAATTTAAGATTATCGATCTTCTCTAACCGTTCCATAACAAGCTTTTTTAAAAGCTCTAAAAAATCATTAGTATACTCTTCAACTGAAAAATAACGATTGACTTTTTTGTTCCAAAACTTTTCCCCGTCTAGGAGTGGGGTTAAGGAGAAATCCTCGCCTGTTACTTTCAACAACGTCGCAGGCGGTAATTGATGAATTTCACTTATGATTGTTTGGTCAGTAATAAGAAGGACATTGGACCAAGTAAAAAGATCCAAAGCATAGTCAATATTTAACGTTCTTTGAGTAATTGAGTCTTTCACCATTCCAAAATCGGTCGAAACCACTATTTGCTTTGTTGAGTGAGAAAAATAACAAGGAAATTTTCCAGTTAAGTCAGTTAAGACGAAAATTTCTTTTGTGCTAGAATCGCAAAAAATAATGATGAAATCTCCAATAAGTTGTCCAAATTTATCCCATTGCCTATTCTTGCAAAATTCATTAATCTCCTCTGTTGAAACAGTCTTGTTATAACAAGCAAAATATCCCCCACATATGGACCCTTTCTCCTTTATTAGAAACTCTTTCGGAAAAACATTTTTAGGCAAAAAAAAGCTTTGTTTAAAAGCTTTTTCTAGGTCTTTCTCAAAATCCTTAAATTTTAAGTCTAATAGCGGATACTCAATTTTTCTCATTTTCAACAACGATATTTTGCCTAACCATCTTTTTTAAAAAGCTTAAAACTTTTAAAAAATTCAAGTTTTTCGTCTCCTCGAGTTCTCTAAGTCTATCTATCAGGTCCTCAAATGAAATCCTCGGATTTTTATCAATTGTTTTCAAAATGAAATATCCAATCATATTTATCTTAATTAATTCATCTTTCTCAACATCATAAGCAATAGTCTTGTACCCGTTTTTTTTATCGAGTTCCGGTATAAAAATAATCCCAAATTGATTAACAGAATAAGACATTTTCTACTTTATGTCCTTCATTTTGTAAAATTTATCAGTTTCGAATTGGCATTGCGGAATCAGCCGGAGCACCATTTTTTCTTTCATAAATTTCGGCAAAGTTTCCAATAGTCTCAGCTTGTGGTTCCTTGTCCGGTGACTCCTCTTCAATTATAGAATCAGTTTCAGATTGGTTCATTTTACTCACCTCCTTTTTTAACACCCAGAATTTAGAGCTTAAATTCCAAAGTGCACTAATAATATCACTCTTGTTTAATTTGTCAATGATTCTATAGGTTTAACTTCTGGTTGTGGTCTCTGTGTTAAGATTAAATTAATTCTCCAAATATTAAAATTTACTTTGATTTGACTCATAGTTTTCCCAAACTTATATTTAAAATTTTAATTTTGTAGTCTCCTCGTGGAGCTTTAACTGTCGTTTCCTCGCCAGTACGCTTTCCAAGTACCGCTTTAGCAAAAGGGGAACATACAGAGATGATATTACGGAGAAGGTCAATTTCTCGATCTGAGATAGTGAAAGTGAATTTTTCCCCAGAAGAATTGACGTAAGTGACGGTTGATCCAATCCTTATTACTTTTTTTGAGGAATTAGGCTCAGACATTCTTGCTAAGTAGAATACTACTTAGCACATCTCTAATAATTTGTCAAATATTTGATAACAAATAGTTGACAAAGATATTAAGAATATGTTAAAAGGATGGCAAAATAAAAGGAGGTGAGAAAGATGCAAGAAAGAGAAGATTTCGATTCTCAATCTCAAGAGCAGGAGGAAATCCAAATAATTGAAGGTTTAAAAGACAAACTCGACCCGCAGGTTGATCCTGGAAAAACTTGGGGTAGACCTTAACTTCAGGCGTATTAATGTACAAGAATGAAACTTTGACTGCTCCGCTTCAAGTGGATTTTAATGTCACCAATAGATGTAATTTATCATGTCCTTATTGTTATGCTTCGGCTAATGAAAGAGGCAAAAAAGAGTCTGAGCTTACTTTGGGAGAGATAGAGGAACTTTTTGATGAGTTTCAAAAACTTGGAGTTTTAAAAGTTCAGATCGCCGGGGGTGAACCGCTTATCAGGGAAGATGCCGAAGAAATATTTTTGTTATCTAAGAAATTTCCGTTTGCGACTCTTTTGAATACAAACGGTACGTTGTTAACAGAAAGTTTAGCAAAGTCAATTAAAAAATCTGGAATTTTTGTTACAGTAAGCCTCGAGGGCAACAATTCTAAATTACATGATAAAATTCGCAATTCGCCTAATTCTTTCGAAAAAGCAATTGGTGGTATTGAAAAACTCAAAAAAGCTAATGTTAATTTTGCTGTCGGCACTACTCTAAATTCACTGAATATTTCTCATATTTTCGAGATGATTGATTTTACAAAGCATTTAGGGGCTGTTTTTTTTGCAATACAAGTACTCTGTCCGGTGGGACGTAGTAATCAAAATTCGAGGATTATTCCAAGTCAGAAAGACTTCAAAGAGTTTTTTTTAAGATTAACTAAACTCAAATCGGAAGGCAGATTGCCTTTTGAAGTTAGAGTAAATGTGACCAATGAAAGCCCGGTATTTTGGGAATATTATTATCCTTTATTTCAAGAGAAAGAGGGCGAAGAACTTATGAAAATATGGAATATGGATTTGAACATAAGAACTGGCAACCAAATAAGTTGCGTTGCAGGGAGAACTGTTTGTTCAATTGAGGCAAATGGTGATGTTTATCCTTGTGAAATGTTCTTGGGAGAAGAAGAGATGGTTGTTGGTAATCTTCGAAAAGATAGTTTCAAAAAAATTTGGGCAACTTCATTACTTTTCAAAGAATTTAGAAAGTTGACTAAGGACAAAATAAATAATCCCTGCAAAAATTGTCCGAATGAATGGTGCGGAGCTGGGTGTCGAGCAGCAGCCTTTTCGTCGGCCAGATCAATCACAGGGTGCGATTTTCATTGCTATTATGCCAATCAAAATTAACACAAAACAGTTGAAATTATTGGGAAAAACTCTCGTTTATCGGAAAGAGGGAAGTAGTTATTGGGTATATTTCCCCCAAAAAGTTGGATTCCATAAATTTAATAAAAGCGGTTTTGGAATTTTACTTTATCTGGCAAAAGGAATGCCTGATCCTGAATTAAATAAAAAATTAAAAGAAAGTAGGAAGACCCAAATATTTTTTGATTATTTATTAAAAAACGATTTAATTGACAGAGGAAAACTAGAAAGGTTAAATTTAGTCGAGATGGATAAAATTTTAATTCGCGGAGCTAAAGCCAATGAGGCAAAGTTACTTGCTGATTTATACAAAGATGAAGATCAGACCGAATATTGGCGTGTAAAAAAAGAGGCTGAAAAAGACTTTTGTGAAGTCAAAATTGGTAGAAGAGTTGCTTTTTTTGCCGAAATTGATGGAAAAACGGTTGGGGCTGTTCAGTTAGTCTTAGATTGCAATCATAAGGATCACGCCGATGGGAAAAATCTTACCGAAATCCACCATGTAAAAGTTCATAATAATTATCTTCGCCAAAAAATAGGCACGCAGCTTGTTGGTACAGTTGAAAGATTAGCAAAAGAAAAAGGTTTTAAAAAAACAACATTGGGTGTCGATGAAGATAATCTTGTTGCCCAAAAATTTTGGGAAAAACTGGGCTATAAACTGCTTAAAGTTGAACTGGGAAGGACAGAAGAAGTCAAACTCTTCACTCTTTATAAAAATCTCTAATAATTCGTTTTTATACCTAAATATAGTATAATTTCGAAGGGTAAAAATATGGTTTCATTGGGAGCACTGATTAAACATTACAGAATGGCAAGGCGCTTGTCGCAATTTGACGTTTCAACCAAAATTGGTTGGAAGGATACCTCGCGACTTTCAAAAATTGAACAGGGCAGAGTGGCGAAGCCTTCAAGGCCGGTAGTTGAGAAAATAATGGACGCTTTGGACCTGGATGAAATTGAGCGGGGGGAATTTTTATACGCTGGCGACTATGTCCCCACCGAAGAAGAAATTAAAAAAGTTGAAAAGGAAGTTCAACCGTTTTTGGACCAGTGGCCATATCCAGCTTTTCTTTTAGACTTTACTTGGAGAATGATTTCCTTTAATGAAAAAGGTGCCCACCTTTATGATTTTGATAGAAAACTAATTTCAAAAATAGAAAAGGAAAGACTTAATCAGCTTGAGTTGATGTTCGATCCCGTACTAGTTAAAAAACTTTTTTTAGGGGGAATGGAAGATACGTCGTGGAAAGAATGGGTTAGGGAAAAGATTGGCCAATTTAAAATAGATAATCATACAAAAGCAGATGAAAAATGGTTCCAGCAATTGATGAAAAAACTAATGAAAATACCAAATTTTTCAGAAATATGGAATGACGTACATTCAGATACTTTTAAGGGAATTATCCATAGGTTTTCAAAGATTTCAGTTTCCCCGCGGGAAAGTTATTATAATTTTATCCTTCCTTATTTTAAAGACCGGAGATTTGATATCGTTCTCTATATGCCCGCAAAATAAGGTTTATAATATCAACAAATGGATCAGTTGATTTTGTTGAGAAGTAGATCCATCAGATTGATCTACAAAAATTTTTTAAGGCCGATTCTTTTTTCTATAGAACCAGAGGCTGTTCATGATTTTTTTATTAATGCAGGAATTATTTTAGGATCAAACTTGATCACAAAGAGCCTTCTTAATTGCTTTTTTTCCTATTCAAATAAGAAACTTAAACAAAAAATATTAGGTATAAAGTTTGATAACCCAATTGGGCTGGCCGCAGGGTTTGACAAAGATGGCAAGTTAACAGAAATCCTGCCCTCGATTGGTTTTGGTTTTGTCGAAGTAGGATCGATCACCGGCCAACCTTCCCAAGGAAATCTTAAACCCAGGCTATGGCGTCTGCTAAAATCAAGGAGTTTGGCGGTGAATTATGGATTAAAAAACGAAGGAGCCGACAAAATTTACGGTAGATTGAAGGGGAAAAAGTTTAAAATTCCGGTGGGGACAAGTATAGCAAAAACAAACGAAATAAAAACTTCAGTTTTGGCTGCTGCCGTAAAAGATTATGTTTTGAGTTTTAAAAAGCTTGCAGATATAGGTGATTATTTTGCGGTTAATATAAGTTGTCCAAATGTAGCAGGCGATAAATTTTTTGTAAATCCTGACCGGCTAAGTTTGTTATTGAGTGAACTTAGGAAGATTTCAACAAATAAACCAATTTTTCTGAAGATATCTCCAGATTTGTCTCAAGGTCAAATCGACGACATAATTTATTTGGCTAAAAAATACAAAGTCCAAGGATTTATTTGTTCAAACGTAACAAAAAACAGGAATTTAAAAACAATACTTGATAAAAATTTACCTGAAAAAGGGGGATTGAGCGGCAAAGTTGTAGAAAGCCTTTCCAACGATTTAATAAAGTATGTTTACCAAAAAACAAAAGGGAAATTTGTGATAATTGGCTGCGGAGGTGTTTTTTCTGCAGAGGATGCCTATAAAAAAATAAAACTTGGAGCAAGCCTTATCCAGCTTTTTACTGGACTAATTTTTGAAGGTCCTCAACTGGTGAGTGAAATTAACCAAGGATTGGTGGCACTGCTTAAAAAGGACGGATTTCGAAACATTTCCCAGGCGGTGGGAAAAGAAAACAAGGGCTAAATCCTAATCCCTTAAAATTTCGTTTACGGATCTTTTTGGAGTTGGTTTTGGTATCTTATTGTAGTAACCTAAGCGAAACATTACTAGTGGCCTCTCGCGGGATCCTAAAATTCTCATTAGTTCTTTATGATATTCTCCGATTTCAACAGCGGCTGTCATAGTGGCACTTTTGATATTTTTCTTTTCGGCATCAACAACGATTCTTTCATAAACCCGTCCGGCTTTTACCCAGCTTAAAGTGTTGTTTTTCCCACAAATTACGCAAACGACCGGCGAAGAATCAATTAAAGTTTTTTCTAATTTGGCTTGCGATGAGGCGATATTTAAATATTTTATGGCCAACGGACTGAAGAATGATACTACGGTGGGCATGTTAAAGCCGTAGCCAGGCATCCCGTCTGAGGCTTTGGTTAAATTATGCCGAACCCACTTGGATAATTCTTTCTTAAATGCTTTATTTTTCATCGCGTCTATGGTTCCTGCAGCTACTAAGTCGCCGATTTTGCTTCTGTCTTTTTTATTTCTGACCACGCAAAGCTCCACCCCCAAATCCTTGGCTAATTCTTTCCAACTATTTGTGATATTCTCGGGAATATCTTTATCCTCGTATTTATTCCGATTACTGTGCCTTCGTTTCATCGCTTCCAAGATTTCGTTATTTTGATTTCCTCTTCCATCAAATTTTACGGAAATTTTGGCTATAAGTTCATTATTACTCTCGGGAAAATATTCGAGATTATAGTTGTAACCCAAACCATCAATTGCATGTAAAGTGTTTTGTAAAGCAGCCCCTAGACTAACGTAAAGCTCCCTGTTGTCGGGGTCAGAATGGTGAAGACTTCTTGAGAAATCAGCATAGAGTAAGATTGTGTCTCCTTTAACGGCGACCTGCCAGGGTTGGGTGTTATGAGATGAAGGGGCGATGGAGGTGTATTTTAAGATTTGGCTAATCTCATTTTTCATTTTTTGGATTAACGGTTATTGCTTGAAGTATAATAGAAATAATTATGAAGAATCAAGCAATTGGCACTTTTCTTCAAAAAAAAGCCGGAAACCGAAAGAAGGATCTAAACCAAACTTCCGAATTGGTGATTATTGAAATGAATCGGGATGGGGCAGAGAATAAACTGGGAAACCTGCTGGAAGGGTTTGAGATAACCGAAGTAGTGGATGAGTACGATGATATGTTGGAAGAACTTTATTTTTCCCGGAATGCTCCCCACAAATTTCAGTACAGAAACGCCAAGGAAATTCCTGCTCTTCAGGATTTTATAAAGGAACTTTTTAGAGATAGGGAATTGTGGCAAACCGGTTCATGGGTCTACTACCCCTGGAGTAAAAAACTAATACATTTTTTACCGAAGGAACTTCACAATGAGCTTCGAACTAATCGAAACAAAAACCTAATCTCCCACGAAGAACAGGAAAAGTTCAGAAAGTTTAGGGTGGGAATTGCCGGACTTAGTATTGGCCAAAGCGTTGCTTATACTTTAGCTGTAAATGGCGGGTGCGAAACAATGCGTTTGGCTGACATGGATGTAATCGCCGCAACGAATACAAACAGAATAAGAGCAGGTTTTGACGCAATTGGCTTAAACAAAGCGATTTATATTTCGAGACTTATTTACGAGATAAACCCTTACTCCAGGCTTGGGCTTTTTGCCGACGGCTTGCTGGAAGAAAATATGGAGAAATTTTTTTCTGAAATTGATGCCGTAGTAGATGAGGTTGACCATTTTCCGACAAAATTGAGAATCAGGCAGGAAGCCCAAAAAAGGGAAATTCCGGTTCTTATGGCTTCAGATGTTGGAGATTCCGTAATTCTGGAAATCGAACGTTATGATTTAAACAAGAATCAAAAATTTTTCAATGGCAAAT
>Ga0315273_10008166_pt1 | contig 13186 bp, 13 predicted proteins | sample YL17G02_0_MG_FD_205753 | JGI IMG/M metagenome (GOLD analysis project Ga0315273, IMG submission 205753) | Sediment microbial communities from Yellowstone Lake, YNP, Wyoming, USA - YL17G02_0 | ecosystem: Environmental > Aquatic > Freshwater > Lake > Sediment | place: USA: Wyoming | collected...
TATATTATTAAGGGGAAGGGTAACATTACCTCTTATAGAATCATCCTTGTCCTGCGGGATCATCCTTTTAGTTCATGGACCAGCTGAGGTTTCCGCTATAAGATTTTCTCCGGAATCCCCACCGGATCTTTGAAAAAATCCACGGGAGAGTGAGGCATTAAGGTCGATAGGGGAGTCACCTTGATTTTACGTCTTTTGAATGCTATTTTTTAATGAGGAGGAAGTTATGATTTTGAGGGTCTTTTTAGGTTTGATCGTTGGCGGCCTGGCTGGTTTTCTTCTAAGCTACCTCACTCGGGGTGTCGGAAGCGCCTGAGCCTTAACTTGCAACCCATATGTCAGCGTCCCGCTGGGCGCTACCGTGGGGTTGATCTGGGCCTTAGGCTAAGGCCGAATAATTCGGAGAGGACGATGAGAAAGGGATCTCTAAACGCATGGGTTTTGAGCCGACGCCAATTTTTAACTTTCTCGAGTCTTGGAGGCATTGCCTTTTTGTCAGGGCAACCCAGCCTTTCTCTTGCTCAGATAAGAATGGAGGAGAAAATGGCTTATGCGGCCAAAGATTACAGCCGACTTTTAGGGATGGAAGGATTCAGTGAACCACTTCTGAAAAACCACTTTACCCTCTACCAGGGGTATGTCACCAACACCAATAAATTGATGGACATGCTCGGTCAAATGCTCAAGGATGGGAAGATGAGTTCTCCGGAATACGCTGAATTGAAGAGGAGATTGGGATGGGAATTCAACGGCACGAGGCTTCATGAATACTACTTCGAAAACCTGGGGGGCAAGGGAGGACTGGACAGGACTGGGAAGCTCTTTAAAAAAATCTCCGAAGACTTTGGAAGTTTCGAAACCTGGGAAAAAGATTTTAAGGCTACAGGGATGATGCGGGGAATCGGCTGGACCATCCTATATCAGGATTCACTCACAGGAAGGCTCATCAATTTTTGGGTCAATGAACATGACGTCGGCCACCCTGCCGGCTGCACCCCCATTCTGATACTGGATGTCTTTGAGCATGCCTTTATGATCGATTACGGGTTGAAACGAGCCGATTACATCGAAGCTTTCTTCAAGAATATCAATTGGAAGGCCGCAGAAGGAAGACTAAGGTAATCCTTCATTCCGAAGCCCTGGAGAGTGGTTTGCTCGGCTCCGGCTCTGTAGCGCAAGGCTATTTGGCTGAACTGTTACAAAAAACTCACCCAGGCGACTGAAAAACAGATCCGTCATTTGTGGCAGAATGGATCAAAATGAATGAACAACCCAAAACGTTCTGGGGTATCCCGGCCCCTGAACTCCTTCAGCAACTTCAAACCACACCGCAGGGTTTGACAAACGATGATGCCCGACAACGACTTGCTCGTTATGGATTCAATCTTCTAAAACCTAAAAAGAGATCGGACGCCCTATCGTTACTCCTTTCCCAATTTAAGAGTCCAATCATCCTCATCCTTCTCTTTGCGGCGGGATTGTCACTCTTTCTCCATGATCCTGTCGACGCGGTTATCATCCTCGTGATTGTCCTGGTCAGCGGTCTTCTCGGTTTCTGGCAGGAGCGAGGGGCGGCCAATGCAGTTGAGAAACTACTTTCCATCGTGCAGATCAAAGCGACTGCGCTTCGTAACGGAGCCTCAAGGGAAGTTCCCACCGAAGAAATTGTCCCGGGCGATGTCATCGTCCTGAATGCAGGAGATGTGATTCCGGGAGACTGCCTCATTCTGGAATCAAAAGATCTATTTGTAGATGAAGCCGCATTGACAGGCGAAACCTACCCCTCAGAAAAGACGGTTGGGGTTCTCCCTCCAGAAACATCGCTTGGCCAGCGGACGAGCGCCCTTTTTATGGGAACTCATGTGGTGAGTGGGAGTGGAAAGGCAGTGGTTGCCCATACCGGCACAGAAACCGAATTCGGTAGAGTTTCTGAGCGGGTCAAACTCAGGCCGCCGGAAACAGAGTTCGAACGGGGTGTCAGGCGATTTGGATATCTTCTGATGGAAGTGACTCTGGTGCTGGTAGTTGCCATCTTCGCAATCAATGTCTATTTCACACGACCGGTCTTGGAATCCTTTCTCTTTGCAATGGCGCTGGCAGTTGGACTGACTCCGACACTATTACCCGCAATCATCAGCATCAACCTTGCTCACGGCGCCAAGCGGATGGCAACCCAGAAGGTGATCGTCAAGCGGCTCGCCTCGATTGAAAACTTCGGTAGCATGAATGTGCTCTGTTCCGATAAGACCGGCACTCTGACTGAAGGAGTGGTGAAATTACACTCTGCATTAAGTGTGGACGGCCATGAGAGTGAAAAAGTCCTCCTCTATGCCTTTCTCAATGCTTCTTATGAAACAGGCTTCATGAATCCAATTGACGAAGCCATCCGTAAACATCGCCCATTTGATCTGTCAGGTTATCAGAAATTGGATGAGGTGCCCTATGACTTTATTCGCAAACGATTGAGCATTTTAATCTCAAAAGGCGATATGCATTTGATGGTAACGAAAGGGGCCCTGTCAAATGTGCTTGCTGTCTGCTCCTCTGCAGAAATGGCTGAAGGAAGGATTGTGGACATCACAACCGTAAGGGGCCGGATCCAGCAGCATTTTGAAGAGTTTAGTCGCAAAGGATTTCGTGCTCTGGGGGTTGCTTACAAAGATGTCGGCTCCGACACGGTCATCACCAGGGAGCAAGAAACCGACATGACGTTTTTGGGATTTTTGATTCTCTATGATCCGCCCAAACCCGGAATCATAGAGACCATCAGAAAGCTGAAACATCTCGGAGTGTCATTGAAGATCATCACCGGAGATAACTCCCTGGTTGCCACCCATCTCGGTCAACAGGTGGAATTATTGAGCCCACACATCCTCACCGGTGGAGATCTTCATCAGATGAGCGATGAGGCATTGCTCAAACAAGTCAATGAGGTGGATGTCTTCGCGGAGGTGGAGCCAAACCATAAGGAGCGCATCATTCTCGCTTTGAAGAAGGCTGGAAATGTCGTAGGTTATATGGGAGATGGGATCAACGATGCCTCTGCGCTCCATGCTGCTGATGTTGGCATCTCTGTAGATAGCGCGGTGGATGTTGCCAAAGAGGCGGCTGACATTGTACTGCTTGAAAAGGATCTCGGGGTTCTGGCAGAGGGCGTCGGCGAAGGAAGGAGAACTTTTGCCAACACCCTCAAGTATGTGTTTATGGCAACCAGCGCCAATTTTGGAAACATGTTCAGCATGGCAGGGGCGTCCCTCTTTCTGCCCTTTCTTCCTCTTCTGCCCAAGCAGATCCTGCTCACCAATTTGCTGACCGACTTTCCAGAGATGACGATTGCCACCGACAACGTGGATCGTGAAATGCTTGAGAAACCTCGGCGGTGGAACATCCCGTTCATCAGGAATTTTATGATGACATTCGGCATTCTGAGTTCGGTATTTGACTATCTCACCTTCGGTGTGCTTCTGTTCGTCCTCCATGCCACAACGGATCAATTCAGAACCGGTTGGTTTCTGGAATCCGTGATTTCAGCTTCACTGATCGTTCTTGTTGTTCGGAGCCGTAAGCCTTTCTTCAAGAGCCGGCCGGGAAAGTATTTGTTGATGGCCACCCTGCTCATTGTCGGCGCGACCCTTCTCTTTCCTTACACTCCGTTGGGTGAATTGTTTGGATTTAGTCCGGTGCCTTTTTCGTTCCTCCTGCTCATGGGGGTGATTGTCGTCCTCTATATTATTGCGGCTGAAGTGGCAAAGGGGGTCTTTTATAAGAAAGCGAAGTTTTGAAAACGGGCAAAGGAATCTTATCGTGCCTGCTTTAGTTTGGGGTCAGAGACAGTCGATCCCGGATTGGTTTTCCTCAAACTTAAATGGGCGCACTAAACAAATTGAAAAGCCTTATCTCTTCTATTTCGTTAATTTAAAGGCTATCGTTGCAACATGTTTTCCCTGAAACCTTGCCGCGGCCAACTCATTTTCGCTCGGCATTCGCTCTCCCTGACCGCCTGCAATGGTTGATGCGCCATAGGGAGACCCGCCCGTGATTTCATCAATACGCATCTGGCCCTGAAAGCTATACGGCAAACCGACAACGATCATCCCCTGATGAAGAAGCGTGATGTGGAAACTGAGAAGGGTGGATTCCTGCCCTCCATGTTGTGTCGCAGAACTCGTGAACACGCTTCCAACTTTTCCGACCAGGGCACCCTTTGCCCAGAGTTGTCCTGTGGCATCAAGGAACTGCCGCATCTGTCCGCACATATTCCCGAATCGTGTCGGTGTTCCAAAAATAATGGCGTCGGCGGAAGCAAGTTCATCCACTTGACAGACCGGAATGTGAGCAAACGCTTTCTGGGCTTCGAACGCCCCCATTTTTTTGAGCACCTCCTCTGATAGCGTCTCCGGCACACGGCGCATTTCAACTTCCGCTCCTGTTACTTCCCTGGCTCCTTCAGCGATAGCCCCTGCGAGACGGTGCACATGGCCATACATGGAATAGTAAACAATTAAAACCTTCATCGTTTATCCCTCCCTTCCTTGATAGAGTTTATTAATGCTACTTCTCTCAGTAAAAAAATTATAGGCTTATACTTTGCTGATGTAAAGAAAATAGTTGGCTTAATACCAAAAGAATTGGAATGTGTATATTAAATGGAATACCTTTAATTCAGGAGCAGCTTATCTGAAAAAGTGCACCGACATAACCCTATAGGATGGAACAACCCGTCATTACCCATCACTGGGGGATTACCGATATTCAGAGGTTCACCTTGACAAGATTGTAAATAGAAATAGAATAAAACAGAAAGGTAATAGAACATATTTTAAGATAGTAAAAAGTTTTCATGGGTATGATCCTGATTCTCCATATTATTGCATCAGAGATGGTAAAGAGGATCTTTTACAAAAAGGCCGATTTCTGATTTTCTGCATATCATGATGGAGATAGGAACCTTAATAGAACATTTCCCATATTTTGGAATTTTTGTCCTTCTCATCCTGGGAGGAATTGGGCTTCCCTTTCCAGAAGATGCCACCCTCATATTGAGTGGATTTCTGATTGCCCATGAGGTCATTAACCCATTCCCAGCGTTTTTAGTCATCTACCCCAGTCTATTGATAACCGATTTTTTCCTTTATTCGGTTGGTAAGAAATATGGTAGAATGGTGGTTGAGCACAAAAGATTTCGCAGGATTATATCACCCGATCGACTTTCAAAGCTTGAAGATAAATTTAAGAGAAGGGATGTCTGGGTAGTGTTGGTTGGGAGGCATCTTTTAGGATTAAGAGCGCAGATATTCCTTGTGGCAGGAGTGATGAGAATGTCTCCTGTAAAATTTCTTCTTGCTGATGCTGCCACCTCATTATTCACCATCGCTTTAATGGGCGCAATAGGTTATGCGGGGGGAAACAGCATTCAGATATTAAAAAGGGAGGTGACAAGAATTGAGCATATCGCCGTTGTCGTTTTTGTGATATTGCTTTCAGGCTGGTTCGTTTTTAGATATTTTAAAAACAAATAGGGTTTACTTCAAAAGTTTTTAGGTGGCCATGACGCGGGAAACAGATTGGAATAATAAGTTCAAACTTAAAAAATTGAAATGTCATCCAATCATTTAGAAAACAAAACCACTTTTATTGACAAAATTCGCCATAAATTAGTTGGAGCTCCTCGCAATATTCAGGATGCCTCCATCTTCCAAAAGTTATCCTTAATACCAATTCTTGCCTGGATTGGCCTTGGAGCCGACGGCCTTTCCTCTTCCGCCTATGGCCCTGAGGAAGCTTTCAAGGCCCTTGGTGAACATACCTACCTAGCCATCTTTTTGGCATTAGCCACTGCGCTCACGGTATTTATCATCTCCTATGCCTACTCCCGTATCATTGAACATTTCCCCCATGGTGGAGGTGGTTATGTGGTTGCCACCCATACGCTTGGTGAAAAGGCAGGCGTTGTTTCCGGATGTGCCTTATTGGTGGATTACATGTTGACCATCACGGTCTCCGTTGCTGCTTGTGTGGATGCCCTCTTCAGTTTTTTGCCCTTGGAGCTTCATGAATTTAAAATACTTGTTGGAGTTTTATTCATCGTTTTACTGATTATTTTGAACCTCCGGGGTGTGAAAGAGTCAGTGATGGTCTTGGCACCCATTTTTATCACTTTTGTTTTGACCCATGCCTTCATGCTGGGTTATGGCATTCTGACCCATGTGGATGACATTGGTCCCATTTCTCACGAACTTAGAACCAATTTCCAGCACGGTCTTTCGACACTTGGCGGGGTGGGCCTATTTCTCCTTTTCCTCCATGCTTACTCACTTGGTGGTGGAACGTATACTGGCATAGAGGCAGTATCCAACGGCTTGCAAATTATGCGGGAGCCAAAGGTCCACTCGGGTAAGCGCACTATGCTTTACATGTCTATCTCTTTAGCACTTACCGCAGGTGGGATTTTTATCTGTTACCTACTCTTAAGGGTACGCCCTGTCGAGGGCCAGACACTCAACGCAGTGCTTGCTGGAAATCTTTTTAGTCGGTGGGGTTTTGGCTATGGGCTTGCCTTAATCACCATTTTGTCAGAAGGGGCTTTGTTACTTGTTGCTGCACAGACGGGTTTTATCGATGGCCCGAGGGTCATGTCGAATATGGCCCTTGATTCGTGGTTACCTCATCGGTTTTCTTCGCTCTCGGAACGCCTGACCATGCAGAATGGAGTTATTTTGATGGGGGGGGCTGCTCTTTTGTTGTTACTCTATACGCGAGGGTCTATTTCACATCTTATCGTCATGTATTCCATTAATGTCTTTGCCACATTTTCGCTCTCAGAGCTTGGCATGTCCCGATTTTTTATTAAAAATCGAAAGAAGGAAAAAGAGTGGAAAAAGCATCTTCCCGTCCATCTCACGGGTTTAACGCTTTGCCTGACCATTCTCATAATTACATTGATCGAGAAATTCACGGTAGGAGGATGGATCACTCTCCTCATCACTTCAATGGTGATTGGAATATGCTACTTGATTCGTGGACACTATACAGATGTCAAAAGGGGGATCCGGGAACTCGATGAAATGTTATTAAATATCCCGACTGCCGGTCCAATGAGCCATGAACCTTTAGATCCGAAAAAGATGATGGCAGTACAATTGGTGAGCGGTTTCAATGGCTTTGGTGTCCATACCCTGCTCTCCATCATTCAGAATTTTCCAGATCTCTATAAGAACTTTATCTTTGTCTCGGTCGGTTTGGTGGACTCCGGTTCGTTTAAGGGCACTAAAGAAATAGAGGCGCTGAAAGAATCGGTAAAGGCTTCCTTGATGCAATATGTTGATCTTGCACGGAGGCTTGGTTTTCCCGCAGATTATCGTTTCGATATCGGAACCGATGTGATAGAGAGTGCAAGCTCTTTATGTGAATCCATTGCAGAAGAATTTCCAAGATCGACTGTCTTTACCGGAAAGTTAGTCTTTCACCGGGTCCATCTCTTTCATAAACTGCTTCACAACGAAACCGCTTTTGCCATTCAGCGACATTTACAATGGAATGGTATCACCACCGTGATCCTGCCAATCCGCGTGAAGGTTTAAAAAAATCTTCCCTATTTTCCTTTTATTACCACCCTCCCCCAATCCTCTCCCGTTGACGGAGAAGGAGATTAAAGTTAGACAGGCTTCTTGATAGATAAAAAAACTGGGGTATTATTAACAAATAAGGAGAACAAACATGTTGAATTTAGAGGTCAGGACAAAACTGTCCCGGGAAGAAGCTATTCAACAGTTAAAGAAATTTTTTGGAAAGGAAGGAATGGGTCTGGCGATAGCTGAAGAGACGCCTCAGTGTCTCACTTTTGAGGGTGGAGGTGGCTATGTGACGGCTACCCTTTGTCCTGAAGAAAGTAAAACTCGAATTACTCTGGTGACTCAGGAATGGGACTATCAAGTGAAGAAATTTGCCTCAAGTCTTCATTAAATCCAGCCAAGGCTACAGTCGAAACTAACCGCCGCCTGCTGAACCCTCTACAAACCGGCCGATGGCTTCAAAATATTTCTTAAACCCAACGTACAGGATATCATTATGCGTTGCCGCTGGAATGATGAGGAGCTCTTTCCTCTCTGTTCCCAGATGGCCATACAGGTCTTCGGCTTCCTTGAGAGGGACAAGCGTATCGTTTTTGCCGTGGATGATGAGCGCAGGGATGTGAATCTTCTCGATCATCTGCACGCATTCCCGGTCGATCTCTTCCAGTGGTGTGCCATGGACCGGTATCCCGAAATGTCGGATGATCCTGACCACGCTGGAAAAACCGCTCTCAATGATGAGGCCCCGAAGAACGTCCTGGTATCGAGAGGCAAGCTCGATTGCAGAGATGCTTCCCAGTGATCTTCCCATGACCCACAGGTCTTTATTGTCATTCCTCTTCAAAAGCTCTTCTCTTACGGTCTGAAAAATCTTATGAGCATCCTGTACGAGGTCCGTTAAGGTTGGGATGCCACTGCTTGCCCCATATCCCCTGTAATCGGCAACGATCAGGTTCGCCTTTTTCTGGTGATAGAGGGGGGCTGTCTCGTCGTAATCACTTACCACTTCCCCATTTCCATGGAAGAAAAGAATCGATGGCCACTGCGGGTTGCCGACGTAAAAACGGCACGAAATCGAAACAGAATGGCCCACGGGGATCAAGAGATCGAAACCATTGGCCGGGCAGGGGGTGAAATCTCTTCGAGGATAGAAGATAAACATCAATATGGGTGGTTGATCAAGAATCGAATAATCCGGCATACTCCCTCCTCCGGATTCCATCATACCATACGAACAACGAATCAAACAAACTCTCTTCTTGTTGAACTGCAATTCAGATACTGGACTTCAGACGTTAGACATCAGACTTTTCTAATATAGGAAATTAACTCTATTCCGCTCTTTTGAAATTCTTTCGTATATGCAAGAGTGTCATTCCTTCTGGTAGCTGTCAGCCGTTCAGCTAATCTCACGCCGAAGCCCTTATCGATGTGTATTCTCTGGCCATTTTTCTTTCTTCAGTCTAATGTCTGAGGTCTATAGTCTTACTGTCTGAATCACGGCTTGTTGAAACAGGGGGGAAATTTTAAACCGATGGCTGCCTTAACCCCCTCCTTTCAAATCTTACCCACCGGGATGATGTAAAGAGGTTCTTCTTCAATTCTTAGAATCTCTTTGACCTGTTGATCATCAAAAGCTCCGATCATGACTGTACCCATATTTAAGGCCACAGCCTGAAGGGAGATATTCTGTCCCACATGACCTACCTCCATATGGACATAACGAATGCCCCTCTGACCATAATGGCCGGTGGTCCTATTATAATCGGCTGTAATGATAACACTGACAGGGGCCCGTTCGATCATCCCCTGCTCCAGGGCCGCCCGAGACAAACTTTTTCGGACATCTCCCTCTATGATCCTTTCTAAATGATGTTTTGATATGGAGTAATGATAGACTCCGGGCTCCAGCCCCTCCACTTCTCCCACGACCAGATAGATCTCCAAGGGATAAGTGGCTCCAGCAGAAGGAGCTGTTCTCCTATAGAGATTCTTACCTGTGCCTGCCCAGAGAAACTGTGAGACCTCCTCCAAATTCAATGAACTCTTCTTATAATCCCTGACCGATCTCCTTTGATGAAGGGTCTCTTCGATTGAAATGATCCCTTTTTCTTTCGGTTTTAGGAGTTTGATCTCTTTTGTCATATTCCATCCTTCTTTCCTAACCTGGGGTAGCCAGAACCAAATAGGATTTTGGTGTTGAAAAAATTCGAAATCCGAATATCGAAATCTCTGCCCCACAAAGGCAGTCCGAAACAAATAGCATAATTTGGGAAATTTTATCGAATTAACAACCATTTTGCAACGAAAATGCGATTAATATGTTTTGACAAACCCACCTCTGCCATATATGATGAAATCGTAAAAAGTCGAAAAAAGTTAAAGATCGTCATTCCGGCGAAAGCCGGAATCCAGTAATTTTATGTAATTATCAAAACCCTGGACACCGGTTTTCACCGGTGAGACGACTTTTTACGAGACCATCATATATAATTTGCCTATAAATAGAATGGGCTTAAAAAATAAGTTAGCTATATCTCATGGATTAAATCCAAGGAAGTTGAACGAGATTCAAAAAATTGTGGAGGAGCGTAAAAATGAAATCATTAAAGCATGGCAAAGACATTTCAATAAGCGTTGAAAATATAACGCCTTTTGGCATTTGGATTTTTGTAAAAGAAAAGGAATACTTTCTGAGCTATAAGGATTATCCTTATTTTAAAGACCAAACATTGAATTCCATACAAAACGTTCAATTGCTTCATGGCTATCATCTGTACTGGCCTGATTTAGACGTTGACTTGGAAATTGATAATCTCGAAAATCCAGAAAAATATCCTCTCAAATCAAAAACAATAAGGAAGCCTCTAAGCTATTCAACGGGACGACGAATAGCTACTCGTTAATTCGGTCGATAGGCATAAATAAACCCACCAGTTGCAAAAAAAACAATATCAAAACCGGGCGGGGGTGCTGGAAAAGCCTTGCAGCGGCACCTTTGGAAGTTGGCTACATGCGTTTTTAAGCAAAACCGAGACTTCACCTAAAGTGAAATCCTACGTAACCCTACTTTTCCGAAAAATCCGCAATTGCAAGGGTTTGTAAGCACCCGTGCCCGGGTTTGATATTGCAACATCTGCGTAAAGATTCAATTATAAAATTGCCGCTCCTGATATCAAAATAGGTGCTTGTCCGTCTAAAATTCCCGGAGCGTATAGTGCACCCCTTTGACCACTTCTGCCATCTTATCAAAATCGAGCGTATCGATCGTATCGGTCTCCTGGTGGTAATTCCGGTTCCTGAAGAACGAGGTGTCGGTCACCATGATGGCCCGGTATCCATGACGCCAGAATGAATAATTATCCGAAAGGTTGATTCCTCCAAAAAATTCCGGAGCGGTCAACGACCTCGCATCGATGGCCGAGTGTTTTCTGATCCCTTTTTTGAAAAGGGAGACATATTTCAATGACCGAAAATTCCCAACAACCCCGATGAAGTCTGCTGTTTTGGGATAAAAGAGGCTCATCCCCGGAAGAGGGTAGTTTTGAATCCGTTCCGGACGGAAGAATCCGATCATCTCCAGAGAAACCATCACCTCAACCGAAATCTTTCTTTCCTTCAGATGCCTTGCGTAAACCATGCTCCCCATATTGGGAAATCCGAAGCAGGGAGGTTCCTCATTGGCAAAGGCGACAAAGAGAAGGGTCTTCTTATTCGGGGTCTCTCGATGTAATCTTGCCAGTTCTAACAAACCCGCTACGGCCGAGGCATTGTCATCCGCCCCCGGCGTTCCAGGAACGGTATCATAGTGGGCGCCGATGACCACAGCCTTTTCTTCTGTTCCGGTCTTTTCAACAATCAGGTTTGAGACCTTCTTCCCATAACACGGATAGGTCTGACGCCACACGGAATATCCATAAGAGGTAAAGGCGGACTCAATATAGTCCGCAGTCCTTTCGAGCGATCCCTCCTTCCAGAGATGCCTTTCTCCGATGTTGACAGAGAGATATTCCACATGCTGATAAAGGTTCTGTATCACCGCTTCCTTCTGAAATTGAGAGGATTCTGGTTTTTTCATAATATAAATGTGTGGGAAAAGGAACCGTCCCTTTTCCCGTATTGACATTATGTCAGAAATGACATATATTACGATTGAATGAAAAGGGGAGAGAAACCATTAATCTGGCTGCACGGCGAGATAAAGACCCCACCGCTGTCAAGCCCAGCAAGGATCGAGGCAGGCTATTTGCTGCGCAAACTACAAATGGGGGAGCTGCTCTCGCTGCCTCATTCACGACCGATGCCGTCGATTGGTTCGAGATGCCACGAACTCCGTATCGATGATCAAAACAAGACGTGGCGTGTTGTTTATCGAATCGATAATGATGCCATCCAACACCCCCAACGCAGGATTCGACTTTATGATACCTAACGTAGGAGGAAGCGTATGAGGAGCGCAAAGAAGAAACAACTTGAAAAAAAAGGGTGGAAGGTTGGTACTGTTGCAGAGTTTCTACAGCTTTCACCTGAAGAATCCGCCTATATTGAGATGAAACTTGCGTTGAGTAAGAATCTTCAGGAACGCCGGAAGGACAAGACCCTAACTCAAGAGCAACTTGCTCGTCTCCTGAAATCAAGCCAGTCGAGGGTAGCGAAGATGGAAGCAGGGGATCCTTCTGTTTCAATTGATTTGCTTGTTCGTTCATTGTTGATTCTAGGTGAATCACGGAAGAGTCTCGCTAAGATTTTGTCCGAGCCGCGTTCTGCATTTGTGAGTTAGACCTACCGTTCAACTTTCATGGCTTCGGGGTTCATCTGTAGCCTCACCCTTCCTCCTTCTGTCGATCTCAATGGCCTGCCCGAGAGACTCAATACGTTTTTTGTTGTTATTTACCCTTTCGACGTTTTTTCTTCAGCCATGAATTAAAAGCGGCAATGGGAGCAGGAAGCAAAAGAACAAGAGCAACAAATGGAGCCGCACTGGAGAGTCCTTTGGCAAAAGCGTTTGCCGCCATGCCTTGAAAATCAATCGAGGGCAATATGAATCTTAAGAATAAAAAGGCAATGCCAGAAACTACAACACTTACCCACCATGGGCATTCAACAAGCAGATTCAGTATTGACTCATCTTTTCGAGCCATAAATTTCCATTACTAAATTACCGGTGCCTGACCCGATTCGTCTTTGACTGCAAAACTTGACTGAAAAATTCAGTCAGGGGAGGAAAAGGTTTTCACCCATTCTTCGTCATATCCGTAATCCGCATTTGAATGGGCCAACTTTTTTGTTGATGAAACCTGTGAATAGTGTAGGCCTAACACCAGAGCTGATTTAAAAACTTAACTTGTTGAATGTTGAGACCTGACCCTCATCCCTCTTTATGTGTGTAAGAATGCCGAATTTTCTACCCAATAAACGCTCCAGGTATTCACTCAACTCAACGAACTTGAAGCCTATCGGCCGCTCAAATTCAACAACCTAGCCAATTCATAAAACTTTTCTTCTACAGCAGAGGAGGGTTGGTATTTTGTAAGTCCCTATAAACATTGGCGTTGTTCTTTGGAAATCTGAAAACGGATCATAAATGTGGTGCCACAGATTAAGGCGATTATCCT
>Ga0315273_10008167_pt1 | contig 13184 bp, 7 predicted proteins | sample YL17G02_0_MG_FD_205753 | JGI IMG/M metagenome (GOLD analysis project Ga0315273, IMG submission 205753) | Sediment microbial communities from Yellowstone Lake, YNP, Wyoming, USA - YL17G02_0 | ecosystem: Environmental > Aquatic > Freshwater > Lake > Sediment | place: USA: Wyoming | collected...
CAGCTGAAGGATATGGAATTATGATCGACATAGTATTTTTCAGCTTGTTTATATATTTTCTTTTCTTTCCTGTATTCCCCTTTTAGATGATAAGCTTCGCCAAGACTGGCATATATCCAGCTATCCTTCTGACCTATTCTATGGACTATATCCATTGTCTTTTTATATTCGGTTATCGCTTTATCGAACTGACCCAATCTCAGATAAATATTCCCAATAGGATATGGTAAGCCGATATCCTGGTCATCAATTTCCTGCATCTGCTTTAAGATTTTAAGTTGTTCAAACGGAGATTCAAATTTGCAGGCATATGCGTAGTTCACCCACATCTGGAGATCTGGAGGCATCTGATCCCTTTTCTTATAGAGTTTAAGAAGCAATTTTAATGATTGTTCGGCCATGCCTTCGTTAGCATATGCACCCATAAGCATATAACACGCATCATAAAAATTTGAATCGATAGCTACTGCCTTTAAATACCACGATATTGCCGTTCTAAAGTCCGCTTTTGTGTGTAATGCGTTAGATCCATAAATAAAATAACTGAAGGCTTCAGGAGAGGTTGTAGGCGGAGTTAGAATCTGATAGACTGGATTTTTCTTCATTATTTTGGAGATAAGAAGAAAATCTGTAACCTTCCTCCTCAGCGAATCGGTTATAGAAAGTAGATTATTCTCATTACAAGGAAAATTTATCTCAAGAGATGTCAGAACATCCATTGTTTTGGTATCCACAAGCTGAGCATTAATTCTCATTAAAGAGCCAGCTTTTTGTATGTTGCCATAAATAAAAATATCTGCACTGAGCTTTTTGGAAAGCTCACCTGCCATGACAGGAGAAACATGTGAATCAGATTCGAGTCCTTCGATCCGCATCAATGTTGAAATTGTCTCTTCCTGCCTGATTCTAAACTCCCCGGTGTTTGAAAGTGCTGAAATTAAATTCAGTTGAATTGCGTCCTGCAAGTTATTAAAGGTTGAATCATTAGTCATATTTTGGAATGGCATAACTGCAACGGCAATTTTCTCTGCTGAAGATGCAAGTTTTTGAAGTGCACCTCGTTTGAATATCTTAGGATAAACATAAATTGCTATTAACAATGCGAAAATTATTATTGAAAATAAACCTGACAGCATTCTGCGTTTTTTTGATCCGACTGGCTTCTCCTTTTCAAGTACTCTTTTTTCTTTTTTAACCTCTTCCCATGGCAACTGAGAAGCTTCCTTTTCTTTCGCTGCCACAACTTCACCCACAATTAGTCCAGAAACAATTTCTTTTATGGCATTGTCTATTTTGTTTATCTGGATCCGGTATTTGGTTTTATTCAGATTCTTCTTTTCATCATCTTCTGAAGTGAGAGGTTTGTTTACACCCGGTTCCTTATAAATAAATTCCACTCCCCGTAGAACTCCTCCAAGGATCGATTCACATAGATTAATATCGTCTTTATCCAGATCGTGAATTCGAATCGGAAGTACCCTGCTTGCGACATTGCCATTTGGCAGTCTAACCTTTAATCCGAACTGGTCTTTGGAAGCTGATTCAATAAAAGCCTTGAACTCATGTTCCCAGGCAAATGATTTGGGATCACAATAAGTGCGTGAAATAATGGGAATAAAAACAAGGCATTTGAGTTTCTCTTTCAGGGAAGCATCTACATCATGTGTCTCTAATAATCCATCATGAGGATTAATGTCAAAATAGACACTTACTTCTTCTTTGAATGTAGCCTCGAGTTCTCTTTTCAGATTATCAACAAACTCCGTTACCCAGCCGTCGTATTTATTGTCTTTCTGGCGGTAGCTGATGAAGATATCGTATTCGTAACCCGGGATAAGGCTTGCCATATCACTGATTTATTTCGTTAAATTATGAAAAACAATTACAATCATCAAAAAACTACTTTCTTAATTCAGCTCATGCTTGTGGCATAGACAAAATACAATGGTATGAATATTAATCTCTGGTCGGGAAGTTCGGCGTATTTGTTAGATGAGAAGACATAACCGGTTTTACATTCGGGACATTCCTTCAAATACTGATGCATACTTCGCAACCGGCCTGCCTTTGAACTTTTAACTTCAACCGGGATAATCTGTCCATTCACAGAAATCACATAATCCACTTCAGCAGTACTGCTTTTGGCCTGGCGGCTCCAGTAAAACAACTCATTATTCTGATTTACTGCCATTTCCTGTCCGACAAATTGTTCAGCCATAGCCCCTCTGTAAATGCCAAGGAGATCTCTGTTAAAATAATCGTCTGTTTTATATATCCCGCATAAATAATTCATAACTCCTATATCCAGCATCGATGATTTAAAAACTTTTGAGGTCATGATACTTAATGGAAGTCCCTGTGGATTAACGGAATTAATCCTATGAACAAGCTTTGCCTGGACTAATGTTTCATAAGCTTTTTTTATAGTAGGATTTGAAAATCCTTCACTTAAAGAGGTATACTTTGTCTGTTTCCCAATGTTTTTTGCAAGTGATGTAAAAACCTCCGTCAGACAATTTTTATCAACCCTGGGATTATACTTTGCAAAATCCTGTTTTAAAGAGTTGCATATTTCACCCTGTACTTCAATTGCCTTGTTAACTGATCTTGTTTCAATAAATATCTTTATTGCTTCAGGCATACCTCCAACAAAAAAATAATCCTTTAACTGATCAAGCAGGAATTGATGTGAAGATTCTGAGAGCTCGTGCGGAGAACCTGATAAAAGTTCAGCAGCCTTTTCATTACCTAAAGCCATTTGAAATTCTAAGAAATTCAAGGGGTATAGTTCAATAAACTGAACTCTTCCCACGGGAAATGAAATCTCACCCATTGCAAATTCCAGCAACGAACCTGCAGCAATTATATGCAGCCGTGGCATCTCCTCATAAAAGTAGCGAAGAGCCACAAGGGCTTTTGGACATTCCTGAATCTCATCGAAAAAAACGAGAGTATCGTCTAACACAATACGCTGACCTGTTGTGAGTTCCAGGTCCCCAATGATTCTTGCAGGGTGTAAATCGTTTTCAAATATATCCCTGAATTTCTGATTGCGCTCAAAGTCGATAAGAATTAAGTTTTTATAGTTATCTCTTCCGAAACTGCTGATCGTATAAGTTTTCCCGACCTGCCTGGCACCTCGGACAATTAAAGGTTTTCGTCTTGAACTATTTTTCCATTCCAGCAATGTACTCTCTACAAGTCTTTTCATGGCAAACTTTTAATAATACAAGGCTAATTTATGATATTTAATTTAATTAAACAAGGTTATTTTAAAATATCATTTGATTTCCAAGCGCTGAAGGGCCTGCCCCCGCATTCCTTTATTTCTGCCCGGCGACCGCCTTCTTCACCTCTTCGAGATGAGATTTTATAAAATAGACTTTGAAAGGAGTTTCATCCCATAATTTTTGAAGAATATCCAATGCTTCCTTATACATACCCAGCTTATAAAAGCCATAACCTTTTGTATCAAGGTAAGTATAATAATCCCATTTGGTATGAGCTAGTTTCAATGCTTTATCTATGATGCTGGTAAATTCAGCATGTTTTCCATTATTACGGGAAAGGAATAAGGCAAATACATCCAATAAACCCGGATTATCTGGTTCCAATGAAACTGCTTTTCTATAATATTTCTCTGCTTTGTCAGCCACTCCTGCCTTATCATAAATATCGGACAGAACATTGGCAATTTCTGCTTCGGAGAAGGATTCTTCTTTAAGCAAAGACAGGAATTTTGAAATATATCTATTTGCTTCAACTGTATCCTTTTCAATCAGGGAGAGGATTGCCTGATCGCGGACAATCCAACGGTAAGTTATTTGTGTTTTATCGGGAATGTCCCGTTCAGCTTTTTTGTAAAGTTTCTTCTCATCGTTGTATCGGCCCATTTTATGATATGTTTCTCCCAGTGCTGCATAAGGTGAAAAATCATTCAGACCAACTTTTTGACACTTTTCCAGATATATCTTGAATGTAGCTATTGCTTTATCATAAAGTTTCGCCTGACTATAAAGACCCCCTAAATCCCAATATGAACCTGGTGACTGATCCTCATTCTCCTGAATTTTCTCTGTCCATTTAATTTGTTCATCAATCGACTCAAACCATCCGGAATACATTCGATTTATCCAAATCTGAGTGTTCAAAGGGAACTTATCTTTCTTGCTATAAAGCTCAATTATTCCTTTTAATTGCTCCTCATCTGTACCTGAATAAAGAACTGCAACTTTGGCATCCAGGAAGCTTGAATCGATTGTCAATGCTTGTAAATACCATTTTCTTGCAGATGAAATATCGCCGCTTAACTTTGCATTATTGCCATAAATATAGCATCTCATTGCCTCAGGAGAGCGTGTGGAGACCTGAAATGTTTGATAGAGGGGATTATTTTTAATCAGTTTTGAAAAAAGAAGAAAATCTGTAATCTTCCTGCTAAGAGAATCAGTAAGGCCAATAATTATACTTTCGTTGTATGGTCGCGTTTCTTTAAAGGACTGAAGGACGTCTTTTGTTCTTGTATTTATTATTTGTGCATCGATCCGAAGTGTTGATCCTGCTTTTTGAATGGAGCCGAAAATATAGATATCCGACTCAAGCTTTTCTGAAATCGTACGGGCAAGGCGAGGCGAGATGGCAGCATTTTCAATATATCCGCTGTTTTTAATTAGATCAGATATGTTATCCTTCGTACGCACTCTTAATCCCTTGATGAGTGAAAATGAAGAAATCAGATTTTGCTGTATTCCCTCCTGCCAGATATCCCATGTTTTGTCATTTGTCATATTTTGAAATGGCATAATTGCAACGGAAATCTTTTCACCTGACGCCGTAAGTTTTTCTACCGAATCATGTTTGAAGAATTTAGGCCAGACATAAACAGTTACAATTATTAATAATGCAAATGATGAAGCAAGCAGCACCCATCTTTTCTTTAATCCGGTAGGTTTTTTCTTATCTGTAAGTTTCTTCCCTTTGTCGGGTTCTCCGAAAAGTTCAGTTTGTTGAACACCATTTTTGACTGATCCGCTTGGTCCTGATTGTAACCCGAGAATTATCTCTTTAATTGCAAGGGCAACTTTATTCAGCTGGTTACGGTATATAGTTCCATTCAGATTCTTTTTTTCCTTGTCCTTAGCTGTAAGAGACCTGTTTACCCCCGGTTCCTTATAAATAAATTCAACTCCTCTAAGAACTCCACCTAAAACTGATTCGCATAACTGTATATCGTTGGCATCAAGATCATGAATCCGCACAGGCAGAAGCCTGTTTGCCACATTGCCATTTGGAAGTTTAACTTTTAATCCAAACTGATCTTTGGAGGCCTCTTCAATAAATGCTATGAACTCATGTTCCCAGGCAAATGACTTGGGATCGCAATATGTTCGTGAGATTATTGGAATAAAAACAAGGCATTTAAGCTTCTCCTTTAATGAGGCATCAACATCGTGAGTCTCCAGCAATCCATCATGTGGATTAATATCAAAGTAGACACTTACCTCTTCCTTGAAAGTTGCTTCGAGTTCCCGCTTCAAATTGTCCACAAACTCAGTTACCCAGCCGTCGTATTTGTTGTCTTTCTGACGGTAGCTGATGAAGATGTCGTACTCGTAACCGGGGATGAGACTTGCCATTTTACCTTATTATAACCATAAAGTTAGGAAAGCCATAAACATAGTGCAAACAAAAACCAATTTATCTGTGCTTTTGATTAAGATAAAACTCATTGCCAATTCTCAACTTAGCCATTCAAAATAATTTTCAGGTGAAATAATTCTGTACCCTGCATGAGGATAAGTTTTTCTCCAGGCAGCCGGGATAATCTCTCTCCTGTTTTTCATTTTGAATTCAAATCCATGAAGTTCCCCCTTTTCTTCTTCAATCCAGTCAATTTCCTGACGATCATATGTTCGCCAGAAAAAATTATTGACCTTTAATCTTTTGTATTGCTGGTGTTTCAGGCGTTCTGAGGCCAGAAAATTTTCCCATAACTGTCCTGTATCACTTCTCAGATCAGGCATATTGAAATTGGAAATTACAGCATTGCGTATACCATTGTCATAGAAATACCATTTACTGCTTTTTGTTATCTCCTTCCTCAGGTTTCTGCTAAATCCTTCAATTTTAAATAAAACAAATACCTTGGAAAGCAGATCCAGATATTTTTCAACCGTATTTTTACTAATTCCTATTTGTCTTCCAAGCTCATGGAGAGAAACCAGGCTTCCTATTTGGAAGGCAACAAGCCGAAGGAGATTAATTACTTTTTCTGAGTTCCTGATATTTTCGAAAGACAAAATATCGCGGAGCATATATGAGCTCACTATTTCATTCAGATATTCCTGCTTCAATACGTTTTCTGCAATGTGTATAAGCTCAGGGTAGTTTCCGTAAATTAACCTTTGCATTAGTCTGTCAGGCCGGATCAGGGCTGTTTCTTCCGTGGCATATTCTCTGACTGAAAACGGATGCAGTATGAATGAATGTTTACGGCCTGTAAGTGGTTCTCCAGTAAGATTCATAATATCAAAGGCTGAGGATCCGGTTACTATTACTTTGACTCCATCGATCTCGTCAACAATAAGTTTGAGGATACTGCCAATTTCAGGTATTTTCTGTGCTTCATCTATTATCAGAATCTTCTTTCTGCCAAGGACGTTCCTGTAGTTCTCAACAGATCGTTTTTTAAGCAGAAGATGAGTATTAATGTCCTCTCCGTTCAGAAGCAGGAAATCCTTTTCAAGTTTTAAAATAATATCTTTCAGAAGAAATGTTTTTCCAACTCTCCTGGCGCCTGTTATTACAACTACTTTATTTGGCAGCAGTTTTTTCAGAATTTGGTCCTGTAACTCTCTTTTTATCCTGATCATAAATATGTCAATTATCTGACCAAATTAACATTAATTTAGTCCATATACAAATTTATTTTAGTAGTTATCTGGTAATAAATTGGCAAGGGCAAATTTCAATGACGAATTTTTGGTTCCGGTTTTTAAAATTGGTGCTTGGTCCTCGGTCCTGGGTCACCAATACTTGTGTCACTTAGTCCCTTCGTCCGACGAAGCCTTCTTTGACCGACGTAGCTTTAGCGGAGTCGGATTCTTCATTTCTTCTCCGCCACCGCCTTCTTCACCTCCTCATAATGAGATCTTATAGAATATAACTTAAAAGGCGCCTCATCCCAGCATTTCTGCAGAATTTCCAAAGCTTCCTTATTCTTGCCCTGTTTGTATAAACCCCAGCCCTTCTTTTCCAGGTAGTTATAATAAATTATCTTATCAGGTGCAAGTTCAATTGCCCTGTCCATGAGTTCTGAAAAGTCAGAAAGGCTGCGATTATTATCTAAAAGAAAGTCGGCTAAAACATCAATCTTATGAGTATTGTCCGGATTAAGGACATACGCCTTGCGATATTCAGTTTCAGCCCTGTCAACGAATCCTGCCTGGACATAAATATCGCCCAATCCTTCTGCGTTGTCTGCCGCAGATGAGAAAGGTGTCTTCTTTTTGGCTTCCAGGTACTTTTCAATGTATTTATTTGCTTTAGTTGTATCCTTTTCCTCAAATGCAAGCAATGCCTGCAGTGTATTCAGCCATGTCTCAGGAATATACTGTTCTGCCTCCTGTAAAAGTTTTTTTTCTTTCTCAAGCTGTCCTGTCTTTCGGTAGAGTTCTGACAGAGTGACGTAGCCAAAATTATCCTTTAAAAACTCCCTGTCCCATTCACGATATATTGCCAATAACTTTTCATACTCAGAAATAGCACTATCATACTGTTTCATCTCAATGTAGATCTGCCCTAAAGTACCATGTGTTTCGGGCAGATAATCATCGACTGCTTCACGCAGTTTTAAGTACCTGATCTGTTCATCCCGGGATTCAAAAAAAGAGGCATATACAGCGCTCACCCATATCTGATAGACCGGGGGCCACAGGTCTTTTTTATTGTAGCATTTTATTAACCAGGTTATTCCCTTCTCCAATTTACCCGTGTCAAAATATACCACCGACAGCCCGAACATCGGATTAAAAAAGTTTGAATCGATCGCAAGCGCGTTCAGATACCAGTATTCTGCGGTGTCAAAATCGTATACATCATATGCTTTCTCACCTTTAATGTAGCTCTTAAATGCCTGGGCTGACGTAGTTGTGAAAGGTCTTATCCTAAATGCCGGGTTCACTTTTACAAATTTTGAAATCACAAGAAAATCGGTCACATCAGCACTAAGTAAATTAATTGCCTGGAAGAATAGTGAGTCATCTTCAGGACAACTTTTCCAGAAAGTTTTTAAAACCTCCTCGGTTTTTGTATCAACCATCTGTAAATCAATTCTTATCTGGTGGCCCACTTTCATAAAGCTTCCATTTAAATAAATGTCAGCGTCAACTTTTTCAGAGATTGCATCAGCAATCTTTGACGGGATTCCTGAATTGGCTTTATAATTTTTTTTCTGATATAGCTCATTGACAATCCTTTTGCTTCTGACATGCAGTTCCCTTGTATTGTAAAGAGCTGAGATAAGATTTTCCTGGATCATATCCTTCCATATATTTCTGAGGGTATCATTTGTCATGTTCTGAAACGGTAATACAGCTACGGAAAGTTCCCGCGTAAGAGATCTTAGATTCCCTACTGATTTACTTTTAAATAATCTGGGATATATAAATACCCCTAATAAAAATATTGTCAAAAACACAGCCAGAATTCCTGCCATCAGCCGAACCTTCCTGAATTTCTCAGTTCTCCTTTTTTTCTCATATCTTGTCTCTTTTCCGGTATCTTCCCATGGCATTGCTGATTCAGACATTTCCTTGTCAGTTTCATGACTATCCGCACTTAATCCGGAAATAATCTCTTTTACAGCATTGGCAACCTTGTTTATCTGGTTACGGTAAATTGTCTTATTGAGGTTTCTTTTTCCCTTATCTTTTGGGGTAAGAGGCCTGTTTACTCCCGGTTCCCTGTAAACAAACTCCACGCCTCTCAAAACACTTCCATACACAGTTTCGCACAATTGGATATCATTTTCATCCAGATCGTGAATTCGCACAGGCAGAACCCTGTTTGCCACATTTCCACTGGAAAGCTTAACCTTTAATCCGAACTGATCTCCGGAGGCTTCTTCAATAAAAGCTTTAAACTCGTGCTCCCATGCGAATGACTTTGGAGCGCAGTAAGTACGTGAAATGATTGGAATAAAGACCAAGCATTTCAGCTTTTCTTTCAGCGAGGCATCTACATCGTGGGTCTCCAGCAATCCATCATGCGGATTTATATCAAAATATACACTGACCTCCTCTTTGAATGTTGCTTCGAGTTCTCTTTTCAGATTGTCAACAAACTCAGTTACCCAGCCGTCGTACTTGTTGTCTTTCTGGCGGTAGCTGATAAAGATGTCGTATTCGTATCCGGGGATAAGGCTGGCCATGTTAACGGTTCATTGTGATAAAGTTAGCAAACAATCGTAATAAATCAAATAAATTTTACAGGCCGCCGCTATAGGGCTCAAAAACGGGAGAAACGGAGAGGGGAATTTATTTATAAAATTAGTCTTATCGTCAAGACGGCATGGTTAGTCTTCTTGCCTGCAGGAAGGTTGTCGGGAGCCTCCCCGGCTGAAGATGGGATGTCAGGTATGTTGTTTAGTCAATGGATAGAAAGGTCAATCTTTTTCCCAAGTCCTTGCTCAATTAATTTGTAGAGAGTCGAGAGTTGAATATCACTATGTCCATTCTCAATTCTTGAAATGAAGCTTTTTCGAGTACCAGTTCTTTTAGCCAATTCCTCTTGAGTCATATTGGATTGTTTACGTTCATCTCTGATAATTTCTCCTATAGCGTATGCTTTTGCTTTTATGTCGAAATCAGTCCTCGTTTTTGTACCAATCTTTCCGTATCTCTCTTCAAGATGTTCCTCAAATGTTGTAATTATTTTATCTTTTTTCATGGTCTACTATTTTTCTTTTATCATCGAAATACTCCTGTTTTATCTTTAATGCCATTTCAATCTCCTTCTGTGGCGTCCTTTGTGATTTCTTCTGGAATCCGTTAAACAATACCACGAGTTTACCTTCATCAAAACAGCAGAATATTCTATAAATGTTACTTCCAAATTCAATCCTTATCTCATAAAGTCCATCTGTCCCGGTAATGTGTTCAAAGAATTTTTTTGGTATCCGGTCCGCAACGGTTATAACAACCAAAACGTAATCTATTTTTTCTTGAACTTTGCCTGGGAGAGAATTAAAGAACTCTCTAAAGTAGTTTTTGTAAAATATGAGTTTACGGTGTTGATCCATCTCGCAAAGTTAACGAATTATGGAACATTTCAAATATATTTGTCGAAATTGTTTCGAAATTTGTCAGGATTCTTTTCGTACCAGGTCAATGATTTTCAAACTGAGTCTCCCCTTCCCCCACTCTCCCCATCATTTCTGCCCGGCGACCGCCTTCTTCACCTCCTCATAATGGGATCTAATAGAATATAACTTAAAAGGCGCCTCATCCCAGCATTTCTGTAACATTTCCAGAGCTTCCTTATTCTTACCTTGTTTATATAAGACCCATCCTTTTGTATTCAAATAATTATAATAATCTACTTTATTTGGAGCCAATTTCATAGCCTTATCCATGAGTTCTGAAACTTCATTTAGGTTTCGTTTATTATCAATTAAGAAATCAGCAAAGTCATTTAATCTTCCAGGATTCTCAGGTTCCAGTGAAAGCATTTTACGAAAATAACCTTCGGCTTTGTCAGGCATATCTACATGCCAGTAAATAATGGCCAGATCTTTATTTATATCTGCTTCAGAGGTTGAATTAGCTTTTAGTATAGTGAGATGCTTTGCAATATATTCTTTTGTGGCACTTGTATCTTTTTCGGTTAATGAAAGGATAGCCCGCCGATAAGTTATCGGTCTGTAATCTGCATCATACATTTCCGATTCCTTATAAAGCTTTTCTTCCTTTTTATACTGGCCTGTTTTATGATATGCCAGGCCAAGCTCGAAGAAGGCAGATTGATCTTTTAAATAATCTTTGCCCCATTTTCGGACAATCTCCAGGGCTTTTTCAAGTTCTGGAATTGCTTTATCAAATTGATCCATTCTGTTGTATGTAAATCCCAGCATGTAAGGATTGAATGGGTCCTGATCATCAAGTTCCTGGAGTTGCTTTAAGTATTTAATCTGTTCGTTGGGCGGACCAAAACTGAATTCATAAGCCCAGCTGGCATAGAGCCGGTCTGGCAGGGACATCCGATCCCTCCGTTCGAAGTTTTTAATTAGCCATTTGTATGACTGTTCTGTACCCCCATAAGTATTCTCAAGTGCAAATGAGGCACTAAAAAAGCCCGAGTCAGCAGCTAATGACTTCAAATACCAATTTCTTGCTTCATCTATATCACCCCTGTTAGCTGCGTTACCCCCATTAAGAAGGTATCTGAGTGCATCAGATGATTTAGGTGGAGTGAAATTATGTTGCATCCCCGGATTTTCTTTCATCAACTTAGAAATAATAAGAAAATCTGTTATCTGCTTTCTCAGAGAATCAGTAAGATCAAAAATTATCTTCTCATTATACGGCCCATTTATTTCAAAAGGTTTCAAAACCTCCTCGGCTTTTGTATCAATTAATTGCGCATTCAAACGTACTGTTGAACCTGCATGCTGTATGCTGCCATATATAAAAATATCCGCCTCAAGAGTATTAGAGATTTTACCTGCAAGAGATGGTGAGATTGCAGCATATTCAACAAGACCCTGTGATTTAAGCAAACTGAGTATGTTATCCTTTTTTCTGACAATCAGTTCCCCTGTGTTTCCAAGCGATGTGATTAAATTCGTCTGGATCCCTTCCTGCCAGGCATTCCATATAGTATCATTTGTCAAATTCTGAAACGGCATTACTGCAACGGAAATTTTCTCTTTTGAAGACCTCAGCTTTTCAAGTGTGTCCCGTATGAATATCTTTGGATAAACATACACTCCAAGTAATACCAGGACTAGGACTACTGAAATGATATAATAAAACAGTTTACTTTTTTTAAAACCAGGTCGTTTTTCCTCTGGGATTGTTTTTCCCCTTTTTCTGGCCTCTTCCCATGGCAACTGAGAAGCTTCTTTTTCTTTCGCTGCCACAACTTCACCCACAATTAGTCCAGAAACAATTTCTTTTATTGCATTAGCTATCTTGTTTATCTGGTCACGGTAAATTGTATTATTAAGGTTATCGTGTGGTTTATCCTCCATTGCGCATAATGGTCTGTTCACTCCTGGCGACTTGTAAATAAATTCTACCCCTCTCAAAACTCCACCAAGAAGTGACTCACATAGTCTTATATCTTCTACGTCAAGATCATGAATGCGAACTGGAAGCACCCTGTTTGCAATATTTCCACTAGGTAGTTTTACCTTCAATCCATATTGATCCTTTGATGCTTCTTCAACAAATGCTCTGAACTCGTGTTCCCATGCAAATGATTTTGGATCGCAATATGTACGTGAGATAATTGGAATAAATACCAGGCACTTAAGCTTATCCTTTAAAGAGGCATTTACATCATGAGTTTCTAAAAGTCCATCGTGGGGATTTATATCAAAATAAACACTTACTTCTTCTTTGAATGTTGATTCAAGTTCTGTCTTCAGAGCCTCAACAAATTCACTTACCCACCTGTCGCCTTTATTGTCTTTCTGGCGGTAGCTGATGAAGATGTCGTATTCGTAACCGGAGATGATGCTCTCCATGATAGTCATTCATTGTGATAAAGTTACGAAACCTGGCGATACAAGTCAAATAATTTTAACAGGTCGCCGCTACGCGGCTCTAAGATTCACCCAAATTCATCTTTCTACAAACAGGCCGCCGCTACGCGGCTAATAAATACCATAACCGAAATGAAATGAGTCCCGTTAGGGACGACCTGTTTGTAGTAAAAAGCCAATTATTGAGGTCAGAGCTCCGTAGAGCCTGCCCCGCAAAGCGGGGAGCGACCTGTATGGTTTTCTCCTCATCTCTTCGTCTCCAATTCTCACACTTCGTCCACCTAAGTTTTCTTTGACAACCGAAGCTTTCTTTGACCGACGAAGCTTTAGCGAAGTCGGTAGCGTAGGTTGTAGCGAAGTTGCATTCTCCCATTACTTACTACTGGCAACTGCATTCCTTACCTCCTCAAGATGAAGA
>Ga0315273_10008171_pt1 | contig 13181 bp, 11 predicted proteins | sample YL17G02_0_MG_FD_205753 | JGI IMG/M metagenome (GOLD analysis project Ga0315273, IMG submission 205753) | Sediment microbial communities from Yellowstone Lake, YNP, Wyoming, USA - YL17G02_0 | ecosystem: Environmental > Aquatic > Freshwater > Lake > Sediment | place: USA: Wyoming | collected...
CACGGGGAAGCAGACTTCGTTACGGTGGGTGTTCGAGTTGTCAGGAATTGCCCCGAGGAGTTCCCATGCCCTGCTTCCGATCCCGCGTGTTGACTCCCATAGAGCCTGCCGGCCCAGCGCGAATCTTGTCCCCACTCTCCGAAACCTCGGTGCCCGCCGATCCGCTCGAACTGTTCCGCGCGTGGTTCGCCAGAGCGCGCGAGGCAGTCGAGGAGCCGGAGGCCATGACGCTCGCCACCGCCGATGCCGCGGGCCGTCCGTCGGCGCGCATGGTGTTGCTGCGGGGGGTCGATGCCCGCGGGTTTGCGTTCTTCACCAGCTACGAGAGCCGCAAGGGCCAGGAGCTCGACGCCAATCCGCGTGCCGCGCTGGTGCTGTACTGGAGGCCGCTCCAGCGTCAGGTGCGCATCGAGGGCACGGTTGCCCGGGTCCCGGCCGCGGAATCGGACGCATACTTCGATACACGCCCAGAAGGGAGCCGCCTGAGCGCTGCCGCCTCACCGCAAAGCACGGTCATCGCGAGCCGCGACGTGCTGGAACAGCGCGTGCGCGAACTCGCGAAGGTCGCCGCACACGGGCCCATTGCGCGTCCGCCGCACTGGGGCGGATATCGGGTTCATCCCGAGACGATCGAATTCTGGCAGATGCGTGCCGACCGCCTGCACGACCGCGTGCGCTACCGGAGCCTGCCCGATGGCGGCTGGGTGATCGAGCGCCTCGCACCCTAGCGACGGCTGGCGACCTCGCCACCCCGCAGGCCGTCGGCGCGGACCGCGCCGGCAACTCCACCATCCCGACCATCGGTCGCCCGCTTTCGACTGTTCAGCGACGCGAGTATGGTGCACCAGCGAGCGCCCTGTCAGCGTGAGCCCACCCGGCCGCGAGCACGCGACCGTGAACCCGGAGTCCGACCATGCGCCGCATGTTCTTCATGAAACCCGCCCAGTCGCCGTGGAGCGACCTGCTCCGTATTCTTCTATCGGTGCCGTTGTGGGCTGTGATGTTCGCGTTGTTCTTCGGCACGCTGTTCGGCGCGAACCGCGGTGCCTATGTCGGCTCCTACGTCGCGTCGCTGATGTTCGCTCTGTGCATCAACCTGTGCATATGGACAGTCAAGTGGTTCGTGAGCCCACGCCTGTTTCCCGTCAGTGACCGCCCGGGCCGTGGGATCGGGTGGCAGCACGGCCTGCTGTTTGGAGGCGCCTCGATGCTCGGCTCGATCGCGGCGGCCGTGATTCTCCATTTCACGTTCATCCCTGGATTTCTCGGCAGCCCGCGTCAACTGGTCGTCGTGATGATGTTCGCGCTCCTGTTCGTGGTGCTGTTCGGGGCCGTCACGTACGCGATGTCGTTCTACCGCGACTCGATCGAACGGGCCAAGTCCGAACAGGAGCTGGATCTCGCACGCCGTATCCAGCGTTCGTTCCTGTTGTCGCAATTCCCCGCGCTGCCGCGGCTCGAGGTCTACGCGGTCAACGTCTCATCCAAGCAGGTGAGCGGGGACTTTTACGACGTCGTGGTCGCGGGCGAAGACTCCTATCTGCTCGCGATCGCCGATGTCGCGGGCAAGGGCGTGCCGGCCGCGCTGTTGTCGTCGATGCTGCAGGCCTCGCTGCGCACCCAGGCCATGACATCGAGCGGCGTGGGCGACGTCCTGAGCAGCATCAACACTCTGGTCTATCGCAGCACGGCGGTGCAGCAGTTCGCGACGTTCTTCCTCGCCCGCATCGAGGAGCGGACGATGCGCATGGCGTTCTCGAATGCCGGGCACAACTATCCCGTCGTGTTCCGCCGCGGCGGCGAGCGCGTGCTGCTCGAGCGCGGTGGGACGGTGGTGGGCATCCTCGAATCCGCGAGGTTCGAGGAGGACTCGATCGAGTTGCGTCCCGGGGATCGCGTGGTGCTCTATACCGACGGCATCAGCGAAGCGGCGAACGCCGCGAACGACCTGTTCGGTGAAGAGCGCCTGTACGCGTGCGTCGAGCAAATGCCAGAGCATCTGTCGGCGCGCGAGATCACCGAGGGCATCCTCGCCGCCGTGCGCGGGCACCTCGCGGGCCTTGAAGCCGGCGACGATATGACCGTGATGGTTCTGAGGGTGACGGAGCCCACGCCGGCTTCATAACCGCATCGTGAGAACGCGGGGCAGCCGCGCCCGCGCGCGATGGCCAGACCGATCGGTCGTCGAACACCGGGCCCCGCGCGACCTCCGCCGTCCATTCTTCGTTCATCCGTTCCCGCCCGCGACCATTCGTCCGCTCCGATCGACCATTCATCGTCTCGGGCGTGGCCGGCACCGCGCGATCCCCCGTAGGTTGTTCACGCAAGGAGACCTCATGAAACCCAACGAAGCATGTCCGCCTGAACACCAGAAACCGAGCCTGAGCCGGGCGCTGCTGAGCACGCTGTGGCAGCAGCCGCTCTACGCGATTCCCTTCGCGCTGTTTTTCGGGACGTTGTATGGGGCGACGCGCGAGGCCTACTGGACCTCGCTCAAGCTCTCGCTGGTGTTCGCCTTCACGATCCGGCTGGCGATGGTGGCGCTGGTGGTCTGGGTCCTGCCGATCCTGAGAAGGCGTCTCTCGCCCACCGGGCGGCTGCCGATCACGATCGAAGCTCCGGCATACATGGCCGCGTCCATCCTCGGTTCCTACACTGCCGCACTTCTGATCCATCGCTTCCTGATCCCGGGATTCCTCGGCAGCCCGCGCGCGATCGCCGTGTCGGGCGCCTACACCGTGCTGTTCACGATCACGTTCTCAGGCATTGCCTACGCGATTGCGTTCTACCGCGAATCGATCGCGCGCGCCCATGCGATCGAGGGCATGCGCGTAGTACTCGCTGAGGCCGAGCTGCGGGCGCTACGCGCGCAAGTCCAACCGCACTTCCTGTTCAACACGCTCAACACCATCGCCGCGTTGGTGCGCGTAAATCCCGCCGAGGCCGAGGACACGATCACGCGGCTCGCCGACGTGTTCCGCTATTCCCTGCGCGCATCGGATCACGCGCACGCCCGCCTCTCGGACGAGTTGGAGTTCGTGCGTTCCTATCTTGAAATCGAACGCACGCGCTTCGGCGAACGCCTGCGCGTAACCGAGCACATCGAGCCCGGGCTCGAGAGCCTTGCGGTGCCGAGCCTGCTGCTCCAGCCGCTCGTGGAGAACGCGGTGCGCTACGCCGTGGCCCCGCGCGCCGAGGGCGGCACGGTCGGTCTCGCCGCACGCCGCGACGGTGACTTTCTAGTGCTCGAAGTCTCCGACGACGGTCCCGGCATGAATGATACGACCTCCGCGTCCGGCAACGGATTCGGCTTGCATTCCGTCCGCGAGCGGCTGCGCGCCGCCGGACCACCGCACGCGCTCGATATTCAGAGTGCGCCGGGCGCCGGCACGCGCATTCGCGTCACAATCCCCATCCCCAACGCAGAAGGAGCCTCACAATGAATGTCGCACGTTCCCTGGCGGCCGCCGCCGTAGTGGCCACGCTGTTCGTCGTCCCGCTCGTCCACGCCGCCGATCCCACGCCGCTCGAGATGGCCACACTCGCACTGAAGCACGCTGCGTATGACACGCCCGAATCCATCGTCAAGGCGCGTGCGCAGCTCGCCGGGCTCGAGGCGGCCGATCCGAAGTCCTCAGCCCTCCATTACTGGGTCGCCCTTGCCGACTATCGTCTCGCCCCGCGGCTCATGAGCAAGGACAAGAAGGAAGCGGGCCGCTACATCAACGACGGCATCGATCACCTCGACCAGGCCGTGAAGTTGAATCCGAAGTTCGCCGACGCGATCGCGCTCAGGGCCGGACTCCAGGGACTGTCGGTCGCGATCGATCCGTCGCGCGGGATGATGCTGGGCGCGGAGATGGAGGAGTCGTTCGGGCGCGCGGCCGGCATGGAACCGTCGAATCCGCGCGTCGTCCTGCTGCAGGGCATCAACACCCTCAACAAGCCCAAGTTCGTGGGCGGCGGCGCCGACAAGGCGCTCGTCACGTTCCTCAAGGCCGCCGAGTTGTTCGCGGCCGAGAAGCCGGGCGCCATCAACTGGGGCCACGACGACGCGTATGCATGGGCAGGGCGCGCGGCAGTGAAGCTCGCCAAGACGGCCGACGCACGCACGTTCTACAAGAAGGCGCTCGAGATCAATCCTGGTAACCAGTGGGTCGAGCACGTCCTGTTGCCAGCGCTCGACAAGGAGAAGGAGAAGTCCTGATGCAACCTCGCACCCGCTCGGCTCCACTCGCCACGCTGGCGATGGTGATCGCCTTCACGATCGGGCTCGTCGCGATCGCTGCGATCCTCGCGATGCCCGCGCGCGCCGCCACGATCACCGGCGTCGTGCGCGACCGCGACGGAAAACCGGTCGAGTACGCCAACGTCGCAGTGCCGGTCGCCCGCATCGGAACGGTAACGGACTCAGATGGGCGCTTCACGCTCGATGTGCCGGATGGTCCGGCGCTGCTCGAAATCACGCAGATAGGATATGAGAAGGCGAAACGCGCGCTGGTGGTGTCGCCCGCCCTGGCGGCACTCGCGATCACGCTGTCGCAAGCGCCGGTGCCGGTCGCCGAGGTCGTGGTCGCCGCCTCGTCGTTCGGCAAGGTCGGCAAGAGCGAGGGCGCCACGCTGCGCCGGCTCGACGTGGTCACCACACCCGGCGGAATGGCCGACGTATTCCAGGCGCTGCGCGCGCTGCCGAGCATCAACGCGCCCGACGAAGGTGCCGCGCTCTACGTGCGCGGCGGCGATCCTAAGGAAACCCTGATCCGGCTCGACGGTGGCGAGATCGGTCACCCGTACCACTACGAAGGCGCCTCGGGTGGGCTGTTCTCCGCGTTCGACGCATACATGCTCAAGAGCGCGTTCTTCTCGAGCGGTGGATTCTCGGCCAAGTACGGCGGCGTGCTGTCCGGCGTGCTCGACATCGAGACGCAGGATCCGATGAACCTGCGCACGATCTCGGTCGGTGCCAACATCGTCGGGGGTGGCGTATCCGGCAGCTGGGCGCTGATCCCTGACCGCCTCGCGATCGTCGGCACGGTCCGCGCGACCGACGTGCGCCTGCTCAACCGGCTCTATCCGGCTTCCGACACATACGTGCAAGCCCCCGCGAGCGGCGACGGCGCCGGACGGCTGCTCTACCGCTACTCGCCGACCGGACGGCTCGCGCTGCTCTACCTGGGCTCGGGTGACCGCATCAGTGTCGTCTCGCAGCGGCTCAACTTTGAGGGCACATTCTCGCAGCGCTCGCGCAATCAACTCGCGGCACTCCAGTTCCAGGACGCGATCGCGGGCCGCCTCGCGCTCAAGGGCCAGATCTCCGTCCAGCGCTACCGCACGCACTGGACGTTCGGGCCCTCGAATGTCGAAAACCGCGAGGCGCACGCCCAGGCAAGTCTCGACGCGGTGTGGGATGCCTCGGCGCGTCACGAGTTGTCATTTGGCGCCAATGGGCGACGGCGCACCGACGACCTCTCGGGCGCATTTCCGGCCGACAGCACCGACTACGCAGGCGGGGCGCCGGTGCGCTTTCACAACACCCGTCCCACGCTCGAAGTCCCCGGGTTCTATGTCGAGGACAAGGCGCGGGTGTGGGGCCCGCTCTACGCCACGTTCGGTGCGCGCGCCGATTACGTCTCGCTCGCGAACGTGTGGACCTCAGACCCGCGTGCGGCACTCGCGTGGCGCCTCGGCGATCATCAGACGCTGCGCGTTGCGACGGGGCGCTACCACCAGCCCGCCGACGCCGCCTATCTCGATCCGGTCTACGGGAACCCGCAGCTGCGCCCGCTCACCGCGGAGCACGTGATCGCGGGGTACGAATGGGCGACGCCCGAACTCAACGTGCGCCTCGAAGGCTATCGCAAGGACTATCGCGATCTGATCACGCAGTCCGCCACCACGTTCTATTCGAACGAGGGTCATGGCTACGCGCGCGGGATCGATCTGTTCGTGCGCGGCCGGCGCGGCCCGCTCGCGGGCTGGGTGTCCTACGGATATCAGGACAGCCGGCGCAAAGAAGGCAACCAATCGCACGAGGTGCCGTCGCGCTACGGCGTGCCGCACTCGGTGACCGTGGTCGCCGCGTATCAACTGCCCTCGCTGTGGCAGCTCGGCGCCCGCATGGGCTACTCGAGTGGGCGTGCCTACACCCCGGTCGTTGGCGCCACCTACGATCCCGTGCGCGACACCTGGCATCCGATCGAGGGCGAACAGAACTCGGCGCGACTTCCCGACTACCGCAGGCTCGACGTGCGGGTGATGCGGCTGTTTTCGTTGCCGGAACTGGGCGGCGTCCCGCCGAGCAGCACGTGCGTGTTCTACGTCGAGGCGATGAACGTGTTCGGCTCCGCAAATGTCCTCGATTACGTATATAACGCGGACTATTCGCAGCGACGCGAAAACCTGTCGTACTTCAGCCGGCACATCGTGGTGGTTGGATTCGGCCTGACGTGGTAAGACCGTAGCCCATGACTCCCGCCCCACTGCGTGTGCTGATCGTCGATGACGAGCCGCTCGCCCGCTCCCGCACGCGGCGGCTGCTCGAGGGTGCCGCGGACCTGGTGATCGCGGGCGAAGCCGCATCGGCGGCCGAGGCGCGTGAGCGTATCGCGACGACGCGGCCCGACCTGCTGCTGCTCGACATCCAGATGCCCGAGGAGGACGGCTTCCAGCTGCTCGCCTCGCTCGACCCGCGACCCGCCGTGGTGTTCGTGACCGCGTTCGATCATTACGCGGTGCGCGCGTTCGAGGAGAACGCGTGCGACTACCTGCTCAAACCGTTTCGCGCCGAACGGCTCGCCCAGGCGATCGAGCGCGTGCGGCGCGACCTCGAGCGTCCCGAGGAGCTGTCGCGCCGTCTGTCCGAGCTACTCAATGGGATCGACCGGAGCCGGCTCGGCGCCTCGCAGCATCTCGAGCGCTTCACGGTGCGCGTCGGCCAGCGCCAGCTCATTCTCAAGGCCGACGACGTGCTGTGGTTTGGCGCCGAGGACAAGCTGGTGTTCGCAGCGACCGCCGTGGACCGCCACTACGTGAACTTCACGCTCGATCAACTCGAGACGAAGCTCGACCCGGGCCGCTTCGCGCGCGTCCATCGCGCCGCGATCGTGAACCTCGACTGGGCGGCCGCACTGCGCCCCGGGTTCGCCGGCACGTGGCGCCTCCAGCTCAAGGACGCAGCACGCACCGAAGTGCCGGTGAGCCGCGCGCGGGCGCGATTGCTGAAGGAGCGTCTCGGGGCCTGAGACGCAGGAGCGCAGCCTGGATTGCGTATCGTATTCTGGTGGCGGAGTGCCGAGCCGAGAATCACGACCACGATCGCAGGGAGATCCACCATGTGCAGAAATATCCGGACGCTGTTCAACTTCGATCCGCCCGCCACCGATGAGGAGACGCGCGCTGCATCCCTCCAGTTCGTGCGCAAGCTGACCGGCTTCCATGCGCCCTCGCGCGCGAATGAGCCCGCGTTCACCCGGGCCGTGGACGACGTCGCGGCGATCGCACGCACGTTGCTCGACTCGCTCGTGACGAGCGCACCTGCACGGGACCGCGCGGTGGAGGCTGCCAAGGCGCGCGAACGGGCCGCGAGCCGGTTTGGCTGAGACTGCGGATAACGCTTCGAGCGGCCTCGGCCCCGTCACCGACCGCCTGCGTTCAGACGCCGGGCCAACCGGCAAACTTGACCCCGCGCCAGCGCGGCAGTAATAACCTCAGCACCATCGTTCATCCGAGGCGCCGCACGCGGTGCCTGCCGCCCGTCCGAGGAACGACCTCATGATGCCCGAGAGTCCGATTCACAGCAGCGAGTTCAAGTCGCGCCGCACGAAGAACTGGCTCGTGCTGGGCCTGACCTACGCCGCGATGTACATGGCCCGCTACAATTTTCCGCTCGCGAACAAGGCGCTGTCAGACACCTACGGTTGGGACAAGGCCCAGGTCGGCGCGATCATCAGCACGGCGACGCTGGTCTACGGCATCTCGGCGCTGTTCAACGGCCCGATCGCCGACCGCTTCGGCGGGCGGCGCGCGATGCTGATCGGGGCGATCGGTGCCTTGATCTTTAACATCATGTTCGGCCTCGGAGCCTACCTCGGCTTCCTCGGCACCGGTCCGCTGTTGCTCGGCTACCTCGCCACGATGTGGACGCTGAACATGTACTTCCAGTCCTACAGCGCGCTCGCGCTCATCAAGGTGAATTCGGGCTGGTTCCACGTCGCCGAGCGCGGCATCTTTTCGGCGATCTTCGGCTCGATGATCCAGAGCGGCCGCTTCCTGGTGTTCCTGCTGCTCGCGACCCCGTTCGTGATCGCGCTGCCGTGGCAGTGGCGCTTCTTCATCCCGGCCGGCATCGTCGCGTTAATGGCGCTGCTCACCTTCCTCGTGGTCCAGGACTCACCCAAGGAAGCCGGTCTCGACGATTTCGATCCGCAGGACGCGACCAGTGGCGACACCGAGAAGATCACGCTCGCCTATGTCGCACGGAAGGTGTTCACGAATCCGATTGCGATCACGATCGCGATCGCCGAGTTCTGCACCGGCCTCGTGCGCCAGGGCTTCGAGCAGTGGTTCCCGCGCTACATGCAGGAAGTGCAGCACCTCGAGCTCGACAACCCGATCTTCCAGAAGAATGCGCTGATGGTGGTCGGCGCAGGGATCGCGGGCGCGTTCATCGCGGGCTTCGCGTCGGACAAGCTATTCGGTCATCGGCGCCCGCCGGTGGCACTGATCGGCTACCTGCTCCAGGTCGGAGCGCTGTACGTCGTGTGGAAGGCGCCGAGCCTCCAGCTCGTGATCGTTGCCTTCATTGTGAACTCGATGGCGATCTCCATGGTGCATTCGATGCTCTCGGGGACCGCGTCGATGGACTTTGGTGGCAAGCGCGCCGCGGCGAGCGCGGCGGGCATGTTCGACGGCATGCAATACGTGGGCGGCTCGTTCGTCGGGTTCGGCATGGGCTGGATGCTCGAGAAGTACGGCTGGGTGGCGTGGGGACCGAGCATGATCGGCTTCGCCGCACTCGGCGCGATCCTGATGCTCACGCTGTGGAACGCGCGGCCGCGGGCGGGCGCGAGCGCTCACTGAGGTGCAGCGCGCGCGCGCCGCTTCGGGATTCACGGAGCAGCCCGCCGGGTGCCGGCGCATGCGAGGACGCAATGGACGTTCATGATCACAATCGTCGGGCGTGGGACGCACTCGTCGCGCACGGCAACCGCTGGACGATCCCGGCCTCGAGCGAGGTGATCGCTGCCGCGCGCCGGGGCGAATGGGAGATCGTGCTCACTCCGACCCGACCCGTGCCGCGCGCGTGGTTCCCCCCGCTGGCAGGCCTCGACGTGCTGTGCCTCGCCTCGGGGGGCGGCCAGCAGGGGCCGATCCTCGCAGCCGCCGGCGCCAGGGTCACGGTGTTCGATCAATCCCCGCGCCAGCTCGAACAAGATCGCACGGTGGCGGCGCGCGAGGGACTCGAGATCCGCACCGTCGCAGGCGACATGGCCGACCTTAACGCCTTCGCCGACGCGTCGTTCGGACTCGTGTTTCATCCGTGCTCCAACTGCTTCGCCGCCGACGTGCGGCCGGTGTGGCGCGAGGCGTACCGCGTGTTACGTCCGGGCGGAAGTTTGCTTGCAGGCATCGTGCAGCCAATCCTGTTCGCGTTCGACGAAGCCTGCGCCGAACGCGGGGAACTCGTCGGCCGCCATCCGCTCCCTTACTCCGATCTCGACCACTTCGCCCCCGCCGAACTCGAGTCGCGAGCTACGGCCGGGGAACCGGTGTCGTTCAGTCATTCGCTCGATGCCCAGATCGGCGGACAGCTGGAGGCCGGCCTGGTGCTGACGGGGTTCTACGAGGACACCTGGGATGAGGAACCGCTGTCGCGGTGGTTTCCGCCCTACTTCGCAACGCGTGCGCTCAAGCCCGCGAAGCGCTGACGCCGGACCTGGCAACCACGGCGCTCAGGTCGCTTCCACGACCGCAAGCGTGAGATCGTCCTCGAGCGGACGGCCGGCCGCGAACGTGGCGAGCGCCGCGCGCAGCCGCGTGAGCAGCACCGCGCCGTCGGCCGCACCGCGCGCTGCGGCGAGCGTCGCCTCCTCCAGCCGCGCCGGGCCGAACTGCTCGCCCGCGGCGTTATGCGCTTCGACGATGCCGTCGGTGTAGAGCACGAGCCGGTCGCCCGGGGCAAAGGCGAGCGCGCGCGGTGCGGTCGGGTGATAGGCGAGCGCAGGATGGACGATCGGCACCGTCGACTCGATCCGCTCGAGCGACCCGTCGGCGCGCACGATCAGCCCCGGCGGGTGACCGGCGTTGACGTACTCGAGCGTGCCGGATGCCGGGTGGAGACGCACGCACAGCGCCGACACGTAGCGGCCCACCGGGAACAGCGCGCTCGAGGCGGCGATGCGCTGCATCACGATCTCGGGCGCATAAGCCTTTCCCGCCGCCGCCCGGAACGCGAGCTTCACCATGCCGGTCAGCATCGCGGCCGACGCACCGTGGCCCGAGACGTCGGAGATCAGGAACGCCGAGCCGGTCTCGGCCAGGATGTAGTCGCAGAAGTCACCACCCAGTGCGGCTGAGGGTTCCCAGTGGAGCGCCACGCGCACTCCGTGCCCCGCAGCGCGGCGCTCGGGCAGCAGTTGCTCCTGGAACACGCGGCCCGCGGCCATCTCTGCCTCGAGCTCGGCGACGTGCGCGCGATTCGCGACGTCGAGACGCCGCAACTCCACGCAGCGCTCGACCAGCGTCAGCAGCACGTCGCGGTCGAACGGCTTGGTGAGGAAGAAGAACGCTTTCTCGCGGATCGCCTGCACCAGACGCACGTCGCGCTCGTCGGTGCTGCCCGTCATCAGGATGACGTCGAGGCCGGGCTGTAACCCGGTCAGCTTCGCCATCAGCGCAAACCCGTCCATCTCGGGCATGCGCACGTCCAGGATCGCGATGTCGAACCGTGTCGTCGCGGCGATCTCGAGTGCCTGCCCCGGCAGACGTGCGGTGCGGATTTCATAGAGCGGGGTGAGCACGCGCTCGACCGCACGCAGCATGCCCGGCTCGTCGTCCACCACCAGCAGGCGCACGCGCGCCATGCTAGTGCTCCGCCTCGTCCGCCACGGGCAGGCGCAACATGACGCGCGTGCCGGTGCCGGGCGCGCTCTCGATCGTGAACTCGCCGCCCGCCTCGGAGACGATCGAACGACACGTCGACAGGCCGAGCCCCGAGCCGTGCTCCTTGGTGGTGAAGAACGGGCGCTCGATCTCGCGCAATATCTCGGGCGTCATGCCGGTGCCTGAGTCGATGACGGCGATCTCCAACACCAACGCCACGCTGTGCGCTTCGATCGTGAGCGTGCCCCCGCCCGGCATCGCGTCGCGGGCATTGCTGAGCAGGTTGAAGAACAACCGTTCGAGATCGCTTGATCCGCATCGCACCGGCGGCAGCCCGTCTGCAATCCGTATCACGAGCGACACCTTTTGCTTGGCAAGCCCGTCACGCAGCAGATCGCACGCGCTTAGGACCGCGCGCGCCACGTCGGTAGTTCCGACCACGCGGTTCGTGCCGCGCGCAAAGCGCAGCATGCGTCCGAAGATTTCACGCGTGAGTTGCAGCGAGCCCTCGACGCGCTCGAGGTCCTCCTTGAGCAGCCTGGGATCGAGGCGATTGGCGTCGAGCTCGACGCGCATCTGCTGCACCAGCGGAATCACCTCGCCCAGCGCGTTGTTGACGTCGTGCGCAACACCGCGGGCGAGATGGGCGAGCGCGTTCTGGCGCTCGATCTTGAGCATGCGCCCCTGCAGCGTCTCGATCGTCTGGGCGCGCTGGAGTGCGAGCGACGCCAGCAACGTGAAGCGCTCGACGATCCCGCGCTCCCACTCGGCGAACGACCCGCGGTGAAGCTCGGAGACCTTGAGAATTCCGAGCGGTCCCTGGCGCGTACCCAGTGCCGCAACCAGCATCGCGCCCTCCTCGGGCCGCGGCGGCGCACCGAGCCCGCTCGAATCGAGCAACTCGGCGAGCGGTGCGGCACCGAGTGCGGTCCACTCGTGCCACCCCGCGGGGACGTGGTCGAAGCCGTAGACGACGCCATCCCCGAGCAACTTCGCCAGCTCGGCGGTGAGCGAGACCGTGGTGCCGATCAGCGTGCTCTTGCCCTTCTGGTAGGCGACCTGCTCGGCGACCAGCTCGAGCGCCGACTGCGCCGGATTCCAGATCCACAGTGCGGCCGAATGGTCATAGCGCGTGAGCTGATGCAGCCCGTCCAGGATCTGGTAGTAGAGATCCTTGGGCGGCAGCTCGCGCATCATCTTGCCGTCGATGCGCGAGCGCACCTCCGAAAGGCGCTCGCGATCGAGCCGCTGAATGCTCTCGGAGATCTCCGACGCCACGATCGCGAGCGCGCGCGGCACCCCGTCGGGAAAGCGGCCGGAGTCCTTCTCGAGCATGATCATCCCCCACGGCCGCCCGCGCCGCTCGAGACGGGCGACCACCGTGCCCGATGGCACCGGCGCCTGGCGATTTCGCAGAAGGGTCGTGACGAGCGACAGGTCACACGCCGCGCCGTCGGGGTAGACGAACACCGGTTGCGCCTGCGCCATCCCCGGCTCCAGCACCGCAATCGCAGATCGGTCGGCTTCGAAATGCTCGAGCGTGGCGCGCAGAACGTAGCGCAGCACCTTGTCCGGCTCGCGCACGCCGGCGAGTTGCGAGCGGGTCTGATGCAGGAAGCGATGGACGTTGAGGTCCGTGGCGGTCGAAGTCATGGGCGGGCATCCTAACCCACCGTGCCGCCGCCCTGAAGAAACCAGCAGGCCGCAACCGGCGGGGCCAAGCGGGTGCGAATCAATGCCGTGCCCGACCCGCGTCACGCGATGGTCGCGCCCGCCACGCGTTCGGCGCCACAGTAGATATTCATGCGTCCCTCACGCAGGAATCCGATCAGCGTCATGCGTGCCGCCATGGCGAGCTCGACCGCGAGCGACGACGGCGCGCCGACCGCGACCAGCACCGGGATCCGGGCGCGCGCCGCCTTGAGCACGATCTCCGCACCGGCGCGCCCACTCGCCCACAGTACGCCGGAATCCGCGGGATAGCGGCCCGTTTCGATGAGCCACCCGCACACCTTGTCCACCGCATTGTGGCGCCCGACATCCTCGCGCAGTACCTGCACCTCGAGTGATGCGTCGCACCA
>Ga0315273_10008172_pt1 | contig 13181 bp, 8 predicted proteins | sample YL17G02_0_MG_FD_205753 | JGI IMG/M metagenome (GOLD analysis project Ga0315273, IMG submission 205753) | Sediment microbial communities from Yellowstone Lake, YNP, Wyoming, USA - YL17G02_0 | ecosystem: Environmental > Aquatic > Freshwater > Lake > Sediment | place: USA: Wyoming | collected...
CCGTTCCACCTACCAAGCGGAAACGAATACTCCAACTCTTCTCCACCCACTTCCTTCCGATTACGGTACGCCGACTGGCTCCTATACGATCCAGGAAACAGGTGCAAAGACGATCATCTCTGGACTAAAATTGGAAATCAGTGGTATCGAGCCATTGGCATTTGAGGGCAGCACACCCGCCCCAACATTCAAGCACGATCTAGAGATCGAATTGGGTCCGAAGAATGCCATATTGCAAGGCAGCCTCACCAACACCAGTTCCCTCATCCTTAAAACCGCAGTCTTACTTTTTCCAGGCGGAACCATCCAAATTGGTGATTTTTCTCCTGGCGAGACATTCCAGGTTCAGGAGCAGCTTTCTAGAGCGCAGCTCGCAGGGGAGCCAAATCTAAATCCCACTTTTCCCTACACAACCAATTATTATGGCTTTCCTGCACCCTACTCATCTCCATCTGATACTACGGTGTCTGACATCCTGGGCACCAGCAATTATTACAATGACCGGGAAACTTACCGGAAATATTCCATACTCAGCGCGGTCACCAATAGCAACTATGGCACTGGCTCCAGCAGAGGATCGGGAGTGTACCTGGTTGGCTGGTCAGATCAACTTCCCATCGAGGTGAACCTTTCAGACACAACCTTTAAAACACAAGATAATATCCTGTATGTCATCACCTTCCGACCTGTCTTTCAAACAAGCCGGATGAAACCATCCGATGGGGCATTCATCATGACCCCTGGAACATTTAACTGGAGCTTGCTGGAAGGCAACGACCCCAGTATTTCCCCCTACAGTGCAAGTATTTATCCTGGAACGGCTTTCAGTATCCAATTTACCCCGATCCAACCCGTTGAGTTCTCAAAGGTGAAATCCCTGGTATTGCACCTGGAAGGGCAAGCCAGTGGGAGTAGTGTGACTGGAATCAGCGTCAGTGCCTGGGATTACAACCAAAACAAATGGGACGAACTGGATGATCTGCGCTGGGGTGATAACTACCTGGGAATACCTGAGCATTATGTGGGTACAAATGGTTCCTTACGCTTGAACTTCGCGAGTGGCCAGGTCAGTGGCATCCAGATCACCCGAGCGGATTTTACGCTGGAGTTGGAAAAATGAGCCTATGGATCGCGCGGATGAGTACATCCGAATGTAAATAGGCGCAGAAAGAAAACCCTCAAATGTCTGCGATCATAGAAATTATCGATCTATCCAAGCAATATTCTGGCCGCAACAGCATCCAGGCGATCAACCACCTCAGCCTGAACGTGGAAGAGGGAGATATTTTTGGGTTCGTGGGGCCTAACGGCGCTGGTAAGACCAGCACGATCCGCATCATGGCGACTCTACTCCAGCCCACCCGCGGTGATATCCTGGTGGCAGGCCATTCCGTGAGGAAGCAGCCTCGCCAGGTGCGCAGCATGATCGGTTATATGCCAGATTACTTCGGCGTGTATAACGATATGCTGGTGTGGGAATACCTGGATTTCTTCGGTTCTTGTTACAATATCCCCCCTGCCGACCGGGCCGGGCTGATCAAAGATTTGCTGGAACTGGTGGAACTGACCCACCGGCGCAACGACCCGGTGGAGGGACTTTCGCGAGGCATGAAACAGCGCCTCAGCCTGGCGCGCACCCTGATCCACGACCCCCAGGTGCTGATTTTGGATGAGCCGGCCTCAGGGCTGGACCCGCGTGCCCGAGTGGAAATTCGGGGTCTACTAGTCGAATTGGCGCGAATGGGCAAAACCATATTCTTTTCCACCCATATCCTGGCTGATGTGGCAGAAATTTGTACCCGGGTGGGGATCATCGAAGCCGGTAAGCTCGTGGCGGCTGGCCCGTTGGAAGAACTGCAGCAGATACTCATGCCCCACCGTAAAGTACAGATCACAGTTTTAGCCCAGCCAACTGAGGCACTCCAGATGATCACATCCGAGGCTGCTTTGCAAGGGATACCAGGTATCCTCTCAGTTTCAGAGCTGCATACAAACCACAACGAGCAGCGAGCGCGCTTTGAAATTGAATTTAATGGAGATGATCAAGCCCTGAGCGGGATTCTCGCTAGCCTGGTGGCAAAAGGGATCCCGGTCTTACACTTCAGCGAAGATAGCCGCGATCTGGAAGAAGTATTCATGCGGGCGACGAAGGGTTTGGTGACATAATTTCATGGCCAAAGCTGATGAGTACATCAATACACAGCGGATGACATCCGAGGCACCTAATAAGAGAAAACTATTTCTCCAGAATTTATTTTTTCTGCGAAGCATCTTCCAGAACCCGGTTACCGTGAAGGAACTGCGCAGCAGGATGCGCCGAGGAAAAGCTTACATCATCATTACCGTGTACTTGGTGATGATGAGCGTGCTTGTAGGGTTGGTCTATTTGGGGTTCTCCTCGACGGCCAATAACGTGGGAAATTCAAGCATGGTTCAAGTAGTAGGAAAGGCTGTTTTTGGGATTGTGGTGGGCGTGGAGATGATGATGGTTTGCTTTGTAGCCCCTGCGCTGACGGCTGGAGCAATCTCTTCGGAACGTGAGCAGCAGACTTATGACCTGCTCCGTACCACCCTCCTGCCAGCACGATCGCTGGTTATTGGAAAACTGATTTCAGCGCTATTCTTCTTGCTGCTCCTGTTGGTGGTTGGTTTCCCGCTGCAAAGCCTGGCTTCGCTGTTCGGGGGCGTAGCCGTGGAAGAAGTGTTGGTGGCATTTTTGTTGCTGATCGTTACGGCTTTGGCCTTCAGCGCCATCGGGCTGATGATCTCCAGCCTGATGCGCAGCACCCTGGCTTCTACAGTCATCAGCTACGTTGCAGCCATTATCCTTGTATTCGGCGAACCAACACTGATCGGCATTGCCTTAAGCTTCATGAGCATGCTCAGCGGATTAATATATTCATCGAACCTCGGCTCTTTTCAGGTCCAGATCCTGGAAATCATCCTATTTTCAGTCGGGTATATTCTGGTAGCAATCAATCCCCTGGCAACAATCATCGCCAGCGAGATCATGCTGGTTGAAAAACAGGCTTTGTTTTATACCACCCTGCCGATGACCAATGGAGGTAATTTCCCAATTGTCGCTCCCTGGATTGCCTATGTTTTGTTTTATGGGTTTATCAGCCTGGTTTTGATCTGGCTTAGCATCCGGTTGGTAAGGCGCAGCGGATGAGTATATCCAATGGATAGTGAGTTTTTAAAGTTTGAATTTGAACACCTATTCCGGCAGTGGTCTGTCTGGTACCGGCTGCGCCGGAGCGTGGCATGGCTGCTGCGCGGTCTGATCTTTGGGCTGGCCCTGGCTCTTGGATTTTCGCTGGTGGGCCTGGCACAAGAGGGGCTGCTGAAAGAAGAGTACTTTGCACTGGTTTTGCGGTTTACCTTTTTTTCAACTGCAGTGGCAGCGCTGGCTGGGACGGGATGGCCAGTCTCAAAAGAACAGCTGGCGAGGTTCTTCGACCAGCACTTTAAGCTCAAAGAACGCAGCAGCACATCCCTTGAACTCCTCGAACAAAGAAAGACAACGGCGGATGAGTACATCCGGCCAGAAATCCTGAACCCGGTGGATGACCTGCAGGTGAGCCTGGTTGAGAAGCAGCTGAAGGATACCCTGATTGTGGGCAGCCGGGTCCGTCCCCAAGCCCTCTTCTTCTTGCAGATGACTCGCTCGCAGGTGATCCTGGTTGGCTCCCTGGTTGTTGGGCTGGTACTGGTGGGTGTGTTTGGTGAACCGCTCTTCCAACGCGCCAGGCAGCAGCGCCTGACAAGCCAGGCAATTGCACAAGAAGCAGCCCGGTTGGAAGCTTTAGCTGAACATATCCGAGCAGATGAAAAATTAACCCCCGCTCAGCGCCAGGAGATCGCTCAAACTCTGGAAGAGGCGGTCAAGAAGCTCAACGAGGCTCAAACGACGGAACAATCTGTGGCAGTGCTGGCCAGTGCCGAAAACCAGCTCCGCGCACTCGAAAACGAACAGGCTCAGGAACAAGCCGAAGGTCTGCAAAATGCCGGAAAGCGTTTATTGGAAGAAAACCCGGCCGGATCAGATACACCCCTGCAATCTTTTGCTCAAAACCTGGCGGAAGGAGACTACCTGGGAGCATCCCAAGACCTGGCAAACCTCGATGTCAGCCAGCTTTCACAAGAGGAAATCGGTTCCCTGGCAGACCAGCTCGAGGAAGCCTCTCGAACATTGGAAGACTCTAACCCCGAACTGGCCCAACAAATGGCTGAAGCAGCCCAGGCATTGAGAGATGGGAATATCCAGGAAGCCCAACAAGCCCTCCAACAGGCTGCCCAAGCTTTGGCCAACACGGGTCAACAGATCGCTCAATCGCAGGCAGCAAGCCAGGCTGCCGGGCAAGTCAGCCAGGGACAGGACCGCCTGATCCAGGCAGGAGGCAGTCAAGGCCAGCAGGCCCAAGTGGGACAGCCTGGTCAGGGACAGGGGAGTCAGATGCAAGGATCGAACAACCAATCCGGGAATTCCAGCCAGGGCACAGGTGGGAGTGGGGCTGGCGAAGGGGAGAGTGCCGGGCAGGAAGGTCAAGGGCCTGAAGCCGGTGCGGACCCCATCGGGCAGGACAATAAAGCGGGTGATGGAGGGATGCGCTCTTATGAAGAGATATTTGCCCCGCAGCGGTTGGGCGGGAGTGGGGGGGAGGAAGTAAACTTGCCTGGCAGCGGCCAGCCAGGAGATCAGATCATGGGGCAAGGAGACACCACGCCTGGCGATCCGAATGCCAGCCGGGTGCCTTATGTGGATGTGCTGGCGGAGTATACCGAGGCCTACCGCCAGGCGATCGAGTCCGGCCAGGTCCCTGTCACAATGCGAGCATTGGTGAGGAAGTATTTCAGCTCGTTGGAGCCATAGTGGGTTGAAATTTTTATGAGCGTATAAGGAAGTAATTCTATGACAATCTCAGCAGAGCAATTTCGGGGGACAGCGGCAGCGATCGAAGCAGAAGTGGGCCAGGTTATCGTAGGCCAAAAGGACGTGGTGCGGCATGTTCTGGTCAGCATCCTGGGCGGCGGGCACGTATTACTCGAAGGTGTGCCAGGCCTGGGCAAGACCCTACTTATTCGCACCCTGGGGCAGGCGCTCGCTCTGAAATTTTCTCGGGTTCAGTTTACGCCCGACCTGATGCCCGCTGATATCACCGGAACGGAAATTCTGGCTGACCAGGATGGGCGCAGGGAGTTCCGCTTCCAGCCAGGCCCGATCTTCACCAACCTGCTACTTGCCGATGAAATCAACCGGGCTACGCCCAAGACGCAGTCGGCTCTGCTGGAAGCCATGCAGGAACACTCGGTGACGGTGGCAGAGAAAACCTACCATCTGGAAGAACCATTCTTTGTCCTGGCTACCCAAAACCCTTTAGAAATGGAAGGTACCTACCCTCTTCCAGAGGCACAGCTTGACCGCTTTTTCTTCAAAGTCAATGTGCCCTTCCCTCCGGCAAGTGAATTGGTGGAAATCCTGAACCGCACCACCGGCAGCCTGGAGGGCCTTGCCCATCCCATTGCCAGCGGAGCCGACATTATCGCCATGCGAGATCTGGCCCGCCAGGTACCCATCGCCTCGCATGTCAGCGAGTATGTTGCGCGCCTTACGGTAGCGACCCACCCCGAAAGCCCAGAAGCGCCTGACCTGGTAAAAAAATTTGTCCGATATGGGTCGTCTCCGCGCGGCGCGCAGGCTTTGATCCTGGGAGCCAAGGTAACCGCATTGTTGGCAGGAAGGTATAACGTATCCTTCGACGATATCCATGCCGTTGCCCCGGCTGCCCTGCGCCACCGCCTGCTGCTCAACTTCGAGGGGCTGGCAGAAGGCATCCGTACGGACCAGGTTATCCAAGAATTGGTCACCAACCTTTCCGCAAGCCTCAAGGTGAATGGATAGGCAAATGAGTACATCCGGGCGGATGTATGCATCCGGCGTAAGGCGGAGACGGAACGATGGTTTTCGACGATGATCTTCGATGAAGCAACCCTCCGCAAGCTAAACCAGCTCACGCTGGCTTCCAGCCGCGTGCGTGCCGGAATGATCAAGGGTGAGCGTCGCTCCACAAAACGCGGCACAAGCATTGAATTCGCCGATTACCGCAATTACACCCCAGGCGACGACCTGCGCCGCCTGGACTGGAACGTTTATGCCCGGTTAGACCGCCCCTTTATCAAGCTGTTGGAGGAAGAAGAAGACCTGGCGGTGCACATCCTGGTGGACCTGTCTCGCTCGATGGATTGGGGCGACGGCGAATCCAACAAGCTGCATTATGCACTGTGCCTGGCGGCTGCCATGGGTTCGATTGCGCTGAGCAGCGGAGACCGGCTGACGGTGACAACGTTGCAATCAGGCAAAGTGAGTGCCCAATTCGGACCCAGCCGCGGAGCTCAGAACCTGGTACAAATGCTCAATTTTCTGGAGGGGTTGAAGGCAAACGGACATACGAATTTGAACCAATCCGTTCGGGAATACAGCCTGGAGGCGCGCCGTCCGGGGCTGGCTTTCATCCTTTCAGACCTTTTTTCTCCCGCAGGTTACCAGGATGGCATATACCTGCTGCAGAGTAAAGGCTACGAAGTGTCCATCTTGCACATCCTGGCGCCTGATGAAATGGACCCTCCTCTGGCAGGTGATCTGCGCCTGGTGGATGTGGAAACCGGGCAGGCTGAGGAAGTATCCCTGGACGGTGGATTGCGGGAGATCTACCGGCATAGTTTAAAAGCCTGGCAGGAAAATTTCCAGAATGAATTCCGAAAGCGAGGAATACGGTACATGAAATTGGTGACGGACACCGCCTGGGACAAGGTAGTGCTGTATGAGATGAGAAAACAAGGGGTGGTGAAATGAACACCGAATCCAGCCTGTTCCGAAAGGTTAAAGGATAAGGGAAAAGGGATTCCCCAAAAATGAGTTTCCTGGCGCCATTTTTTCTTTTTCTCTCCATCCTGGCTCTACCGATCCTGTTGATGTACATGCTCAAACTGCGCAGGCGAGAGGTGCGGGTATCTTCTACACTGCTCTGGCAGGCCGTGCTGCGAGACCGGCAGGCTAATACCCCCTGGAAAAAGCTGCGGCGCAACCTGCTGCTGTTACTCCAGTTGCTCATTCTGGTAGGACTGGTGGTGGCATTGGCGAGGCCAGCAGTTGCCACTCCTTCTATATCATCGGGCTCGTTGGTTGTGCTCCTAGACGCTTCTGCTTCGATGCGCGCCAGTGATGTTGATCCTTCCCGCTTCGAGGCAGCCCGCGCCGCGGTGCGAACGTTGATCGATGGACTGTCGGGATCGGCCCAAATGACCCTAATCCAGGCGGGTTTTCGGCCCAAAGTGCTGGCCTCGGCAGAAAATGACCGTACAGAATTACGCCATGCTTTGCAGTCAGCCACTCCAACGAATGGGCCAGTAGACTGGAAAACCGCCTTTGCACTGGCAGCCGGTGCGGCTTCAGCCGAGCAGGGAGGTGCCGGTGCGGCTTCACCAGCCACAATCGTGATTGTCTCGGATGGCGGTCTGCCGGAGACCGGTCTACCGCCGCTGCCAGGGGAGGTGCGCTACATGCCAGTAGGAACATTTGCCAATAACCTGGCGATCTCAGCCCTGGCGCTGAGGCCCGCCGGAAACAATCTCGAATTGTTTACCAGCCTGGCAAATTACAGCGACCAGCCGCGCCAGGTTGTGCTGTCAATCTACCGCAATGGGGAGCTGCTCAATGCCCAAACCGTTGAACTGCTCCCCAACGATGAAACTGGGGTCAGCCTGCCAGACTTGCCAACGGGGGAGGCCATTTTCGAAGCCCGTCTTGAGCCGGCTGGCACACAAGAGGGGCCTTTGGACGCGCTCCCCCTGGATGACACCGCTTTCGCAGTCAGCCAGGGTCAGAAAAACCGGCGCATCCTGGTTGTATCTAAAGGTAACTTCTTCCTCGAGCAGGTACTCAGTGCTCTACAGGGAGTCACCGTTTACCGGGCACTTCCCTCTGCAGCCTCAAATGAAGGGGCAGGCGGTGGTATCCAACTCCCGCAGGAATCGTTTGACCTGTATGTGTTGGATGGCATTTTGCCCACTGCACCGGACTCGAACCTACCGGTCCTGCCCGAGGGAAACCTGCTCCTGATCAATCCACCGCCTACCGCCTTGTTCAACGTTACGGGGACGTTTACAGAAACCCAGGAAGCACGCGTGGCTGACCACCCGCTGACACAATTCCTGGATTGGAGGGAGGTTCAAATCGCCAAAGCGCGCCATGTCCAACTGCCTGCCTGGGCGGAGACACTGGTCAGCGCAGGGGATAATCCCCTGGTCTTTGCAGGGGAAACTGATGGGAGGCGCATCGCCGTTCTGACTTTCGATTTGCACGACACCGATCTGCCGCTGCAGATTGCTTATCCGATCCTAATCGCAAACCTGATCAACTACCTGGCTCCCGTGCAATCGATCGACGCTCCAGAAAATTTGCTTCCCGGCGAGAGCGTAACCATCTTACCTGGTTTAGGCATCCAGGAGGTGGCAGTCGCCTCACCTGCAGGTGCTGTGTCCACCATGCGGCCCAACGAAAATGGCTTGCTATTTTCTGAAACAGGGGAATTGGGTGTGTATGCTGTAAACTTTCTAAAAGAAAAATCACAAAGTGTAGAATACTTCGCAGTCAACCTGTTCAGTGAAGGCGAATCGGATATAAAACCTGCTGCGACGATCCAGATAGGGCGCACGAAGATCAGTGCCTCGGAGCAGGAGAAGCTAGGAAAGCGCGAGCTGTGGCCATGGTTTGCCCTGGCTGCCTTCATCGTGCTGGTACTGGAGTGGTGGACTTACCATCGAAGGCTATGATCGTTTTCGATATACAAGAATTGGTCAAAACCTACCCAAGCCTAATGGACTGGAGGCAGTAACCCGATGCGCTTTACCGCTCCCCTAGCCTTGCTGCTGCTGCTATTCATTCCAGGGATCATATTCCTGGGTTGGCCGGCGCGGGGATTCAACCGGCGGCGCGAGATCATCTCCTTAGTGCTGCGGTGCATTCTCACCTTGTGCCTGGTGCTGGCACTGGCAGGGCTGGAACTAACCTACACAGCAGGAAAAGGCAGCGCCCTGGGTGTGGTTTTTCTGGTGGACAACTCCGATTCGATGCCAAATGCAGCCAGGCAGTTCTCCGAAGATTATGTACGCCAGGCCTTAAAAGCGATGAAGCCCGATGACCAGGCGGCAGTCATCCTGTTTGGCGGCGAGGCACTGGTGGAGCGACCGATGTCTCCATCAAAAGAATTAAACGCTTTTACTTCAACGCCTTCAGCTTCCCAAACCGATCTGGCAGAGGCGATCCAACTGGCTATGGCGCTTTACCCTCCCGACAAAGCCCGCCGCATGGTCATCCTCTCCGATGGGGCGGCGACAACCGGCGACGCGGAGGCCGCGGCCCGCCTGGCTGCTTCGACCGGCGTAGAAGTTGTGACCGTACCCATAATCCCCTCTCAAGGCGCTGAAGTGATGGTGTCCTCAATAAACTCCCCTGGCCAGCTCCGTCAGGGTGACCGTTTCAATCTGGAGCTGACCCTGGAAGCAACCCAGCCGACTCAAGCTGGCGTGCGCGTTTATTCTGCAGGTGAGCTTATCTACGAGGGAACCTATGATCTAAAGCGCGGCTCGCAGACCTTCAGCCTGCCTCTCACGGCGGGGGAAGCAGGCTTTACCACTTACCAGGTGCAGGTGATCTCTCAAACCGACACTTACTACCAGAACAACGAATTGGCCTCCTATGCACTGATCAGCGGCCCGCCCAAAGTGCTGCTGGTCGCACCACCCGCCGATGATCCATTGGGCAGCAAAGGAGAAGTTCGCGGGGATGAGTCCAGCATACTCCAGACCGCCCTAAAAGCTGCCGGATATACTGTTGATACTGTCCTTCCCTATGATCTGCCCGCTGAGCTGGCAAACCTGGCTGACTATGCCGCGGTTGTGCTGGTCGACGTCCCTGCCCGCCAGCTCACTAACCAGCAAATGACTTCCATACAAACTTATGTACGTGACCTGGGAGGCGGGTTGGTCGTGGTTGGCGGTCCAACTAGCTACGGGGTGGGGGGTTACTTCCGCACGCCGCTGGAGGAGACCCTGCCAGTCGACATACAGATCAAAGACGAGCAGCGCCGCCCATCCCTGGCAATTGTCTTTGTCATCGATCATTCTGGTTCGATGGCAGAAACCAGCGGGGGTGTGATCAAGCTGGAGCTGGCCAAAGAAGCCGCCATGCGATCCGTGGAACTTCTTATGCCGTCGGACCGCGTCGGAGTAATTGCTTTCGATGACTCAGCCTCCTGGGTTGTGCCGATGACCGATCTTTCTGATCCAGACGCAGTGATCCGCTCGATTGGTACTCTACGTCCGGGTGGAGGCACCGACATCCTGGCTGGGCTGCAGGCCATGGCAGAACTACTCCCGGCTGAACAAGCCACCGCGAAACATGTTATCCTGCTCACCGATGGTGGAGCCAATCCAGCCGGTATCCCAGAGCTGGTAACGCGCTTAAACCAAGAAAATAGCATTACCCTGACGGCTGTAGGGGTCGGCCGCGATGCAGCTCCTTTCCTGCCCGATATAGCCGAGCTGGGCGGCGGGCGCTACCACTTCGCAGCCGACCCTGGCGCTATCCCCAGCATCTTCACCGAAGAAACTTTGCTTGCCACACGCTCTTACATTATCGAAGAAGAATTCTTCCCCAAGGTACAGCGCGCTTCGCCAATCCTGGAAGGCATCGACTCAACCCCACCCTTATATGGTTACGTGGGAACCAGCCCCAAAGACAGCGCCCTGACGATCCTCGTTACCCACAAAGATGATCCACTTCTGGCTGCCTGGCAATATGGATTGGGCAAGGTTGTGGCATTCACTTCCGACGCGACCAGCCGTTGGGCGCAGGCATGGGTAACCTGGCCCGGATTTGCCAGTTTTTGGGCTAACACGGTGCGCTACACGGTTGGCGAGGCCATCTCTCCAGCGTTGAATACGCAAGTGCGTCTGGAAGGTGAGCAGGCTATTTTGACTGTCGATACCGTGGGGAGCTTGCTGGCTGAAGGCACTTCCACCTACCTTAACAGCTATACGATGCAGGCCAATGTAGTCACCCAGGATGGGCAAACCCAGACGGTGACCCTTCGCCAGGTGGCTCCAGGTAAATATGAAGGGAACTTCCATCCAGAAAAAGAGGGTGTCTACCTGCTGCGCGTCACCGGAGAGCCACCAGCTAATGGGGGTACTCCTATAGGAGGAACGAGCGGTTGGGTTTATTCTTACTCACCCGAATACCGCCAGCTCGAATCCGATCCTGATGCACTCTACCGGGTAGCCCTGGCGGGCAACGGAAAGGTAGCTACCTCCGACCCAGCCGGCGCCTTCGAGCACAGTTTGCGCGCCCCGGGAGCCAGCCGCCCGCTGTGGAAATGGGGCATACTCCTGGCGGCTATCCTGCTGCCCGTGGATATTGCGATGCGGCGGCTGGTGATCACCAAGAGCGATCTAGGGCGAGGCTGGGCGTGGGCTGTCAGGAAGATGCAGGGACTCCGACCTTCGACAGCTGCAGCCACGCCCAGGTCAGAGCAGATGGAGGGTTTAATGCGGGTCAAAGAGCGAACGGAGCAAAAAAAGCCGATTGGGGAACCGAAACCAGTGATCGTACCGCCGAAACCCGCTTTAGAGAAGAAGGCGGATAGGGCGATACGCGATGTACCCCATCGCAGTACACCGCAGTACATCCCAAAACTACCTTCCGAACAAAAGACGAGGGAGGAAAGACAACCCGGACGGGACCAACCGACTGTGGAGGCGCTTTTAGCAAAGAAGAAAGAAAGAAAGTAACTGGCAGCTGCTCAGGTACTCCACATCTCTTTCGCCCGTCTGACCATCCCCTTCCACCCCTCACTCTCTTGGTAAGGCGCTGGGCCGATTGGGTCGGACCATTCCAGCCCCAGCATGGCATTCGTCACCGCCAGCGTACAGCCTTCTGCCGCCTCCAGATCATACCCCCCCTCCAGGATGATCGCCAACCGGCCCTGGCAATGAGCGTCACTCCAGGCAGCCAGCCTGCTCAACAGCCGGGCATAACCATCTGCTGTGAGTAGCAGTTGGCCCAGCGGATCGAGCCAATGCGTATCATAACCGTAGCTTACGAGGAGCATTTCGGGCATGTAACGGTCCAACAGAGGCAGGATCAACGCATCCATGACCGTCTGGAAAGCCATATCACCTGCCCCAGGAGGCAAGGGGAAATTTGCCGTAAAACCCAGGCCTTCATCCTCACCTATCTCTTCCAACCAGCCTGAGCCGGGATAAAACGGGCTTTGATGGGTAGAGAAATAGAAGATGTCATTTCGCTTCCAGAAGACATCTTGTGTCCCATTACCATGGTGCAAATCCAGATCGATGATGGCCAGTTTTTTGACAGAATAGTTTTGGATGAGGTGCTCAGCTGCCAGGGCTATGTTATTAAGCAGGCAGAAACCCATACCCTGCCCACGCATAGCATGGTGGCCAGGTGGACGGCAGAGCGCAAAACCACGCCTCCACTTCCGCTGCCAGACTGCCTCGGCGACAGCGATGGCACCCCCCGCCGACTTATGAGCCAGATCCCAGGATTGGGGTGTCGTGTACGTATCTGCATCCAGGTGACCGCCCCGTCTGCAGGACAATTCCAACAAGTTAAGATAAGCCGGAGTATGAACAGCCTTCAGAACCTTCTCCGAGACCTCCACGGGATAAACCTGTGCTACCTGCCCCCACCATTCTGCTATTTGCAGTGCTTTCCAGATAACTTCCACACGCTCAGGACGCTCAGGGTGACCACCCTGGAAGTGCTCTTGGTGGCCGGTGGGATAGAAAAGGATCAGCTCGTCCATAAAAGATGTACCCAGTATTCAGAATCACGAAATCTCGGTGGAAAGCCCGTTATTAACGGGCTTTGGAGCGCACCTTCATTTCACGGAGTGCCTGGCGAATCCGTTCCCAATAAGCCTGCACCAGGCTGGCCTGCTTAAGCTCGATGAGATGTTTGGAATAGCGCGCTTCCATGAACGATTCGGTCATCGAATCAACCGAGTCGCTGACTTCAGGCAAGGATTTGTCGAGGAATTGGGCATATTCATTTGGGGTTTGAGAGGGCTTGCGCGCCAGGCCGGCTTCGCCACCGCGCC
>Ga0315273_10008173_pt1 | contig 13180 bp, 21 predicted proteins | sample YL17G02_0_MG_FD_205753 | JGI IMG/M metagenome (GOLD analysis project Ga0315273, IMG submission 205753) | Sediment microbial communities from Yellowstone Lake, YNP, Wyoming, USA - YL17G02_0 | ecosystem: Environmental > Aquatic > Freshwater > Lake > Sediment | place: USA: Wyoming | collected...
CAGGCCACGCCGCACAGAACTCCCGCTGCTGCTGCGCCGTCCGCCGCCTACGGTATTTCCAGCTTAAATACTTCATCGGCTAATACCTTGTTCGCTGTTACTGGTTTTCGCATAGCCTCACCGCGTTATCCCATGAACCAGACGCCCCGCTCGGGTCGTCGGCATAGTGCCCGTCGTTCGTGTTCCCGCAAAACCCACCGCGCAGATGCAGACATGCGTTGCACCTCCCAAGCGCCGGATTGTCCTCGTGGACATGCTCGCTGTCGGGATTGTGAATCACGTCCCCGCAAGTGTCACAGCGAACAACGGCTTGGAGGCTATCGCTCATCCGCTTCGCTCCTTCGCTCAGCCTCAAGCCGGGCGTTGGGCGGACTGTCCGCCTTGCGGGCGTTGCACGGCTCGCACGTCAACTGGATGTTGTCCCAGTCCGTGCCGCCGCCGCGAGACAGCGGGACGATGTGGTCCCGCGTCATCGCCTCCACCGGGACCGGCGCGCCGCACAGCGCACACCGCCCGTCCTGGCGCACGTAGGCGGCGCGCCAGCGTTTGCGCCCGCGCCACCCGGCCGCCCAACAAGAGCGTGGAGGGTACGCGCTCACGCGCGCCCCTCACGCTCGGTGTTGGGCGGAGTGCGCCAGTGGTCCGCGATCTTGTCCACCTTGCCCCACTTGGCTCGGTATATCGGTTTGCCGTCGCTCGTGAGTCGCTTCACCGTCTGGATGCTTCCCCACATGATTTCGTCGGTCGTGAGCATCACGCCGTTCTGAAATCTGTCTCCGGGTTTGATCGGCTCGTTCATCCCGCTCGAAGTTTGATTTGTCGCATTCTGCAGATGCTCAAACCTCAGCACCCACGGCACATTGTCCGGCCCACCCATCATCGCGATGTACGCGGCGCGGTTGGCCCAGTACCGCGTTCCGCCCTCAGCCGAAAAGCTGTAGCCGCTCATATCGCCCAGGCGCTCCCGGTAGCACTCCATCACGCGGGCCGGGTGCATCCGCACGCCCCCGGCGCGGAAGTCCTTGGTGATCCCCATGAAGACCGTGCCGGGCTTGAACTTGGCCGCGTGCGCGGGTTTCCAGAAACGGCGTGTCTCCGTCTTGGTGCCGTCCGCGTAAGCGTCGCTCGTCATCGCAAATGAAATGTTCAGCATGTCAACCTCCCTGCCCAACATCCGCGTGGACCGTTACGCGGCTATCGCCGCGAAGGTCACGCGGGGCGTTGGCAGTAATGGCTTTCGTCCACCGGAGCGTGATGAGCCACCGTGTGCCCCAGAAGAGATGTCGCTGCTCGGTTGTGGTGTCCAGTGTATCCGCCATCGTGCGCGATACCCACAGCCCCCATTGTCGCGGATTGGGGTTCCACACGTTGCCGCCCCATTCAAGGCTCACCGTCGTTTTCATGCGTCTCCTTTCAATTCGGAATGCCCAACAACACCCTGCACGGTACGCGCAGGAGCGCGCCCGTGAGGGTGGGCGTTGGCCGCTATGAACTCCTGCGTCTACCCTTCCTGGCCGGGTTCGCGCGCCGACGTGTCGGGCGCATCCTGCCCGCCGGCCTCCGCCCACGCGCAAATCGCCTCGTAGTCGGATCGCAGGATGTCCTTGCTGTGCTCGATCCCGTACTTGCTGCTGAGGCGTAGCCGGAGATCCTCCATCGAGACCGAGGCATGCGTGGCGATGGCGAACAGGCGTTTACCCTGCTTCTCGGAGATGACGTCGCCGGTCGGCGCCGGGGCGGTGGATGCTGCCGCCGGTTTGTCGGGCGGCTTCCCGTTCTTCGGCACCGGCATCGACGGAGGCGGATTCTGCGGCTCGTCCTCGTCATCAATGAGGTCTTGCGTAAACAGATCCGCCGCCCCGGTGACGGTCAGCGTTGCGTCGATGTGCGCCCGCTTTTTGGCGATCTTGAGGACGGTGTTGTACACGTCCGCGATGTCGGGATTCTCGACGCGCTTCCCGCCGACCTTCTTCTTCGCCCGCTCGTCCCATGTACCGCCTTCCCATCGGTAGCGGTACTTGACCTCCATCGTGGACGCGGACCCGACGCCCTGCCCGAGGAGTTCGCCGGTCGCTGAAAACATGGAGCACGTAACATCGAACTCCCGATGCCCGTCGCTCATGTCGGTTCGGTCAATCTTGAACTGCGGCACGAGCCGGAACGTCATAGCCAGAACGTCCGCGCCCGGCTTGAGGAGGACCATCTTCTCCCCGCACCCCGGAACGGTCCCATAGTGCGTGCCCTTCATCATCACCTTTTCCAGGACTTGGTGGACGAGGTTGACCCGGTCTGTCACCTGCTTGAGGGACATCGCGCCACCGGTTTCTATCCGTGCCACTGCCGTCTGTTCGTCGCTCATATTCTCACGCTCTTTCTCTTCTGATTTCTACGTCACCCGCAACTCGAACACAACGCCCGGCACCGTCATGCTGTCGTTCGCCGCCTTGGCCCGTTCCAACTTCGTCAACTCAACCGTGAGGAAGCCGCGCAGGTTCATGTCCTTGGTCGCCGCCGCAAGGAAGGCGTCCAGGTCAACGTTCTTCACCTTCCACACCTTGCGGGTACTGATCGCCTTGGGCGCCGAAACCGTCACGGTCGGGGCGATTACCGCCGCCGCCTCCGCCAGCTTGGCCTCGCGCCGCTCCTCTGTTTTGTACGCCGCCGCCTGCTTCTCCAATTTCTCCCTTTCCTTCCGCGCGCGCTCGTCGGCCTCGGCCTGCAACCGCCTTTGACGCTCCATAGCCAGGTCGGCCTGTTCGACCTGCCAGTCCCGAACGCAATCGTGGATTGTTTGCTTACTGGTTAACAGCGGGTCAGTGAACAGTGACCGCAACGCCGTCCACTTCCGGTGCATCTTGTGCAGCCCGTCCGTGATCTTGGTCAGGACTTCGCACGCCTTCACCGTCTTGATGTCGGCGTCGATGGCCTTCAGCACTTCCGCGTAACCGTTGGCTTCAGCCTCGTTGCTGACAACCACGTTCGCGGCCGTATCCGCGTATCCCGCCAGCCGGTCCGCGATTGGCCGTAGGTCGGCCACGAGCGCCGCCTTGATCGGGCCAGCCACGGCCAGCCCGTTCGTTTCCGCGCAGACCAGTTCGACCTGTTCAATTTCGTTCATGATTCTCCTTCACGCCGCATTTTCGCCTCAACCCGTACACGGTCAAAATGCTTTTCCATTCCTCCTTTGCCCGCTTGAGGGGCCATGTCTGCATCTTGTAGGTTCCATCCGCCCGCAGTTCCACGCCCGCGCCGTAGTTGACCACTAGCCCCCGAGACTCCAACAGGGCCAGGGCATACGCGGCAACCTGATGTTCCGTCGCCGGGGTCAACGTCGCCTTGTAGTCGCACACGGACACGACCCCCGACACCTCGGCAACGAGATCCAGCGTACCGGCAAACTGCAACCGAACGGACGCCACGCGGGCCTCGACGTGCATGACGCGCACCTTGCACTCCAATGCCCACTTCCGCCACGCGGCAACGTAGCCGTCGAATTGCGGGTCGGGCTCAAACTCCTCGCCTCTGGCCAGCATTGCGAAGCGGGCATGACAGCACGTGCCCAGGGCCATGTCGTACTCCGTGCCCGCCCACCCCGGCAGCACGTCGCGCAGGATTTGCGTCACCGACGGAACCACCGCCCCGTCGAGCCGATACTCATGCCGCGCCGCGTCGAACGTGAATGTGTCCGGGCTTTTCATTCGGCCAGCGTGACAAATTCCCGCTGCATTTCGTCCGGGCTCATGTCCTCGATGCCGACCTGCTCGTTGGTGTCGTCGCGGACGATCCGCTTTTTCCCGACTATCGGGTCCGAGAGAAACACCGTGCAGGCCACCGAACGATACTCGTAGCCGGTGGAGACCCTGGCGGAGGCCAGGGACAGCTCCGCGCGCGCGGCATCGATCCGGGCTTTGAGGTCCGACCGCACGCGCGCGAGGTCGTCATCCAAGTCGGCCAGCTCGCGGACCTTGTCGGCTGCGGTTTTGCCGGCCACGAGGAGTTCCTCGGTTGAGAGCACGACGCGCAGGCGTTTCGTCGTCTTCTGGGTTTCCGTTTTTTGGGTGTCGGTTTTTCTCGGCATCACTGTCCTCCTTGCTCTGGTTCCTCAAGGAATGTCATGGTTTGCTGTCCGCCGTCTATCTCGCAGCCCGGAGAATACCACAACGCCTCATTGTGCCGGTTGGCGTCGTTGCCGGCACCGGACCCCACGGCCGAAGCGGTGCCGTAGGCCTTGTTGGCGCTGTACCGCGCGCAGCGCCATGATGCCGGCATGTGCTCGCAGTGCTCGGACCAGTAGCCGGCCAGAACGATTCGGTACCGTGGGTTGTCTCCGTTTGCGAGCGCCCACTCGCGAACGGCGTCGCTGATGTGGTGGTCGTCAACCCGATAGAGATCGCGGGTCCGCACGTCGCCCTGGTACGGCGGGTCAAGGAAGACGCCAACGGAAGCGCCACAGGCAAGCGCGCCATCCGTGATGACGCGGCTCCAATCCCCGCAGCAGACGCGCACTCGGCGCAGGCGGGCGGCGAGGGCGGCGAAGTAGTCCTGCAGGACGTCCTCGGCACCCCGATTGCCCAAATGGGGGAGCTGCCTGTTCACGCCCTGGCCCGCATTGCCCAAATGGGGGCGCTTCCTGTTCACGCCCTGGCCCGCATTGCCCAAATGGGGGAGCTGCCTGTGCGGGCCGTTACCCGCGCACCATCCGCTGCCGATCCACTGATTGAGGCCCCAAGCCCACCACGCCGCAACTTTGGCGTCGTAGAAATCGGGATCGGATTCCATTTGCTCGATTCGTTTTTTGCCTTCGTTGACCAGCCAGAGATGTCGGGCGAACAGATCGGTTTCGTTCACGGGCGAGTCGCACAATTCGGCAACCCGTTCCGGGTCCGCCGTCACGGCGCGCCAGAAATTACACAGGTAGGAGTCGGCGTCATTCGCGGTTTCCACCGATCCTCTGTGCCACGCCGGGCGCAGCAACAGGACGGCCAACGAGCCGGCGAACGGCTCCACGTAGTTGTCTGGGTCTCCGATGGCGGACCAGACTTCGGCCGCCACGCGGGACTTGCCGCCGAACCACGGAAAGGGTGCCTTAAGGTTTTCGCGTCCCATCATATTTCCTTCCGTCGCGCGTGATACACGCGCCACAACTCGCTCGCCTCGGCCAGCATCGCCCTGGCCTGCGAGCTCAGCGTGTGCGCCGCATGCTGGATTTCCTCGATCGAGGAATCCGCGGTGGCCTTGTACCCGCGTTGCCCGAGAATGATCCGGCCCCTGGACGCCTGGCGCGCGGCCCGGCAATCGCGCGGCGTGAGCCCGAACTCGGCGAGTCGCCGCCGGGTCATCCATCCGTCGGTCGGTCCGCCGCGCCCGATCCCCTGCAAAACGCTCAGCATGTGGAGCGCCTTGTCTGCCGCCGCCGCCGCCGGCCTCGGGCTCCGGCATAGATCCATTTCGGTTTGCTCCATCATGGATAGCCCCCCATGCTCATCAACAGTACTCCGAGTACGTAGAGGAGGGCGAACAGGACCGCCGACCCAACGACAACCCCGACCGACTCAGTGATGGTGCTCATTTGGTTTTCCCCCCCCGAGCCCGCGCCCCAGCCCTCGCCCGAGCCCGAGCCCTCGCCCGCGCCTTCTCGGCCTCCTCTGCGTTCCGGTCCTCAATAACGCGCTGCGCCTCGGCGGCGCACTCATCGCATTCGTCCTGCGTGAGGCTGCCGCAGTCGCCGGGGAACATCCTCCGCATGTTGTCGACGGTAAAATAGTCCTCGATATCATCCAACTCGACCCGATCACCGCCGAAAAACCCGCTCTCGTCGATCGTCATACTATCATCCTCCTGCCCCTGTGGGGGCGTTGACTAGACGACTAGACGACTCTCACCTGATACCGATCCCCCCGCCCCGCGGCCTTGCGGTCTGCCCGACGTTGCGCCTCCTCCCACGTCGAGCAGGTCCGCGACTCGTACACCACCACTCCGGTCAGCCGATCGACCACCTGTCCGCGATACATGCTATTCATTCCGTCCTCCTGCCCCGTGGGGCTGTTGTTGGTTCCCGGTTTCATTTTTCTGACATCAGAATAACACCACCCGCGCAAAATGTCAACACACAATCTGCAACTATTTTGACGCGCTTTTGTTAGCCTTTTCGCTCATTTTCGGGTTCAGACGAAATCCGAGCCGCACGTTGACGCTGCGCTATGGTCCCGACTGGACGCAGATGGCGGTTGACATTTTGCCGCGCGCGGTGATATGGTACTCGCGTGAATCTGAACCGGGCCACGGCGGAGAAACGAGTCCAGCGGGGGCGGCCATCGCCGACGCGCCAGCCGGCCGCCTACCATCGGTGGCGCCGGGCCTGCCTGTACCTCGGCCTGCCGACGCATCACGAGTGGAGGCTGTCCCGGATCGAGCGGGCGTATTTCCGCGAGCGGAGGCTGGCCAGGGGGCAGGGGAGGAAGGAATGACCGGGCGGCCTCTCGTCGGCATTCCGAATCCATGAGCGACAGAATCACAGACCGGATTGAGATCGCGATTTCATCTTGACAGCGGGAGGGGAGTTGCGGTACTGTGCGGGCAGTCGGACAAATGGCGAGAAGAAGCCCCCGATGAAGGACGCTGCACGATGAAGCACAACGAATGCGATAGGCCGCCAACGATGCCGGTTATTCCTGTGGCGCAATGCCGCTGCACGTCCGCCGGATCTTCCTTCGTTGGCGGCTTACCGCCATTCGGGGTTTACTCATGAGTCTCTACGTTCGCCTTGAGTGCTCTTTCTACCGTCACCGAAAAACCCTTCGCCTTCAAGCCGTCCTGAAAGATGACGCCAAGTGGGTACCTCCTGCCCTGTGGTGTTGGGCCGCAGAGAACCAGTCCGATGGAGATCTGAGCAAGTACACGGCCGAAGAAATAGCGGTCCTTATAGGATACAACAAGGATGCTACAAGGATGCTACAAGCATTACAAACTGTCGGTTTCGTTGACGAAAACATGCACCTGCACGACTGGGAAGAATGGAACGGATACCATTCGGCGTGGCATGAAAGAGCCAAGATTGCGGCGAATGCTCGCTGGTCCAAAGAGAAAGAGAAGCAGAAAGAGAAGAGAGAAGAGAAGACAGGACAAGAGCCAAGCATTGCTACAAGCATGCTACAAGCAAAGAGGGAAACCAAGAAACCATACGGAGAGTTCCAGAAGGTCATGCTTTCCGACGCCGAAATGGCGAAGCTTATTTCTGCACACGGAGAGGCTAAAGTGAATGCTGGTATTGAAGTTCTGGACAACGCCATCGCCAGCAAAGGTTACAAATACCTGTCCCACTATGCCACAATGAAGAAAGGTTCCTGGGTTTGGGAAAGAGTGAACGGATGGAAGCAGCCCAAGCCGGATGGACAACGACAGCAACAGGACAAGCCCCCCACCATGTTCGAGTTGAAGTCTCGCGTGGAAGCCCTACAGGCTCAGTTCAAGGCGGCTGAGCACGCCAACCCCGATTTAGCGTTTGACCTGCGCCGAAAAATCAGAGACGTGACGAATCAGATTGCCACATTCGGAGAATCCGCTCATGCCGCATCTTAACCCAGACCTAGCGACCGTCGAACAATACGTTCTGGGGATCGCACTCTACAAGCCAGACGAGGCCCTTCCGATCGCGTTTGCGTCCGGAGTCACAGAAGACTATTTCACTGAGCCCTTGTGTTTTTTGTGGAAGGCGATCGGGGAACGGTACGCGGAAAAGAAACCGTGCGACCTGGCCGCGATGGCCATCGTTGTTGACCGTCCGACCTATTTGATTCTGGAGGGGTGCGTTGACGTTGCTCCTCCTGTCGCGCACCTGCGCTATTATCTGCGAATCCTCCAAAACAGGCGCATGGTTGACGGTGCTCTTGACGCCATCCGGACTGGCGAGATTGCCATCGAGGGCGCACCGGCAGATGACGTTGAAAGTGTTGTCGGAGAAGTGCGGGACGCCCTTCAGTCAGTGACGCCACCGGCCGACAACCAGGAATCTCTGGCCGACCTCATGGTATCCGCCATCCGTCGCGCCGACGATGATCGGGACCACATCCTGATTCGCTGGCCGACCGGAGACCTAAACCGCGAGTTGGGTCCGCTCACCGGGCAGGAGTTGGTCTACATCGGAGGGCAGGCGTCGTGTGGGAAAACGGCCTTCGCGCTGAATCTCTGCTGCTGCCTGAGTCATGCCGGACACATTTCGGCCTATCGCTCCATCGAGTCCAGCCGGGAGCAAATCGGCTGGCGGTTGCTGTCCATGACCGGCAACATTGATACCCTGCGATTACGGCGCCGGGAGGCAACCCAGCAGGAGAAGGAAACTGCGGCATCCGTGGCCATCGGTTTGCGCGAGTACAAAATCAATGTCTGCGACTTGCCGGGGACCGTCGAAGAGATCCGTGGTTGGGCCGTGCTTCAGAAGGCGGCGGGCGCGCGCGTGCTCGTGATTGACTGCATGCGGCATATCCGTTGCCGGCAGCGGTACGATAACCCAGTCCACCAGTTCCGCGACCTGTCAGCGAAACTCAAGCAGCTTCGGGATGACGTGCGGATGCCCGTTATTGTCCTGCACCACGCCGCGCAGGGAGAGGACCGCCTGTCGTGGAGTCAGGATATCCGCAACGACGCGGATACGATTCTGTTTCTCAAAGAAGACGAGGCACAGAAACATTCGGCCACCAGGAAGCACATGCTTGGATACGTGGACAAAAATAGAGAAGGCCACCAGCACATTACGGTTCCGCTACTGTTCAAGACCGACACGCAAACGTTTGAGGACGAACACGGAGAGAATCCAGAAGCAACCGACCGAACGCAACCCAAGGATACGTATGCCGACGAAGCCCCAGACTTCCCGTGATGACGGAAAGACCATCGAACGAAAGAGGGCGCGATGAGCCGCATCCGGCTGGAGGACATCCGAGACACCACCCTGCGGGACCGCATCGCCCGCAAACTGTGCTGCCTCCAACAGCTCGCAAAGGAGATCCCGGCCGTCGCGTTTGGAGAGCGACCGCACGAGCGCCACAGCCCGAACGCGACGGAGATCGAGGCGCGGCGCGTGCTCGGCCTGGAGGGCATCGGGCTGGACTACGAGAGCAGGACGTTTCGGGTTGTCGGGCACGATTATACGCCGGACTGGTGCGGATCGGGCGTGGCCATCGAGGTTAAGGGCGCGTTCATCCACAGCCGGGACGGCCGGATCCTATTCGACGCCGCCCGGCTGGCGCACCCAGAACTGAAATGGATCTGGGCTCAGAAGAAGAAGGGCGGAAAAAAGGGCGACCGGTGGCAAGTCGATATCTGGCCGAGGAAAATATGATCCCGGACGGGAAGGAGAACGCAAGATGACGCTCGCAGAACGGATCGAGGCGGCGCTCGGATGGTTGGGGCGCGCGGAATGTGCCGAGGGCGGACTCTCGGGCCACGGGGAGCGCGTGAATCCGTTTCCAGAAGTCACGGGCTACGCGATCCCGAGCCTCCTCCGCTGGGGGCGCCGGACTCTGGCCGAGCGGCTGGTCCATTGGCTCGTCGACACTCAGCGGCCCGACGGACTTTTTCCCGCGTATGCGGGCTGCGAGAGCGTGCCCGTTCGCGAGCGGCCCGGCTCGTTCTTCGATTCGGCGATGGTCCTGCTGGGCCTGCGGGCGTGGTCCGAGATGGAGCCCAGCACCGCGGTCCTCAGCGCGTGCCTGCGCTGCGAGGCGGCGCTGCAAAAGGCGGAGCCGACGTGGTCGGCGGCCGATCCGATCTACATGACCTTGGCCAGGGCTGTGATCGGGCGGCTGCACGCGCCGCCGAATTCCGAAGGAACCCACCGGCTGCATTATCTCCTCTACTCGATCCAAGGTGAGCGCATGGCCGGACTGGATTGTGCCCGCTGGCCGATCCGATTCGAGAACCTTCCTTTCCCCGCGCCGTACTGGGTGCACGTTTTTCATGAGGTCGTCCACCCGACGTGCTCGGATGTGTGCGTCTGCGGAAATTTCCAGTACGCCTGGCTCTTCGGGGACAAGGCGCTGTTCGACAAACTGTGCTGCCTCCAACTCCCGGACGGCGGATTCCCGAGCCAGCCCGGCGGCCCGAACGGGATTGTGTGGGCGGCGAAATATTTCCTCGATGCGGCGGCGGAAATCTATATGGACCTTGCCCCGGATGAGAAGGCGAACGCTGCGGGTGAGCGGCCCTTGCCCGCCAAAGGAGGCGCATGAAATCAGAGACCACGAAAGCGGCGGGCAAGGCTAGCCTCGACCCGCTGGTTCTGCCGTCCGTTCTCGGTGACAGCCTCGCCGAGTTGAACCGAATGCGCGACAGCATCACGGCCAGCATGGGCATTCCCGCCCGCTTCCTGCGATGCGATCCGCCTCTGCATCCGACATACTCCGAATATCAAGCAACCGCCCGCGCCGAGCCTGTTGTTTCGTCCCCCGGTTCTGACGGCTACTGGTGGATGCTCGACACGCATTTGCCGGTAAGGTGGGAGCTCGTTCGTGTTTCAGGGAAGAAGAATGTGTTTCGTGTTGAATCTCAAACAGAGATCCAGCCTCCACGCTGCTGCGCCAAGTGGGTCAAGGTACGTGAACCGGAAGGGCGGTGAAGGGATGAGCGAGAACTGTGAGAGCAAAACGCCAAGGACGGATGCAGAAACGGCAGGCCGATTACACCCGTGGGAATTGTGTCGAGAGCTGGAGCGCGAGCTTGCCGAGTTCCGGCGTGTGGAGCCGTTGAAGCGGGGAGAACTGGTTGAACTGCGGGCCGAGTGCAAGCTGTACCGGGAGGCGTTGGAATACGGGTTTGAACGTAGCAAAGAATGGAACTGGCCAAGCACCGCAATAGGAGCCCGAGAGTTTGAGGACAAGGCCAAGCAAGCCCTCGCCGGGAAGGACGAGCCCGTCGTACTCAAGACCCGCCCCATGACGCCGGAGGAGCGAGCAAGTATCGACTCGTTCCGTAAAGCCGAGATGGCCAAACCAGGGAAGGCCGAGCCAGGACCGTGCAGGGAACACATCTGGCCGTGCCCGACCTGCGGGGCTGTTGACATGACGGACGCCGGCAACAAGTGCCGGGCCGACTGGGTTTGTTCCGCCGACGATCAACGGCAGCACGACTACGAGCGCGATCAGAGTACGCCGAACAATGCCGTGAGGGTCAAATGACCGCAGCGGGCATTTGTACACTCGACTCAGAGGGCGTGTAGATGGTCAAGCCATATTATCAAGATGATGCCGTAACTATTTTTTGCGGCGATTGCCGGGAGATCGTGCCGGGCCTTGGCCGGTTCGACCTGCTCTTGACCGACCCGCCGTATGGCCTTGGCAACCGAATGCAAGGCGGTACGTGGGGCGGATCTGCAAAGTACGACAAGATGCGCGAATGGGACACGGAAGCCCCCGACCTCGGATTCCTGCTTGTTCTTGGGATTCCGGCCATCGTGTGGGGAGGAAACTACTTTGCGTTGCCGCCATCGCGGTGCTGGCTGTCCTGGAGCAAAACGAACGTGGTGCAGACGATGGCAAGCATGGAGCTTGCATGGACGAACTTCGACAAGCCCGCCAAGGAGTGGCGCGGCAAAGTGGGAACACACGACACGGGCCACCCGACACAGAAACCGCTTGCCCTGATGAACTGGTGCATCGGCCTTGCCGGGGACGTGCAGACGATCCTCGACCCGTTCGCCGGGAGCGGCACGACGGCGGTCGCGGCAAAATCGCTTGGCCGAAAGTGCGTCTGCGTTGAACGCGAAGAGCGTTACTGTGAGATCGCGGCAAAAAGATGCGCTCAAGAGATTTTGCCGCTGTACGCCGATAATGCTGTTGACAGAATGGCGCAAGGCGTGCTGCCGCTGGGGGAATCCGCACCACATTGGGCGGTGTCCGGTGTGCGGAGTCGAGCACACGCGGGCCGAGGCCGTGGCGGAACTGCGGGCAGAGTTCGACGGCAACCCGATGCTTATGGCGCGAATCCGCGAGGAGTTGGCCGGGAAGAACTTGGCGTGTTGGTGCAAGGTCACAAATAGTGGCGCACCGTGCCACGCCGACGTGTTGTTGGAGTTGGCGAACATGGAGGGTCAGAGTCTTGGACCCCGCTGAAACAAACGTTGACCTGTTCGGAGAACCGTACACGTGCGCGCAGGAGGATAGTCCATGATTCCGACCGAATTATTGACGCCCGCCGAACTCGATGCCTCTGATTATGCCATCGACGCACGCGCATGGGCCGCACCGAAACGGCCCGGAATTTCCGGCTGCTTCCGCCTGAAAAACGAAGCGGAGTTTTTGGTGCGGGCTGTCGAGAGCCACCTGCCAGCCCTTGACGAGGCCGTGCTCGTGGTGCAGAAATCAGAGGATGCCACGCTCGATCTCGCCTCGGACCTGGCGGTGAAATACCCGGACAAGGTGCGAGTCTGCCTCTATCCGTTTGCGGTCCATCATTTCGGGACCGCCGGCTACCGCGCGGCGCCGCCGAATTCTGTGCATTCGATGGTCTTCCTCAGCAACTGGGCGCTCTCGCGGTGCCGGTTCGCGTGGATCTCGAAAAGCGAAGGCGACGTCGTTGCCTTCCCCTCTTTCGAGGCGTCCGTTCGGTCCGCGATATCCGCGACTGTAGCCCGACGCGTGTTCTTCGGCCGGATCGTGCTCAACCTCGCCGGACCGGACTGCCGGGAGTTCTCGGCGTCGTGTCCCCGGAACGGTGGCTGGGACGAATGCATCGTGCCGAATCACCCGGCCTTCCACTTCGAGAAGGCCGAGAAGTGGGAAACGCTGGAGCCGCCACCCGGCGCCGCGCGGGTCTGCCTCGGCTGGTCCGGCTGGCACACGAAGCGGTGCAAGGCCTGCCACTCGGAGATCCGCGACCGCGAAACGTGGCAGCCGCTGACCCCGGCCAACCTGGAAGCGGCGCTTTCGATCTACCGCGCGAACGACGCGGGGATGCATCCCGATATACCGGTGCCGGAGGAAGCGTACCGACCCGAAGCGCGCGAGGTAAAACTATGAGTGCCTGGCTGCGGAAATTTTGGGCAGCGATCGGCGAAGCGCGCGCGGAATCCTGCGGGCAGGACGAACCGGACATCTGCGTGTTCGAGGTGATCGCCAATCTGCCCGTTCTGCCCGCGGACGCGCCGGGCGTCCTGCTGGTCTCTCCGCGGCTCGGAGATCGGCTGCGG
>Ga0315273_10008174_pt1 | contig 13179 bp, 12 predicted proteins | sample YL17G02_0_MG_FD_205753 | JGI IMG/M metagenome (GOLD analysis project Ga0315273, IMG submission 205753) | Sediment microbial communities from Yellowstone Lake, YNP, Wyoming, USA - YL17G02_0 | ecosystem: Environmental > Aquatic > Freshwater > Lake > Sediment | place: USA: Wyoming | collected...
AAAAACGACTTGTTAAGGGAGATCTACCCAAAACAGAGCATATTGACCCAAATTTGGGTGAATTTCCCACCCCCTGGGATGGACCCCTAATTCTGGTCACGTGTTATATTAACAAAATAACCTAACCCTAACCCTAACCGATCCAGAACCAATCATTTATTGAGAAAAACCATACAAGGTTCTACCCTGCTTCTTGAGGGCATAGATGACATCCAGGTTCATGATGGTCTTTCTATTGGCATGATCAGAGTATATGACAGCATCCCTGATAACCAGCTCCAGGAACTTTCTCAGCTCGCCTCTGACTGATTCATAAACACCTTCAGAGATCCTCCTAACTCCTCCTCTTCTTGCAAGGCGCCTGATACTCCCTTTGGTGATTCTTTGAATATTATCTCTAAGAACTTTCCTGTGCCTCATATTGTTTTTACCCAGCCCCTTGCCCAGTCCCTTTCCCCCGACACCTCTTGAGATAGTATTTTCCATTTTTAGATTTTTCTTTCCGAACTGTCGCTCCTTATATATCCATGTGGCTTTCGACGAAACGTTTCAGCCACATCGCCACCTCCCTTGCCTCAAACGTTTCAGCCACATCGCCACCTCCCTCGCCTCAACGCCACGTTTCATCGGCCTTAGAAAAAATTTTCAAATTTAATTTTTCCGCCTATTTTTCCGCAATAATTTTTCCGCCTATTTTTCCGCAATAATTTTTCCGTCATCCATGCCACTGGCGAAAGTATTGTGGGAGGCGGATAAATGCGGATAAACTATATTAAAGCGGATATTATTCTACTTTCTCCGTCTTTCATATCTCTCCATCATAACCATTGCCCGCTCGATTCTAACGTTCGGCAATCCTTCTTTAAAACAACGCTCCTCTATTTCATTTGGTTTCTTCCCATATAAGAAAATATAGCAGCTTCTCCAAGTCACGTCTTCATTTTCACTCATTTTTCGATAAAAGAAAATGTCGCTTTTATTGATCAAAAAGTATAATCATTCCATGTGGTCATGACCACTTCTTGCTCTGGAGCTTCATCATACCCAAACGGGACCATCTCCCCAGTTTCCAACATGACGCCCTTCATGTCGCTCAATTTAATTCCTATTTTCTTGACACTTCTATGGGTGATGACTGTTGTCTTTTGCAGGAAGAAATTAGTTTGTGGAATTCCAATACTTCCCACCTGTCTTTTAAGATCCTTTTCTTTATCCTCCATTATAAACTTCATTTGGGTCTGGACATGCTTTTTTACGGTTTCAAAGTTCAGAATATTTTCGCTAGCGTACCCCACAGTAACGCCTTTTGTTTTCATGCTACTATAACTTCCGTCGGCATATTTGTAAGCATAAGTCTTTGGGCCAATCGCAGCAAACTCGACGATACCTCCTTTATCTTCAGGATCTTCTCGGGTCCAGCCACCAAGCAAATTATCATGTTCAGGGACGTTGTACAGACCAAAGCTTTCCGGGTACCATTTATAAATGATACTATCAGTGTCACAGTAAACAAGTCTTTTTCTTCCCTCCAAGGTACTCATGGCAACCCTGTTCATTTCATTCCATAATTGCAGCTGTCCAAAAGCAGGAACCATAGCCCCCGCAGCCAAATAAGTTCCATGCAAATCAGGGGCGGTTTTATCTGTGTTTTCTACGGCGAATGTTCTGACGCCAATCCCTACGTTTTGAACATCAGTCACCTTCTGAGTTCCTCTTACGACGTTATCAAGCAAGGTATTCAAGTCACCATTATCCACGTTTTCATCAATGACTTTTGTTTCCTGCAACCGGGGCTGCTGGGCGTGTTTTCCCCATCCACAATTTAACAGAATTTTATAGACGGTCTTGACGGCGGCATTAAAGGCCCAGTTCCCACTATCTCTGATAGCGTCTCCAAAATCCGTATCAAATTTTTCATCGTACAATTTCGCGAGAGTTTCTTTTTCTTCAGGCATGGGGTTACCGCCACTATTCACAGTTTTTTGAATAAAAAACGGTAGAGTATCATCTCTGAACAAACTATCCTTCATTTTATACTTGTGGTGGGCATGCATCTTTTCCAGCTTACACCCCCACTTCAAAGCGGTAAGCAGTATACACGAAGGAAGCCAGATCGCTTTGATTTTCTCTGCGGTATAAACGTTCTTCATAGCCTTTGGATCAAATACCCCAATAAGCATGACAGCCATCTTGCAGGGTTGTAGAGTAACGCAAAACCATCCCTGCCACTCCTCGGCCAATACTTGTTGAGCGGTAGGTTGATTCTGAGGCGAGTACAATTTAATGTACGGAGTATTTTGCGGCCGCCTCATTCCATCAGGATGGTCGCAGTGGGTTCGAGTGCAACTATTCCTGCACGCCACATGAACACACGGGGCGAACCGACGATCAAAAATACGCAGTTCAGGCTCACCGACGGGATACTTTTGTCTAATTTGCTGTGCAGGGTAGCTACTGGTAATATCGACATGCCTATATCTAACGCCAGCATCATACTCTTCCTTTGTCAAATCAGCAAACATTTGAAAACACTCGGTCCGGCCTCCACGCATTCCTTGTCTTATAGGGGCATATTCAAAAGGTCTAAGCACGCACCAAGTCTCGGTCTTTGCGAGTTGAGTAATGATCGTAGCGTACTGTTTAGGATCACTTTTAGCCATTTCAAACAAGTCCACTCCATGACGATTTTGATACTCGTCAAACAACGTTTTGGTAATCAACTCCAACGAAATCTTGTGACGAAACGAGGGACCAGTCATATGTTTCCAAGGACTCGCTTTAAATTTCTCAATACATATATCGTCGTAAGTTTTCATGACAGTAGCCAATCCTTCTGTATCTTCTACACTATACTTTTGCGACTGCTCTTTATAACTCCATGTATTACCCACCTTTTCCCGTTCTTGCCCCCACCACTTTTCAAAGTCATCAATTTCCTTCTTACTCTTTGCCCGTTCATATACTCCAAAATATTTTTTCGCCGGTAACGGACCAATATACGCATAATTCTCAGGCTGATTAAAAGCATAAGGATAATATCCTTTTGTCAGCGCTCCACCACAAAACGCCTTGTACAAGCTAGCTAAGCTTCCAGGGCAATGAGTTAATGAATCGATAAAACGTGTACTCAACTTTGAACCATTTTTGCTAACTTTGAGCTGCAAGATTTTTCTTCCACGACGGACCATCTTAACATTTTTTCCAGAGACGTTGTTATACAAATAACTAGCAAGCAGCAAGGCGTCATAACTCTTTGCATTATGGGCGACCAAAGTATTAAACCCCTTGTTGTAATCTTGAGTCACATAGCTAACGAACCGCGTCATTGGGTCCTCGGTAAAGTCGCGATCATTATAACGAAAAACTTTGGTGACGCGGGTGTTCATGTCAGTACAAGATATCCAGTTAACAACATGCGTATCATACTCCATGACAGTCTGTTTAACGTACCCGTTGTTTCCCTTTACCAAGTGCCCATCATCATCATAACAAAACTCGGCGATATTGGCTCTAGGTGACGGAACACGCCTAATAAAAGTTTCAAAATCGTAAGCCAAGGCAGCTTCAACTTTTCCACAGGGGTCCAATTCAGTATTCCATACTTGATCTTCTTCTTTGAAGGGGGCTTGAAACAAAATGCACCGGTGACGTTCATTCTCCTCATTCTGCACGCCTCCACGTTTATAATGTCCACTGCACGAAGAACATTTAATAAAAGGACAATTAGCATGTTGCCCTACAATATGCGTTTCATTACACTTTTCACAGATTTTTGTTTTTGTTTTGTTTTTATCCACGACATCCACCCCATCACAGTTATGGGTTACATTCTCTCTATTATAAGTATAATGACATTTGAAGCACCACTGCCAAGCTTTACTAAACAGTCTTGCACACATGGTAGGAATAGTAAGAGTGCCGGCAACATGATTATTCTGAATATCATGGAACAGATACAACCGCTTTTTATCCTTCAAATATTTTCCGTCCCTGTCCACGGTCGGAGTAAATCTTGTTCCAGTATAAACGTTTTTGGCAGAGGTCTTTAACGACATAGAAGTCAAGATTACTACCTCGTACTGGTCATACTCTTGTACAAATTGAGTACACCCTTCGTAAATGTTGACATACTTTTCCCACTCCATTTTTCTCATCAAGGTCACCGTCTTTCTACGTGCGCTTTCAAGCCCATTTCTTGACTTCACATCAAACAAATGTCTATGATCCATGAGATGAACAAGAGAGTAGGCCAGACAACTCAAATCGTCGGGGGTGTTCCACAATCTCAACCAGTGATCCTTTTTCTTATCAAAAAATCCAGATGGGGGTCTGACCTTGGCACCTACCAACCCATCCAAATCCTCGGGCCAAATAATTTGAAACGTCCACTCCAAATTCAGCTGATCAAGACGTTCATCGCTAACTGACAACAAGGCTTGCAAATTTAGCATATCTTGAATTCGGATATCCGTGTAAACCCTGCTAGTAACATCTTGGGTCGCTGCGCGAGTAGTTCCTGTATTGTGATTGGTTACTGTTAATATTCCACGAACGTAGGGAAGTACTCGGGCCGCCAGTAAAGGATAATAGGCACGCACTCTTGCTTCTATTCGTCGAATCAAAATATCCCGAAGATTAAAAAGAATACTCTCGTCATTTCCAACGCGTTCGGCTGTAACTGTCACAGAAAGAGGTCTCCCATTTTCGTCTCTATCCATTTGTGTCATTGGCACTTCAGCAACTTCATTCCTGTTACGCACACGCCCAAAGAATCTCTCTATTCTCCGTGCAGCTACTTCTCTGACATTCATTCTTTTTTAATTTTTTTCTTTTTTCTTTTTAGTAAAAGAAGGGACCATACAATATGACTTCCCAATTAGGCAATTTTAATCTATTTTTAATTTACCTAAAATGAATCTCATCCATGACATCTTTACAGAACCCAACTCTATCAAAACAATTATCCCTTTCTCCGATCTTCGAAAGACAATGGACACTTTAATCCGCGACCGCGATTACCATTCGCAATGTGTTTTAGAATTCTACCTGATTCTAGAAACAATCAAACTTACATCTCAAGATTTCGTTACAGCCCGTCTCATACAGGAGATGTTCAACTGCGCTATTATTAATCAACGCACTTCTGAATTTGCAATCATCTGTTCTCAATTTGATCAAGGGTATGTTCGTTCCACTCACTTAGGTTAATTGGAATCAAAATGGACTCTAACGAGAACCTCTACCAGCTCTGTTTCATTCTCCATAATACTGCAACTTTTCTTTCAAAATCTGATCTTGAAATTACCACACCGCCACTAACCCTAACGCGAACCTCTCCAAAACATAAACTAGCTTTAGGATCACAAGGCAAGTTCGTTTCACTCACTTTAGGTTTCGTTAGTTACACTAACTCAAAGCTCTAATCGAAAACATTTTCATCATGTTATCTGATAAAAAACTTGTTTGCGATCCAGACAAGGAACAATTAATTTCGCGCTTGTGTATCTGCAACCAAAACTTGAACAAAATGTTTATCATTTTAAAATAAAAGCTACCCTACTTTTCTAGACTTTGGCCTCCTAACAGGTCTCGGTTTGTTAGCCTGGTTAGTCTGCCGAATATGTTCCTGTTCCTCTATTTGCTGTCTCGTTAGCGGAACCCTAGCAGCCATTGCTTTAGCCGCCTCAATTTCAGCTTGAATCTTTCGCGCATACAGCTCTTCACGTCTTTTCATCTCTGCCTCTTTTCTCTTTTCATTTTCTCGGGCCTTGGCCTCTTTAATCGCGATTTTTTCCAATCTTGCAGCCTCCTTTAACGCAGCTACTTCAGCTTTCAATCTATCTTTTTCAGCCTGAACGGCCGCGTCAAGCGCGTCTTGCTTCTCCTTTTTCTTTCGTTTCTCTTCTTCCTCTTTCTCCTTTTTATTTTTTACATATCGGCCTTTCAGGTGATTTACAAGCAAACTACTTCCTGTGGTTGCAGCAGCAATACCAAGAGCTCCTAGAAGCTTACCCGCAAGTCTTTCATGATGACTTCCAACTTCCACCGGAGGTCGAAAAGGGTCACCTCCTCTTCCTCTTCCCCCAAGACGTCTTGTCATTTCCAAGTCGATGTTTGTAAGAGTATTTTGAGCTACTCTCCCAACAGTCCCTAGACCTTGCGGATCCTCGTAATTGAGGTTAGGAGGCCGAGCCTCAGGGGATGGTGTCAGACCTTCCATTTCAATATCAACCGGGGTGCCAATGGACCGCGTTCGCATTTCAGTATCATTACTCGGCGACCTTAAAGCGGTGTCTCCAAAACCAGCTATTCCTGCAGAAGTAGGACTTGCATTAAACCGAAACAGATCTGTATAAGATGGAGCTGAGCTTCGTTCACTTTGATAATGACCTGACGAACCAGAAGACGATGAATTAGATCGGTAAGATGGAGCCGGTGAGGAAATCGACGCGTTCCGTCTTGGGGGCGGTGATCCTGGAGGCGTAGTAGAATAGTTTGGCGTTGGACGCTGGTGAAGGGGCTGAAGGGCAACAAATAACCGATCTCTAAACGAGGGATTTATACCTTCTCTTGCAAGACGATATTCATCGGATTGGCGGTTGAAATCATCCATTGTAACGAAATCTTCACGGTTACTAGCACGGTTACTAGCATAGTTACTAGCTTCCCTTATACGATCGTTTAGAGCTAGAGAATTCGCCTGCATACTACTCTGCTCAGCTCTAGCTCGAGCTATCTCATTCCCAGTTAAATCAGGCAAACTTCCGAGCGATCCAGAGTTTGCAGTATGTAAAGATCCAGAGCTTGAAGTACTTACAGATCCAGTACTTGGAGTACGTAAACCGTACCATCGTCTGATATCGGCAATTGTCCGAACTCGTTGAGCCGGTAATTCTCCTCTTGCTAATAGAGCATAGTCGTTTAGAGTTTCTGGAGACGGATGTAAACCGTACCCTCGGTTGCTTGGAAAAGTAGTTTGAATAGGTGGAGGTTGTGCAGCAGGTAGAGTTTCTGGAGACGGATGTAAACCGTACCCTCGGTTGCTTGGAAAAGTAGTTTGAATAGGTGGAGGTTGTGCAGCAGGTCGTCTTCGGCCGTCTCCGAGTGTACTATACTGAGCGAATAGATCACTAAGTCGATTTAGGGGTCGTTCACCCACCAGCCTAGGAGGTTGTGCAACAGTCGGCGTTGCAAATGGACCCCGCGGTGGTTGATTAGTTTGACGACGGCCATATATCGGTATCCGGCCTCCTTGAGAAGGATCCCAAGTTTCATTCACCATTTTTACTATTCGTCATCAAACATACATTAATGTATGCCTAACTCAGTATCAGATGCGACGATCACCGGCTCGCTATAATACCGATGACGCACTCGCTGATTATCATCGGTCACTCCCTACAACCCCACTAACTCAGACTTCAAACTATATAAACAAAAACTTAAACTATGTAAAAAGAAAGTTTCAGAATAGCGAGTTCGGCTCTGCCGCTCAAGATCTTTCTGACCGCGTCAAAAGCAGTGTATCAAGTTTTGCAGATGACGCAAACTCAAAAATCCATACTCTCACAAACACAATTCAGGTTGAAGGAAAGAGATTACCTGTTAGAATTAAAGACGCCGTCAGCTCTGGGGTCGCCCAGTTCAAAAGTAACCTTGGCCATGCAATCTACCAGGCGAGTCATCCTATTTCTACATTTAAAAACAATGCTTCAGCCGATATTAATCGCACAACAAACTTTGTAAAGCAAGGAGCCAGTGCGGTGAGACAGGGCATCAAATCAGTTACAGGATTTAAAAAGGGCGGGCAAGTAAAAAAGAAGGGAAAGTACCTTGTCCACAAAAAAGAGTACATTCTTCCTAAAAAGGTAAAACCCACCAAAAGTCAAAAACTACGGGTAGCTAAACGTAATAAAAATAATAATGTATGATGTACACTAAACCTAAATGGAACAAGAACGAGAAGAGTACACACGTCCAGGGCAGAACAACAATTCCTCATACGGCCAGGGGTTTGGTGCGTACCAGCAACAAGCTCCAGACTATTCCAACACCGCCCATAAAGCAATCAATGTCGCTGAGCGTCTCGGTCATAAAATTAACTCGTACAACCCCATCAGCGGGTTCCTGAATGTGGGAACCGGCGGATACGTCGGAAGAAAAGTCGGTAAATTCCTTGGGGGTCTAGTAGGCAGGTTTCAAGGCAAGAAGGAGGCCGGAGAGGCTGCTGGTGAAAGGCTAGGCCAAGCCCTGCTTGGATTTAAAAAGGTAATATCACTAAAACTAAAACTCAGGGGGGCCGAGTAAAGAAGAAGGGAAAGTACTTGGTCCACAAAAGGCAAGCTCGTTTCACTCACTTCAGGTTTCGTTAGCTACACTAACTCAAGGCATTACTACTATATTAACTCACTTCAGGTTTCTCTCCCGTTAGCTAACTCAAGGGAGTACATTTTACCAAAGAAGATAAAACCCACCAAAGGTCAAAAACTTCGGGTAGCAAAACGTAATAAAAAATAATGTATGTCCTAATAAAGTTTAAATGAAACCTAGACCACCATCCCGGAAATACGCTTGTGCTCCAGCTTCATCAATAGGGTCCAAAGTCCAAACAGGCATTACTACTAATCGTCAAGGAGTTGGGCGTTCTTCCGGTACAGTTTCCTCCCCTCTTGGAAATATAGGCACGCCCAAAACAACCAGAGCTCAATTCAGTAAACTGAAACCGATGAATGTCCAAACAAAATACAAAAAGAAAGATTTTTTATTAACAAAGAAACTCTCTGCAACCGCCACCCAGAAATTTAGATATAATAAAAAAGGTCGTTAACGTTTCTTTCTTTTCCTTTTCTTTTTCTTCTCAACCCTAGCAATTTGATCCCGGGTAGGTTTTATTCCAAACGGGAGAACAAAATCCCCTTTAGCCAAAAACTGTTGTCTAGTACTTTTAACTCTTCCTACACTCATTCCCAATCTCAACTTCCATACATTAATGTATGTTTCAAGCCCTAGCCCAAATGTCAACTTACAGATACCGCGCGGCTGCTGCCGGTGAAATAGGTGAGGCTTCGTTTTATTCTAAAACTCAGATATTGCAGCTCGACAACTCTTCGCCGATACATTCACAGTCATTTCCGCTCGACCTATACTGTCTCAAGGGTTATTCCTCCAATGGAATAAATTTTCTGACGGGGCTTCATACCTTGTCAACCAACGAGGATCTGGAATAGGCGGAATATATATTGGCGAGTCTACCTCTACCGATATATTCACTCAATTGTTTTCTATTACAGGCAATTTTTCTATCAGCTCACTTCAGGTTTCTCTCCCGTTAGCTAACTCAAGATACTGCTGTAACTTCTTCGCGAGCATTCACAACCACAGACGGTTTAACATCACAAAAAACATCAACTACAAAAGCCTACCCTATCCTTTCATACCAACCCAACCTGGCTAATGCCCAATCGACTTCGTTACTGCTAGGAGTTGCTGGTACTCCAAACAATGCCGCCGAGTTAACATTCAACTACGTCGCCCCAGGCTCTTCCCTAAACTCTGTGGGAGTAGGAGTATTCGGGACACCCAATGTTTTCTTTTTAGTAACACCTACAGGTTTTCTTTTTAGTAGGCTAACGCCTACAGGTTATAAAGGTAACACCGACCACGGTAGTCACAATCCCTGGTATCCAATTCTCACCGTCAACCATTCCGTTCAAGTATTCTGAGGTATTACTATTAACTAACTCGAGGGTGTATGGACTCCGCAGTTCAAGTACATTTCCTCGGCAGGCAAGTTCGTTTCACTCACTTCAGGTTTCGTTAGCTACACTAACTCAAGGCACCTCAAACCCTCTGGCTACAATAACATACTCTTTCCAAACCGGACTGTATACTAGAATAGGAAACCAAGTAACGGCTTACTATAACATTGAATTCACTTCACTTGGTGGGGATAACTTTGTAGGCGGAGTGAAATTCTTTGCCATCGGTAACCTCCCGTTCCCCTTCAAATCATCGTACTCTGCTACACCTCTAGACGTTTCCAACTCTATTGGAAGCGATTTGCCAAACGGGTTTGTAGGATCAACCCCCGCTCCAGACGTTACTGTATTCCCTCCAGGTAAGCTCGCTTCGCTCACTTCAGGTCTCTTTAGCTATGCTAATTCGAAGGTCGTACAGCCGTATTATATGAACAAGGTGCCTCAGTCAATCTCGTACAGTGGGCTGTAATTCCAGTCAACGCAGGAACGTGGATTGCTGACGGGACTACCCTCCTGGTTGAGGGGCCGGCCGCTTTCAAAATAATAATTCCTGTTCCGTACAGCGAAGCAGATAAGGCATTATTACGTTATTAACTCACTTTAGGTTTCTCTCCTATCAGCTAACTCAAGGACACGTTTACTCAAATATACAATCTATGGGTTGCCAGTAATATCATAACGTACTCTTTCAAATTCTCAGGGCAAGTTGTTTATTATACCGAATAAATTATCCTCTTGCCAGCCACAAGGTGTATCATTTTTATTAGGGTAGACTATCTCAACCACATCTCCCCAAGGGTAATAAAGTACCCACCACTCAATCCATTCTTTGTCACCACAACCCTTATAGAATGTGAATTATTTGTACTAGCAGGTATAACCACTCCAGCCACGGTCAGCACTACTGTTCCCAACCCGGCATTATTGTATAAATCTATACTCCCAAAACTAACTACACTTGCGTCCAAATAAAAATTGGCGATTCCACGATTGTTCAGAGTACTACTGACAACATTCAAAGTATACGTCCCCGCAGCAATTTGAAACTCGATCGTCCGAAAAGAATCATTTAAAGCTGGAACCCCCGGGCCGTTAAACTGCGCGACCAACCCGTACCCTGAATTTGTGAGAGCCTGCAAGCAGGTTAGTCACTACGTTCCGTACCAGTGTAGTTGCCACCCCTGCTATCCAAGTAGACTGTGCATGGTTCCACCAAAGGTTAATTAATAATAAAAACCTAGCATTTGTAAACCCTGGGGTTGCAGGAATAGGCAAGCTGACCAAGTTATTACTGCCGTCGGTTCCGACATAATTACTTGGAGTCAAATTTGTTACGTTAGCATTTGCGAGTGTCGCCAGTCCTGACGTTGATAAAGTGGTTGCGGTAGTTGCATTCAAGGTACTTAACCCGCTGACCCCCAAAGTGGTGGATGTCAGAATCGTAGCCGAGGTAGTCGCCAATGTAGATACTCCGCTAACCCCCAAGGTCGTTGCCGTAGTTGCCGCTAATCCAGAAACTCCGCTTATAGTCAGCGAGGACCCAGTCAACAATGTTGCTGTGATGGGTGCCGGCGTAACAGCACCAATAGGACCCGGGGCGCGCCAGTCGTTGCCATCCAGGAGGTCCGCGTTGAGATCTTTGAATCAGCTGGTGGTGGAGAGACCTAAAGTGAGTTAATATAGTAATGCCTGTTACTTTGAGGGTTGACAGGGCCGCCTAAGATTATACTAGTAAAGAACGGTTGCGTTTAGGAGGGTAGCCGAGAGGGAAGTGAATGCACCACCTGTTGGCGTTAACCACCCCTAAACCTGCAGGGGTGATTGCTCCGATCGATAACGGAGCCGCCCATGATGCTCCTTGCAAGGTCAAGGCGTTTGTGGGGCCGGCTGGACCTACGGGACCTGCGGGACCTAGGGTCAAAAATAAAAAACCCGGCGGGCCTGCGGGACCTAGGCTCAAAAATAAAAAAACCTACACCTCCAGGGGTGATTGGGACCCCGAGGACTGTGAGCGATTCGGCCTTGATATTGATATTGCCAGCAAGATCGTGGAGCTGGTAAAGAGCCATTTATATTTTTTATTAGACATACTTTATCAGCCCATCAATTCCTCAGTATCTATAAGTTGACATTTTGTCAATCATCATCCATACATTAATAATGTATGGTGATATGGGATTAGTAAAATGTCGACTTATAGATACCGAGGAACAGACGGAGTTATTGATATCAGCGCCCACTCACTTGTGACTGATGATTTTTCTACTACGGCGTTTACAGTTGTTGGAAGTGAAGCAATCACAAGTCAAGGAATGCATCTTCAATGGAACAAACTGGGATCTAGCGGATCAGGATATATCATTACTCAAAAAGGACTTGGAAGTTTAGGCGGAGTTGTTTTGGGGACGTCAACCACAGGAGATGTATTCACCGAAGGGTTTTCTGTTTACACCGACTCTGCAATCGCCGGTGTATCTAGTACTACTGGAAGACTTCAAATTACTGGAGCGTCTGCTAATGCTGCCTTGGTTACAACCGTAAACTCTACTATACAGAATACTACATCGACTACAACCGCACTCACCCAAAACTGTGTCGCTCCTGGTTTCGCGTACCATGACTTTACTGTGGGTGGAGTACAACAAGCTCGATTGCTATACAACTCGGTCGATCAATCTTTTGCCGTTACTAATGCAGGCTTGGGGGCTATGCTGTACCAAGGACAAAAAATTGGAACTGTTTTACCAATCCCTACAGGAAACTTGGGTTTTGTCAAGGGAACGTCATCGCCTATTAACGCAAACACAAATATTTTGACCAACGTTTTTGTCGGAGTCTGGGATTCGGCTTCACCAACTAAAATTAGTTTTACACTTCCTGAAAGAGGTCACTGGATGGTAACATGGAGTGCTCAGTGTGTTTCCACAGTAGTTGGCGGAGTAGCCGTGGCTGAACTTTATGTCGATACCATAATAGTTGACAATAAGCAAACGACTGTAGCTGGAGGAGGTGCCTACGTGCACCTTGGTAGTGGATCAATTTTCGTTGATGTTAAAGCCGATGGATCATTGGTGCAACTTAAAACTGAAGGCGCTGTAACTTCCGGAGCCTCATCAGTTTTCAAAATGGCTGCAGTCCGTATCGGCTAAATAAAAAGTTTATTATACAGTTCATCCATGGGTTTCAGTTTAGATTTCGTTTTAAGGAGAGGAACAAGGAAATTAAATTTCGCGTCGTGTTCAGCTAGGAGGCGGAAGGCGACGTATCGGAGATTGGGAAAGTATTTCCGTTTATCCAGCAAGTCTCGGTCAAGGAGGTAATCGAATCGAGCTGAGGCTTTGTTGAACCTTTCAATAATGAATTCTGCTTTACAGGTTTCAAAACATGCGCCGTACCTGAGTTTTAGATTACTAGTAAAGCA
>Ga0315273_10008176_pt1 | contig 13179 bp, 12 predicted proteins | sample YL17G02_0_MG_FD_205753 | JGI IMG/M metagenome (GOLD analysis project Ga0315273, IMG submission 205753) | Sediment microbial communities from Yellowstone Lake, YNP, Wyoming, USA - YL17G02_0 | ecosystem: Environmental > Aquatic > Freshwater > Lake > Sediment | place: USA: Wyoming | collected...
CAATAAGATGCGTGTCTTTTCGAGCGCGCGCGACAGAAGAAAACTCCGTGATAGTGTGATTCAATCCTTTCATTTTATGAAGACGCCCAACGAACAACGAGATGGCCGCGGAATCCGAAATCCCGAGTTTTTTTCGCAAGGCACCGCGTGCTGGAAGGGTGCTAAATTGTGTCAGGTTTACGCCGTTGGGGACAATGAAGGCAGGCGATTGAAAATTAAGACTCTGATATTGTTCCATTTCACCCTGGCTAGTGCAGTGGATTGCCGCCGCGTATCTGATCAATCGCTTCTCAATCAAACGGATATAGATTTTTTTCTTGAGGCTTTTTTGTTGCAATGACCATTCCATTAAATCGCCGCGCGGACTCATTATATAGGGCTTATGGAATTTTGCTGCGATGCGAGCAGCAGGAATCATGGGGTATGTCCATGTCGCACAGATGTAGAGAACGTCAATTGACGGCATGAAACGTTTGCAGGCCTCATCCATATCAGGAGCATAGAAATACCGTCGCGGCAACCAGCGTTTTCGCTCAAGATAATGAACTTGAACGCCGTCAACGTTCACACCGCGATCCACGGGCGCGTCCAATGCTGATTCGCCATTGGCATTTGTCGTCAGCACAATAACCTCATGTCCGCGTTGAACCAGAGCTTCACAAAGTTGTGAGATGCTTTTAACAGGTCCTCCATAAATATATGCAGGTTTATAGTAAGAGGCAACAACCAATATACGCATTTTAGATCAGATGAACCGTTGTCAAAGCCATTTGTCGAATAATCGATTCGCCATGTTGATAGCCTACAGACCCGCAAATACCATACATTTATGACTCCACTGCAAAAACTCTAGGCTCTTAATAGAAAACAAGGAGGTGCAAGAAAAATAATCTTCATAGATCCTCTAAAATATTTTGCCATTTATTAGAAATTATCTCTAATGAGAACTCATTTGCTAATCGACTAGTATCAATTGAATTATTTATTATCGCTTTTATGGATTTAGATATTTCAATAACATTTCCATGATCTACGCAAATGCCCCCCCCATAGTTATTTATATAATTTCTAACAACACTTACTTTTGGCGTCAAAGCAAGAATCGGAGTCTTTGCCATGGCATAATCGCAGAATTTTGACGGTAAATATTTACTATTTTCACCTGGCTCCTCCACCAATAAACAAATATCCGCTTCAGCCATCTTGATAAATGCTTCCTGATTATCTATCGCTGGGAGAATATGTATTTGGTTTTTTTTTAAATTTCCAATTTTTCCTGAGGACAGATTTTCCATTTGTCCAGCATTATTTCCAATAAATTCTACAGTTATTGCAGGCAAAGTTTCATCTAAATCAAGCAATATTAACGCCTCTATGAACGAGGAAATATCTCTTGCTTTACTTAAGTAGCCAATGTGGCGAATTATTACAGATCTATTTCTAGGATTCACAAATTTTGCATGCTCAATAGGTCTCTCAATAGGTCCCCCAATATGTGGAATTATTGTTACTTTATTGTCCCAATTGCTTAATTCAATCCGATTTTTATTACAGCATTGGAGACACCACTCTGCTAGGTATTCAGATGGAAAGACCAATCGAGTAGATGTTTGATATAAATCATTTGCCCACTTTACTTGAAATTTATTTCTATGTAAATCCCAATAATGCCACACACCTTTTCTTGGTATAACTAGCCTCGGAAATGGGTCATTAATGCTTGATATCCAACTCAAATTTGTATATTTATGAGCCCAATAGGCTGCGATCGAACTAGCTATTGGTTCATACCTGGAAACGATTAGATCAAAAGGTTTATTTTTGTGATCTACTTTAAATTTATGTAAAGAACAACTTACATAATTATTGAGCTCTGCCAATTGTGTTAAATCAAAACATTTGTACAATAACGCAAATTTCCAATATTGTAATAAAGAATGAAACAGTGTACTAATCGAATTTACTGAATTATTGTTTTCATTTTTGTATACCAACACTGAATGACCAAGGTTTGATAATACATTAACAAATTTTGCAGAAACATAACCTTCTGCGTCCTTCTCGGGAGGAAAATGAAAGCTAAATATTGCGATATGCATTAGATTTCTTCTCATGGAACTTAGACAATATTTTCGCAAAAATTAATAGAGCAACAGAAATGGGTAAATATCGTCCCCAAATTCCTAACCAAACATCCGTACCGCCTCGTGCAAAAAACACCAATTGAAATGTTGCCATCGGCCCTATTAACATCCATGCCCCTCCCTGTTCAAGATAAAACGAATCAAATAAATATAGGATTATTCCCATAGAAAGCCCTCCAATAATCATTCCCAACCAGCCCCATGTAAAATAATCATTTCCAAATACCGTGGTCCCTGTTGATACCCCTGAACCTATTATTCCAGTTTGTAATACATAAACTAATTTTGAATTGCTTAGAGGTACCCATACACCTAAAGTCCGCGTCAGAAACGGATACGGGATTTCCAATAAAGTCGCTTCAATTGCACCAAATCGTCTTGGAATCCAATTTCGCTGCAGTCTACCCATTAAATCATAGTAGGAAACTCTAGCAGGCAATTCATTTCCGACAAACATTGTATCTACTAAGAAAGTTTTATCGAGGTTTAAAATTTCGAGGGGATTATTCCGCAAATCTAATCCTCGAATAATTCCCCATGCAGTAACTAGCACCCATGCAGCAATTGCCAGAGTAGTCATTTTGAATATTTTTTTTTGAGTTGATACATTTGACGTAATTACTTCATACCAAACCACGTAGCCGATGAATGGAAGCATATAATAGCGAATACCAATAAAGTAGGCGACTATTACAGATGCAGTTCCTATAAAAATTTTCCACGATTTCTTTTTCGGATACAAGTAATACCCAAGAGCGGATAAAGGTGAACTCGCTAAAAAAAAATATGATTCATATTCTGAGCGGACATTTCCAGACAAGAAATCATTAAACGGTCTAGATAAGTCGCCTCTATATATTAAAAATATAATGGATGAAGCAACGAAACAGATAAGTAATATTTGAAAAAAAAGTTTCTTCCAAAGAACTGGAGGTATTAAGGTCTCGTGTAGTTGGTATTTTTTGGGAAAAAACTTAAACAGAACTGCATAGGCTACTAGCGTAAAAATCATATGCCCTAAGGCAAAAATTTGGGCATTATTTATTCCTTCTAATGAAAAAGGAGTTGAAAATCCTACCATACCTTCGAAAGCTTTGTATGGCATGCCCAAAAATTTATCGGACAAGGTGGGCCCCGTAAAAATCATTAATACTGCACTCCAATAAAGGCTGGTGAACCTGTTGCGTGATATCAAATAAATTATTGCAATTATATTTATTAGAATCAGAAATATGGGTATCAAATTGGAAAAATCCTCATTAATCATTGCTCCCTCCTAAAATCCAATGAATTAAAGGGGCGGCTTGTTTCTCATAGTTTAAGTTATTATTAAATGCCAAAAATGAATTCCTTTTTTGCAATTGAATTCTATTAGGTTTTTCTAGAATTTCTTGAATTATTTGTGAGATTTCTTTTGGATTATCGGCAGAAAAGACAGAGCCAATGTTATACATTTCTAAGATATCTTTTGATAGTGGTTGATCTGTTGAAATCACACTTAAGCCTGCGCGGATGTATTCGAATAATTTGGCGGGAGAAGCATATCGAGTGTTTGGATGTGAATTATCATATGAGATTAAACCCACATCGTAATTCCTTAATGCAGATGCAAGGTCCCTATAGGGCAATTCCCCCATATATTTAAAATTTCCTCTGGGATTAAAATCAGTAGAATTTATGTCATTCAAGAACTTATCGTCATACGGCTTGATTATTCTTCCATAAATATCTAATACAACATTAGGGAATTGTGATAACGCTTCAATTATTTCCAATAATAAATTTCTTTGATCAATGGATCCTGCGTAGACAATTTTTAGTTGATCTGTATTAAGATTAATAGTTTTGGAATTGTTTTCTTTAATGCCTTCATTATGAAGCAACGGAGCATTAAGAATCACCCAATCAATCTTTTTCCCCCATTGTTCCTCGTGCAGCCTGGCCCGATTGGGTTCTACCGCAATTAATTTATTTACATACTTTATAAAGTGTCGCTCCATTAATTTCAAAACGCCCCACCCAATAATTAAATCCTTACTACTCGGCAACGGGGAGTATTCGGTACAGTAATAAATTACACGGGTTTTCTTTTGAGCGAGAATTACAGCCAATGGTAATACATCATAAGCATAAGCGATAATAACATCTGGTGATAATTTTTTAATAAATTTTCTTACATTCAGTGAATATATTAAATGCCGTATTCCTCCTCGAAAAAATCTCGGCAGATTTTTCCAATCCCCACGATTAAATCTTATAAGTTTATAGTTCTCTGCTATTTTTTCCTCGTGCAATAACCCTTTTATTTGATATCCCAAGCAATAAACTTCATTACCTTGACTTGCCAATATTTTACCTAAAGAAAATATCGGCGGTTCAAACTGTAATGACGTATTAGCCAACTGTATGATTCTCATATATTTACCCAGCTTTGTAATCCCGAAAATCTGTATATAGTTTTAACAATACCTTCGTCTTGTTAACTCGCGTTGTAGGTAGCCAGTATTTCATTGGATTGCTCTAAGTTCATACCATCAATAGGCTGTAATTCATAATCTAGCGACTGAAGCAAGCGGCAACATTCCTGATGAACACTGCTTCCATGAGTAGCCAAGAAGATAGTTGGGTGAAACTTTACAAGCATTGATTTTGCACCTGACAGAGCCAACGCTTCTGCGCCTTCAATATCAATTTTCAAGTAATCAGGTATCGGTATTTCTCCAGTGGAAATAAGTTCATCTAATACAACTGTTTTTACTTTAAGTTTGCCATCTGTGGCTACTATATGTCCCGTAAAACTACTTGAGCCTTCGTCAAACGAGACCACTCCCCTTTTGTTTGAAACAGCGGCTTCTATGACTACCACATTGCTGGCATGATTTAAGCGGAGATGTTCCTTTAAATAAAATAAGTTTCGTGGCATTGGTTCAAATACGAAAACTTTTCCATTAGAGCCAACCAACTCTGACGCCAGGAGTGCATAGATGCCAACATGCCCCCCTAGATCGAAAACAATACTTCCTTGAGTAATTGTTCTCTCAAAGAGGTGCTGTTTATCGAACTCATAAGTTCCCAACCAGCAGCCGTGATTACTTGAACCAACTATCCATCTCTTGCCTTTCAATCTACCTTGAATGATTGGCATTTGTGTTTGTGCAGGTAAAAGTCTGAGTGGAAGGCGTAGGACTTTCCCCAGTAACGACTTGTCAGAAATTCCGGACCAGTTCATAAGATAGCCTTTCCAAAGATGATTAAGATAGTATTTTAAGAGTTGTGGAAATTCTCAGGTTGAGTTGTTGCCGTTGCAAGCACATAGATTTTATTTTCCAGTCCGGTTAGCGAATGAAATTGAGATTTTGGAGAGTAGGCGGATAATCACATGTAGCACTTGATAAAAATCGAACTTTTTAGGATTTTGAGTTTTACGTTTAATTACTCATGCACTGATCTATTATTTTGATTAGTGTTTTTGCCCAAATTTCTTTGGTATATCTTTTAGAAAACTGGTAGCTCATTTGTCCAAATCCATTTATGTCACTACATTCTGTGATTTGACTAAGACAGTCTGTAAGCAAATCAACATTTCCAGCACTAAATACATATCCATTAACCTGGTCTTGAACTAATTCAACAGATGCTCCACATGCGTCACTACAAATAATAGGGAGTCCCATAAGCGCTGCTTCGTGAATAACCACACCCCACGGTTCGAATAAACTTGGGAGTACAAAAACATCTCCGGGATTTATAAATTTGGGTAAATCCCATTGCTGAACGAAATGTTTATGTTCTAATCCCTCAACATCTTTAAGTAAATATTCCAAGGGGCCAATACCAATAATTATCAAATCCCAAGGATTAGGAGTTCGAAGCCGATATTTCTTATATGCTTCTATTAGATCTTTGATCCCTTTTTCTTTTACCAAGCGGCCTATAAATACAAACTTGTTTTTTCTAGGTTCGATTAATTCCTCTTTGCTATTAATTTTTTTGATGTTGAATATGTCATTATTGGCACAATATAAGCCCCTAAAAATTCTTACTTCACTGCCGAATAGCCTTTTTGCGTATTGTGCTGCTCTTTCACCCGGTACCCAAACAGAATCCATCGGTAACAAATTCAATCCCCTAACAAAATATGTTAATAATAATTGTTTAAGAGATCCTTGCCAAGTATTATCCATCGTACCAATTATTTTTATCTTTTTTCTCCTTGCATAATTTAGAATTCCGTATGTATCGGGAGATCTCCATTGAAATGCATACAGGATCACATCTGGCTTAAATTCGTTTAACGCTGCGATAATTTGTTTATATCTTTTCAAAAAACTTCTATCATGAACTATTAATTTATTGTTTATACCAACTAATATTCGTTTATCATACGGCGTAATCCTTGATTGAGGTCTATTTCCTAAATTACTAATAACCAATAATTCCACATCCCTTTCACCTAAAAACTCGTTTAAGCAAGCTGTTAAATAACCTGAAAGCTCAGTCCAAATTACTGCAATTTTCATCTTTACTCACTTTGTTCAATAGTCACTGATCACAAAATACCGAATAGCGGATTTCCAGTGGACACAGCTTGTCAGAGAAGTAGGTATTTTTCCAACAAAATAAGAAAACCTGTTCCAAGTGGCCAATGATTTTTGCGAATAGCGTAATGTGACGTGCAACCTGGCCGTAGTCTTCCAATCTTGGACAGCAAACGCGTTGAAACATGCCACTTACTCGACTATCAACATATGATGCGCACCTAGAATAACCAGGCTGCACTACTTGCTCTTTATGCAAGTATAACCATGGCATGCAAGAGCTGGCTGTATCAAAAGCGAACACAGGCGGGTTAAACTGAAACAGAGTATGTGAAAATTGGGTGATGTGCATGTTATTCATTGACAGAAAGATTACACTTTGAGAGTCTTTGATTCCCACTCACGCTTCATGCCAACGTAACCGAATACGGTACGATGCGGATTCTGAATAGTCTTGTAACCAACCATTTTGTAAAAATAGCGTTTAATGGATGAAGCAATCATCCTGAGCGACAATCCGATTTTAGGGCTGTAGGGACTGTTTGCTTCAGTAAGCATCACAGCAGGATGAACGGTCATTTCGGGTACCGCAGCTATAAAATGCTTATCGATCTCGTTCCTCAACACCCTATATTGGCTAGGGTTAAGAGCATGCTGTGCAAGTATATCCATTGTTAAGTCTATAGTCAGGATGAACAGACCATTTGACTTTAGAATTCGATTTACCTCAGTAATCACAGAAATCGGATCCTGTACATGCTCAAGAACTGAAATACAGCACACAATATCTACAGAATGATCATCAAATGGCAGGGCAGCCGCATCTGCGAGTCGAAATACTACAGTATCTTTGGGAAGATTCAACGCTTGTACAGCTCTCGGGTAGTCTGTTTGACCTCGTGGATCGTTGTCTACAGCTGTAACAGTAAAACCGCTATCAGCCATAACAAAGGGAAAGAAGGTTACGCCGCTTCCAATATCAACTGCAGACGGTTGAACTGTTTCAGAATAAGTACTCCTATACTCTTCTAGATGAGCAAGCGCATATGGATATTCCCAAATCCGACTCCAGCTATATAGAGGCGCACGGGGCCAGGGATAATCTTGACTCCGAAATTGCTCATCATGTTCAAGTAGTCTTAGCTGCCAGCCTTCCAATTGGGCTAAAAGTCTAATCATCTCATCGGAGTTCAAATCGTCCACCGAAGCCAAACCACAACGATTGAAAACACTCATAGATTGTCTCCTCCTACTTCGGAAATTACTTCCGAACTTTTGTTTCGATCAAAGCCGACGGTCATAGCACCCTCTTTGTCTCGAATTACATAAACATAAACAAAAGCAAAACTGATCATCGTCATAACCACATATGCCATCAGAATACTACAGGCAAGTCCCATTGCGCTTAAATCAAAAACATATTTTATTCCGAAAACTATTGCCGCCGCCCATGCTGCATTCTGTATGATTGCCCATCGCATTTTGTCAAGGCTATACACACTCTGACCAATAATAGTACCGATTGACTGCACAACTCCAGTTACAGCTAGAATTATAAGTACACCGGTTGCGTTAACGAAATCACGACCGTAAGCTCCAAGTATCAATTGTCTCAGAGAATAGATCAACATAAGTATAAAGACACCGAGTACAGATACTATTAATAAATTGATTAGTAATACACGACGATACTCTCTCACATTATGTTTAGCATAGGCATCTGTCAACATTGGCAATACAACAGCTGACAATGCCTGTGGAACAAACAAAATCAATGTTCTCCATTGATCAGCCGCATTAAAAAGACCCATTTCTACGTTACCGCCTTGTAATGCAGCAATCCGAGAATAGGCCCACCACGTAACAGGCATCACAACTATCCCGCTAAAATAGGCGGGGAGGCCAAATTTCCAGAGAATACCTAAATCAGCAGATTGAAAATGTATTCCTAGTGGAATAGAGCGTTCCCGACAAAGGTTCAGAACTTCCCTGCCTGCAAGAAACGCGCCAACCATTGCACTAATCGAAAGTGCAAGGATCGAACCAGAAATACCCATAGTGAATGTCAAGAGTATGCTCAAAATTATAGTGATAATTCCATAGATGATGTTATTTAGCGCTAATTCGCGAAACGACTGGAAACCCATCAAAGCGGCCTGTAGAACAGACCAGGTAGCACTTGCCACAAGTAGCAAACCTGAAAGGCGAAGTTCGGCAGCAGTGCTAACCTCAAAATTTAGATAATCCGCGATCCAAGATGCGCCAACCCACATTAAAACAGTTGCGGCAAGGGACAATGAAAACGTAGTTAATAAAGTTAGTGAGATAATGCGGCCAGCTCGGCCAGAATCGCTATACTGGAGTTCAGCAACATACTTGGTTGTCGTTAGACCTATGCCATAACCTGTCAAAACCCCAAGAGTTAATACGGTGCTGCGAATCAGTCCAAGTTCGCCAAACCCGGCGACCCCCAACAAACGAGCAACTATTATGGTAGCTACGAGGCCCATACCTCGAGCTACAACAGAGCTTACTAAGCTCCAAGAGGCTCCCGATGCAAAGCGCTGTCGAAGCGAATTGGCCTTCTTTGGCTCCCAGATGATGCCTAGCAGATGCCGAGCGCGGCGTACTAGATGATACATAGCTCTCCATAACCGACCAATCCCAATTTCCGCTTATTAGTTTTTTTCAAGCATCCGCCCTTCCGACATGATTTGCATGTCAGAACAGGCGACTGCTATTAATACCAAAACCTCGTCAATCTATCAATGCGGACAATACTTTTCAAAAAAGTATTGGTTTGTGTCTCTTTTTGCGTTCAAGCAGTCCGGCTGGGATTTCCATTTTGGTAAGCGACTTTCCCTGCAGTATCTTCAACAGCACCCTTACCCGCTCACTGCCCGGCAGGCGCGCATCGAAGATGGCTTCATAGCCTGCGAACGGTCCGCTTTGGATTTCGACTTGGTCTCCGTGCTTCAAGCCTTCGAATAATTCCCGGCTCTCGGGGCCCGCGGCGTTGATCTCGTCCACGCGCTTTTTGACGACATGGATTAGGACATCCGGCACCATGGACGGCTGGCTGTCAAATGAGACGAATCCGCGCACACCCGGCATCCATTGCAAGGTGGATGGGGCGACCTGCTCCAGGTCCGCGTGAATGAAGACGTAGCCGGGGAAATAAGGCTTGACCTTGCGCGCGCGTGGATTGACGGTCCGCACCCGGATGCGCGGATAGAAGGTTTCCATTTTGCGGCTGCTCAGTTGTTCCCAGAGCAATTGCTCATGATTTGGTTTGCTGTGTAGAACGTACCAACAGGCTGTCATCTAAGTTAGTCTCTCAAATTCTTTCCCTTATTGTCATATAAACAGGGCATATGCACAAGGATTTTGACGTGGATTCGTTTTTTATCATAAACGCTACTTCGATGAATTATGCCCCCGCCAGTCTTAAAAAGCAATTACAGGAAAGTTGCAACAAAAGAGGGCTCTCCCGTAATTAACGAGACAGAGCCGTAACACGAAGGACACTAAGTACACAAAGGGGGTAATTCTACGGGCTTTTTTCTCACCTGCACTTGCGTGCGGTGCAAGTGTCGTGACCTTTGTGTACTTTGTGTTTGAAAAATGGTTTTCCCGTTAAAAACGGTAGAACCCAAAAGAATTTTAAGTGTTCTGTTGCAGAGCATAAACAAAACCTCACTCCTATGTCAATCTCCTGAAGGCGGGCTCCCGGCCCGAACGGGGACACCGGGACGATGTGAGGGAGCATTCCCTTCGGCACGGTGAGCGAAAGTCGAACCGTTAGGGCAGGCTTTGCGACCAAAGAGTCTCGCTTTGTCAATTTCGAGAGATTCTTCGCCGCCGCAAAGAACGCTGCGGCTCAGAATGACATGTCAAAAAGGTACTAAGGCCAGTACACATAAATCAGCGTGGCCATGAGTATCCAGAAAGAGATCGAAACGAGATACCCCCATGTCCGGTCGATGTCAAAGGCAATCCTGATCAAACTAAATAAAGCGATATATTCCAATACGATATAGGGAGCGTGGGTGATCCACTTCTGCCTGAAATCGAACTTTAAAACGAAATCCAAAAGAAACTCTACAAGGATGTAAAGAAAAACGAGACTGAAAGGAAACATGATCCTGGGTTTCTTTCCCTCGGTCAAGTAGCGGACAAAGACGACTGCGAAAGGGATCGTTAAAAGCAGCCAGAGATTACCAATCACCTCGACCGGTTTAGCCCACCCGTTTTTTTTGAGCAATGAGAATGCCTGCAATCAGGAGGTTAAACGCAATCGCAGTAAGAACAAAGACCAAATCATATGCTTTGATTCTTGTAAACATGGTAAATCCTTTCTTGACGATCACATTAGTTTGCCGTCAGGTGGAGCCGGTGTTGGGCGCATTCTGGCGCTTACAAATAATTGCAGGTATGTCAAATTGCCTTGTAAACACAACTTATATAAGGTTCGAATCCAGCCTTCTGCCAGAATTTGGTTGATAGTGGATTCGAATTGAGGACCCTGGTTTCAATTCGGCGAATTCCCTTTTCTGCAAACCAAATCATCCCCTGGGCAAGCAATTGTTGACCGATCCCCTTTCCTCTCCAGTCGGCGGTGACTGCAAGATCATCGATCATTCCGTAATCCCTGGAAGCGAAACAAGCTGGTCTCCGGGCTGTTTCTGCAAGAACGAACCCGACAAGTTGCTTTTCGATTTCGGCGACAAACAATCCAATATTCTCAAGATTATCCTGCAGATATTTGAGGAATCCGGGGTTTGCATCCCTTGATCTTTCGAAGTACGGATCACACTGGAAGTGATACTCCTGGTGTTCCTGCCACAAAGTAATGACATTGGGCAGGTCGGACATATTTGCACCACGTATAATGACCTTAGCGCTCATTGATGTTTCCTTGTCTTCGGTTGCGCCTGACGGCAAGCATTACTGGCGGACATTTACCATCAGACCTCTTGCATAAGTAATACAATCAGCCACAGAGCGCACAGAGACCTTTCCTGACACAGAACGTCAGGACAATGTGAGAAAAAGCTCTTAAAACTCATTTCCTCTGTGATCTCTGTGGCAAAGAAGACTTTGGCAAGAGATCTAGTGATCGCAATCCAGCCAGCCACAATACACACTTCTTCAGAAGACAGATTTCGCAGAATCATCGAAGCGGCTCAGGAATGAGCGCGGGGGGCGCTTTACGCTACATTCTTTTGCGGCAACAAGAAGTATCCGAATCCTATCGCGAAGAACAGGTAGATTGCCATGGCGAACCATCCCAGTGGACCCAGCACGCCGGCAATCTGGGCAATCAGTGTGATCACAAAACCGATCGCGTCATAAACGCACAAACCCAGGATAATCGCCCGTCGGGCTTCCGATTCGATCGCGTTTCTGGCAAACCAGGTGACCATCAGATTACCGATTAGCGATGCGCCATATTCCCTGGCTGCGAAAACACCTCCCGGATTCAGGGAAGTCCCGAACAGGGAATAAAGGAAGATCGGCGCAAGTAGAATGGGTACTCCAAGGCTCAAGCATACAACAGCTTTAAAGATCATCAATGTTGAGAATTTCATCGCAAGCCTCCTTTCAGGGCTGTCGAAGGTATTACTGAAAACAAGCGATAAAACGCACCCCGCGCTCATTATTTACAACACCAACCGACCACCGCAGTTATCTTCTGTTGGATACCGGGGCTGTTCATTTTGTGCTCCATTTGACCTCTTGCATAAGTAAAAACAATTAAGCCACAGAGCGCACAGAGACCTTCGAGAAAAGGCTCTTAACTCTTTTTTTCTCTGTGATCTTTGTGGCAAAAAAGACTTTTGCAAGAGGTCTATTTGTCTAAACTTGGATTCAAGCGGCTCAACGATTTGCGACATCGTCCCCCTAGGAATTTTCTGATTCTGATGGATTTTGTGGTTTGAGGTTGAAAGTGGGAAATGATGGCGATTTTTGCATCGTTTTCTCCTCAAAAAGCCCGGTTTTTGCTATCAAATGGGGCATTTTGAGAACAACCACAAATTCCGGTAGAATCAGAAAATTGGAAGGTCGGAATATCAAATTAAGTCAACGCGCAATATAAAAGCCCCGGAAGATCAAGTACCTTCCCGGGGCTTTTATTTGTCAATGACTTTCTTTTCTGCCAGGATAATGCGACTCATCGGTGGGGGCTTTTTGTTGTGCCAGACTCGCTGACTGAAAAAAGACGACACCGCCAACGTGACAGGATTTTACACGCAGCTTAACCTTTGGCAGGAACCCAAAAAACACAAACAGCCAAAACGCCAATTGATCAAAAGCCAACATTGACGAACCAAAACAAAATTCAGTAAATCACAATTTCTCTGTCGCTCTGAGCGAGCGTTCTCTGCGAGCGACACTTGCACCCGATTTGCTTAGCAAATCGTGCGTTCGGTGCAGTGCAGGTGAGAGTCTCGGCCCAGTCCGGGAGATTCTTCGTCGCCAGAAGAGCACTGGCT
>Ga0315273_10008177_pt1 | contig 13177 bp, 8 predicted proteins | sample YL17G02_0_MG_FD_205753 | JGI IMG/M metagenome (GOLD analysis project Ga0315273, IMG submission 205753) | Sediment microbial communities from Yellowstone Lake, YNP, Wyoming, USA - YL17G02_0 | ecosystem: Environmental > Aquatic > Freshwater > Lake > Sediment | place: USA: Wyoming | collected...
CGAATTCTCGAACGCAATCTCGCTGCCTCAGCGGCGATTTATCTGGAGCTTGTTCGGCTCGACAGCTCGCAAATCCTGCCTCGCCAGCAACTGCTCGATATTGCCAACCAGCTTGTCAGCGAAGGAAAACATACCGAAGCGGCGCAGGCTTACGAGTTTTTTCTCGCCGCCTACGGTAACTACGAATATTCCGAACAGATAGAGCTGATGCTCGGTCTGCTCTATTCCCGTTACCTCGATAAACCGACCGAGGCGCTCAGGCACCTTGAGGCTGCCGCCGGAAAACTTACGGACCCGGGCCAGACGAAAATGTGCCAGGAGGAAATTGCCAAATTACGCGGCTGATTCGGGCTATTTTTGAATGTTGCCGCCGCTAATAAAAAAGTTGACAATTCCGAAGACCGGTGCTAAATTGGTACTATTAAAAATTACCGTCGCAGTTTTAGGGATGATAAACATATTTTAGGGAGATAGAAAATGCGATCTCGTATTAGCCTGACTTTAATTGTTGTAGTTGCTGCAGTTGGGGCACTTTGCTTCGCTTCTTATTGCTTTGCTGCCGCTCAAAGCTCGCCTGCTAAGAATGAAATGAACGACCCGAATTTTATTCCTTTTCCGTACATCGCGGAAATAACCGAGGATAATGTCAATATCCGTTCGGGCCCGGGGACAAATTTTTATTCGTGCGGCAAACTTAACGGCGCCGACAAGGTCGAGGTTGTCGCTACCCAGCTTAGCTGGTCGCAGATTGTTCCGCCGCCTTCATGTTTCGCGTGGATTTCGAAACAGTATGTCAGCACCGATGCCAACGAGCCTAATGTCGGAACTGTCAACGCCGACGCCGTCCGCGTCTATGCCGGTTCCGAATCTTTAAAGCCGATTCATTCCACCACCGTTCTTGTGAAACTTAATCGCGGTGACAAGGTTGCTTTATTCGGTCAGCAGGAGGGCGATTATCTTAAAATCGCTCCGCCGCCGGGCAGCTACCTGTGGATAAGCACAAATTACACAAAACCGATTGGCCCTGCCTCGAACATCGAGCGACCGGCCCCTGCGCCGGTACCGGCGCTTGTTCCCACAAATCTTTCGGTAGAGGCGCAGAAACTTTCCGAATATTACGCTCTCGAAAAACAACTCAGGGCCGAAAAAGAAAAACCGCTCGAACAGCAGAACTACCAGGCCTTGAAAAAGGCCTTCGTGGAAATAGCAGGAAATAAGGAAGCGGGAAAAGCCGCACGCTACAGCGAATATGCGATAAAGCAGATTGACCAGTGCGAGCTTGCCCAGCGGGTTCGTACCGAGGTCGGGCTTCAGGATTCGCAGTTCGAGCAGACAATGCAAAGAATTGAGCAGGCCCGTGATGCGAAACTGGCGCAGGTGAAGGACCTGAGCAAATTCGCCGCCGTCGGTCAGTTGCAGGTTTCGAGCATTTACGGCCCCGAGGAGCAGACCAGACGCTACCGGCTCATCGATGAAAGCACGGGTAAGACCATTTGTTACGCGCAGCCGACAGGCCCGGCCGTCAATATCGATATGACTAAGTTCATAGGCCAGCAGGTGGGTCTCGTCGGAACGATTGAAACGGCCCCGCAGGTTTCGTCAGTGCTGGTTCGTTTCACCGAGGTCGAGGAGATAAAATAGATTTTTGTTGTGAGAAGTTTTACACGGTTTGTAGCATGCCGGCTTTTTTCAACGTCGCAAGGACGCAATGCGCGGAAAATCCGTCGTCAAATTTATTTAGGTGGAGTCGAAGTATGAAGAAGATACTATTGGCCGTAATTAGTCTCATTTTTATCTGTCTGCCTGTCACCGCTGGACAGGATAAATCCGCCGTTACCGAACAAAATAAATCTGCCGTATCCGAACCGAACCAGCCGACTGAGCCTGAAGAACCAAACACATCTCCTGAAAAACCGCAGTTAGGCAAATTAGTCGTGGACATCTTCGATACCTATACCAACAAACCCACATCGGCGCGAGGCAGATTGTTTAATTACTCCCTGTCCTTCCATAAACCCGAAGCGCGCCTGCGAATCGGGGGAAAAGACCTCGATGTCTATTACAAAACAGGTGAAAAAACAGAAGAGCTTTTCTATTCGCCGTCGCATTTCGAAACCCAGCTTCCTGTCGGCGCATATAATTTCCTCGTCGAAAAAGGGTTCGAATATTATCCGTGCGAGAAGGATTTCCATATCCTCGCCGACCAGACGACCAGTATAAAAGTCGACCTCGTTCGATGGGTTGATATGGCCAAGGAAGGGTGGCTCTCCGGTGACTACCACAATCATTTCGACCGTACCGCGCCGGGCAGTTCCGCCGAAATTCTCGAAATACTAAAGGCCGAAGACCTGAAAATCGCCTACAGCATGGTCAGCCAGTTCGGTGGCAAACTCCGCGAAGTCCAGCCAACGTTCGGTAAGGCCAGCGTCGATTCCAACGATGGATATTACATTATTTCCGGTGAGGAATTCACGCACGACACGTTGGGTCATATGGCGTTTATCGATATCCCCAAACTTATCGAACCGGTTGCCACAGGTGCGCGCCGCCGCACCGATACCAAGGCCGATTACCCGACTAACTATCAGGTCGCCAAAAAAGCCAAAGAAGCGGGCGGCACCGTTTTTGCCTGTCACGGTGGGGCGGGTGAGTTCCCTGTTGACCTCGCTCTCGGTGTCATCGACGGCATCGAAGTCCTGCAGGGAAGCAAATGGATTAGGATTTCCGATTCCGGAAAGCAAATGCTGCTTAGCCCGAGCTGGTATCACGCCTTGAACTGCGGCTTCAAAATTCCCGGTGTCGCCGCATCCGATTACGCATACCTGACCCACAAGGTCGTCAATCTCGAATGCAACTACGTTTATGTCAAAGATAAACTTACCCCCGAGGCCTGGCTTGATGGCCTCAAAAAGGGACACGCCTTTATGGTTAAAGGTCCGATGATGCTCAACTTCACCGTCAACGGCCAAATGATGGGCGAAACCATAAAACTCGATAAACCCAATCAGGATGTCGAGCTGAAAATCAGCCTGCGGGCTCGGTTTCCGTTCAAGCAATTGCAAATAATCCGCAACGGCATGATTATCAGAGACTACCACAACAAGGAACGCAGGAGCAATTTCGAGCATACCGAAAAAATCCCTGTTCGCAGAAGTTGCTGGTTCGTCGTCCGCGCCATCGCGTTTGACTCTTCCAATCCTTTGCGGGGAGAGTTTCTGGTGCACAGTAACCCCGTCTATGTCGATGTTGAGGGTAAACCCGCGCTCGTCGCCGAATCCGTTATCTGGTGGATTGATAAAATCGACGAACTTATCGACTGGACAAATCGCGATGCTATTTTCGACAGGCCCGAAGACAAAAAGCAGACCCTCGAAATCTACAATAAAGCCAAAACCTGCTACGAAAACCTGCTTGCCAAATGCCCGCAGTAAACCGCTGATGGGTCTTTTCTTGTTCCGAAAGCCCCGTGGTTTATCCACGGGGTCAGACCTTTATGCCGAACACAATTTCCCCCATTTTTCCGCCTCGATATTTCATTAAAAACGCCGTTTTTGAGGCCAAAAACGCGGGTTTTTCAAAAAATCTGATAAATTTTTAAAAAATGGAAAGATTTTCTGTAACGAATTTCGGCCAAGGCCAACTGTTGTTATAGGAGCAGTTTGAGAGGCTGTTAAAAGTAGATAATGTAAAGTTGCGGAATAAGCAGAGGTCGCAATGGGCGATATTGCTTGATTTTATATGTGAAAATGTTACTATGATAAGGCCTTTCGCCACAAGCGAAGGCCGGAAAAGGAGCGGCATTATGAAGCGGTTAATTGCGACTTGTTTGGTTGTAGTACTGTTTAGTGCAAGCTCCGCAATGGTTGTGGTAGCGGCACCAGTTACCTTCACATTGACGGGCACTGGCAGCGGCATGCTGAATTTCGTACCGTTCGCAACGTCAAGTTTTATTATTACATCGCAAGGAGACACAGACAATCGACTGTCTTTTGATGTCGGCTGGTCTATCACCCATTCCTCATCGTCCATTGTGATTACCGGTTTGGGCACATTCGACATTTTAACTCGAACTCAAACGGCCGTAAACAACGACATAGATAGTGTAGTGTATGGCACGGCGGTTTCATCGCGATACCTAATCGATAGAGCTCTTTTTTTGGGACCGGTAGATGCAGCCTTCAGCACTTGGGAATGCTGGGGCCTATCGGACCGATCAGTGGCACTGGAAGGCTCCTGCAGTGGAATCAAAGCCCTGTTTGGCCTGCGACCAACACGACCGGCGGCTTCTTGGTGTTCGACGATGGCTATACGAATGCAGTATTCACAGCCATTCCCGAACCCGCCACGATTCTATTGCTATCGTTGGGTGCATTGCTCCTGCGTAAGCACAGCAGGTAAAATATGTTTTGTACGCTATTGCAGGAATTTTGGATTTTAGATTTTTGATTTTGGACTAAAATAGATAAACCTCGGCGCGGCAAGCCCGATGGCTGATTTTATTTCTTTTCTTCGGTTTCCCTGGTGCCCAGAATTCCGAGCGGGTCCTTTAATACCGGCAGGGTCGTCGTCTCCACTTTCGGGTCGTAGAAATCGCCAGTCACGTCGATTCGCACTACCGCCAGACTTATCGCGTCGGTCAGCGACTGCAGTATTGAGGGTTTGGTCTCGCCTAAGTGTTTGCCTCTTGCCGTTAATACGACATTGATGTCGCGGCTATCGAGGTCCACGGAGCCGGAGCCGCTGAAAGCAAGCGTCTTGCCGGACAAATCGATTTTTTCCAGATTTAATTTTTTGTTCTCGATATAGGAATCAATCAGCATCTGGTCGAACGCATAATCCTCCGGCGAGCTTAATTTCAATACCGATAGGATTTTCGCCAGCAGCGACATTTTCCCGACCTGCATTTCAGTTATTACAAGTTTGCATCTGCCCATGCTCGGAAAGCTGCTGCCGATATGGCCGGTGACATTTAATGAGCCGCTCATCTTGCCGCTCGTGCAGTTGGAATTTTCCATTTCCGCTCCCGCGATTGCCTGCGGCGCGTAATCGGCTCTGCATTGTTCGAGGAATTTTCGCAGGTCGATATTATTCAGCCCCGCCTGCAGTGTATATTCCGGCACGCTGTATGATGGCTTTATCGCCAGTTTGCCCGTCAGCTTCCCGTCATAACAATCTGCGATAAGATTTTTGCTTATCCAGCTTTGCTCTTTGGGGTCGTATCCGATAAAAGCATTTACGTTTGTCAAAAGCTTGCCGTCAATTATTATGTGTTTGATGTTAAAATCCGCCTGTCCCCTGTAAAGCCCCGCCCCGGTATCGTACGCCGCGATTACTTTCAGCAGCCCCGAAATTTCCGTCAGCTTCCCCATTTCGTCGAGGTCGCAGTCGTTGAACTTTATACCGCCGGCTAAATCGAAAAGCTTGGTGTTTTTCCGCTCTGAGTTCTTGATTGTTACTTCCCCGTCGATTGTTACTGCGGGTTCGTCCGTCATTCTATCCGTCCCGACCGTCTTGGCTGTCAGATGTTCGAGCGTAATCCTGTCATTTGTGATTCGCACGTCGCCATCTATGTCCTTCAGGCGGCAGTTCAGTGGTTTCAGGTTCACGGCTATTCCGGCACAGTTTACGCTGACTTTATATTTGACGTCCTGCTCACCCTGTGCCTTATTGAAGTCAGCAACGATATTGACTTTTCCTCGCGGGTTTAACTGCTCCGCGATTTCCCGCTGCTGTCTCGACAGCAGATTGATTATTGTATCGTCCAGCTCGACCTGCTCGGCGAAAAGCGATAAATCGTAGCGGTTTTGTTGGGCCGACTCACCCGGCCAGACCTGCCCGTGCAGTGAAATGCTGCCGTTGCCGTATTTACCCTTAAGTTCCTCGATATGCACCATATCCGCCGTTATTGTCGCCTTGACTGAAACATCCTTTATTGCAGGGTTTATCGCCGCCGCGTTCGCCTTTAGCTCGCCTTTTTTTATGCTTATGTCCGCCACGAAACCCGACGTCCCGCTTTTCACCGAACGTATTTGAATGTCACTATCGACTACACCGCCCAAATTAAGATTCTTCCATAACTGTCTCTGTTTTTCCGGCAATGCTTCCGCCAGTTCGGCATCGAGCGGGACACCTTCCGCTTTTATTTTGATGTCGAAATCGGGATTCGCGCTTCCGCGGGTCTTGGTTTGGCCGTTTATCGTTATCCTGCCTTTATCCGTTTGCGAAATAATATCGGAAAAAATCACACGCCCACCCTCGAATATTACTTTTCCCGAAAGATTCCTGAGAGGATAAGGGAAATATTTGCACACAGCTTCCATAGATTGCAGTGTCATTTCTATTCGCGATTTTTTCCCCGCCGGCAACTGCCTGCTTACGCTGAAATCCAGTGCCGCTTTTCCCTTAGGCCCAAAATCAGACCACATCTTTTGCTCATCGGCATTTAATGCGTTATATAAATCCTCATCGATGTCCATCCCGTCGCTGGTAATATGGAAGTCATACTGGCGTGCCTGGCCGAAATCTTTTTCCCAGCCGCTGATGAGAAACTCGGCGTCTTTGTGCGTGCCCCGCAGCTCGTTTAAATTGTAGCTGTTTTCCGTAAAATCAATTTTCCCCGTTATGTCTTCAATTGTGTATGGAAACTCGACGTCGCAAACCGACACATCTTTGCAATATAAGGCCCCCGCGAATTTGCTCTCGTGAAATTTATAAAAATTTCCGTCCGCTCGTACTTTGATGTCGATTTTTCCTTCAGGCCGGTATTCTTCGAAGAAATTCTTCAGATAAGTCAAAAAGGGCAATCCTTCGGGGAACATCGGTTGGCTTGTTGAAAGGTTTTCTATCTGCCTCGATGAATACTGGAAATCCTTTACCCCCATTTGCAGCGTGTAGTTGCCGTCCCGGTCGTAATCCATTTCACCGGTGAGCGTATTTATCTTCCAGAGTTTTTCAAGCGACGCCGTGTCGTCTGAACGGATACCGCCGCTGATTGTAATTTTCCCTTTGTTCCAGCTCCCTTTCAGGACACTGTTCGCGCCGAATTCTCCGCTGCCGGTTGTCAACTCGAATTGCCGCGATGAATAGTCCTTTTCCATCGTTAGCGCAAGAGGTATTTCCATCACCGGTTGAATCTCTCCTCGTACTATTCTGCCGTATTTGAGCAGGCCGTTTTCCAGTTCCATTTCCGGTACGTCGAGCTTGCCGCCGACGCCTGTAAACCAGGTTGCCGGAAAGTTCCACTTTCCGCTGTCCGTATCGTACAATGCGCTAAGCACGAAATCCCGGACATTTATCATCTTTAATTTCGGTTTCAACGTCAAAAGGCTGCTCAGCCTGAATCGCGCATATACTGTATCAGCCGTGAAAAATGTATTGTCGTATTTCGTCTCGCCCCTCGGTGTGATGGAAAGATTTTTTAATCGCACCGCCCCGGTAAGACTCATGCGTGCCGATTTGGTTGTTATCTGCGTACCCGTAAGCTCGGCAATCTGTTTTATCGCCACCGGTTGAAGCAAACGTCCGGCAAGAACAAGAACCATCCATAGAACCAAAGCCGACAACAGCACGATGGCCGCGTAACGCCGAATCTTGCCCCCGCTTTGGGATTTCGCGGGTTGGTCTGACTTTAAAAACATTTCAACCTGTAAACTGTGAGCTAAAAATTTATCCGTCTTTGACGGACTCAAAACCTGTTTTTTTACTTCTTCTTATCGCCTTGTCCGCGATGTCCGTGCGCCAGTACGCTCCCTCGAAATTTATTTTAGCGACCGCTTCGTATGCTTTTGCCTTTGCCTCCGTGATGGTCTTCCCAAACGCCGTTACGCCGAGCACTCTGCCTCCCGCTGTGACTATTGTACCATCTTTCTGTGCCGTTCCCGCGTGGAAAACCACGACGTTTTCAATTTTTTCAGCCTCTTCGAGACCTGTGATTACTTTGCCTTTTGCGTAATTGTCCGGATAGCCGCCCGATGCCATCACCACGCAAACCGCCGGCCTCGGGTCCCACTGCAGCATTATTTCATCTAAAGTTCCGTCGCACGTCGCCAGCATCACTTCCAGCAAATCACTTTTGAGCCTCATCAAAATCGGCTGCGTCTCCGGGTCGCCGAACCGCACGTTGAATTCCAGCACCCGAGGCCCCGCTGCCGTTACCATTATCCCAGCGTACAAAACACCTCTATAAGGCGTTCCGTTGCGGTTCATCCCGTCAACTATCGGCACCAGTATCTCCCTGCTTATCTGGTTCATGAGGGGGTCCGTAATTACCGGTGCTGGACTATACGCCCCCATTCCACCGGTGTTCGCCCCCGTATCGCCGTCGCCTATTGCCTTGTGGTCCTGCGAAGATTCCATAATATATATGTTGTGGCTGTCCACAAACGCCAGTATCGACGCCTCTTCGCCGAGCAGCTTATCTTCCACGATAATTTTATCGCCTGCCGGCCCGAACATCCTGCCGACCAGTATCTTTTCCGCTATTAGTATCCCTTCCGCGGGTTCGTTGCAGACAAATACTCCCTTTCCCTTGGCAAGCCCAGCCGTTTTTATCACGACAGGTTCGTCCCTGCTGGCAATATACGTCTTGGCGTCCTTGAACCTCTCGAAAACATGACCCTCCGCCGTCGAAATCGCGCTTGCCCGCATCAGTTGCTTGGCGAACCCCTTGTCCGCCTCCAATTGTGCCGCCGCCTTGCTCGGCCCGAACGCCTTTATCCCAGCCTGCTCGAACGCGTCCGCCGCTCCCATTGCCAGCGGGTCTTCGGGACCGATTACCGCAAGACCCACGTCGTTTTCCTTCGCGAAATTTACCAGCTCCCTTATGTCCATCGCCTCGATAACGATATTTTTCCCGCATTTCGCCGTCCCCGGGTTGCCCGGCGCGATATACAGTTTATTCAACAGCTTCGACTGCGCCAGCTTCCACGCAATAGCGTGCTCCCTGCCGCCATTACCAATCAGCAGCACGTTAATTTTCTTGCCTTCGTCCACGCTCTTTTCTCCTTATCCTTTTTCTTTCGCCTGCCGCAAAACCATCACTCTACCAAACCAACTCCCTTTACTCAAGTTTTCTTTGCCCCCTTGTCCCCTTTGCCTTTTTACTTTTGACTTTTTACTTGAGCGGTTGTATTCTATCGCTTGTTTAATTAAAGGATTTTTGCCGTGGAACTGTCGGCTTTAATGAGATTGAGAATTGCCGCCGCCATCGCCGTAGGGGCTATTGTTATTGGCTATTTCGCATGGCCTGTCGCGCAGCCGCAGGACCCCTTCGGTGTCGTCTCCTTCATCGCGGGCAATATGACTCGTGACAGCGCACTTAAACTGGCGGGATTGGCTGTGCTTTGCAGTCTGCTCGCGTTTTTTATTTCCTGGCCTTACGGCAAATACTTGGCCATCCTGGCGGTCCCTTCGGGCCTTGCCGTCTGGGCGCTGCGCAGCGGCAATATGGCTGAACTGATGCGCCAAAATCCCACCGCCGCCGAACGCATCAGGTTGTTCTCACAAATCGAGTGGGAACCGTTTTCCTGGCTTGCGATAGTTGCCTTAGGCTTCCTCGTCGCGCATATCTGCCAAAAATTTTTTCCCCAAAATTCCAGCTCCGGCGCAGAGTCCAAAAGTTCCCCCGCTAAATCTTACTATATAACCTTCGCCATCGCTCTGGGCGTTTCCGTTCTGCTCGCGAAATTACTGCTGATGGTTTTTGCCCAGGATGTTAAAATCGCCGATGACAAAATCGGCGCCGTAATCGTCCAGGTGACCACCGCTCAAACCGTCTTTGCGATTCTTGTCTCCTTCGGTATCGCCGCCTTTGTCGTCAAAAAATTTCTCGACGTTAGTTATATCTGCCCCATCGTCGCCACCGCTCTCGTTCACCCCGCGGTAATTACCATCTACCTTAAGCCCGAAGTTATGGAGCGCCTCGTTGAACGCTGGCCCGCCGTTTTTTATCCCAATGCCATCGCCTCCATCCTGCCCATCCAGATGGTCGCCTTCGGCACATTAGGTTCCATTGCGGGTTACTGGCTCGCCGTCCGCTACAACTTCTGGCGAACTCACGAAAGTTAGGACTTTTGAGACCTTTTCTGCGAATTAAACCCGTCTTTTTTGGCTATTTTTTTAGCCATAACCCCTTTTAAAACAACAACTTAATTGTATTTCGTCCCATAATCCTTTCCCTCGCCTGAAAACGAGAAAAAATTCGGTATTTTCACCTATAAATTTAGCCGAAAATATAAGTGCGTTGGCATAGTCTTTAGCCTGTTAATTTGCGTAATTTGCGTCGCTGAACATTAAGTTCAGGATTTCGTAAAAATTATGTAACCAACGACCAAAAGGAATTGAAAATGTTGGTTCTGAGCAGACAAAAAGATGAATCGATTATTATCGGCGATAACGTGGAGGTAACCATCGTCGATATTCGCGGTGACAAAGTCCGCCTCGGAATCACCGCCCCCAAAGATATTTCCGTTCACCGACGCGAAGTTTACGAAGCCATCCAGCGCGAAAAGCAAGGCCACAAACCCGACGAACCAAAAATCTCCCCGCCAGCCAAGTAATATTTCCCCCTGATTTTTACTTTTAACTTTTCACTTTTTACATTCTTCTGTATCTCGGCCCGCCGGTGCCTTCCGGAACAGTCCATCGGATATTATCGAACGGGCATTTCCTCTGGCACGTCTTACAGTGCAGACAATTCGACGGATTGGCCGGTTTTACCTGCCCGTGTATCGTCTCATACACACCGGCAGGGCAGAACGTGATGCACGGCTTTAGAAACTTCGGTGCGCATTTTTGCAGGCAGATATTCGAATCTATAATCCGCAGATGGCTCGGCTCTTCCTCACGATGATGCGTGGCCGCCATCGCCGTGAATGTGTCCTTGTCGAATTCCTTATTACCCTTATATCGGTACATCCCCGTTGTCATCGCCTCGTAATCCGGTTCAACCTTGAACTTCGGCAATAGTCCCCCGAGTACCGACAGCGGCATTCCAATCAAAGGCCCGAACTTCGCGACCGTTTGGCGGAAATTCTTCGCCGATTTCATTTCCTTCATAATGTTCGACCGCTCGACAAGCTGCGTGTATCTTCTGGCGGCATCTGATGGTTTATCTATGCATTCCACGATTGCTTTCGCCGCCTGCATTCCCGAATCTATCGCGTTGTGCAGCCCCTTGATTTTCAGCATGTTCACAAAACCGGCACTGTCGCCCAGAATCATTACGTTGCCTTTGCCGATTGCCCCACTGGCAGGGTCCCGCGGTATCGCGTAATAGCCGCCTTCGGGAATCATCTTTGCGCCGGCTTCGACAACGGTGCCGCCCTCGATAAACTGTTTTACGAACGAATGATTTTTAAAATGCGTCAGAGCGTCCTGCGGATTGAAGTTGCAGTCGTGCCAGTCAAGGCCGACAATCATTCCGACCGCCAGATGGTCCTGTGCCCCTGCGTAAACTATACCGCCGCCGAACATTCCCGGCCCGATTACCGGTGTCCATATCGGATAACCCATCGCGTGAACAACACGCCCCGAAGTGAATTTGTTATATTGTTCGGGGCTTACCTTTATCAGCTCTTTTACTCCCACCGAGTAAAGCTGTACGCTTTCTCTTTTCAGTCCCGTTTTTTCGACAAACTTTTCCGTCACTAATCCATCGCAGCCTTCCGCCAGCAGAACAAAATCAGCGTGTATGGTTTCGCCCTCCACGAAATTCGGCTGCTTGTGGCCTTCCTTGTCCCTGCCCTGGTCAACCAGCTTGACGCCCGTACCCTTGCCGTTATTATCAAGAAGAATGTCCTCAACGGCAAACCCCGTCAGTACTTCCACACCGACCTGTTTGGCAATCTGCGTCATCCATTTCGTCAGCTTGCTTATCGATATCGAATAGTCCCCCTCGTGTATCATCTGCCCAAAACCAAGCCCCAGCATCTTCGCGATTTTCATTGCGAAGAAAATCTTAAACGCCATACTCTTGCCGAGAAAGAACATCACGTCGTCTTTATCTATAACATTTGCCAAAACGTCCTTGGCAATGTCGCTTTTTTCCCAACCCGGCACCGCTGCGTTCAGAAGTGTAGCCAGCGGCTCTTTCTCCAGCACCGCGCCGGATAAACTGTGATTGCCCGCCTCTGCGCCTTTTTCTATAACGCAAACTTCCATTTCGGGCTTGAGCGCCTTAAGCTGTATCGCGCTCGATAAGCCCGCGGGTCCGCCCCCGACTATCAACACCTGGACTTTATTATATTCCATACCGTTACCCACTTTTTACTCCGTTTCCATAGCTTTAACCAACTGTGGAATTGTTTCTTCTACCGTCCCGACGATGTAATAATCGCACTGTTTGAATATCGGCGCGCTCGGGTCGCTGTTTATCGCGACTATTGTCTCCGAATTCGCCACACCTATCATATGCTGAATAGCGCCCGATATTCCAAGAGCGACATAGATTTTCGGCCCGATGCTCGTGCCGGTTTGTCCCACCTGATGCACTCTTCCGATAAATCCCTGTTCGACCGCTGCCCGCGATGCGCCTCTTTCAATCGTTGTACCTAATTTTTTGCCTAAGCCCCCGCACAGTGAACTTAACAGCGTCTCGTAGTTGTCCCTGCTTTGCATCCCTTTGCCGCCGCTGACTATTACCTCCGCGCTGAAATTGACCGCGCCCGTTCCAAGTTCCGTCTTTATGATTTCAAGGCACAAATCGTTTGTCGAAAGCGGAACGAAGTGGCGGATGATTCGTCCCTTGCGCGAAGGGTCTGCCGCGAGTCTTTTCATAACGCCAGGCCTCGCCGTCGCCATCTGGGCCTGAGAATTTTTCGTAACGATTGTCGCCATAACATTGCCGCCAAGCGCAGGTCTTGTCTGCATCAAAACGCCAATCATCTCCTTGCGCGAGCTGTCCTTTATATCAAGCGACGTGCAGTCCGCCGTCAGTCCGCACCCCACGCGGTACGATACCATCGGCGCAAGCATCCTGCCCTGCGGTGTCGCCGCGAACAGAACAATCTGAGGCCAGTATTTGCTTATCGCATCCGCGATGACCTTGCGGTACGCCGTTGGGTCAAATTCTCGCAGCAGGGCATCTTCGGCAATATAGATATTGTCCGCGCCTGCCGCGATTAATTCCTTCGCCATCTGCTCGACTTTTTCACCGGCCACTACAACGCCGACAGTCGTC
>Ga0315273_10008178_pt1 | contig 13176 bp, 9 predicted proteins | sample YL17G02_0_MG_FD_205753 | JGI IMG/M metagenome (GOLD analysis project Ga0315273, IMG submission 205753) | Sediment microbial communities from Yellowstone Lake, YNP, Wyoming, USA - YL17G02_0 | ecosystem: Environmental > Aquatic > Freshwater > Lake > Sediment | place: USA: Wyoming | collected...
GAGGAACACGAGGCCCAGCCAGTACGCAGGCGCGGAGATGCCGATCAGGGCGAACACCATCGCCGCGCGATCCCACACCGAGCCGGGCCTCAAAGCGCTCACGATCCCGATCGGAATGCCGAGCAACAGCCAGATCGCGACCGCGCCGATGGTGAGCGAGAGCGTCTTGGGGAACGCCGTGATGATGGCCCCCATCACCGGCTGCTGGCTGACGTACGACTCGCCCCAATCGCCGCGCGCGGCCTTCCACAGAAACATCCCGAACTGCTGATACTTCGGTCGATTGAGACCGAGACGTTTCTCGATCAGCGCGATGGTCTCCTTCGAGGCGTACTTGCCCGCGATCAACTCGGCAGGTTTTCCAGGCACAGCGAAGAAGATAAGGAACGTGATGCCCGAGACGATGACGAGCACCAGCACGCTCCACAGCAGGCGCTGCACGATGTGCGTGATCATAGCCGTCTCCGGTCGCGTGCTCCCGGCTCGAGCGCATCGCGCAATCCATCGCCCACCAGGTTGAAGCTCACCACGGTGAGCAGGATCGCGAGCCCGGGAAACAGTGTGATCCACCAGGCGACGCTGTAGAACTGCATGCCGTCCTGAATCATGTTGCCCCACGATGGGGTCGGCGGCTGAATGCCCACGCCCAGGAACGAGAGCGCGCTCTCGAGCAGGATGTTGCCGGCCATCGAGAGCGTGGCGAACACGATCAACGGTCCGATCAGATTGGGCAGCACGTGGTGCGACATGATCATTCGATCGGTGGCGCCGAGCGCGCGTGCGGCCTCGACGAAGTCGCGCTCGCGCAGCGACAACACTTCGGCGCGCACGATGCGCGCAAGGTAGGTCCAGTTGACGAGCCCGAGGATCAGGACCACCACCCACACGCTGCCCTGGCGCAGCACCGAGGCGAGCGCGATGGCGAGCAAGAGGACGGGGATCGCCATCATCGCGTCGATGAAGCGCGAGATCACGATGTCGATCAGACCGCGGTAGTAGCCGGACAGCAGGCCGCCCAGGATTCCGACCGCCATCGCGAACAGCGTGCCCAGCGCGGACACCAGGAGCGAGACGCGTGCGCCGTAGAAGATCCGCGACAACACGTCGCGACCAATCAGATCGGCGCCCAGTGGAAAGTGCGGATTGGGTCCCACCGGCAGACCGTCATCGGAGACAACATCGACCTGCCGGCCAGCCACTTCGATCTTGTCCATCATGTGCTGCTTGAATGCGGACTGATGCATCACGTGGGGAACGATCCAGGGCGCGGCCACCGCGCACATGAGCAAGACGAACAGGAAGACGAGCCCCGCCAGCGCCCAGCGATCCGCCGCGAAGCGTCGCGCCGCATCGCGCCACGGGGACTGCCCGTGCACGGGCTCGGTGGTCGCCCCGGTGAGCGCATCGGCCGCGATCGAACTCATGAGTGCACCTCCACGTGCGCCGCGGTGCGATCCGAAGGCGCCTGCGTCTTCAGGTAGACATCCTCGAGCTTGAGGATGCGCGTCACATGCCGGTACCAGCCGCCCAGCCTCGGGTGATAGAGCCGCGACTCGAGCGCGTGCACGAGCGGCACGATCGGCGCCCGCTCCATGACCGCGCGATCCACCGACACCCACATGCGCGCGCGCGCCGAATCGTCAGGGGTCACCATCGCGCGCTCGATCGCATCGTTCACGCTCGGGTCGTCGAACAGGCTCAGGTTGTTGTTGTGGATACCGGTGATGCGCCGGCCGTTGAGCAGCGTGTCGAAGAAGTTGGACGGGTCGACGTAATCCGCGACCCACCCGCCCATGCCGAACGGAATGTGGCGGGAGGTGTCGTTCACCATCGGAAAGTAGGAGCTGATCTCTCTCAGGTCTATGGTCGCGTGGATCCCGATCTCGGCCAGCTCCTGCTGGATCACGGTCATCTCCCGCGGCCACGGCTCCTCCGTGGCTCCGTAGAACATGGTCGAGAACCCGTTCGGGTAGCCCGCCTCTCGCATCAGGCGGCGCGCCCGCTGCATGTCGGGTCCCGCGTAGCAGTTGAGCGCGCGCGCCCCGGGCATGCCGGGCGGCAAGACCTCGCCCGCGATGGCGGCCCTTCCACTCCAAACCTTGACGTCGGCGCGCCGGTCGAGCGCCCAGGCGACCGCCTGACGCACGCGCACGTCGCTGAACGGCTTCATTCTCACGTTGAAGAACAGGTACGTGGTGCCGAGCCCGTCGGCGATGTCCACCTGGCTTCGCCACACCGGATCGCGGCGCAGCCGCATCACCTCAGGGCCCGGCACCTCGAAGAAGCCGCCGTCGGCGAGTCCGCGGCGGATCATCGCCACCGCGTTCAACGTCTGCACGCCGAAGCGGACCTCGATGGTGTCGAGAGAGCCGGGCGTTCCGCGGTAGTCGGGATTGCGCACCAGCAGGACGCGACGCCGCGGCGTAAACTCGGCCACGGCGTAGGGCCCGCTCGAGACCGCGTGCTGCGAGAGCGTGCCCGAATAGCGCTCGACGATCTCGCGCGGGAGCGGCGCCGCGAAGCTCATCGACATCAGATACAGGAAGACCGGATCGGGGTGCAGGATGCGCACGTAGAGCGAGTCGCCGCGAGCGATCACGCCCGCGAGTTGGGTGGTGCGGCCCGCGAGCACGTCGGAAGCTCCCACGATGCTGCGATAAAAGTTGAGCCCCGGCGAGCCGACGCGAAAGAGACGTTCGAGGCTGTACTTGAAGTCCGCCGCTGTGATGTGGCGATGGAGCGGGGCGCCGAATCGCGCGTCCTTGCTCACCCCAAAGCAGTAGAGGGTCCCGTTCTCGCGCAGCTCGGGCAGCGCGTCGGCCAGCTCGGGCACCAGACGCGCGCCGGCCGAACCGGGCACACTTGCGTAGTTGAGCAGTGTGCGAAACACCGCTTCGATCACCGGCGAGGAGTAGGTCTCGTACGAGAGCGCTGGATCCATGTAGTCCTGATCGCCCTCGCGCACGAACACCGCGTGGCCGCCACGGCGCGCGGACTCGGGCGTATTCGCGCCGGGCGGAAAGCGGGAGGCGGTGCGCGAGTTCGCGCACCCGGCCGGGAGCAAGGTCAATAACGAGGCGGCCGCGAAGGCCGCGATGAGCGCGAGCGAGCGCCTCACAGTCCCGTTCATGCGGGAGGCGCCGACTTCACGTAGAGCGACTCGAGCTTGAGGATCCGTGTGATGTGTCGATACCAACCGCCGAGGCGCGGACCGAAGAGCCGGCTCTCATAGACATGGATCAGCGGGACGACCGGCACGAGGTCCATCACTTCTCGATCCACCCGTTGCCACAATCGCACTCGAGTGGAATCGTCCGCGGTGACCATGGCGCGTTCGATCAACTCGTTCACGTGCGGGTCATCGAACAAACTCAGGTTGTTGTTGTTGAGCGGGGTGATCCGGTGGCCGTTCAGCAGGGTGTCGAAGAAGTTGGACGGATCGACGTAGTCCGCGGTCCACGAGTAGATGCCGAACGGCACATGACGCGACGTATCCGCGGCCATCGACGTGTAGCTGATGGCCTCCGACAATTCGAGCTCGGCGCGGATCCCGACCTCGGCGAGTTGCTGCTGGATCACACCCAATTCGCGCGGCCCGGGTTCGGTGGTCCAGCCGAACATCTTGGTCGAGAACCCGTTTGGATAGCCAGCCTCGCGCAACAGGCGGCGCGCACGCGCCACATCGGGGCCCGCGTAGCGCCCGAGCGGGACCACGCCGGGCATGCCGAGCGGGGTGAACTCGCCCGCGACGGCGGCCTTGCCCGCGTACACCTTGAGCACAGCGCGCCGATCGAGCGCCCACGCCACCGCCTGGCGCACGCGCACGTCGTTGAATGGTTTCATGCGCACGTTCATGAAGAGGTACTCGGTGTTGAGCCCATCGGCAATGCCGACCTGGTGCGACCAGAACGGATCCCGCTTCAAGCGCGAGAAGTCCGCGGGCGGCACCTCGAACGACCCGCCGTCTGCGAGGCCGCGACGAATCAGGGCCACCGCGTTGCTCGAGGTGACGCCGAGGCGCATCTCGAAGGTGTCGAGCCACGCGGGCATTCCCCAGTAGTCCGGATTGCGCACCAGCAACAGCCGGCGGCGCGGCGTGAACTCCGCCACCTGGAACGGCCCCGTTGCGACCGCGTGCTGCGACATCGCGTGCGGAAACCGCTGCTCGACCTCGCGCGCGATCGGCGCCGTGAAGGTCATGCTCAGGATCTGGAGGAACACCGGATCGGGCGAGGTGATGCGCACGTAAAGCGAGTCGCCGCGCGCGATGACACCGGGCAGATCGCTGCCCTTTCCCGCGAGCACCCGGTCGGCCCCGACGATGTGGCGATAGAAATTCACACCCGGAGAATTGACGCGAAACAACCGCTCGATCGCGTACTTGAAGTCCGCCGCGGTGATGTGGCGGTGGAGCGGCGCGCCGAATCGCGCGCTCGCGCGCACCCGGAAGCAGTAGAGCGTGCCTCCGTCCCGCAGTTCCGGAAGACTCTCGGCCAGATCGGGCACGAGCCGCGCACCCGCAGGTCCGCTCTCGTTCGCGTAGTCCAGCAGCGTGTGAAAGACGGCTTCAGTGCAGGGCGCCGAGAAGGTGCCGTACGAGAGCGCCGGATCGATGTAGTCCGGATCCTCCTCGCGCACGAACACCACATGCCCGCCGCGGCGTGGTGGCCCCCCCGAGGATGCACCCGGCGGAAAGGACGAGGCCGAACGTCCACCCACGCACGCGCCGCCCGCGAGCGCAAGAGCAAGGGCCAGCGCGATCGGCGCCAGCTCACGCGGGAACGGAGCGCGCACGCTCAGCGTTCGTGTCGTCATAGGGTCTGGCAGGCTCGCTTTGCAGTCGGGGTCATGGGCGCGTGCGAGTCTAGCAGAAGGCATTGCGGTCCGGCGGCGAGCCTTAGCCCACGCGCGCGAGCGGCGCGGGGGTGAAGGTGCCCGCACGAACGAGCGACCGAAACGACATCCGCGGCCCATCCACGACACACCTCTATCGCCGTCTTACAACGCTACCCTCCGCGCTTCGCCATCATCACGAGCGCGGCGCCGGTGAAGTATGCGGCCATCCAGTAGAAGTAGGCGATCCGCGAGTACAGGTGCAGCCCCTGGCCGATCGCGGCGTCGCCGTGGCGCTTCGCGTGGCGCCAGATGAGCGCTGTGTCGGTCGCCATCAACGCGAGCGCCGAGTAACCGAGCAGGCCGTGCACCGTGATGCCCTCGGCCTTCGACGCCAGGATCATGAGTCCGGTGGCGGTGACGTCGAACACCACGCCCACCGCGAGCAGGTTCTTCACGCTCGGCTCGGCGCGGCGCAGTTTCATCTCGCGCAGCGTCCCGGCGGTGTACAGGCCCAGCGCCGCGGTGACCGTGGTCACCGCGGCCATCCTCAATGGATCCATACCCTCTCCTCCGTGCCCTGCACGCCGAATGGGCTCGGGTTCAAGTCGACAGTACCCCGTTGGGGCAGCCCTACTTCCCCTCGACCCCCTTCTTCAGCATCGCGAGCGTGTTGGCGAGCTCAGTGTCCATCTTCGTAGCCGTCGCCTGCCTGTCAGTCGCCGAGCTCTCATCGGTGTACTGGTCCCAGAGATGCACACGGGTTCCCGTTCCTACCGTCTCCAGGATGAATTTCGCCTGGCACATGTAGTCGCCCTTGTTGGGCTCGTGAGCGACGCGAAGTTCCTTGCCTGTGACCATGTAGGTCACGATCGAGCGGCCACCATTGCCCCACTCGTCGGTGTATTCGAGCACGTCGCCCACCTTGGTGATGCTCGTCTTCGCGTTGGCCGGGGCCTTCCACTGTGGGCACCAGGTCACAAAGTTTCTGCCCTGGGTCATCCACGCCCAGACCGCCGCCGGCGGCGCGGCGATCTGCGATTGTGCATGGACGCGAACGACGGGCACCTGACTGTGCTCGGCGAAGGCGGCGGGGGCAGTTGCCAGAACGGCTGCACTGGACAGGATCCAGAGAACTGAGACTCTTCGCGCCATCTTGCACGATCCTCTCGTTGCGGCGAGATGGCTTCCTCGCCAGGGTGGCCGCGGCACGATCCCAACCTGCGGTGCCACGAGCCTGCGCGTATCGTTTAATTCTTCATTCCTGCCGCCCAGTTCAACTCGATCGTGATGGTCGGGGGCGCGGCTTCCCCGGCGGGGACGGACATCAGGAACCGGCTGAAATCCAGCGTCGCCGTGGTCCCGGCCGCGTCCTGGCGGTACTTGAACAGGATGCGCGGCCGTTCCACTTTGAACGCAGGTGCGGTTTCGACATCCGCGAGCATGGCGTTGCCGTCCAGAGAGGCGAAGAGGATCTGTTTGCCGTCCTTCGACCAGGTGCTCCCCGTGCCGCCGGCGGTCGAGACCTGGTACTTGTGGCCAGGTTCGGGATAGGACTGGACGTAGACCTCCGATTTTCCGGATTCCTCCGAAAAATAAGTGATCCAGTGCCCGTCGGGAGAGACCGCACCGCCGTACTCGTTGAAACGCGTGCGCACAATCGGCGCCGACTTGCGGTCGCCGTCGAGCGGTAGCCGCCAGATGTCCCAACCGGTCTCGGGATCGGGCTGGTTGTAGATGATCGAGCTGCCGTCGGGGGTCCACTGGATGACGTTCTTGAACAGCGCGCTCGATTGGAGCAGCGGCTCCTCGTCGCCTCCCGCCGTGGACTTCCGATAGATGTCGAGCGGTCCGAGCCGGTTCGAGTTGTAGGCCACCCACTTTCCGTCGGGTGACCAGACCGCGCTTTGGGTCTCCGACGATGGGGCGAACGTGAAACGCGTGGCCACGCCCCGTGCCACCTCGACCATCCACAGGTCCGACTCGTTCGGGGAGCTGCGACGCTGAACCACGAGCCACTGGCCATCGTCCGACAGGCTCAGGCCCTCCCAGCGGCCCGGCGGCAACGCGAGAACGCCCTGCTCGTGTCCGGCATGGTCGAGCCACACCACCCTCGTGTTCGGCAGGCCCGCCGCGGGGTGCGCGAGGATTCCGTTCGCCGAGACCGAGACGGCGCGCGCACCGATCGAGGTCGAGAGCTGCGGCGCCTCGCCCAGAAACTGGGGCTTGCCCTGGAGCGCGAGCCTGCGGGCGTCGAATCGCTGCGCGGTCAGGCGCCCGTTCCGGACGAAGAGCAGGTAGCCGGGCGGCGCGTAGACGGGCGCGACGCTCGATCCGAGCAGGCGCGTGCGCCGGCGCGAGCCGAGCGCGCCGATGTAAATGTTGAAACTGCCCTCCTTGGACGGCAGGCCGACGAACAGGAAGTGCTTCCCGTCGGGCAGGAACTCCGGCCAGCGCAGCCCGGTCTCCTTGAGTGACGAATCGGGCGTGAAGAGCGTCTCGACCTCGCCGCCGTCATCCGAGACGCGTGCGATCGGCCCCGACGCCACGGGGGCGAACACGATCACGCCCTCCTTGCTCCAGGTTCCGCCCCGGGCGTCCGGGGCCGTGCACACAGCCTCGGCCGTGCCTCCTTCGGCGGCTACCTTCTTGAGTTTCCCGTCGGCGAAGAAACCGATGTTGCGGCTGTCGGGAGACCAGAACGGGAAGTTCGAGTTGTCTGTGCCCTCGAGCCGGCGCGCGGCGAGCGCGGCGAGCGGGCGAACCCAGAGCGCGGGCGTGCCGCTCGTGTCCGTGGCCAAGAAGACGAGCAGCCGACCGTCGGGCGAGATCGTGATCCAGGCTGGATCGTTCAGGATGATGGCCCCCGACGGCGCGCCGACGACGAACCGCATGATCTGAGGCGGCGCGGGCTTCGGCCCGAGCCGCGGAATCACCAGCGCAGCTGCGGCGACGGTCGCTGCAGCGCCCGCGGCGATCCAGGCGAGGCGTTCGCGGCTGCGACGGCGCGCCGCGACCGGTGCTGGCACCCCCGCCTGCGAGCCGGCCTCCGCGATCCACTGGAGCTGGAGCCGGACGTCGTGCGCGGTCTGGACCCGCTCGTCCGCGTCCTTCTCCATGCACGCCCGCACCAGCCGCTCGAGCGCAGGCGGCGTGAGCGGACTGATCGAGCTGATCGGCGGCGGCGTGGCGTTCATGATCGAACCGATCAACGATGCCTGGCTCTTGCCCGCGAACGCGCGCTGTCCCGTCGCCATCTCGTAAAGAATGCAGCCGAGCGCCCAGACGTCCGATCCCGCCTCCGCCTCCTTGCCCTCGAGTTGCTCCGGAGACATGTACTGGAAGGTGCCGACGATCGTGCCCTCGGCGGTGAGCGGCTGCGCCACTGTTGGCGTCTGGGTCAGCGCCGCCATGCTGACGCCGCTCCCGCTCGCCGGCGAGGCGAGGCCGATGGAGCGTGCGAGCCCGAAGTCCAGGAGCTTCGCCCCGGACTTGGTCAGCATCACGTTGCCCGGCTTGAGGTCGCGATGGATCACGCCCGCGCGGTGCGCGCGGTCGAGCGCGTCGGCGATCTGGATCCCGAGGCGCAGCAGCTCCGGCGTCGGCAACGCGCCCTTCGCGATCCGGTCGGCCAGGGTCTCGCCCTCGACTAGCTCCATCACCAGGAAGTCGGTGTCGCCTTCGCGGCCGACGTCGAAGAGCGTGCAGATGTGCGGGTGGTTCAGGCTCGAGATGGTCTTGGCCTCGCGCTCGAAGCGTGCGCGCACCTCGGGATTGGACGACAGGTGCTGGGGCAGCACCTTGATCGCCACGTCGCGGCCGAGCCGCGTGTCGCGCGCGCGATAAACCTCGCCCATGCCACCCGCGCCCAGGGGCGAGGCAACCTCGTAGGGGCCGAGCTTGGTTCCGGCAGTCAGAGTCATTGGCAGACTCTACTTCAAGACGGCTACTTCCGCCTGCCGCCTCGCGGCGCCGACGTCAGCAACTTGCCCATCTCGTCCATGACCGCGTCTCCTTCATGGCGGCCTTGAAGGGGATGGACGTGGTCATGTCGACGCCGGAGGTTTCATCCTCAGGGCGTGTACCAAACCGGCGAGGTGTAGGCGCGCTCCTTCGGATTGAAGTTTCCGCACAACGGCAACCTCAGCGGCGGCATGATGTGGATGAGCCAGACGATGTCCGGGTCGCCTTCGTTGTCAAAGTGAATATCGCACCAGCGTGCCGACGTCAGCATTGCGTTACAGTCCGCGCATGGTACGCACGTCTTCGTTGTCGAACATCGGGCGAATCGCGATGCGGGCGGGCCTGGTCGTCGTTGCCACGGCGTTGGCCATCGCTGCCGCCGCGACGACGACGGACATCTTGCCGCACGCAATCCGGCAGGCCATCGCCCGCAACGATCCTGCAGCGCTCGCCGCCGATTCGATTCCCCGCCTCGCCGCTCTCGATGCCGCGCAGCGTGCGGCGCTGGCGTCCGTGCTCGTCGATCGTGACGTGGGCGCGCGCGTGGCGTCCTATGCGTTTCTGCAGGTGCGAACGCCGTATCGGCTCGGGCCGCTCGGCGAGGAGTCGCCGCCCGACGACGACCCCTTGATCGCGTTCGACAGCACGGATTGCACGACCATCAATCTAGTGTCAACAGCGCTGGCACACGCAAGTGACGCGGGCGGAGAGCGGGCGGCGATGGCGATCGCGAACTACCGGGGCGGCGCGGTCTCGTTCGCCACTCGATTCCACTTCACCACCGACCGGCTCGACTCGTGCCCGTACTTTGGCGACATCACGCGTCGCGTCGCCGGCGCCGCGTGTCGTCGCCAGCGCGTCACGCTCAATCGCCGCGCACACGGCGGCCGTTTGATCGACATCGACTGGTCGCGAACGCGCGACGTCGATTACGTGCCGCGTGCGCTCGGTGCGCTCTTCAAGCGCTGGTACGTCTCCGGGCGGCTGCCGGCGGCGATGGGGATCGCGTTCGTGCAGAGGACGCGCATGGACGACGGTCTCGACGTCGTGCATGAATCGTTACTGTGGCAGGGGCACACTTTACTGCACGCTTCGAGCAAGTCGGGACGCGTCGTCATGATGCCGTGGCCAGAGTTTCTGAACGGACCAGGGCGCCGGTACGACGGCTTCGTCTTGTTCGAGTACCGATGACGCAGCACGAACGCGAGGCCGGGAACCGCGTGCCCACTGGTTCCTCTTGAGCCTGCCCCCCCGCCGTGCGACTATTGTCGGCAGGGATCGCTCGCGCGCCTGCTCCCGTCCGACGAAGGCGTGAAGGTCGCCAAACGCTAGTTTTGCTCGTCGGTGGAGGACTCACAATGCCTCGATCTTTCGTTCCGGTGGCGACGCGCTCGGTCACTCTCTTGTTACTTGCCGCCGCATCGCTTCTTGTCAGCCGTCAGGCCACCGCTCAAGCCGGCGGACCGACATGGGTGAGCCTGACCACGAGCGCGCCCGCCGGGACGCCGGCCGAGGTCCGCTACGACCCGTCCAGTTCCAATCTCATGGAGTCGTTCTTCGACGTATTCGTGCACGGGTTCTGGACCGAAACGGTCGTGGGGCCGGACCTGAACACGTACGTGAAGATCGAGATCCCCGGCTTGCCCGGATCCATTGATCTCGCGACGCCGGGAGCACCCCGACTTCCGGCGGCGCGCGGCCGCATCGCCGTTGCGACGAATGCTTCTACCGTAAGTCTTCGACCGGCGGGGACACCCAGCCTGCGCACCTTTTCCAACTTCGGGCTCATCTGGCCCGACATCATCCCCGAGCGCGACGACGACACCGGCAGTCCGCCCGTGTTCGTGCGCGACGAGTCGATCTATGGCACCACGGCACCCGGGCTGTGGCCGCCGACCGAGGGCCTCTCGAGCATGACCGTGGCGCCCGCTATGGACGGATTCAACGGAGTCGTCTACGAGGTCTATCCCTGCAGGTGGGATCCGGCGACGCACGACGTCACGATCGCCGCACACATGCGGTTCAGCCTGCTGCATGCGGGGACGGCGACGCCTTCGGCGCCGATCACCAAGGAACGCGGGCGGCTGGCGGCCAAGACCTTCGACAACTGGCCGGGTGTCCAATCGCAATTCCCGATCAACACGATCACCTACACGGGCAACTTCCTGTTCATCTACCCGGTCAACTTTCAGGACAAGCTCCTCCCGCTCATCAACCAGAAGAAGGCTCGTGGATTCTCGGTCACCGAACTCGCCATCCCCTGGAGCGGCAACACGTGCGAAAGCATCCGCGCCGCGATCGCCGCGTGGTACGCGAACGTTCCACCGGAGCGCGACAAATACATGCTCCTCGTGGGTGACGACTACACGATTCCGATGTGCACATCGCCGGCGCTCCCAAGCGATTCGCTGGGCGTCCCCACCGACGACTGGTACGGCAGAGTCTCGAGCGGTGAGTTCCCGCATCTCGCGCATCTGGACAAGGAGATCCACGTCGGGCGCCTGGCGGTCAGCGCTCTGAGCGATTGCGCCAACCAGGTCGCCAAGATCCTCGCCTATGAAGACTCCTCTCCTCCGGGCGCGTCACACTTCGACGACGTTCTGTTGGTCGCCCACGAAGAACACGCACCTTTTAAGTACCAGCACGCTCAAGAGGTCGTGAGGAAAGCGTCTTATGCAGTACCTCCCGTGTTTCATACCCAGTACGGCGCTGCCGGCGGCACGAATGCCGGCATCCAAGGTGACATCGATGACGGCATGGGTCTCGTCGCGTACCGCGGGCACGGCAGCGCCATCTCATGGGCGAATTGGAATGGGTCTGAGTACTGGACCCCGGGCAACCTGCACGGACTCAGTAACGGAACGAAGACGCCTGTCGTGCTGAGCTTCGCGTGCACCAACTCCAAACTCGACCATCCGGGCGGCAGCATCTCCGAGGAGTGGGTGTCGTTGTTCCCCGGCGGCGCCGTGGCGGCGGTCGGTGCCACGACGGGGTCGTGGACGTCAGCCAACAACGAACTTGACCGCCTGTGGTTTAAGGCCATCTACGACGAGGGCCTCACGACCATTTCTCACGCGATGGAGTGGGCGGAGGCGGGGACGGCTGGGTTCGACCCCAAGTTTGGCGTCGCCAACACGTGGATGTATCTGCTGCTCGGTGACCCCGACATGCAGATCCGGCGCCGGAACCCCGTCAACTGGATGATTGTCGCGCCCGGAAACATCCCTCCATGTTCCGGCGGCTGCCCGCCAATCACTATCCATGTCGTCGATCAGGGAACCGGGATGCCGGTCGCGGCAGCTCTGGTCGCCGCCTGGAAACCACTGTCCCCGACGGCTGGAACAGCACCCCCCGTGGGCGCGCTGTCTGATGAAGTGTTCGACAATCGCTACACGGACTCCGCGGGTCTGGCGAGCATCCCCGGTACGCCCGTGACGGAAGGATGGATCACCTTCACGGTGCAAGACGATGCCGGCAACGCCGTCGTCGACTCGATCAAGGTTCGCGAGGTCACCGGCGTCGAGCCGCAATCGGGCATGTTGGCGTTTTCGGCGCGTCCCAGCGTGACGCACGCGCGGACGTTCTTGAGCTTCGGCCGCTCGTTCAGCACCGCGACTCGCATCTCCTTCTATGACGTGGCCGGGCGCGAGGTGCGTCGGCTCGAAGCAGCCTCCGGCGCGCTCGGAGTGTCGTGGGACGGGGCTGACGCGTCGGGCCAGCCAGTGCAAGCCGGGCTGTACTTCGCGCGGTTCAGCGGCGCGGGGCAGCACGCGGTGACGCGAGTGGTGGTGACCCGCTAGCCGCTAAGAAACGATGGGCGGTAGTTCCACAACCATCTCGCTCATGGTGACGCGCGCACCGTGTCGGGCGAAGAACACCTGCCCGCGCGCGTTCGCTTGGGCCACCTTGAGCGCCAGCATCGGGCAGCCGGCCGCACGAGCCCGCTCGCACGCGGTTTCGAACAACAGGTCCGCAGCACCACTGCCACGTGCTTCGGGGACCACGAACACGTCGTGCAGCCACGCCGCGCGCTCGAGCAGGTTCTCGTAGTCGTGCGACTCGAGCGTGAGGTAGGCGTAGCCCACGGCCACGCCCGCGCGCTCGGCCACCAGCAGAACCGTGTCCTTCGCCGCGAGCTGTGATCTGAAGAAGCGCTCACGCCCGTTACGACGCGCGGGATCGTCGCCGCCCAGGTCCCAGAAGCGGACCGGGTCCCAGCTGTGATGGAGCGAGTAGAGCTGGCTCGCGAACGCCGCGATCGCCGCGATGTCACCCGCGGCCGCCGCTCGCACGGTAGCCGCAGCCGGCGCAGGAGTGATCACGCGAGCCGCACTCGCACGCTCATGGCCGCGCCGCGGTTGGCCCGCGGGTTCTGTCCCT
>Ga0315273_10008179_pt1 | contig 13175 bp, 15 predicted proteins | sample YL17G02_0_MG_FD_205753 | JGI IMG/M metagenome (GOLD analysis project Ga0315273, IMG submission 205753) | Sediment microbial communities from Yellowstone Lake, YNP, Wyoming, USA - YL17G02_0 | ecosystem: Environmental > Aquatic > Freshwater > Lake > Sediment | place: USA: Wyoming | collected...
TTTCAAGACATGATCCTTGTTCGGGAGATCCACTTCGACCGTCATCGTGCGGGTGGCCCGGTTCAGCGCCTGGACGACGCGGGTGACCGTGCCCTCGAAGAGGCGATCGGGATAAGCCTCGGCGCGCACTTCTGCATTTTGACCCACATGAATGAGCGGGACGTCTTTTTCGACGACCTCGATCAGAATGCGGACCGTCTGGATCTCATGGAGGGTGAGGATCCCGCGCGAAATGGTGGAGGTGCCGGCGGTTGCCCCGCTGACATAGGCGCCGAGATCGAGGTTGCGCTCGGCCACGTAGCCCGCGAAGGGCGCCCGGATATACGAGTAGGCCAAGTTCGTCTCGGCCTGCGCCAGGGCGACCTCAATTTGCTGGGCCTGCGCGCGGAGTGAGTCGAGCGCCGCCACCGCCGCGTCGTACGCGACCTGGGCGTTATCCAGATCTTGCTGCGAGACGAACTGGTCTTTGATCAGCGTCTGCATCCGATTGAGCGTGAGGGTGGTGTTGCGGACCGTGGCGTCCTGCTGCGCGACTCTCGCCCTGGCTGCAGCCAGGTTTGCCTTGGCCTGGTTGACGGCATGCCGATAATCCGTGTGATCGATCTCGATCAGGAGCTGGTTGGCTTTGACCATGTCGCCTTTATCGACGTAGATCTTGGCGATGTAGCCGTCGACCCGTGAGAACAGATTGACCGCTTGGTTGGGGGTGATGTCGGCGGTATAGGTGAGTCGAATGTTCAGGTCCTGCTTCAGCGGCGCCACGGTGGCGACGGTGATGGCCCGGGCCGTGTGGGTGTCGATCTTGGCCCCGCTGCTGAGGCGAAACACGACGAGGGCCGTGACCGCAAAGAAAATAATCACCCCGAGCGTGACAATCGGATGTTGTTTCAGGGGATTCATCGCGAACGTCTCCCCGGCGTCTTACGGCTGGCTGGTATCTTGATCAGTCCGGTGAGGAAGAGGTCGACGTAGGTTGCCACTGTGTCCTCATGGGATTGATGTATCGGGACTCCGAAGATCTCATGGAGCAGACGGTGATGGACGACCATGCCGATGAACGCGCGGGCTGCCAGGAGGGGATCGACCGGGCGAAACGCGCCGTCTTCAATCCTTGTGCGAATGTACGTGGCGAGGTGGTCATAGAACACTTTGTGGTGCTTGTCGAAGAACATCTCGGATAATTCGTGTCCTTCCAGAGCGCTGAACAGGAGGAGTCGTAAGAGCGTTGAATCGACGCCGGGGCGAATGCGATAGCTCGCAATCATCGTAAACACGCGATGGTCGTCGTGTTTTTTTGCCGCCGCCTCCACCGCTACGAGCAGTTCGTTGACGGTCACTTTTTCTGCCAGGATTGCGGCGTAGAGCGTCCGTTTCGTCGGAAAGTATTTGAAGACCAAGGCCTCGCTCACGCCCGCCGCTTTGGCAATTTCTTTTGTGGTGGTGCCGTTAAACCCTTTCGCGGCGAAGAGCGAAGCGGCAGCCACGATGAGGCTGGCCTGACGATCGCGTGCAGAAGCCCTCTGCCCGTTCTCGTTCGTGGTCTGGTTGGTCCGCTTCTTCATGGTGAGTGAGTGCTTACTCACCAAAATCCTAGCACGCAGCACCTCTAGGGGGCAAGCATTGAATAGGAACCGTCATGAATGATGCGGGCTAGGGCAGGGATTTGAGTTGTGGCCGTTGTGGGCTGGAATGGTCAACGAGGGTAAATAAGGTAAGCCCATCTCTGACGGTGGAGCGGTTCATGTGTTTCCAGATGAAATGGCGTAGCCGGGTCCGCTCTCGTGCCGTGACGCGAAGAAATTCGATTCCGTATTCGTTCTCCGCGGCCCAGATCACCCGAACCTCCGAGATGAGAACCGGACGGGATGTCTCAGGGACTGTCAGATAGAGATCCCAGAAACTTCCTATAGGCAACAGCTGTGCGCTGCAGAGTTTGCACCCGCTCTCAGACAGGTCAAGGGCTACCCCATCGCCAACATGTTGGAAGCTATCTGTTGCTGAAAAGCGAACCATGATCTGAACAGGGATCCGCTGAGCCGCCCGGCGGTCAGTGGCTTGAACTGGAGGGTGGGTGGTCACTCGTTTGTCTGTCCGTCGTCGTCCGGTCATCGGGTTCTCCGTGCAGCAGGCAGTCAGCCTAATTGGAATGCGCGAGATTCGAGCACAAGAAGTAACGGAGTCGGGTTCGCTCCCGTAGGTTCATTTTGAGGATCTCGACTCCGAACCGACGTCCTGAGGTCCAAGCCACCCTCGCTTCCATCACGAACAGCGGGTCTTGTCCGTCGGGGAGGTAGAGAAAAATCGTGAGTTCCATCCCCGGCGTGACCGAGGCGTTGCCGCGAATGCCCAATCCCGTAGGCGAGAGATCTGTGACCATGCCATCGCCCATGAGGATCTCGCCGGAACGGTCTTGGGCTGAGTACATCAACCCGAACTCTACCGGGGGCCGGGGGTCATGTCTCCGATTGACCGCTTCCGCCACCGACTGAAGCCTGCTTCCAGATGCGACCTGTTCTCGTTTCATGAGGACACCTCCTTGTTCCTACTACGGTCTCAGATGCCGCCGTCACGGCCTGAGGGGGTGACGCAATCCCACAAGAAGAATCCCAGACGATTCTTCTCCTCCAACTTCAGGGTCCCCAGCTCCACTCCAAATTGACGTCCCTCGACCCAGGAGACCCGGCTCTGGGCAATGCACAGTGGCTCCTCCACTCCTGGAAGGTCGACAAAGAGGGCCACCTCCATGCCGGGTGTGACCGGTCGATCCCCGGAAATTCCGATCCCGCTCGATGAAAGGTTGGTGACGACGCCGTCACCCATCAGCATCTGGCCAGAGTCCATGCCGGAATAGAGTAAGCTGAGGATTGTCGGGGTACGGACGCCGTGCCGACGATCGGATTGACCGGGGAGTTCAGTTACTGTGGTAACGGGAGCGGCGGTGTGAGGACCCATGATTTCCTCCGTGGCGTTGGACCGACACTTAGATAATGCGGAATGCCGTCCGTCGATCATCTAGGGATGACAGCCTGACATGTTTCCATATCACTTCTTGCAGGCGCTTCCGCTCTTCTGCTGACAGCTTGGGGAATCTGACGGAAAACGAGTCTCTATCGATCCAGGAGACGAGGACGTCGGTGAGACGCATGGGGGCTTGCCCATCCTCAAGGTCTAGGAGCAGAGTGAGGCGGCTACCCAGCGAGCTCGTGGTCGTGCCCAGGATCTTGCAGCCGGTTTTGGAGAGGTCTTTCAGGATTCCCTCTCCTCTGACGATCCGTGCGCCTTCTTCTCCAGAGTACTTGATTCGATACCCAATCGGAACACGTTCTGCATAGCGCCGATCCAAAAGTGAATGAGCTTTCTGGTGGTCGATCCTGAGAACGGGGTGGTCCAGCTTCATCGATGCCTCCTCAGTGGTTCCGCCGCGGTTTCTCTGTCCTCGCGGTAGTCTGAGAATACCGCATCCGGGAATTTCGACTATCCCTCAAGAGGGGGGATGGAGGCCCCTCCAGAGAGGGGGGATTGGACGCTGGGGCACAATTGATGCGGTTTTTCCAGCAGAACAGCCGCACGAGACGGGCGAGGGTTGATCTGGTTCATCTGGTCTGTCTGGTCTATCTGGTTCAACCAAACAAACGAGACAGACCGAACAGACCAAATGAACAAGACAGGCTGGCGGACTTTTTCAGCATCCTGCTAAAAGCTTCGGACGGTTAGGCAGGGGGTATCTGTCAATACACGGTGGCCGAATTGCCTTCGGTGATTTTGCGGCGGAGTTCCTGGCTCTCGAAAAAAATGATGCCGCGACCGGTGCCGGTCTCGTATCGGAGGTTCACATCGGTCTCGAACCCAGTCCAGCTAAAGAATTTGACGGGGCCGCCGGCGATCTGTCCCGGCGTGCGGTCGAGCGAGCCATAGAGAGATTGGAGATAGGCGAGAATCTGATCGTGAGTCGCCTTGCCTTGGTAGCGGACGGTGACACGCGCGAATTTGCCTTCGGAGGTCACGAATCGCATGGAGTCGACCTCTACATTGCCAAGTGAAGGAGCCCCGGTCTTCAGTTCATAGGTTTGAGACCGACCGGTGTCCTCGACTTTCATGAAGGTGTCGGTTTCCGAAAATGTTGCGCCCCAGGGGATCCCCTCGAACCCGTTTGGATCGTTCTGCATCGGCACGGCGAATGCCAGGGTGCCCTGCAGGATGATCGAGAAGAGGAGGCAGACGAGGGAGGTGCGACGAATCCAAGGGTCAGTGTGGGGACGGCGACGCATGTTACTCCGCTGAATCAGTGATATGGTCGTTGAACCGAGGGGCCAGGGTACGGCTGTCGATAAAAATAAATCCACGCTCCGTGTTCGCATGGTAGGTCAAGTTAATCTCGGTATCGGTGCCGCGCCAATTATACTGCTGATTGAGGCCCCGCATCATCTGCCCGGGGATGCGCTCAAGAGGGCCGAACTGTTGTTCCAGATAGGTGAGGATCTGTTTGTGCCGATCGTCACCTTGATAGCGGATGGTCACGCGGGCGAATTGTTCATCGACCGACAAGAAGCGGACGCTCTCGACCGGGATCCCGGCAAACAACGGATGGCTATCCCTCAATTGGAACTCGTTCACGTGCGGGCCTGCCCTGGTGACTTCCAAGTCCGGCGTCGCGGTCAGGGCAATGCCCCAGGCCAGGTTTTGAAAACCGTTCGGATCGTTCACCATCGGCCCCGCATGGGCGAGAAAGGGGCAACTCATACAGAACAGGAGTCCCAGTAGCACAAGCTGTCGGCCCACATGATATCTCTGCCGTCCGATCATGGCAGAACGCTACCATGGCCGATCATATGGCGCAACTCTCTCAGTTTTGTTGAGAATGCCTTGAGGCATAGCTTATAATGCGCGCGTTTTTCCATGTGCGTAGCGGCAAGGAACCGACAGGATGATTGAAAGCGATGCGTTCGTCCAAGCGCTACAAGATATTGGGGTGGATTTCTTTACGGGGGTCCCGGACTCGGTCCTGGGCGGCATTATTGCCGAGTTGATGGAGCGGCGTCTCTACACTCCGGCCGTTCGGGAAGATGAAGCGGTTGCTATGGCTGCCGGGGCCTATATGTCCGGCAAGGTCCCCGCCGTGCTCATGCAGAATTCTGGACTGGGTACGTCCCTCAATGCTCTCATTTCGTTGAATGTGATTTACTGCCAGCCCTGCCTTCTGATTGTGTCCTGGCGCGGCTATCAAGGCAAAGATGCACCGGAGCATCTGGTGATGGGCGAAGTGATGCCGCAGTTTCTCGACACGATGAAGATCCCCCACCGCACCTTGTCGGAAAAGACGGCGATTGACGATCTGAAATGGCTGGCGGAGACGTTCATGAAGCAGCGCATCCCCGTCGCCCTCTTGATGACGAAAGGTGTCGTGAAAGGGTTGCAACCATGACGGACGTGAAGCCTGAAGCGTGAGGATAACCCATGAGGCCTGAGCAGGGGACCATGCAGAGTCGGGCGATGGCCATGGCGACTTTGTTGGAACTACTCACCGATCAGCCGGTGATCATTTGCAACGGGTTCCCCTCGCGTGAGGCCTACAAAATCGCCGATCGGCCGACCCATTTTTATATGATCGGGTCCATGGGTTCGGCGGCGGCGATTGGGCTGGGTGTGGCGCTGGCCAAGCCGAAGAAGCAAGTCGTGATTTTCGACGGTGATGGGAATGTGCTGATGGGGATGGGCACCTTGGCCACAGTCGGCGCTCTCAAGCCGAAGAATTTCATTCATGTGGTGTTCGACAACGAGGTCTACGGGAGTACCGGCAATCAGCCAACGATTTCCAATGTGGTTCCTCTTGAGAAGGTGGCGAAGGCGGCCGGGTATGTGAACGTCGAACGGGTGCGGGAACGCGAAGACCTCGTCTACGAGTTCAAAGACATGCTGAAGAAAGACGGGCCGAGCATGTTGCTGGTGAAAGTCAACGAGATGGTGGAAGATGTCGGGCGCGTGATGCTTGACCCGCCGGACATTACGAGGCGGTTCATGAAAGCGATCGAATAACATCGTGAGGGGTAAGGCGTAAGGGGTGAGGGGGTAGACCTAATCGTCCCAGGCGATTTCGCCTAACGCCTCACACCTCACGCCTAACGGGGTTTATGATTTTATTGAATCCAGGACCGGTGAATGTCTCGGAGCGGGTGAGGCAGGCGCTGTTGCGTCCGGATGTCTGCCATCGAGAGTCGGAATTTACCGAACTCTTGTACGGGATTCAGGCGAAGCTGCTGAAGCTCTTTGTGCCGGGGGCGGAAGCGGATTATGCCGCTGTGGTGTTGACTGGATCGGGAACTGCGGCGGTGGAGTCCGCCGTCATGTCGTCGCTCCCGCACGGCAAACGGATGCTGGTGCTCAGTAACGGCGTGTACGGCGAGCGCATTTCCCAGATGGTCGGCCTATATCGTCTGGGGGTGTCCGAACTCAAATACGATTGGACGACAAGGCCGGATCCTGAACGGTTGCGGCTCGCGCTGCGACAACATCCGGAAGCGCATGCTGTCGGCATGGTCCACCATGAGACGACCACCGGCCTCATCAATCCGGTCAAGGAGATCGCGGATGTCGTCGACAGCCAGAACCGGGTGTTCATTCTAGACGCGGTCAGTGCCCTGGCAGGGGAGCCGCTGGATATCGCCGGGTCTCACATCTATATGGTGGCGGGCACATCCGGCAAATGTATTCAGGGATTCCCAGGCCTGTCCTTCGTGCTCGTCCGCAAGGGATTTCTGGAGCGGATGCGTGCCTATCCCAGACGGTCGGTCTATCTCCACATCACTCAATATGTGGATGACCAGGGCCGCGGGACGATTCCGTTCACGCCGGCCGTGCAGGTGTATTACGCGTTTGACGAAGCGTTGAACGAACTCATGGAGGAAGGCGTCGCCAAGCGGATTCAGCGGTATAAGAAAGTTGCAACCTTAATCCGAGACCGCATGGCGAAACTCGGCGTGAATCCGCTCCTGACTCCCGACAAACAGTCCAACACGATCACCGCCTATCATCTTCCCGAGGGCGTGACCTATCAGTCGTTGCACGATCAATTAAAGAAAGAGGGCTACGTGATCTACGCGGGCCAAGGCCAACTCGAGAGTAAGGTTTTCCGCGTGGCGAACATGGGTGCCCTCACGGAAGCGCAGTTGGTTGGATTCCTCGACGCATTTGAACGGATCTGCGGCCCAGCATGAAAGCCATCATCCTCGCAGCCGGAGTCGGGAAGCGCCTGTGGCAGGTCACGCAACATCGCCCGAAGTGCCTCATCGAGATCGGCGGGCTGACCCTCTTATATCGTTACCTTACGTCGCTTCGGTGCGTCGGTATTCACTGCGCCGACATGGTTGTGGGCTACAAGCAGGAGATGATTCGCGCGGCTGTGGCAGCGAACTCTTGTGGCGTGCGCGTGAATTTCCTCGTGAACGAGCAGTTCCATCGCGGCAGCATTTCCTCGCTCTGGATCGCGCGGACGGCATTGGATGACGATGCGATCGTCATGGATGCAGATGTGCTCTTCCATCAAGAGATCTTGCGTCGCTTGGTGCACTCCCCCCACGAGAATGCGCTGCTCATGGACGAAACCGTCAAGCAGACCGGGGAGGAGTGCATGGTCGTGGTCGAAGGCGGGCGTGTGATTGCGCTGACCAAGAAGATGCCAGTACACTACGACTATGCTGGAGAAGGCGTGGGGTTCCTCAAGGTCCGGCAGGCTGATACGCTCCATGTGGTTGCGTCGCTCAGGACCCATGTGGATCGCGAGGCCTGGCAGATGGAATACGAGGATGCGCTTGTGGGATTTTTTCGTGACGTCAAAGTCGGGCATGAGAAGATCGGTGGACTCCCCTGGACCGAAATCGATTTCATGGAAGATGTGACGAAAGCGGAACGGGATGTGTTGCCGAAATTGTAGTAAGAGGATGTCAATGGTCAACGGTCATTGGTGAGGGAGATTGCAACGAGGTTCTTGCCATTGACTCATGACCAATGACAATTGACGGTCTTTCAAAATGAGCGAGAGCACAGTTCAGAAACAGACAGACCTCCAGGGATTAAGCACGGCGATTCTCTTGCCGTCGGTGAGTCTGTTCGGAGAGCCGGCCGGATTGTATGCCGATAAGGTGGGTCCGCTCACCAGCGTGGTAGGTATCGGCCTTTTTCAGCGGACGGTGTTGACGCTGCAGCGCGCCGGTATTCGCCAGCTCATGGTGTTGGTTGGGCCGGAGGAGGAGCAGCTCAAGCAGGCGTTGAGCAAAGGGCCACGCCTGACGATCCCCGTGCGCTGGATGCCGATTCGTGAGTTTCCGCTGGATGATCCCCGCACCTGGGAATCGCTTGCCGCTGAAGTTCGCGGCTTCTGTCTCCTATCCGGCGTGCAGGGGGTGTTTGCGGGCCCCTTGATCGAGAGCCTGCGCCATGAGGTGCAGGAGGGACAGGCGATCCTCGTAGCACGGGCCGATAGCGAGCGAGATCGACAGCCACGCCGGTCGAGTTTGCGCGTGAAGGTTCAGGCTGGACGGCTTCGCTCGATTACATCGAGACAGGACGACGCGGCGCTAGTGGCGACAGACCTTGTGGTGCTTCCGGCCAACTTCATGAGCGTCGTCGGTCAAGTCGACGTGGAAGCCGGCACGGTGCCGATTCGTCGATGGCTCGAACGGGCTGCGGTAGACGGGCATGTGCGGGTGCTCTCTACGGAGACAAACCGGTCCCACTGGTATCAGGACGTGCGCGATGCCGTCGATGTGCAGGCCGCTGAGAAGAAGCTCTTCAATTCCCTCAAGGGCGAGTTCGAGGGCTTCGTCGACCGGTTCTTCAATCGGAAGGTCTCCCGCTGGTTCACGCGTATCTTTCTCGCCGCAGGCCTCTCGCCGAATGCCATTACGATCCTGGCGACCCTGATTGGGTTGGTCGCGGCCGCCGGCTTTAGCGTCGGGACCTACAGCGCCGGCATCATTGCCGCGCTGTTGTTCCAACTGGCGGCGATCATCGATTGCTGCGATGGTGAAGTGGCCAGGCTCACGTTCACCGAATCGCCGTTCGGGGCCTGGCTCGATATCGCGATGGACAACCTGGTGCACATGGCGATCTTTGCCGGCATTGCCGTGGGCTCCTACCTGGGCGTGGCTGGAAGCGACGGTGCGTGGGCTCCTCTCGCCCTGGGTTCGGCAGCGGTCCTTGGAAATGGGCTCTCGTTCTGGCTCGTCACCCGGGCGCAAAAAATCAAGTCTGCGAGTGGATGGAAGACACCGGTGCAGGCTGCATGGTCGGACTTCATGTTCAAGAACGGCGCGAGCCGCGATTTCTCCGTCATCGTGCTGATTTTTGCTGTGATCGGCAATCTCGACTGGTTCCTCTGGATGGCCGCGATCGGATCCGTGGTGTTCTCGATCCTGATGCTCTGGGTAATCAGACCTTCGGCCACGACCCGTGCTTAAGCTCTTTCTTCTCTTTGTCGGCCTCCTGGCCATCGGTTTCAGCGTATGGCATATCGGTCCTGGACGCATCTATGGCGTGGTCGCGCAATTCGGGCCGGTCGCACTCCTTGTCATGCTGATCCCCTCCGTTATTATGTATGTCATCGAAGCGTACGGATGGAAAGTCACGCTTGGCCCGTCAGCGAAGAATCTTCCGTTCTGGCGTGTACTCGCGATCAAGACCGCCGGTGAAGTGGTGAACATGACCACGCCGGCCGGCTACCTCGGCGGCGAGCCACTCAAGGCTTATCTGCTCACGAAGTATCATGTGCCGTCGGTGGAAGCGTTCGCCTCGGTCGTCATAGCGAAAACGACGAAGACGATTGCAGAAGTGCTCTTCATCCTCTTGGGCGTCGTGCTCACGTTCTGGACGCTCAGCGACGACGGCTCAACCGGGCAGAAGGTCCTCGCGGCTTGGCTGAGTGTCGGCCTACTGCTGTTTGGGACTGCCGCATTCGTGTTCGTGCAGCGGCTAGGACTCTTTACGGGGGTATTGGAGTTTTTGCGGAAGATCGGACTGAAGATTGGTTATCTCGAAGCGCGTGAGGAAAAGTTACGGTCGCTGGATCGAATGATCTTGGAATTCTATCGCCATAACCGTCCGGCCGTGTATTCCTCCACCGGGCTGTTCTTTCTTAGTTGGATGGCAGAAGCGGTGGAAGTGTACATCTTCATCTGGTTTCTGGGGGGGCCTGCCCTGGCTCTCCCCGCCATCTCTATTGCCGCCCTCTCCGTCTTTATCAAAGGCACCACCTTCTTCATCCCTGGCAGCCTTGGCGCCCAAGACATCGGGAACTTGTTCTTGCTGCAAGATTTCGGGTACTCTGAGGTCGCCGGTATCACCTTTGCTCTGCTGAGGAGATTCCGGGAGACGGTATGGATCGGGACCGGGCTACTGTGTCTAACTGTGCTGCGTGGGCGTGCGGCAGAAATTCAGGAAAGTCGCACTGTTGACTCTGGAAATGGCTCCTGACGCCATTTCCCTCCTCTTCCCCTCCCTGGCAGCCTGAGCTAAAATATGGCGGGGATGTGCTATTGTATTAGTAAGAGTTTATGGAAATTCCGAATAGCTTTTTCTTTCCCGAAAGGTCCTGTCCCCTATGATCTGTTTACTTTTTTCCGTTCACCGTGGATCCCTGGCGTAACATGCTAAGACTTTTCCTACTCTTCGTTGGCCTCCTCACCCTCGGTCTCATCGTTTGGCATATTGGTCCAGAGAACATCTATGATGCGGCGGCGCAACTCGGGCCAGTCGCACTCCTCGTTATGCTGATTCCCTCCGCCATCATGTACGTCGTCGAAGCGTACGGATGGAAAGTCACGCTTGGCCAGTCGGGGAAGGATATTCCGTTCTGGCGTGTGCTCCTGATCCGGACCGCCGGTGAAGCGGTGAACATGACCACGCCGGCCGGCTACGTCGGCGGCGAGCCGCTCAAGGCCCATCTGCTCAGGAAGCATCATGTGCCGATGGAGGAAGCGTTCACCTCGGTCATCATTGCGAAAACGACCATGACGATTGCCGAAGTGTTATTCATTCTGCTCGGCATCGCACTGTGGGTGTGGCTGTTAGGCGGGAGCGAGTCATCCAGTCAGACCCTGCCTACGGCACTCTTGAGCGTGGGTTTGTTGGCCCTTGTGACTGCCGGCTTGGTGTTTGTGCAGCGGCAAGGACTCTTTACCTGGCTCTTGGATTTTTTGAGAAGGATCGGTCTGAAGGTTGCCTATCTCGAAGCGCGTGAGGAACGATTAAAGTCGCTGGATCGAGCGGTCTGGGGATTCTACCGCCACAAACGTCCAGCCTTTTGTGCCTCCACCGGGCTGTTCTTTCTTGGTTGGATAGCGGAGGCGTTGGAAGTTTACGTCATCATCTGGTATCTGGGGGGGCCTGCCATGGCCCTCTCCGCTATCTCTATCGGCGCCCTCTCCGTCTTTATCAAAAGCAGCACCTTCTTCATCCCCGGCAGCCTAGGTGCCCAAGACGGCGGGAATTTGTTGTTGCTCAATGCCTTCGGCTACTCCGACGTGACCGGCATCACCTTTGCCCTACTCCGGCGGTTCCGCGAGTTGGTCTGGATCGGAATCGGGCTGCTGTGCTTGGCTCTTTTAGGAGGGCGGCAGCGGGAATTCAGGAAAGACGCACAGACGACTCAGGCAATGGTTCCTAACACCTTTTCCCTTCCCCCTCTTGATTCCGCTGAAGTTGCCCGCACTCCTGTCTTGCGTAAGGCCCATTTCTGGCAGCGCAACGCACGGGTCTCTCTCAATGAACGCCAGAGGAATATGCTCAATAGAGTTCTCGATGGCTTCAAGGACAACCTTACGGCTGGCAAGTGGGCTGTCATCGCGAAGTGCTCTATCCCCACTGCGCAGCGGGATATTAAAGAACTGATTGACCAAGGTTTGCTCGTTCGCAATGAAGGCGAGAGTGAGAATACGAGCTATAGTATCGCCGCACAATAAACGGAAGGGATTGGATGTAACCAATAGCCAAATGGCTATAACCTTGGATGCTTTTCCTGAATTTGATCCAGAGTGCTGGAGATTCTTTCCAATATTCTCCCAACATGATCTTGGGTGACGACAGCGTCGGCCACTCCTCTTAAAGAGAGCTAAAGAGAATTGGGAAGCCCTCGCCCGGGCTAATGGCACGTCTCGGGAAATCGATTGCAAAGCAATCGGAGGGTAGGGCGGGTAAAAAATATCTGCCAGTGGGTGGGCGGGTGAGAAGTCTGACCTTTTTGAGCATCCTGCAGAGAAGTTCTCCTCGTGCCCCAGACCTGCCGGCCATTGAAATTCTGTTGTGCCGAAATGGTTTTTCAGCAGCCTGCTAAGAAATCGCGCGGTGCTGTTGAATCGTGTGTACGCGTTGGACCATCTGGTCCCATACGAAACCGTGTAGCCGGAGATTCGCGGTGGGTTCCACTTGGACGAATTCGATCCCGGCTTGTTTGCCGTTTGCCCACCGTACGTGGGCGAGTTCAATCGGCAGGGAATCCTGCTGATCGGGGAGCAGTAGGCGCAATGCGACATCCTGGTCCGCCAGCATGGGTCGATCGGTTTCGATCGTGCATCCCACTGCCGAAAGATTCGTAATCGTCCCTTCGCCGACCGTCGACATCACACAGTACATCGCCGGGTAGTTGACTGGCAGGCGGTAGAGGTTGCGAAGATAGGGTCTGGTCTGTTCCATCGTGGAACACAGTCTAACGGCGGTCGGGGGCTGGGGGGAATTCCCCATTAGAAGGGGGGAAGGACAGTCGTGCTGCCGCTGCTACAGCCAGAGCCCTGTTGCTTGCCGTAGAGAAGCCCTGCTTGGCGCAGCAACTTGTTCCGTTCCGACTCATCGTCGAACGGAACGTCGAACAGGCTGCGCCACCCGTAAGAACGGGCCGCGGCGCTTCGCTACGGCAAGAATCTCAACAGGGCTCTGATGCCCGCAGCGGCAGTCACGACTGTCCTTGAGGGAATAGAACAAGCGAGCTTGGAGGGAAGAGAGGGGGCGGTCTGGTCGTCCTCCTGCTCGCGGAACGCGCACGCTCAGAAGGTGCTCGTTCGACGCGCGCATTTGAGGATCAACCAGGCCGCTCCCTAAGAGGAGTGGAAAGACGGAAACCCCGGAGAAAGATGCGGCCAGGTGCCCTTCTTGCTCGCAGAACGCGCACGATGAAACTGTGCTCGTCCGAT
>Ga0315273_10008180_pt1 | contig 13175 bp, 15 predicted proteins | sample YL17G02_0_MG_FD_205753 | JGI IMG/M metagenome (GOLD analysis project Ga0315273, IMG submission 205753) | Sediment microbial communities from Yellowstone Lake, YNP, Wyoming, USA - YL17G02_0 | ecosystem: Environmental > Aquatic > Freshwater > Lake > Sediment | place: USA: Wyoming | collected...
CAAACACAGTATATAAAATGCCTTCCTTGCTGCTTCCATAACTTTCTCTGCTTACTCATCCCTCCGGACTACGGGGATTTCCGCAAATTATACACGTCCCCCTACCTAAATCCAGCATTATTTCGCCTCTATTAGCACAATAAACGCCAGGAAATTCATGCGGGCAATAGCCGTTCCTGCTCAGACCGCTATACATTACTCGCTTCACGATAACTTACACGATATCCGCACTGCGATATTTATTCTGCTATTGAATTTTTGGGTTTTTTATGCAATAATATAGTGGCTTGTGCCGTCGTATTATGTAAAATGATTGCAAGATATAAGGTGAAAATATGAAAACCGCTAAATTTTCGATATTAATAATACTGGCATCTCTTTTACTCTCCCTGACGCCCGCATACACTTCCGTCGGTTTCGGCGGTGGCCACCACGGTGGTGGCCACGGTTACCATCACGGGGGACACGGACACCATGATTATTACGGCAGCTTCCTTTTTGCCTTCCCCTTATGGCCGCCGCCGGTCGTATACGCTCCGCCCGCCGTTTATGCTCCGCCGACCGTTGTAGTCACTCCACCGCCGGCGCCGATGCCGCAGGTAAATTATGACGGCCTCGACAAAATCAGGCTCAAAAAAGAAAACTTCCTCAAACAGCTTAAGTCTCCGAATAAACCCGAAAGGCTAAGTGCCATAATCGAATTGGCGGGATTTTCCTTTGACGAACGCGTAAAGGCCGAACTTGAAAACATCCTGCTTTCCGACCCTGACCCAGCTATGAGAATCGTAGCCGCTTCCTCCTTCGCCAAGGTCAAGAACCAAGGAGCTTTGCCAACGCTCGAAAAAGTAAGAGTACAGGATTCCGACACCAGCGCCCGACAGGCCGCAGACGATGCCATCAAGCAAATTAAATCATAATCCTCGCACCTTCGGCAATCCGAAATTGCTTGCTTTTTGGCTTTTATCTTTTTATTTTCTATTCTATGGCTAAACAGGAACATTCAAAATACCAGCAGGAAGTGATTTCGCAGTATTACAAGAACCTCGATTCGATAATGCTGCAAAAGCTAAGCGAACTTGTCAGCGACCTGTATCTGGCCGATACGCCGCAAAAAGCAGACAAACTCTGGGACAGGGTACATAAATCAATGCTTAAACTCAAAATCCCCCCCGCCATTATCAACCATATAATGCAAAAAAGAAGCGTCGAAATCCTCGCAAAAAACCTCCAGGACTGGCTCGGTATCAAAAAACCTTGAACGATATACTACATACGATATACAAATCCTTTGATTTTTAACAACTTTTCTGATATACTGTTTCAAATAAAGCTTTTTATTCTGAGGACAATATGGCACAGGATTTTGTTCCGACCGCGAAGGCATACACCGCCGAAAACATGGGCAAGCTCAGCATCCTCGATATGCTCAATTATTTCCTCGATAAGGGAGCGATGCGTGTTTCAGATTTGCATCTTAAGGTAGGCGCACCGCCGACATATCGGATTGACGGCGACCTCGTAAAACTTAAAGGCCCGAACATCACTCCTGAAATCGCAAAACAGCTAATCTATCCCCTTATGTCCGACAACAACCTCCAGAGGTTCCTCAGAGAATTCAGCGTGGACTGCTCCTACCGCGTCGAGACGCTGCAATTCCGAATCAACGTATTTCTCGAAAATGACGGCATCTGCGCCGCAATCCGCGCTCTATCGCTGAACATCCCCAAAATCGAGGAAATCGGCTTTCCCAACAATGTCTGGAAGGACATCATCGAAAGAAAAGCAGGACTCGTACTCGTGACCGGAATCACTGGCGCCGGAAAATCCACAACAATCGCCTCATTCATCGACCGTATCAACGATACGAGGCCCTGCCGTATTATTACCATCGAAGACCCCATTGAATACATCTTTCCCCAAAAACATTGCATCATCTCCCAGCGGGAGGTCGGCAAAGACGTACATTCATTCGTTGACGGCCTGCGGCAAATGATGCGAGAAGACCCGAACATAATTTTCGTAGGCGAAATGCGCGACGCTGAAACCATCGCTATGACACTGATGGCCGCCGAAACAGGCCACCTCGTCTTCTCGACGCTGCACACAAGAGACGCCACCGGCACCATAACAAGAATCCTCGATTACTTCCCCGAAGGCCGGCAAAGCGAAGTCCGAAACCAGCTTTCGCTTGGTCTGCGTTCCATCATCTGCCAGAAGCTCATTCCCCGCAAAGATGGTACCGGCCGGGTCGCCGCTATGGAAATTCTCAACAACAACTATGCCATCGCGAATCTCATCCGCACGGGAAAAATCGAGCAGATTTACTCGCAATTGCAGACTAAAACCAAAGACCGCTCCGACGAAAAAATGATAACGCTCGAAAACCATCTCGCGGTGCTCGCTAAAAACGGCACCATCTCCGTTCTCGAAGCCCAAAAATGGGCCGGCAACATCCTGGCCTTCAACGACGCAATGCAGCAATCGTAAAACCTCACATTTTTAAGCTAAGCAATTTTCGCCCGACACTTAAGCAAAATCCCTATTTAATATTTTCCTTCAACCTGCTAATCTTAATATATAAAGTCATAAAATTTAGCTCTGAAAGGGAAAAGCAATGAACGATAAAATCAAAATTCTGTCTTTCGCGGGTAGTCTGCGCAAAGGTTCTTACAACAAATCGCTCCAGCGGGCGGCCGTCGAACTTTGCCCCGAAAACGCCTCGATAGAAATCTTCGACCTCGAAGGCATCCCCCCATTCAACCAGGACCTCGAACTTGCCCCGCCCGCCAAAGTCAAGGACTTCAAGACGAAAATCCGCGCAGCAGATGCCCTGCTCATTGTCACCCCGGAATATAATTACTCGATGCCGGGTGTCCTGAAAAATGCTATCGACTGGGCCTCAAGGCCTTATGAGAACAACGCCTTTAATCGTAAACCCGTCGCGATTATGGGCGCATCCGTCGGAATGACAGGAACTGCCCGAGCGCAATATCATCTGCGACAAACGTGCGTCTTTTTGAATGTGTACCCGCTGAACCAGCCGGAAGTAATGGTGCCTTCCGTACACGAAAAAGTTGATGAGAACGGCCGACTTACGGACGAAAAAAGCAGGAAAAAAATAAAAGAACTGCTCGAAGCTCTAATCGTCTGGACCGAGCAATTGAAAATGCAAAAACCTGGCGCCATCGATTAAAGAGAAATTCCTACGTCCACAAGAAGACGTTGCATAAGTTCCATGGGCAGGCCCATAACGTTGGTCAAACTTCCTTCGATTCGCTCGACGAATTCGTCGCCGGTTTCCTGAATTGCGTAGGCCCCCGCTTTATCGCGCCAACTGCCGCCTTTAATGTGTTCGGCGATTTGGGCAGGTGACATCTTCTTAGGGAAAACAACCGTCGTGTCGCTTTCGACGATTTCAATTCCTTCGCTCAGTTTCACAATCGCGACGGCGGTGACGACCTTGTGCGACCGGCTAAAAAGTTTTTTGATAATTTCCCCGGCGTGTTTTTCGTCGCCGGCCTTACCGATAATCTCACCTTTGTAATCGACAACGGTATCAGCGCCAATCACAAAATTATCGGGAAATTTTTCCGCAACGTTTTTGGCCTTTGCAAGGGCAAGCTGTTTAGCATATTGCTCGGCACTGATGGCAGCAGAGTAAAAGGAAGATTCGTCAATATTCGGGACGGCAACATCGAATTGAAAACCGGCTTTTTCGAGCAGCTCTTTTCGGCGAGGCGACGCTGACGCGAGGATGAAGGCGGCTTTTGCTTTTTCGCTCATAGCGGCATCACTCGAAGCGGACGTGATAAACAATCTTTTTGCAGAAAAGCTGATACTCTTTTTCGATTTTTTCAAAATCACCGCTGATATACTGCTCGAACAATTGTGGCCCGACCTTCTCGTTCCACGATATGGTCAGCGGGATATTGCGGTCCACGGCGATTTTTTTGTTGGTGTCGCCAATCTGCCAGCAGCCGTTAAGACCATCCAAAAGCAGGCGGTGAAAATTACTCAGCCTTTTGCCGTAATTTTCCTCGCGCAAAAACCGGACGAGCGCGTACGACTGGCTGTAAAACGCCGCCACCGAATAATCGTCGGCCGTCATGAGCACCTGACCGGGATTTATCGCGACAAGCGTCCGAAGCGGTATCATTTTGCGCTGCGCCAAAGTAATCTTCAAATCACCAAGCCGGTATAAATTCTTACCCGGTTCGAAATAAAATAATCCGTTCTCGTACCGCGACACCTCGAACTGCATCGCGATACCTTCATCCAACCAGCTCGGCAGGCGGTATTTGAACAGCCTGCTGTTGAACTGATGCCAGCCTTCGTGACCGAGGACGGAAAAGGTGCGTTCCCTTCCGATATTGTACGCCACGCACGAACCGTTCATATAATACGCGCCCGCTTTTATTTTGGTATATAATGCCGCCTGATGCCCCGCGAACGTTTTCGTGAAGTCCTCCCACTGCTTGCGCTCGCTGAACAGGTACACGGTGAACTTCGTTGTCGTCTCAATGGGTTCGGGCAGTTGGCTATTAAACCCTCGATACGCGGACTCCACAAAACCGGGCACCTGGCTGAGCATCAAAGGCTCCAGGAGCGTCGTGAAAATCTCGTAATGCGCCGTCGTTATTTTCAGCCCGGGCTCATATTTATTGTCCCACTGCTGCACGTCCCTGAGCGTCGGAAGATTTTGCTTTTTCAGATAATCAACCATACCCGCGGACGTATTTATTTCCTGACCGACAGTCCCCTGCCCAATGTCAGACGCCGGTCTATCGCAGCCTGCGGAAGCCAAAATGCCCAACAATAAAACCAATACGATGTTTTTCAACATATCTCGCCGCTAAAGTATAAATTGTAGACTATTTAGAACGCCCTGTCAGCACAATGTCAAGAAATGGATTGGTTCGCAAATTTGCGGATTTAATGTAACTGCAGGATTTGAACGCAGCCCTACGCCGTCCCGCTCAACCCCTTGTTAGATGTCTTTAGCCACCAATGGCGGCTGGGCATCTTTAACAGCTTTATTGATTGCCTGCTCGAATTTGTTTTCCTGCGGCATGCCCTGCCAAACAACTTTGCCCTCGTGATTGACAACAAACGCGGTAGGATAGCCTGTTATAGCGAACCCGTCTGCCGACCCGTTGTCAATCGCGACGTTGTAATTAATCCCTTTTTTGCGGACGAACTTGCGTACCGTATCTGCGGATTTATCTGCGGAAAGCGAAATAAACAAAACCCCGTTTTCGCGGTACTTGTCAGTCAGCTTTATCAAATGGGGAACGCTTTCGCGACAAGGCGCACACCATGTGGCCCAGAACTCTATAACGTACACTCGATTCTGAAGATTTTTCACATCAGGGGGGTTCGATGTTATCCATTCTCGAATCGCAATTTCCGGTGCGCTCTTCCCGACCAAATCTCCCGCCCAACAACTGCCGCAAAGCAGTACGAACTCCAAAAAAACGACGAATTTCCATGCCTTTTTCATATAGATTTCCATATCTAAAGTATAAAAAACCGAGTAAAGAACCACTAATCGCAAAGTATCAAAATTATCGGCAAAAGGCAAAAAAAACTGAAAATAAAACTACATCATATATTGTGCTGCCAGCCCCCCAAATTTACAGTTAAAGGCCGTAACAGCCTTATGGTTTTATATATAAAAAAACTAAACCAAATTTAGGAGTAACGTAACTCTTTTATGGGAAAGATGTTATAAGCCGAAAAATACAAAGTCCCCCTCTTTCTCGTCTCAAACCTTAGCGCTTGCAAGTTGACTTTAGCCGATGATTACGCTTAGTCCTAAAGGATTAAACCAATTGCTTAGTAAATATAGGCAAAAACCTTACCTGCTTATAGGGGAAAACCCTATAAAATACGAGCCGGCCCTTTAAGCAATATGTCCCTGAATGGAATGGTTGCTTAAAAGTACCGGCTCATCTATTCTCGAAGTTCGAGAACCCGCAAAAACCACACAAAAAGCTCGACAGCAAATTATTTATAGAAATTCGTCGCTTCAGTTTCCTCAACAGGCCGTGTCAACTGGTCGCTAGTCAAAGAACTCTTAAACCGCATATCACCCACACCGGCCGCCCGGACTGTCACCTGCCAACTCGCACGTTCTTTCGAAGCAAGTGAACTCAGCGGAGCAAACTCAATCTTGTTGCCGGACAATGTTCCTGTCGTCGACCCACTCGATGAAACATATTCCATACCGTTTTCAAGTTCACAGATTATGTGAATGTTCGTGTCCGCAGCAGAACCCTGATTGGTTACAGTAATGGTGTACATCTCATTTTGCCCGACCTCTACCGGGTCCATCTGGTCAACTACTTCCAGCAATATGCCGGGAATGCCCGCAACAATGGTCTCGGCTGAAGATGAGACGCTCTCGGCGCAATATGCCTTCGCCACCAGCTTCGTATCCATCGAACCCAACTGTTCAGACATAAACGTTACATTCACTTTTCTGGATTCATTCGGAGCAAGTGTCCCCAGGTTCCATGTCACCTTGCCGGGTGACATATGCGTAAACTGTCCGCTTTCTGTTGCGCTTTCAAATTTTGCGCTGTCCGGCAGCCACGCTTCGACTACCGTATTTTTGGCAATACCGTCACCGTTGTTGGTGACAACGATTTCATACGTTACCGGACGCCCAACGTATTCCTTATCTGGACCGCTTTTGCTTATCGCCAGCACCGGCTGGCTCACCATTGTCGCAGGCATGTCTGACTCGACTCTCGTACCCTGCCACGTCGCTATCGCCATGCTGGAGTATCTGCCGGGCTTGCTCGCATCAACCATCGCCTCGAATCTCCGCGATTGACCTGCCGGCAGTGAATCCACACTGAAAACCACTCTGTTGCTTCCGTCGGAGGTCGTTAATCCCTCCTGCAGACTGTCTTCAATCGTAATACCACAGGCCACTCCGCTGCCGTTGTTGGTGACAACATATGTCAGCGGTATTCGGTCGCACATCAGTGATTCAGAAGGCGAGCTCTTTGTGATTGCAAGTTTCGGCCGAACAATGTTTATGTTCGCGCATGTCGCGTAAAATACGTCTGCGCAGCTTTTCAGTATTCCCTCAGTCGATGCTACCGCCGTCGCGCTTATCGTCTCTGAACAATTCGCGCCAAGCTTGCCGATTAACCATCTGGCACGTCCTTCCATAGCCGGAGTCATCTGCGCAGGCGTCGAACTTTTGAATTCCAGTCCTTCAGGCAGCGTGTTGACTACAATCACATTGTCGACTTCATGGTTTGTAAGATTCGTCACTCTGACACGATAGTCGAACGGCTGGTTCGCGATGACCTGCTCCGGCACCATCGTCTCAAGTTTCAGCACGGGAGCGCCTTTTTCTGCGCCGGAATACTTCTCGCACGACACCACCATCGCCGACGGCGCACACGGACTGCTCGGGCACGGCTTTACGTGTTTGCACGCAGCAAACAGACATCCGAACGGACATGGCTTGGCCGCTTTCGGACACGGCAACGCCGCCATTTGTTTCTCCGAACTCTTGCAGCCGTACAAAAACATGCCCATAACCGCCAGCGCCAATGAGGCTAAAAGTAATTTCTTGACATTCATAATCATTACTCCTTTCACTTTAAAGTTATCATTATTCATCCGTTTGGAACGACGTTTATTTACGTCACTTCATATCCGCTTCCGTAGACGGTGTCGCCGTATCACACGGACTTTTGCTTTCGGCTGGCTTGCCCCCAAAAAGCTTCTTAAACGGGCACTGGCCATCGCATCCGCACCCGACCAAAAGCAAGCCCATTACCGCCAGTATCAATGAGGTCAAAATCGTTTTTCTAAGATTCATTTGCATTGCTCCTTTCGTTGAATAATCTAAAAATTGTGGTTCGTTACTGACAAACGTTTATTTACTTCATATTTGGCCCTCCACAATCAAACGACAAGTCGCACATTGCCGCGCTGGCAAAACTTTTCCCCTCTGCCTTTTTAACCATAACAACCCCTTAATTTGCGCCTTTAATGCTATGCCGAAAGATAAAAAGGGTCAATCAGGGTTGATTCTGTATTTGATATACTGATAGCCCCCAACGAATTTATCAGGAATCCCCCCTCTGCCAATAGGAGTATGCCTGAATCGGTCGCCTATCAAAGCTGCAATTTTGCAGGAAAAATCAGCTTGCTTTGGCAAATAATCGGTGTAGAATGAGCCAAATCAATATGAGGGAAAAGAACGGGGCTAAGTTGGATGATTGCTGATTTACTGAGATATAAAACGGAAAATCTTGAACAACCGTTTGTCGCTAATGAACCACATTTTTTTAGATTATTGAACGAAAGGAGCAATGCAAATGAATCTCAGGAAATCGATTTTGACCTCATTGATACTGGCGGTAATGGGCTTGTTTTTGGCCGGGTGCGGATGCGATGGCCAGTGCCCGTTTAAGAAACTTTTTGGGGGCAAGCCAGCCGAAAGCAAAAGTCCGTGTGAAACGGCAACACCGTCTCCAGACGCGAATACGAAGTAAATAAAAACAGTAGGCGATTCTATGGCGTTGCCGAATAACACAGGTATATGCGGGAAATGCAAGGCCGATGCACCTGCGAGACATACAATCAGGGATGGGAAGGTCTATCTGACGAAAGACTGCCCCACGTGCGGAACCACCGAAGCCCTGATAAGTTCAAACGCCGAGGTCTGGCAGAAGAAACGCCAAGTCTGGGAATACGACCCGCAAAAGGCCGTCAACTGCAACCTTCAGTGCAGCTCATGCAATACGGATCATAACCCTGCAATCGTATTTGTCGAAACGACAAACCGGTGCAACATGCAATGCCCAATGTGCATCGCCAGCGTCCAGATTGGAACTGATTATCATCCGCCTCTCGAATATTTCGATAAACTGTTCAAAAAACTGGCGACCTTTGAGACCAAACCATTTGTGGAATTGTACGGAGGCGAACCGACAGTTCGGGACGATTTACTCGAGATCATAAAGATGGCCCGTTCTTATGGTCTAAGGCCAAGGGTCGTGACCAACGGCCTTAAACTGGCGGATGAAGAATACTGCCGTAAATTGTGCGAGACAAAATCGCGGTTCCGGTTTTCCTTCGACGGCAGAAACCCGGAGATTTACCGGAAAATGCGCAGGAGCGAAGGGGCCTACGAGAAAAAACTAAAAGCGCTTGAGAATATCAAAAAACACAACCAATACAAACACACTATCCTGAGCTGTGTCGGCTGCGGTGTTAACGACGATTATGTAGGGGACCTGATAGAGGTCTGCCACAAGTACCGGGATGCCTTCGATGAACTCGGAATCATCCCGTTGAAACAAGACTTTGAACCAGGCTCCGGTGGGACGGACGCTCCGACTACGGTAGAAGATATTGAAGCTGCCATCCAAAGGAGCGTACCGGATGGACAGGTGGAGTTTATCTCTGCCGGACTGGTGCATTATCTGACACCGGCCAGGTCATTCTTCACCAAGAACAGGCATTCCGATAAATTCATGTTCGGCGGCGCCCATCCGAACTGCGAGTCGGCCACCTTCCTCGTATCCGATGGACAAAAATATCGCAGCATCAATCATTACCTGAAAATCCCTATGAGCAAACTCGTAGAAATTGTGAGTAAAAGAACCCAAAAAATGAATGAGCGGCTTTTGCGGTATGACCGGAAAAAATTTCTCGACCGCTGGCTGGCAAGGGCCATTATTTTGAAAACACTCATACCGTTGATATGGATAGCGCCAGATTACAACGCTATCTTTAAAGGCAGACCTATCCGCGGCATACTTCTTACGCTATGGGGCGCTCTCAAGGGCGAGCGATTCGAGTATGCTCTTAGCCGCATTTCAGGGCTGCCAAGAGTCCTGCGTGTCGGTGTCCTGCCCTTTGAACAATATCAGGCCGTGGAATCCAACCGTCTGGCCAACTGCAAAGGCGCGTTCGTCTTCGAAGACACTAAAACCGGCCAAATCAAATTCGTCCCAACCTGCACCTGGTTTCGGTTTCGACAAGATGTGCTCCAGTCCATCACGGCCAAATACGGCATCGCTTCAAAAGCCGCCCGTGAGCAGGCCAAAACAAGCAAAGACGCAAAAAGCCAAAGTCCTGCTGAAGGACTTGTTGTCAAGTAAGGCACCCACCGAAGACTTCGGCGGTGAAAAGATAGACTTCCGTTTTGGGGTCCTTCCATGCGTCCGCAGATAAACCCGCCTTATGCGCACAGCAGTATGACAGAAATTCCTCCTTGCTCCAGCCGGTCTCCGTCGCAACCTGCGGTAAAAAACATCCCGCCGCCCACCCCTTTTTTATGTAAATCCCATCTACCCCCAACCGCAGACTCAGCGGGTCATTCGTCCGTTTCAAAGGCGACAGCACCGAAATCTCAACATCCAACTCATCCAGCTCGTCGGCGGTTATCGGGTCATCGAAAAATCTCGGGTCGCCCGTCGCCGACGCCTGCGCCATTTCCGCGACAAGCTCCACCAAAGGTTTGTCCGAAACAAATTGGCCGATGCACCCCCGAAGCTGCTGACCGTTTTTTAATGTCACAAAGCACCCGCATTGGGCGTTCATCTCCGGGGCATCCGCCTCAAACTTCGGCAAAGGCTTTTTCCCAATCACCGCTCGAACGGTGTCACTGGCTATCTTCAACAACGCTTTTTGCTGCTGGGCGTTCATCTTTTGCTTTTCGCCTTCGTTCCCTGAGGACCTCAATTACCACTGGCATAATCGAGAGTATGATAATCACGAAAATAACAATCGTAAAATTCCGTTTGACAATCGGTATATTTCCGAAAAAGAACCCCCCGAAAATAAATAATGCTATCCAAAGCACCCCGCCCACCACATTGTAAGTTAAAAATTTCAGATAACTCATCTTGCCCAGCCCGGCAATAAACGGTGCGAACGTCCTGACTATCGGCACGAACCTGGCTATCACAATGGTTTTTGCGCCGTACTTTTCATAAAACCGGTGCGTCTTTTCAATATGTTCCTTTTTTATGAACCACGCCCCCTGATGTCTTAATATAATATCGCCGAAATATTTCCCGATGGTGTAATTCGCGCTGTCACCCAGGACCGCCGCCGCCGATAGAAGCACGAACAGCCACCACACCTTGAGCGACCCTGCCGCCGCAAATGTCCCCAGCGCAAAAAGCATTGAGTCGCCTGGCAAAAACGGTGTTACCACCAGGCCGGTTTCCGTGAAAATAATCGCAAAAAAAATCACATAGCTCCAAAGCCCGAAACTTTCTATCACATAATTGAGGTGCTTGTCGAGATGAAGAAAAAAATCGATAAAATTACTCACCGGTCCTGCTTCCATGTTCGTTCCCTAATTAAATTCTTTGTACGGTTCCCCATATTAGCCCACAAAACTGATTACGTCAATAATATACGCCACACGCAAACAACGGTAACTTCTTGAACGAAATAAGATATGCGATATACTACATACGAAGTATGATTGACAAAAAACAATTCGAGATGCGACAGAACACCCTGCTCGTGCGGGCGCCGGCGAAAATAAATTTAAGCCTGCTTATTGCGGGAAAACGTCCGGATGATTTTCACAATCTCGAAACCATAATGGCTAAAATCAACTGGTACGATGAAATCATCCTGCAAAAAAACGCAAAACCCGGAATCGAACTAATCTGCAAAGGCCGATACTGGACACCGCAGGGAGCGGAAAATTTGGTTTACCGTGCTTGTCAAAAGCTGTTGGAAAGATATAAAAAAACCGTCGGTCTGAAAATCATCCTCAAAAAGAATATCCCGGCAGGTACAGGCTTAGGCTCCGCCAGCAGTGACGCCGCCGCTGCGCTTTTAGGTTTAAACAGATTGCTGAAATTGAACGCCAAACCCGCACAATTAAAAAAAATCGCAGCCGAATTGGGCAGCGACGTTGTCTTCTTCTTGAATAGCACGCTGGCATTTTGCACAGGCAGAGGTGAAAAAATCAAAAAAATCAAGAAAATTTTTAACTTTAAGGCTTTATTGATAATTCCCGATGTAACTTCTTCTACGAAAATGGTTTACGCTAATTACAAACACGACCCAGCCCTCTATAAACGCCAAAGCACCCAAATAAAAGGCCTTTTGCGAAAAAACAGGATTGATTTAATACCCCGAATCTGCGCAAATATGCTGCAGAAAAGCTGTTTCGAATTATATGAAGGGCTTACTGAGTTGAAAACAGCAGTTGAATCACTTGGATTTGGACCACTGTGTCTCAGCGGCAGCGGCTCGGCGATGTTTCTCGTACTGCAACAGCCGGACTTAAAGCAAGCCGCAAATTTCAAACAAAAAATCATCAAAAAAACCGATTGCAATTGTATAATCGTGCGTAACAACAGATGGTAAATTTTTAGCGAGGCAAGAATTATGAAAATCACTGAAGTAAGAATCAAATTGATCAACAACAAGGATGACAGGCTAAAGGCGTTCTGCTCCATGACCATCGACAACGAGTTCGTCGTGCGGGACATCAAAATCATCGAAGGTACCGGCGGGTACTTCGTCGCAATGCCGTCGCGGAAAATGAGCGACCATTGTGACAAATGTGGAGGCAAGAACCACCTCAGGGCAAAGTTCTGCAACAACTGCGGCGCTGGACTGCAGGAAAACAGGGCCAAGAAGGACCTCAAAGGCAGAATGAAGCTGCACGCGGACATCGCCCATCCGATTAACGCAGAATGCAGGCATAGAATCCAGGAACAAATCACCGCTGCCTTCACGGAAGAACTCGAAAGGTCTAAGCAACCCGACTATAAGCCGCCGGAAATGGATACGCCGGATGATGAGGTTCCGGAAGTGATTCAGTAATCTTTGCCGTTTCGGGCCTGTTTTTTTGCGACAGGCCCGAAAATGGATATAGACTTGTTGTATACGTGAGAGGGAGTCGGAGACTATGTATCCGGCCGCCTACGCGGTCAGTTCCTCGATAACTTTATCCAGCACAACGTCCAGCCGTTCGCCCACATCATAGTTGCCGCTGGTTAGCTGCTGCCGCACATTCAACACCTTCTGCCGACGCACCTCGGGCAGCGCAGCCAATTTTTTCAGCACCTGGCCGACAGGAGTATTGTTGAGATTATTGATAATCTCCTCCATCAGCAAATCCTGCTCCGCCAGCATCTCCTCACTCATTTCGCCCGCGTTATTAT
>Ga0315273_10008181_pt1 | contig 13174 bp, 11 predicted proteins | sample YL17G02_0_MG_FD_205753 | JGI IMG/M metagenome (GOLD analysis project Ga0315273, IMG submission 205753) | Sediment microbial communities from Yellowstone Lake, YNP, Wyoming, USA - YL17G02_0 | ecosystem: Environmental > Aquatic > Freshwater > Lake > Sediment | place: USA: Wyoming | collected...
GCATCATGCACCGCGCTCGGCCCGGTTGTACGGCCGGCCAAGCGCCAGTGGCGAGCGCGAACGGCTGCGATTGACCACGAGCGCGGCGATGGTGAGCAGATAGGGCAACGCGAGCAGCAACTGGTAAGGCAGGTGCAGGCCGACAGCCTGAAGCGCCAACTGGCTCGAATCGATCAAACCGAAGAACAGCGCGCCGAAGAGAATGCGGGCTGGCAACCAGTTGCCGAAGATGACGATGGCCAGCGCAATCCAGCCCCGCCCGCCAGCAATATCGGGCACGAAGAGCCCCGCAGAGGCGAGCGAAAGGAACGAACCGGCCAGCCCTGCCATCATGGCGCCGAAGATGACCGCCAAATACTGGCGGCGGACCACGTTCAACCCGCGCATATCGACGGCGCGCGGGTTCTCGCCGATGCTCCGCAGCTCGAGGCCGGGCCGCGTGCGAAACAGGAACAGCGAGATCAACGGCACGAGCAGGAAGGCCAAGTACGTGAGCGCGTGCTGCGTGAAGAGGACCTCGCCCAGGAACGGGATTTGGCCCAACAGGGGGATCTCGACTGTCGAAAATGCGCCGACGGAGGGCAGATTCTGGCTGCCGGCATTCTTGAATGCCAGGCGAAAAAGATAGAAGGCCAATCCGGAGGCTACGATGTTCAGCGCCAGCCCGCTGACGGTCTGGTCGGCCCTCAGCGTCGCAGATAGAAAAGCCATCAGGAGGCCGATCAGGGCGCCCGAGGCGATCGCAGCCACCACCCCCAACCAGAGTGATCCGGTGATGTGGGCGACCAGGAACCCGGAAAAAGCCCCCATCAGCATCGTGCCCTCGATGCTCAGGTTCAGTATGCCCGCGCTCTCGGCGACCAATTCGCCCATCGCAGCCAGGAGGATGGGAGTCGCGATACGGATCATGCCGGCGAACAGCCCGACGATGAAGGTCGCCTGGAGTACGTCAGTCATTCCCGGCCGTCCTTCGAATTTCATATCGTGCCAGCACATCCGCGATCAGCAGGCAAAGCAGGGTGATTCCCTGGATGGCGTTGACCAGGGCGACCGGCACGCCGGTGACAATCTGCATCGCCGATGCGCCGTTCAACAGAGCGCCAAGAAAGATCGCGGCCAGGACTACGCCAACCGGGTGCAATTGGCCCAGCAGGGCGATGATGATCCCGGCAAAACCGTAGCCCACCGAGATATCCAGGCGAAGGCGGTGATGGATACCGGTCAGCTCGCCAACCCCGGCCAGCCCGGCGATTGCGCCGCTGATGACGAGGACGAGGATGGTGGTGGTTGCGACGCTGATGCCCTTATAGCGCGCCGCCAGAGAATTGATCCCCATCGCCCGGATCTCGTAGCCCAGCGTTGTCTTCCACAGCAGCACCCAGACCAGAGCCGCCACGACGAGCGCCAGCGGGAAGCCGAGGTGCAGCCGGCCACCGGAGACCAACCGTGGCAGGTACGAGGCGTCGGGCATCAGGGCGGTCTGGTAGAAATAGGAAGTTGGCTCGCGCCATGGGTTTGCCAGCAGGAAAGAGAGCACGAGCGCGATGACGAAATTCAACATCACCGTTACGATGATCTCGCTGGCGCCGTAGCGGGCCTTCAAGACACCGGGGATGAACCCCCAGAGCGCCCCACCGGCGCAGCCTGCCAGCAACACCGCCGGCAGCATCACGGCCTGTGGGGCGCCTCTCAGCACCGTTGCCAGCCAATAAGCAGCCATCGCACCGGCGAAGAACTGCCCCTCGGCGCCGATATTGAAGATGCGGCCGCGGAAAGCTACCGTAACCGCCAGCCCCGTGAGGATGAACGGGGTTGCCTGGACCAGGGTCTCGATGACTGCGCCCCGGCTGCCGAAGGCTCCCTGCACCATGACGCCCAGGGCTGTCCCGACATTCACGTGCGCGCTGGCGATCAGAAGGGCACTCAAGACAAAGGCGCCCAGCAGGGCAGCCAGAATCGATACGGACCGCCAGGCTGCGCTCGGCTGCATCCGCGCCTGGATGCGCCAGCGACCGCGGGCCGAGGCCTTCGCCTGCGTCAACTGCCCTGCGCCGGCTCCACGGGGCATCCCTTGACCGGTCGTCGTCATACGGTGCTCTCGCAACCGGCCATCAGCAGGCCGACTTGTTCGCGCGACGCGGTTTCCGCATCGAGCATGCCCACGATCTGGCCCCTGAACATGACCGCGATCCGTGTGGCCAGGCTGAAAAGCTCGTCCAGATCTTCCGAAATCAATAGCACGCCGGCGCCGCGGTCCCTCTCAGCCACAAGCCTGCGGCGTACATACTCCATCGCACCTACGTCGAGGCCGCGCGTCGGCTGGCTGACGATCAGGCACTGAGGCTCGCGGGCGAGCTCGCGCGCCAGGATTACCTTCTGCAGATTTCCACCTGAGAGTACGCGGGTCACCTGGCCGCCGCTCGGCGTTGCGATCTCGTACTCTCGGATCATGTCCTCGGCAAAGGCGGCAATGCCTCGCTGATTGAGAAACGCGCCGTTTGCGAACGGTGACAGGCGCTGCTTGCCCAGTATCAGGTTCTCATCGACCCGGAACTCCATGACAAGGCCCTGGTGAACGCGGTCCTCGGGCACGCTGGCCACGCCGAGATCCGCGATTTGGGCGGCCGTGCTATGGGTGATCTCCCGGCCGGCAAGCCGCACCAGTCCTGCAAACGGCTTTCGCGCGCCGGTCAGGGCGTCGAATAGCTCGCGCTGGCCGTTTCCTGACACCCCCGCTACACCCAAAATCTCTCCCTGGCGCAGGGTGAACGACACGCCGCGCAATGCCTCGAGGTTGCGATCGTCGCGCACGCGCAGGCCGTCGACCTCCAGGACGGGCAGTCCGGGTGTCCTCGGCTCGCGCACCGAGTTCAGATCAACTTCCCTGCCGACCATCATGCGGGCCAGCTCACGCTGGCTCGTGTCGCGCGTTGCGACCGAATGGACCAGCTTACCTTTGCGCAGCACGGTCACCCGGTCAGAGACCTCCAGCACTTCATTGAGCTTATGCGTGATGAACAGCATCGACAACCCATCGTCACGCATTTTCCGCATGATCGCGAAGAGCTTGTCAACCTCCTGCGGGGTCAACGAGGCCGTGGGCTCGTCGAGGATCAGAAGCTCAACGCCGACGTAGACCGCCTTCAGGATCTCAACCCACTGCTGCTCACCCACGCAAAGGTGCCATATCTGGGCGTCCAGGTCCAGGTTGACGCCGTAGTTGGTGCACAGGCCGCCCAAGCGCTCGGCCGCCTGCCGGCGGTCAAGGCGCAGTCCTTGATGCTGCGTGCCGATGATCACGTTTTCGAGGACGGTAAAGGGCGGCACCAACACGAAGTGCTGGTGGACCATCCCGATACCGAGTTGAATGGCATCCCTGGGCGAGGAAAGGGTGACGGGCAGGCCCCGGAACAGGATCGTGCCCGAATCCGGGCGCTGGACGCCGTATAGGACTTCGGCGAGCGTGCTCTTGCCGGCGCCGTTTTCCCCGAGCAGGCAATGGATCTCGCCGCGCGCGACGGAGAACGAGATGTCGTCGTTGGCGAGGATCTGGGGAAAGCGCTTGCTCACGTGTTCGACTTGGAGCAGCGGCTCGTCACCAGGGTTTCCCGCCGGGCTGCCCAGGCCGGACTGGCTCGGTGAATCCACACTCACCCCGTTCGGTTACGCATGAACGCCCTTGCCCTGAACACGCCCGCCGCACACTTCTGAGACGAGTGACGCGATCGGGGCAAGGGCTGTCGACAAGGGACCGCCAGGTCGATCGGTAACTACCGGGCGGAAGCCTACTTGCCTGCCTCGGCCGGCGGTTGATCCAGGTACGGCACTGTCAGCTTGCCGGACATGATGTCGGCCTTGGCCTGGGCGACCGCGTCCTGGACGTCCTTGGGGATCTTGCTCCCGAGATCATGATACGGCGCCAGGTCCGCTCCGCCATCCTTCATATTGTAAACGATGCGTTCCTTAGGAGCGTCGTAAGCCGCGCTCTTGGTCGCGTGATCCCACCAGGCATCCACCACTTTCTTGATTGTAGGATCCCAGAGGGCCAGTGCACTCGTGGTCACAACCTGAGGCGCAATAGAGCTCTGATCGACGAAATGGCCGAACGCCAGGATGTTCTTCTGCTGCGCGGCCTCGAAGGGGCCAAACCGTTCCGCATAGACGAAATCGGCGCCGGCCGCGATCTGGGCCATGGCCGACTCCTTGGCCTTGGCCGGGTCGAACCAGCTGTCGATGAAGGTGACCTTGGCCTTGACATCGGGATTCACGGACTTCGCGCCGGCGACGAAACCATTAATCGGCAGGTTGACGTTGGGATAAGGGAAGCCGCCGACGGCGCCGACGACATTGCTCTTCGTCATCTTCCCGGCGATGATGCCCGCCAGGTAGGCCGGTTCGTGAACGTTCACATCGACCCAGTAGGCGTTGCCGCCCATCGGTTCGTAACCGGAGCCCGCGCCAACCCACAGAATGTCGGGAAACTCCTTCATCAGTACCTTCACTGCGTCGGGGTATGCACTATGCGCCCAGATGACCTGGTACTTCCCGGTCTGGGCGTACTGGCGCAGCACACGTTCCGCATCGGGTGGGAACACGTTCTCGGTATAATCCACGTTCACCGTGGCACCGTTTGGCTTCGCGGCTTTCAACCGGTCCATCGCCTGGAGCCACGACGTGTTCCATGGTTCCTCAACCGTGCTGATAAAGATGGCGGCGACGTTCAGATCTGTCGGGGCCTTCGCTGAAACGGCTTGCGTCGGCTGCGCAGGCGCACTGGTCGGCGCGGCCGGAGCGGCAGTCGGGGCGGCGGGTGCTGCCGGCGCAGCGGGCGGTGCGGCCGGTGCGGCGCAGGCGCTCAGCACCAGTGCCGACACGATCACGAAGAGCAGTACGACCCATATACGCGAACGCATGCGAACTCCTCCTATTTGAAGTCTTGCTCACGACAGGAGCAAGTGAGCGGCTGGCGGTTCCAGGCCTGAGTGATTCCTTGGTCAGCGTGTCGATTGGCAAGTGGGAACGTGTATGGCGCCTCCTCCTCCGCGCGTGCTACCGCGGCCATCGCAGTCGGTTCGCCTGAGTCCGGCAGGAGGCAGGAGGCAGAACTCAAATGCTCCCCAGCGCCCGCAGGACCCGCTCCGGCGTCATCGGCAGGTCGTCGAGCCAGACCCCGGTCGCATCGTGAATTGCTGCCCCAATCGCACCGGGTGTTGGCAGCATGGTCATTTCGCCGATGCCCTTGGCCCCGTATGGCCCTTCGGGATCGGGCTCCTCGATCACGATCGCATGGATCTCGGAAGGTGCATCCAGGACCGTAGGCATCAGAAAGGTCGCCAGGGTCGTGGTCTTGGGCCTGCCGTCCTGTAGGGCGTACTCCTCGAGCAGGCTGTATCCCTGGCTCATCACGAAACCGCCCTCGATCTGCCCTTCGACCTGCGTCAGGTTGATGGCATGGCCCGCGTCGTGGCTTGCCACGGCCTGCAGCACCCGCACCTCGCCCGTCCCGGTGTCGACCTCCACCTCCACGACCTGGGCGCCGTAGCCGTAGCTGTAGTTGGCGCTCTGGGTCTGGCCGGTCGCGGGGTCCATCGCGTAGGTTGCCGGGGCATGATACGTGACCTCTGCCACGATTGGCAGCGCCGAGCCCGGCGGGTTTGGGCCCAAAGCGGCCAGTCGGCGGGACGCCTCATCCGCCGCCCGCAGGACGGCGTTTCCGGTCACGAAGGTCTGTCTGGAGGCGGAGCTGCTGCCCGAGTCGGGCACCCGGTCCGTATCGACCGTCTCGACGTGGATGGCAGCCAGGGGAAGCTCCAACCGGCTCGCCGCCAGCTGAGCCATTGCAGTCGTGACCCCTTGGCCCACCTCGCAGGCCCCGATCTTCACGGTGGCCCGGTCAGGGTAAGCCTCCACCACGGCGGTCGAGAAATCGTCCCAGCCCAGGTTGTATCCGACATTCTTGAACCCGCAAGCTACGCCAACGCCGCGCCGCTTGCTGCCCTGGTTGCGCCCGCTCCCCGGGCGCAGACCGAGCGCAGCGCCTTTCGCCACGGCCGAGTCCAGTGCCCGAGAGGCGCCCACGCCGGCACCCAGCACCTGGCCGGTGTGCAAGGTCGAACCGCTCCGGTACAGATTGAGGCGCCGCAACTCGGCCGGGTCCATGCCCAGGAGATCCGCCAGCTTGCTCATCTGCATCTCGACGGCATAGTTGGGCTGGTTGGAGCCGAAGCCCCGCATGGCCGCGGTGACTGGTAAGTTCGTGTACGCGGCGACGGCGTCGACTGCAACGTGAGGCACCAAGTAGGAGCCGGTAGCCACCGTGACCGCCGTGTTGAGCACCGCCAGCGTGGTCGAAGCATAGGCGCCGGCGTTGGCGACCATCCGGATTTCCATGGCAGTGAGCTTGCCCGCACGCGTGGCGCCGGTCCGGTAATGCATCTCAAATGGGTGGCGCTTGGTGCCGGCGACGAGGGACTCCGGCCGGGAATAGACCATCTTTACAGGTCGCCCAGTCTTCAGCGCCAGCAGGACGAGGACGATTTGCACGGAGATGTCCTCACGCCCGCCGAAAGCCCCGCCTGTAGCCGTTACGATTTCGCGCAGCTGGCCAGCGGGCAGCGCGAGCGCGTGGGCGATCTGGCGCAGGTCCTCGGCTGCCCATTGCGTGGCCACCCACACGGTGACACGGCCATCGGCACCTAGGGCCGCCATACCGCCCTCAGGCTGGAGAAACGCGTGATCGACAAACGGGGTGGTGTAGTGGCCTTCCACCACGACGTCGGCGCCGGCGAATCCGGCGGCGGGATCGCCGTGTCGTAAATGCACGCTGTGCAGAACGTTGTCGGACCGGTCTTCGTGCACGAGCGGAGCGCCGGGCGCCAGAGCGGCGGCCGTGCCGAGGACCGCCGGCAGGAGGTCATAGTCGACTTCAATCATGTCCAGAGCGGCATCGGCCAACTCGGGGCTTTCGGCAGCCACGGCGGCTACGGCATCGCCCACGAAGCGCACCTTGCCGCCGGTCCGCGACAGCACGGGCTGGTCCGGCGTGACGAGTCCGTAGGTTCCAGGGCCGGCGATGTCGTCGCCGCACACCGCTGCGATCACGCCTGGTAGGACGCGCGCCCCGGCCACGTCGATGCGGCGGATACGGGCATGCCGATGGGGGCTGCGCAGGACCCGGCCGAAGAGCATGCCTTCCACTCGGAGGTCGGCAGGGTAGAGCGCCTGGCCCGTGACCTTGTCGAAGGCATCGATCCGCGTGGGGCGTCCCCCGATCAGGTCTTGGGGGCTCATCGGTCGCGATCCATAGCAGCTGCAGCCTGTTCGACGGCCTGGACGATCTTGACATAACCCGTGCACCGGCATAGATTGCCGCTCAGCGCCACGCGGATTTGGGCCCGGTCCGGCGAGGGATTCGAGTCCAAGAGGGCTGTCGCTGCCATCAGCATGCCGGGCGTGCAATAACCGCACTGCACGGCGCCTGCCGCGACGAATGCCTCCTGGATCGGGTGCAGCCGCCCGCCGGGCAGGCTGAGCCCTTCGACGGTCAGCACAGTGCCCCCGTCGGCCTGCGCGGCCAGCACCAGGCATGACTTGACAGCCTGGCCGTTCAGGATGACGGAACAGGCGCCACAATCGCCCTCGCTGCAGCCGTCTTTCGTGCCGGTGAGCCCCAGCCCGTCGCGCAGGAATTCGAGGAGGGTCGTCGTGCCGCCAACCTCGCCCGTCCGCACCTCGCCATTTACTGTGAGCTTCAGCGCGTGCACGCTCATGAGGCTTGCCTGGCCCTCTCCCAGGCGCTGGCCAACGCCCGCTCGGCCAGGGTGATCGCCGTCACTCGGCGATACGCGGCGCTGGCGCGCACGTCGTCGATAGGAGCGATCGAGTCCGCAATCCGCCCGGCCGCGGCGGCGAATTCGGATGGGCTGCCCGTCGCGCCCTCCAGCCGGCTTTCGGCAGAGGGGCAGCGCACCACCGTCGGCGCCACCGACCCGAGGGCAAGGCGGCCATCGCCGATCGTGCCGTCTGTAGCCCGGATGAGCGCGGCCGCGCTGACGAGTGAGATCGCCATGGCCTGGCGCCGGCCCAATTTCAGGAAGCTGGTGCCCGCGTCGCGTGGAGGCATTTGGAAGCGGATGGAGGTCAGGACTTCGCTGGGACCTAACGCGGTCTTCCCGGGGCCGAGCAGAAAGGAGCGGAGGGGCAGCCTCCGCTCACCAGTGCTACTGCGCAGGGCCAATTCGGCGTCCAAGATGAGGAGCGCCGGGACCGTATCGGCGGCCGGCGACGCAGTGCAGATATTTCCGCCCACCGTGGCGCGGGCTCGAATCTGGGGGTCTGCCACCGACGCGGCTGCCTCGGCGAGCGCTGTACCCCGCGCCCTCAGCAGGGGCGATGCGGCCAGGTCGGAGTGGGTTGCGAGGGCCCCGATCTCAAACCAGCCCGCGGCCTCGCGACAGTAGCGCAGATCGGCGATCCGGGTGATATCGACGAGCAGGCGCGGCTGCCATTTGCCGGCGCGCATGAAGGGAATCACGTCCGTAGCGCCCGCGACGATGCGCGCCCCGGGATTCTCCGCGAGAACGTCGAGCAGATGCCGAAGGTCACGAACAACAACGAGGTCCGGCAGATGCATCGTCCTGCCCCCTCCGCGCGGGCTGACGAGCGGTGCTGCTTCAGAAGGTCCCAGGCGGCCAGGGCACGGGCCCAGGTAGCTCCGCCTGGGACGATTGGGCTACTTTAGTTTGACGCCGGCCTCGATCGCCTCTGCACGCACCTCATCATACATGCGCTGCCACTCCGGGGAAGGCACCATGCGTTCGACGTCGTAACATTCCTGGAAGGACTTGCCGTTCGGCTTCTCCGGGAGCTGCGCCTCGTACTTTGGGACGAAGCGCCGGGCGATCTCGTTGGCGTGCTCGCGGGTCATGCCGGCCGCCGCTTTATAAACTTCGCCTCCGAATTTGTGCTCCAGGGGCGTGAGGTAGTTGGTCAGCCTTCCGCCCGCCGAGCGGGTGCCCACCACGTTCGAAACCCCCGAGGCTGCCATATTCGTCATACCGACCAGGGTCTCGTACAGCAGCATTTTGGTGCACGGACCGGCCACCTGGTTGTTGATCGAGTGGACCACCAGGTTCGTGTTCCGGCTGACCGCCTGGTTGGCCACGCCCATCGCCCACTGCGCCCGGCGGCCGCAGTTGCCCATGTACTGGATGTCGAAGGGAGGCACCCCGGTGCGGGATCCCTGGAAAGTGGCAACGAGCAGCAAGGTATAGGCGATGCAGGCGACTGCGGTGCCTTCCGGTCCCCCTGCCCAACCACCGAGCATACACCACGAAGAGGCGGAGATGTACGAACCGCCCGTCACCACGGCGTGAGTGAGCTTGAACAGCGACTCATAAGAGGTCCAGAAATCGGCGATCGACAAGATCAGGATCAAGTCGTGTTTCGGCCGGTAGCCCCCCTCAACGCCGAATCCGCCCAGCACCCCGTAGTGCGTCGTCGAGCTGCCCACGGCGTCGACGGGCATCCCAACCCGCCCTGCCCGCCGGATTCCCTCCTGCATGAGCTGCGCCTGATAGTACCCGGCCAGGTGCTCGTACGGCGATCCTGAACGGACCGGCCGGCCCCAAATCGTCTCGAGCGAGGGCCCCTCGAGCGCATCCACCTCGGCAATACGCGCAAGGCCCTCGATGAGCGGCAGGGCGACGTCTTCGGTGACGGCGATGCTCAGCGGTACAGTCCAGACCGGCAGCTTGGGGTCTTCGGGGCGGCGGTGCTGGTAGAGCACGCGCTGGTTGCCCTCACCCAGCCAGAACTCCCTCGGGGCCGCGTCGATGGCGCTCTGCACTTCTTGCTCGTTGAAGCGGATCACGCGGCTGGTATTCTTACAGTATAGCCCGATTGCGACGGCCGCGTCAAAACCGGCGCGATAATAGCGATCGGCCAGGTCATCGTCTCTGTTGACGGGGTTCTCCGGGTCGCAGGTCCGGGCCAGGCCGTACTTCTTGACGCTGGCCGCCAGGGCTTCGGCGACCACCTTGACATTGAAGTCCCTGTCCCTGTAGGCCGGGCCGGAATGGGCCCGATCCAGGACGTCCAGCACTCGCTCGCGATCGATGCTCATTGCGTCCTCCCTTCACCGGTCACGAGGCCGGAACCTGGCTTTGCACCACCTGCAAGCAGCTGCTCACACACGCGCACCGCAGTCCCGGCGTCGGGCGCCCAACCGTCGGCGCCAATTCGCCGGGCGTACTCTACCGTCACTGGTCCGCCGCCGACCATGACCCAGAACTTGTCGCGGATGCCGAGCTCGCGGAGCAGCGCGATCGTTTCCTCCTGGTATGGCATCGAGGTGGTCATCAGCGCCGACAGCCCGATGATTTGGGCACGGGTTTGCTCCGCCGTCTTGATGACGTCTATCGGCGAGGCGTCCACGCCCATGTCGACCACATCGAAACCGGAGGCGCTAAGCATCGTGAGCACGATGTCCTTGCCGATGGTATGGATATCGCCCTGCACTGTGCCCAGGACGACCTTGCCGGCCTTGCTGGCTTTCCCGGTTGCCTTTTCGAGATGGGGCGAGGCGATGTGCATAAAGGCCAGCATCGCCTCCGCCGAAAGCACCATCTCAGGAAGGAAACACTCCCCGGTGCCAAACCGGTCGCCGATGAGCTTGATGGTGTCGACAGCTACTTGCACGACGGCCGGCAGCCCCGCAGGGTCTCCGACGGATTCGTACGCGAGCTCTGCGGCCCTGGCCTCATCGCCGTCGATGATGGTAGCCCGCAGTTCTTCCTGAAGCTCCTGACTGTTCATTCGACCAATCTCCTCTGCCCGTGAAGTTCGCGAGCCCGTTCCTGCGACGTGTGCCGGCGAAGTGCGCCGGCGCTGGAACGGTAGTTACTACATTGTCGCTCCGCGCGTCACCAGCGCAGTGGCATGCCCAGGTCGATCAGCTCGCTCTTGACCCGATCGTAGATGGCCTGGTATTCCGCGGAGGGCCGCATGGTGTTCAGGTCAAAGCATTCGGTCACCGACTTGCCCTTGGGTGGCGATGCCAGCTGCGCCTCATACTTCGGGATCAGCACTTTTGCGATCTCGTTGGCCTGCTTGCGGGTCATGCCGGCGCACGACTTGAACACCTCACCGCACCACCACGCTTCGAGCGGCGTCAGGTAGTCCTGGTACTTACCGCCTGCCGAGCGCGGCTGCGTGGTCTTCGACGACCCGGACACGCAGTGGTTCATCAGTCCCACGGCCGATTCGTAGAAGAACATCTCAGTGCAAGGCCCGGCCGTCTCGTTGACGATCTTGTTGCGCATGAACCGGGTGTTGCGGCTGACGGCCTGGATGGCAACGCTGTTGGCCCAGACCGCGTCGCGGCCGCAGTTGCCGAACACGCGGACGTCGTAGACGTAGGAGCTCGTGTAGTCCGAAGCGAGCAGGGTAGGGATGAGGAGGTCGGTGGCGATGTTCAGGATCAACGCCCCTTCTGGGGATCCGGCGTAGCCGCCGATGAACGAGTAGCCGCCGACGCGCAGCCGGTTGCCGTAATTGATGCCCTGGACGATGCGGTGGAAGTTGGCGAAAGTAACTTTGAGCTCGACCGGGCACAGCGACATGGTGCTGTTCGCGGGGCCTGCGAGGGCGGGCATGCCGCCCAGGTGCCCGTATTCCGTGGTCGCAGACGCGATCCCGGTTTGCGCGAGGCCCGGCCGGCCGGCGCGGAACATCGCTTCCTGGCGCAGCTGAGCTTCGTAACGCCCGAGCAGCGTCTCGTAGGGCGTCCCGGAGCGCACTTCGTAGCCGTAAACCGTGCGCAGGGACGGTCCATGCAGGGCGTCGACGAGGTGTTTCTTCTGGATCATGCCGACTACCACCGGCACCCACAGTTCCTCGGAGAGGACCAACCCAAGGGAAACGCACACGAGTGGCGGGTAAGGGTCCTCGGGGCGGCGCGGCTTCATCACTACCAGGTCGGCGCCGGAACCCAGCGTCAGCTCGTCGGGGGTTTCCTTCATCGTCTGCTGGATTTCGCGCTCTTCGGCCTTGATGATGCGCTCGGTGTCGGGACATAGCATCCCAATCTCGAGCGCCAGGTCGTAGCCTGCCTTGTAGAAAGCGTCGGCCACGTCATCGTCGGTGTTGATCGGCTCGGCCGGGTTGCACATCTTCTCCAAATGATGGCGGGCCAGGACGGCCTTCGTCGTGCGCGGGATCACGCGGGAATCCCAGTCCTTGACGCTGCAGACCGGCCCGCTGTGGGCGCGGTCGAGGCTTGTAAGAATCTTCTGCACCTTGGGATTCACGGGAGTCTCTCCTTACGCCTTGTAGTCGAAGACCAACGGCTCGCGCATCGGCGGCTCATACTGGGCCATGAGCTGCTTGCACAACTCGACCGCATGGGCGGCGGTGCGGCCGTACCCGTCGGCGCCGATCTGCTGCGCCCAATCGGGCGCCACCGGCCCGCCGCCGACCACCACAAAGTAGCGTTCGCGCTTGCCGGAGTCCTGCAGGTATCGGACCACATCCTTCTGGTAAGGAAGCGAGGTCGAGAGCAAGGTGGACAGAGCGATGATATCGGCCTTTACTTCATCGGCCTTGCGGAGTATTTGCTTGACGTCGACGTTCACTCCGAGGTCGAAGACCTCGAAACCGGCCACGGTGAGCAGCGCCGCCACGATATTCTTGCCGATGTCGTGGATGTCACCGGTGACGGTTGCGATGACCACTTTGCCCAGCCGCAGGCTTTTCGCCTCTGCGGCGGAAAGGGAGGCGAGGAGCACGGGCAAAGCGGCGTTCATCGCATCGCCCGCCAGGATCAACTCAGGCAGGAAGCAGTCGTAACGGCTGAACCGCTCGCCGATCTCTTGAATCCCCCGGTTCGCCCCTCGCTCAATGATCTCCAGGGGCGGGATGCCGGCCGCGAGCGCCTCCTTCGCGGCGGCCTCGGCGAGCTCGGGCTCACCATCAATGATCGCGTTGGCCAACCTCTCAAGCACTTCTTCCACTTACCTACCTCCTTGGCAAATTGTCTGGCCCGGGCACTGCCACGGCTCGCGCAATTGGGCGTCGCGGGATGTCAACTTGGGCCAAAGGGCGGCCGGCTTGTGCCAGCAGGGGACCACAGGAATCTACGGACTAGCATATCACGGCGGCCGTGGCCTGTCAAGCC
>Ga0315273_10008183_pt1 | contig 13173 bp, 32 predicted proteins | sample YL17G02_0_MG_FD_205753 | JGI IMG/M metagenome (GOLD analysis project Ga0315273, IMG submission 205753) | Sediment microbial communities from Yellowstone Lake, YNP, Wyoming, USA - YL17G02_0 | ecosystem: Environmental > Aquatic > Freshwater > Lake > Sediment | place: USA: Wyoming | collected...
TAGAGCAGCAGCACAATCATACCCAGCGCGGCGACCCAGAACGTCGGGCGGAACACCCACACGATCGGTCGCGGTAGTTTCATTCCAGGTAGGCCAGTGAATACGTCATCTCGTCGTTTCATGATGTCCTCCCTTCAATCGCCCTACGCCTATCAGGGCGTGGGCGTCAACGTCGGCGGCACGGGCGTCGCCTGTCCCCTCGGCCACTGCGGTTCCGGTGTGTTGTTCACAATCAGCCACCAGTAGTCGACAATCGGCGGCTCGGCTTGGGACCATTGGATCACGGTCACGGGCTCGCCGACGAGTTTGGTATTCGAGACATTCGAGCAGAACGCTGGGGCTGTCGGAGTGGGCTGCGCGGTTCGGGTCGGTGTGATCGTCGGGGTCCATGTCGGCGTAAGGCTGGGGCTGGGCGTCGGGCTATACTGACAGCCGTACATCCACATGGTTCCCGTGCGGGAGGGTGCGGCGTGTTCCCACACGGCGGCATGGGCGGTGGATGCGAAGAGCAGGATTAGGGCGAGCAGTCGTTTCACAGTTTCACCTCCAGATCAGTGCTTCGCCAGTTGTGAACCAAGCAAAAAACATAGAATGATTACGACACAGACGAATACGATGCCCACATTGCTAACTCACTGCGCTCCGTATCTCATTCATCCACGATCGCCCGGCTTGGATCTCAGGACACACAGGCGCATGTTCCGCAGCATGCTCAGCGCAGAACGCCAACTGCGGCACGTCCAGCCCGGCGCAGCGGTGCGTGATGTCGGTGGACTCGCAGATTTCGCAGCGCTCGGTCATGTCCGTGCATCCGGGCGATATTCGGCTGCCGTCAATCCATTGCTAACTCTACGTTCGGCGGTCACGGCTTCACCTCCTTCTCGTCGAGGGCGTCGAGCGCAGCCTCTAGCGCCACGTCCTCGTCACTCACTCCGCCACAGGCGACCACGACCCGCGCCGCGTCCACCACGCGCTGGAGGGCTGCAAGTTGCGTCGTCTCCGGCCAGTCCTCCGCCCGCGCTACCTGCTCGTCCTCGCGGGCGTCGTAGGTGATGGGCGCGGCGAGGAAGGCGCGGACCTCTGTGATGTAAGCGGCCCACGATGCTCCCGGTAGTGGCAACTGATAGATTAGCCGACGCAGCAGCCCTGCCGCCTCGCGGAGTCGGGACTGGGCGGCGGTGAGCAAATCGGCTTCCGCGCCTATGATGCCGTTGGCGTTACGGTTGGCTAGCTCAGCTCGCTCCGCCCGTGCGATGGCGGCGTCCAGCCGTGCCTGTAGATCGTGCGTCACGTCGATAGCTACATCACAGGCACGGAGATGAACGTCGCGCTCCTGCGTCAGCTCGGCGACCTGCTCGTTCAGCTCGCACACCTCGCACTTGCGTGCCAATCTGCCGTGGAGACACACCTCGCCAAATTCGTAGTCAGCCATTGCCCCCGCTCCACTTCCGCCACAGTGCCAACGTCGTGTCGACATCGGCCATGCAGTATTCGGCCAGTTCGAGTGACTTGCCGTTTCTGACCAGTTCGCCTACTCCTGATCCATCCACCCGCTCTTTCGGATTTGGGAGCTGATATGCAAGCGCGTAGGCTTCGAGGGGATACCGTCCGAACGCACCGCCGAACGAGAGCGCGTTCATCAGGTCGATATGCACCGCGTTCTCCCACGGCTTCTGGTTGGCGGCCTTGGTCAGCACCGGCGGCACGGGCACGCCGTCAATCGTCATGCGGTGGATCAACGTCGGTACGTCGTACGATCTGCCGTTGAACGTCAGCAGGCTCGTCACCTTGGCCATGATGACCGCCACACGTTGCAGCAGTTCGACTTCGTGCGAGCAGGTCACAGCCTCGAAGTCGTGCAGGTTCGCCACCTCCCCGGGGCTCACTACGTAGACCATCCCCTTGCCGCTCTTGCCGTCGCGCATACCCACCGCGACTACCTTCGCTAGCGGCGGGAACAGAGCGCAGAACGCGGCCGGCTCCTGCTCGCGGCGCAAAGCGAGGCGCTTCACCTGGGCGGTCTCGGTGTCGCACGCGGCGACGGTCTCGATGTCGAAGCATAGCATTGGTTCACCCCTCAATCTCTTTCACGACGGCAGCGATGCTCGCCGGAGAGTTGTCACGGATCTCGAAGCGTACATCCGTGCGCGCGTGCACCTTGTATTCCTTCACGCTGACTTCTTTGCGCACGATGACGAACTGGCCGATCGCCGCGGCCTCGAACTCGCCCAGCCGCTTGAGTCTCGCCTTCACCGACTTGTCCAGCGCCGTGTACTCCGCCGCCATCGGCTTCAGCTTCTGGCTCTCGGTGATGTCCTCGAGCAGTTGCGCGTCCTCGAGTAGTTGGAGGCCGGGGCCGAGATCCTTGGCTGGCCAGCACTGGTCGTTGAATCCACACGAACGGCAGATCCGCTCGTCGTAGTCGATCGGCGGCGGGTCTGTCTTGGCGTCAACGAACTCTTGCATACGCTCGATGCGCTGGATCGTTTGCTCCGCTGATGCCATGTCGACCTCGAACGGCAAGAGCTTCAACAGGCCCGACGCCTTCGACTTCAGTACGAACACGCCGCGCTGCAGGTTATCGAGCAGGCAATATAGATTGCCTTGCGCCACGTAGGCCCGCAGGTAGGCCGAGTCAGCGTTGGCCAAGTCCTCGATTGTATTGATCCGGTCGAAGATGTGGCCCTGCATCGTCTTGATTTCGAGCACCTGATCTTGCTCGAACCGTTCGCCCCTGAAGCCACGGATTTTGCCATCGGGCCGGCCAGAAATGATGACGTTCCCGAACTTCCACTGTGAGGGGCGATCCTGTTCGGGCACAAGATTAAACCCCATTTCGGTCAGTCGCTGCATCACGTCGGGCTGATGTAGGCGACCTTCCCTGAAAATACTTTCGAGATAGTACGTGTGCGGCTTCGCCTGGTCGAACTTCGTCCACCGCCATACCAGCTGACGATCGCAAGATGCTCCAGCCGAACTCGGATACCAGCTGCGCATGGGCCAGATTTTGATTTGCTTCTCCAAGGTTTCGCGCTGGATCTCCGCGAATCCTTCGGGAGTAAGTGCGTCTAGAGATTCCATACCTCACCTCGCCTTGCCACACCCTGCCGTGCCAGAGCCGACCGGGGCACACCGAACCATGCCTGGGCACACCTCGCCTAGACCGCAAGATTGACCAATCTCGGAATCGACATCTGCGTCTCTACCGTCGCAGTGCTCAACTCGCGCGCTTTCTCGGCTACCGCTTTGACGTGCGCCGTCGCCTCCTCCAGCGAGCACTCGTCACTCAACTCGATCTCCCCACGTACCACGAACTTCACCTTCTTCACGTCAGCCATCGGTAGTTACTCCTTTATGTTCCTCGTTTTTCAAGCCGACCCCGACCGCGACCACGACCCCGACCACGACCCCGACCGCGCTTTGATTACAGCGTTCATTGAACTGTAGTTGGCAACAAGTGTGGCCATTCGGCCACTTCGACGATCGCGCCAAGAGCGATGTGGACAGGCAGCGCGACCGGGTAAGGCTCGATCTCTGCATTTCGATCGAAGCCCACGGCAAACGTGTGGTGATAACGGCCTGTATCCGCGATCCAGGCTGCTTCCAGGAGCGTGATGAACTCAGCGCTCAAGGCTGCGATGCGCCCTGTGTAGTGGTAGGTAGCGGTTCGAATCAGCACAGCCTGCCCTACGTGCAGGCCTAGCCTGATCGATGCCGCTTTTTTCGTCTTCTCCATCGGTCGTCTCCTCTCAAATGTCCCATTGGAATTGTTTGTTGCATCTCGTGCAGAAGCCATGCGCCGAGTGACGCAGGCCCGTGCTCCGATCCCGCTCGCCGGTGTGCGTCACCACGATCTGATGCAGCCCGAGCCAGCACAGGAAGCGGGCGATCATCTCTTGCTTGCCTTTTGCCGCGTGACCTTCCCCATGCGCGCTAGTAATTGGCGGTGGATCATGTCCAGGTGTTTCCCTTCTTTCGAGAGCACGTCGTTTGGAGCCTGCAACACTTGAAGGGCCAACATAGTTAGGAGTGTGCCCGCAATGCTCACAAGCAATTCTTTCTCTGCCTGGTTCATCATGTCACCTCTCCGCGCACACGGACGCCGTCGCCTCCAAGTCTCCCGGGTCCAGCGCCAGCAGCCGGTCGAGCTCCGAGTCGGACAGATCGGTGATGCTCTCCACGTTGTCGGTCAGGCCGGAGAGCAGCAGTTGGATGCTGATGCCTGGCACCTTGCGACAGACCTCGGTTAGCCGCTGGCGCAGCGCGAGCTGTCGCTGTGCCTTGGTCGCTGGCTTCGGGGCTGACTCGGGGTTCTCTTCGGCTTGCTGCGCTGACTTGGTTCGCTTGTCGATCTCGGCCTTGATCGCCTCGATCAGACGTTCGGTGTTTTTCTTGTACTTGGCCTTCTCGGGGTCGGTAAGATCCTTCTCGGCCGCCTTCAAGTAGAACTGCAAGTCCTTGTCGGCCTGGGCTGACACGGTCTTGCCCTTGCCGTTGCCCCACTTGATCTCGGGGTCTGACGTACCGACAGCGGCGCCGGTCGACTCTCCGCCCTTGGCGCCCTTCGCGTACCCGACATGCACGACCTTGCGCACGTCGACGTCGGCAGCCGCCAGGATGTCGAGCGGCACCGCGCCTAGGCCGGCGAGCTGGCGCACCGCGCGTCCGTGCAAGTTAGCCCAGGCTGATTTCCTAACGTCGCTCGGGTCCACCTTCTCGCCTGAGCGCGTGAAGAACCGATCTCCAGACCAGCGCGAGCCCTCGCAGTTCTCGATCATTTCTCCGGTGACTTTCGAGAAGGCATCGGCCAGCAGATTGTACGAGAACGTCCCGTCTGCGAAGTCCTCCCGCTCGATGATGGGCCGGGTGATCTGGATGCCCCAAATCTTGCCGGCGCGCTCGCAGCCGCAGTCTTGCAGGTAGCCGACCTCGCGCAGCACGTTGCCGTCCGCGTCCTTGCTGACGTGGATGACCCAGTCGGCCGGGTAGGTTGCCTTGATACTGTGGCGCCGCAGCGTGTCGAGCGCCTTGGTGAGCTTCTCGATCCGCTCAAGCGGGTCGGCGTCGCCGTCGACGAGTAGCCGCTCGATTAGCGGCTGACTCAGCATCTTGCGCACGGGCAACTGTGCGTCGGGCACGAGGGCTGTCGGCGATTCAATCTCTACTGTCGGGTCTGACATAAGTGCTCCTTCTTCGCGCGCTGGTATCTCTGGCGCCGCTCGTCGGCCGCGTACTCGAAGACGCGCATCATGATCGGCTTGCCCTTCTTGTCGAACTTGCCGGTCGGCTTCTTGTGCTCACGCTGGCTGTACTCTCGGAGCCGTGGCGAGTAGTCCTCGTAGATCGCGCGCCGGATCGCGCGCGCGGTTGCTCCTCTCATCGTTCCTTCTCCTGCCGGCTCATCAGCAACGCGATGTTGATGGGCTGCTCCAAAGTACATGAGTTGCACAGGTGATACTCAGACCACAGCGCCGGCTCTGCGTCGCCGAGTATCATCACGGCTTCCGCTTCGGGAGCCATGACTTCGGCCAAGCCCAATGCGCCGCCGAATATCTGCGTCAGGCCAAGCACTTGATTCGCCGCCCGTGGCTTCACCATCGCCAGCGACATGCGCAGCACATAGAACTGCCCGTGGTGCGGGCCACCGCATGCGTCGCACGGCCGGAGCTCCGACAGCTTCATCGGTTGCCTACTCCGGCAGGTCGGTGATGACCGCAGCGGATGGCATGGGCGGATTTGCCTGGATGCTGAGCGTCACCTGATCGTGGAACCACGTCGATACGCCGCCGCCGAAGCCGGTCGGGGAGTAAACATGCAGGTCGAACGTGACCGTGCCGAACGCCGCAGGGAACACGTCGATGCCGTAGTCGCCGGTCGGATCGACGAGGAAGTCGTAGTTCACGATCGTAGTCGACTGTCCTGGTGGAAACGTCGGCGTTACCGTGAATCCAAGCTCGGAGTTGCGCTTCACTTTGCGCCCGTCTTGCAAGGTGATCGGACACGTAATCCGAAGACGGTCGCCGGCTTTCACTGTTCTCGACTGAGGCATTCTCTCGTCTCTCTTTCTGTGCTGAAATCTCGTGGCGTTCTACCCCGTGGCATACAGTGTGTCAACGAGGACTACAATCCGCACTCAGGGCATGGTGTGCAGAGTAGGTGACACTGGCGCACCTCTTCAGCGCAGCGTGCGGCCTGGGCGATGGCGAGGTCTCTCTCGGCCAGTGCTCGGTTCAGTGCGCTGATGGTGTCGTCGTGCCTCTCCAAGCCGTAGCTGCGTCCCCACTGCCAGGCGGCCAGCAGCAGGAGTGAGCAGAGGCAGACGACGGTGAGCGCCTTGGTGGCACGGTCGGCGGCAGGGGAAGCGAGCCAGTTCATCTCTCGATCGCTCCTCGTGTCGGCTGCCCAGTGATCCAGTAGTGACCCTCGGGTCCGATGCTGTCGATAAGGTACTCCAGTTGCGGACGGACACGCTCCAGCGCCCGCCGGCTAAAGTCGACCTCCGCATCTCCCTCGTACCGCACCTCGACGTCGGCAGGCACCACCGGAAACTCAAATTGCACGTTCATTACCCACGTCATCTCGCTTCATCTCCTCCCTCGTCGACCTTGAGGTCTACGCTGTTGCACTTGGGGCACGGGGCTATGGTGGCATTAGCCAGCCAGAGTCGTTGCCACTTCTGCCCGCAGGTACGGCACTCCATCGGGATCATAAACGCCTTGACTTTAGTCGTCGTTTCCATCGTTCAACTCCTCCAGGTCGTCAGCCATCTCGTCAAGTTGGTCCTGTCTATCACGGGCTCGGCTGTGCGCCATCGAGTTGAGCCAGGCGTCATCGAGCGGGCGCGGCTCTACTATCACCACGCTGCCGTTGTAGCCGGGGGCCACCCAGGACGGGTTGTTCTCTCGTCCGCTGCCAGGCACCACCTTGATTTGTGCCGTTGCCGTGGTCGCAGCGAGCAGGAGGCTCGCCGCTGCTATCGCTCGGAAGGTCGTCATGTCTCGCTCCTCTCTTCTGACTTCGTGCTCGGGGATCGCCGCGACATCGGGCGCCGCCAGGCAGTGTCGACCTGGATAGGGAAGTCGAGCACTCCGCCGCCGGTCAGCCACCGACGCACGGCATATACGGTCGCCGTGCTGCCAGGGCCGTCGCGTAACTCCTCGGCCTGCCTCACTGCGGCTCTCGGGTCTGCCGCCTCGACGTCAATCTCCCACGTCACTCGGTAGGTGGGCATCTCAATCCTCCTTCCGGCACTCAGGACAGCCGTTGCTCCTGCACTTATCGGTGGTGACATGGGCGCTAGCGGTGTCCTCGCCGCATTCGCACATGCCTTGACACTTCGGACAGTCGCACTCCAGCGGCTTGTTGCACCGCCCAATGAACCCATAGAAGACATGGCAATACCAACAGGTCGCCATCTTACTCCTCCTCGTCTTCGTCGAGCGGCCAGCCGCCGATCTCCAGCCGACCATCGCGCACGCTGTGGACATCCAGCGTAAGCCCTCCCTCGTCGATCGCGGCCTCGTCCGTGTCGTGGAACCTGGCCAGCCACTTCCGCAGCTCTCCCACCGTCATTGCCATGTCTCACTCCTCCTCTCTCATGTTGTCGAAGTCTGCCCAGTTGGCCCGATGGCGCGCGTGGCGCACGGCGCCTTTCGCGCTGCTGATCGCCAGGCGGATACGCTCGGCGGTCCGAGGCGCGCCTATGGCGTGCGGCAGGATGCGCTGCAGCTCGCTCAACACCCACGTGGCGCGGGTGAAGTCCAGCGGGGTCGGTTGCACTCTCTTGATTGGTTTCATGGTTCGGTCCCTTTCAGTAGTCGAAGCCGCGCTCGGCACGATCGGCGTTCACCCGCACCCGATCAGCTCACCGCTCCTGCCGCGGCTCATGGGATGCCGCAGGATACCCGTCGGCGTCATGTCTGGCGGGAACAGCACGCTCGGGCTGCCGTCCTCCGGCGCAAAAATCCACCCCCCCGTTCCGTGCTCGTGACGATACTCTCTCGCCTCTTGCGCGGTCAGAAACGTGAGCAGCGTTTCCATGTCACTCCTCCTCTCCGTCCGGCCGTAGCCCGTGCGCCTCAAGCGTAAGACCGAACTCGGCCAGCGTGTCGCTGTCCCACTCCTTGTCGGGGTTCCACTCGCCGTCTTCTTTCCACAGGACGCGCTGCAAGTGGTTCACGATCTCGCGCAACTCGCTGGTGTGAATGTCTCGGGCGTGTTTCATCGTCTCGTCTCCTCTCTCCTCAAGTATCCTCACGGCTGCCGCCCGGGAGCGGCAGCGGTCAGGAGGCTTGCGTCCTTCAATCGAAGTAGATCCCCATCGGGTCGAAGTGATTAGGCCAGCACTCGCACGGCCGCACTTCGAGGGTTGCCAGCTCGGCGCAGCTCAGCACCTTGTCGAGCCCGTTGGCAACGTACAGGCCCATCAGGCGCTCGGCTTCCTCCCGCGTCGGGTAGGTATCGCGGCCTTGGCAGGATTGGGTCAGCGTGCGCAGCTGATCCTTGTCGCTGACGTGAGTGATGACGTATCGGATCACGGAATCGGTAGTGATGGTCATGGCTCAGTCTCCTCTCAGTCCTCGTTATCTCACCTTCATCGGACTAACTCGCCGAGAGTCCCACGGTTATCCCAGGGGGCATTGGCAACTCGATGCCGCACGGTCGCCACAGGTGCAAGCAGTGCGCGTGATTGTTGATGTACTGCGATTTCGGCGGGTGAAATTGAATCACCGTTTCCTCCGGCAACCAGAACAACTCTTTGACGAAACACATCTCGTCCCAGTGCGGAGTATGGCGCGCAGTGGAAACCGAAACGTGCTCCCAGGGCAGCCCGCCAAGGCCACTCTCGGCCCACGCTGAGCCATCTGAGGCGATAATCTGGAGCGTGCGGTTCAAGGGGCCCGGCACGTAGAACAGACCATTGTTGCCTTCGGTCGGATCGCTGCCGTAAAGACCAGTGCGTTGACGGTAGCGGTCGAGGCGCTCGGTAGCGGGGTTCATCTCTCCTCCTCTCTGGCTAGCAGTGCATCAAAGGCCATCTTGGGCCGCCCGCATTCGCAGGACGGCCCTTCTCTCTCGGCTTACCAGTATCCGTCATCCACGAAGCTCACGTACCTGTCCCGCCCGATCACAATATGGTCGAGCACTCGGATGCCAAGCAGGTCCCCCGCCTCCCTCAGCCGCGTGGTTATGTTCAGGTCATCCTTGCCAGGCGTAGGGTCGCCGCTGGGGTGATTGTGAACAAAGATCACTGCGGCAGCGTTGACTACCAACGCGATTTTGAACACCTCGCGCGGGTGTACGATGCTCGTAGTCAGCGAGCCGACAGATACCACGTCAACACAGATCAGACCGTGCTTATTGTCCAGGTGCAGGGCGATGAACTTCTCTCGGTCACAGTCTGCCAGCTCCTTGAGAAACTGGTACGTGTCCGCACTGCCGCTGAACGTGCGCCGATAGGCGTCTGACCCTGGTTCGCGCACCATGCGAGCCTCTACTCGCTGGTAGGCGAAGACCGTTGGGCCACTCGCCTGAGCGGCGCTCTCTGCGTCTGTCATGGCATCACCTCAGTTGCACTCGCGCAGCGGGCGCGGCTTCCAGTGCAAATCACGCTCGATGCGCAGGCCAGCCGGGCCGCGCAAGGTCTCCAGCTCCTTGACGCTGAAGTAACCCATTTCGCGCTCGTGTCCGACGACAACGCCAAAGCAAAGGCGCTCGGCGGGATCGTACTCGGAGGCATACCACGTCCAGCCAGACCACGGCGTGAAAAACTTGACTAGGGCTAGTGCCTCGTCCCCCTTCTCCTCGTTCGCGTAGAACGGTGGAAGCTGCGCTTCGATTTCTTTCGTCATCAGTTGCATGGCTCGGTCTCCTCTTTTCTCGGTCGTCTCAGTCTCTCGGCTTCTATTCTTGCAGCTCTCATGCCAGCTTGCGGCCGGCGTTGGTCAGTGCGCTTTTCAGTCGGTCGGCCGTTGTCCGGGCGTCGAGGGTTTGGCGATCGGCAACGGTTCGACGGTTGCGCAGCAGTCGCACGACGGGCACGGGCCCGCGCTGTGGTTGTGGTAGCCTCGGCCGCCGCAGTCGAGGCATGGATCGCCGTGCCAGACTCCGCAGATCACGCAGCAGTCGCTACGGAGCGCGAGCGTGCAATCCGCGTCGGTGGTGTGTGGCCGGGCGCCGCGTGGGCGTCCGTTGCGGCCTCGCAGCTTGCGCCAGTTGGCCAGCTCAGCGTTCAGTCGGTCTATCGGTCGCATGGTCTCTCTCCTCTCTCCTCAAAAAAGTTTGGTCTGGCGCGCGGCGTCGGCCGCCTCGGCCTCGGTCGGGCGGCGCCGGAATACCATCCCGCGTCGCTCGATCACGGCACCGGCGCGCACGTCGGCTAGGTCGGCATCGGGGAACGTGCTTGCTCGCGCTAGCGCAGCTCGGAGCTCGGCATCTCCAACCCCGTGCCAGCGGCCCGCGGCGGCAGCTGCTGCCGTGCTCCACTGGTAGGGGCGCCGGTCGGTCGGCTCTGGCGTGTCTGGCGCGCCGAATAGGTTCCCCTGGCTCATGGTGTCACCCTTCCTTCCGTCGTGTTTCTGGCGTGCTCTGGCGCGTCCTAGCGGCGCGGCTTGTCGATGATGCAACCCAGCGCGTAGCGGCGTTGGGGTGCGGGGTTGTCCGGCCAGTCGATTGAATCTGCCCAATCGTAAAGCGGCTTCATCATGGCAGCGCGCTTCTCGTCGGAAGCCTTACGGTCGGCCCGCGTCGCCTGTCCTGTGCGATACAGCTCTTGCCAACCGGCATCGAGTGCGCGTTCTTGTTGCTCCTTCCAGTCTGCAAAAGTGCGTTGCTCTGGTGGTGGTAGTGTCTTGCGTTTCATCGTCAGTTCTCCTGTAGGTTAGGGGCGCCGTCAGGCGATCGCCCCTTGCTGTTTGAGGGTGTCGCGCAACCAGGCCGTGGCGGATTCGACGCTCGACCACTGTTCACCGCCTGCCATACATCCGACGTACACGTCACCACGCTCGCTCTCGGGCATGTCGATAGATGCGCCATAGCCTTTGCCGTAGGGATGCACCTGCAAGGCCTGCAACAGATCGTTAGATCGCCCTTCGCGCGAGCCGAACGCAAGGCGCCGATGCGTGGCAGGGTGCGCTAACGCGAACGTAAGAACGTCGAGATTCAATGGCTCGCCCGCGCGCTTCAAGAGCACGCTTTCGCTGATGTGCTGGCCCTGCTTTGCTGCGCGGTAAACCATGCGGATTTCACAAGCGCGGCCAGCGCGTTCGAGTAGGATTGCTAACGCAGCAACAGCCACACCACGGCGATCGATTACATCGGCGCCGATGAAGCCGAGGGCGCCACGGTTCACCACCAGCACAAGTGGCCTGCCGGGCCCTGCAACGTGCGTCTCATAGGGTTCAATCCAGCAATCGGGATCGCCGGTCAGGACGCGCGACATATCGAAACAAACTCCCGGGGCGCGTTCAAATCGGTACTCATCGCGGACCAACTGAGGCGCTAGCTTGTCGGCGAGTGTCATCGTCTGTTTTTCGGCGCGGCGTGTACCTTCTGGCCAGCCTTCGCGCGCTAGCTGCAAGGCGCCTTGGAAGTCGACGCCGAGTGTCCATTCCTTGTCGTCAAGTTCATAGGTGCGAGCCATGCCGGCAGGATGAGCGCAGCGCTCGCAATGGTCGACCCATGCCGACCAACTATCGAACGACAGCTCGGCAGGGTGCGATGGGCGCGCCGGGGCTGCTGCCGGGGCCCGTCGCGCGTCGAATAGGCTCTGCTGTCTCATGCTGCTTGCTCCTGCTCTGCGATGGCTCCGCGCGGATCGCTCGGAAGCGGACAGGCAGCGAGGATGCGGTTGACGATCTCGGCGCCGGCGCCTTTGAACAGGTAGCCTTCGGCGATACCGGCCAGCGGCGCCAAGTCGGTGGTGAGTGCTGCCAGCTCGGCCGCGCCGTTGACAGCGCCGCGCGGCGTGATGTGGACGCCTTGTATGCCGTGCGAGCGATCCGTCACGTAGGCTCGCACTTCGCGTACCCACGCCAGCCAAGCTCCGGCGGCAGGATTCGTCTGAAGCACGAGAGACCGTTCCAGCTTTTCGTCAATGGGCCATTCGAGGTAGAAGAAACGGTCGGCTGTAGCAGCATCAAACGCGCGCCGGTCGGAGTGTCCCCAAGTACCCCCGCGCCCCGGCGTGTTACCTGTAGCGACGCAGATGAAGTCTGAATGACGCTGCACGTTCTTGCCACCGATGTCGGCGCTGCCATTTTCCAAAGCGGAGTTTAAGGCTGTCAGTAGGGCAGGATTCGCGTTGTCGAGCTCGTCGAACAGGAACACGCCGCCGTGCTCGTAAAGCCGGGTGAACTGAGTGTCGGAGAAACGTCCTTGTGCATCAACGAAGCCCTCGACACGGGTGGGTGATGACATCGGGTTTAAGCTGATGTAACCCCAATCTAGGCCGAGAACGTGCGACGCCTGATGTGCTGCGTGAGTCTTGCCGCTACCCGGATCGCCCCAGAGGTAGACGTGCCGGCGCATGTGCAGTCGAGCAATCAGTTGAGGCAGCAGCGGGTGCGCATGCTCAACCACGACCGCAGGCAGCGTGCCGACGTGGATTTCAACCGGAGCCGGAGCCATCAGCTCTGCGCACACAGTCTGAATGCGTTCGTCAATCTCGTCGTACAGCTCAGCCGAGAGACCGTCGACACCGGCCTTGACGTGCGTCGCCACAAGCGGCGCCAGGACGCGCGCCAACCCGTCTAGTGCGTCGGACGTGGCAGGGATAGGCGTGGGCTCAACCGCGGCAGGTTCGTCGCTGCTAGCGCCGCCCTCAGCGGCCCAGCAATCGGAATGATAGGCAATGCCCTTGCTGACCCACGCAATGCGGGTGCCGGCAGGGAATCGGCCGCCGTGCAAGCAGGCAGCAGCTCGGCAGCGGCCGGGGAATCGTGACGTCATGGTTTGCATGGTTGCACACCGCCGAGCTCGTCGACCAGCTCCTCAGCCGGCGCCTCGCACACACTCACGTGCATGGCGCTGCGAAAGTCGATGCGTTGATAAGTCCCGCCACAAGTGCGGCAGGTGACGTACGAGTACAATCGTTCGATGTACTCGTCCTGAATCTGCTTCATGGTTTTCATGCCCGTCACAGATGCAGCCACCGTGCCAACCACGGCAGGCCGA
>Ga0315273_10008184_pt1 | contig 13173 bp, 9 predicted proteins | sample YL17G02_0_MG_FD_205753 | JGI IMG/M metagenome (GOLD analysis project Ga0315273, IMG submission 205753) | Sediment microbial communities from Yellowstone Lake, YNP, Wyoming, USA - YL17G02_0 | ecosystem: Environmental > Aquatic > Freshwater > Lake > Sediment | place: USA: Wyoming | collected...
ATCAGCACCGTGACGCCCGCAGAGCCGCGTCCCGGGTCCCGCAGACGGCGCAGCAGGATAGCGAACGCGGCCAGGCCGAGGTAGGCCTCCGTCTTGCCGCCGCCCGTCGGGAAGAAGAGCAGATCCACCAGCTCGCGGTCCACGTGCGTGGGCGTGACGAACGCCCGCAGGTTCATCAGGACGAACGCGAGCTGGAACGGGCGCCACGCTGGTGCATCGACCGCGTCGGGTGAAAGTCCCTTCTCCTGGGCGCGGCGCTGCCTGGCGGCCATCGCCATCGCGCGGTTGGCCAGCTGGAAGGCTTCGAGAACTTGTGGGTCGTCCAGGAGCTTCAGGCCCGCGTCGATGCGGTCCGCCGCAAGTCCCGCGCGTTGGAGCAACGTCTCGGCCACCTCTGCTTGAGGGCCAGATTGTGGCCCGTTCGCGCGCTGCTGCTCGATCCACGCGCGGTAGCCGGACGTAAGCGTGTCGAGCGAAGCACGCACCGTCTCGGCGTCCGGCATTTCCGCGAGGGCTTCCATCTCCAGCGCCACGCCGGGCATGGGTACCGGTTCCACGCGCTCCACTTCCGCCCGCGGCATCCACGTCGTCTCGGCGCGGTAGCAACAGGGACCGGTCAACAGGGTTCGCGTGGACGTGCCGTGGCCGACCGCGTACTCCATCACGTCGCGGTACTGCAGGTCCGCGATGCGTTCGTCCGGGTCGTCTGCGTCGCGGCCGCGCGGATTCGGGCGTGGCACGAAGGGCTCATCCGATTCCACCGCCAGGCCCGCCTGGAACGCGAACCGCGTGTCCTTCAGATCCTCCTGGCCCTCGATCGGCGCCCGTCGATTGACGAGGAACACCGAGACGGCTCGCGTGCCGGCCGGCAGACCCGGCAGATCTTCGGGCCGCCTGATGCGCCGGACGGAGGTGACGACTTCGAGGCCGCTGCTCTCCGGCACGGGCGCGACGGGCGGGTCCGCCTTCTCGCCGCGCAGCGTGATGGTGACCGCTTGCCGCCGTTCGTGGCGCTCCCACTCGATGTCCGGACGTGAGCCCACCTCGCGCGGCGTGTAGTCGCCCCAGCGTGCGGTAACGCGCAAGTGGGTCGCGCCGGCGGCGACGAGGACGCTGATGCCGAGCGAGGAGGGGAACTGCCCGCGGCGGGCGGGCGGTGGCTCTGGAGACGTCTGATCCTCGTCGCCTTCCGATGTCGCCTCCGTCAGCTCCAACTCGCCCTGGTCGTCGTCGTCGCGCTTCTGAGCGGCCGGTGCCGACCACGGCGCCAGGAACCCGGTGAGGTACCACCGCGACGGCGGCGAGGCCAGCACTTCGTCGATCTGCGGCTCGTCCGGTTCGGGGCCGACGAGATCGAGGCGCAGCGCCTGGGCCAGACGGGCGCGGACATCGGAGGAGGTCATGGCTGGGCACCCGTGGTGAGCAAGCGAAGGAGGCGCGGATTGATGAACAGTTTCTCGCGTCCGGCCTTGACCTCTTCCAGGACCCCGATCTTGGACAGCTCTTTCAAGTACTCAGACGCCGTTTGCCGCTTCGCGATCCCCGCGTCCACAACATTGCTGATTCGGCAGTACGGCTGCACGAAGATGAGTTCCACCAGTTCGCGAGTGTACAAACCGGGAGCCCGCTTCTTCACGTCCGCGGACGTTGTCTGCATCAACTGGCGCATCGCGCGGATCTTGCCGGTCGTCCACCGAGCGGTCGTCGCGACCGCTGCCAGCATGAACAGAATCCAGGGTTCCCACTCCCCGGCGGTCGTGACGCGGAGCAATAGCCGGTAGTAGTCGGACTTGCTGCGGATGATGGCCCCGCTCAGATACAGGATAGGAGCGTCCAGCAGGTCCTCTTCGACGAGGAAGAGGAGATTCAGGATTCGGCCCGTGCGGCCGTTGCCGTCGGTGAAGGGATGGATGGCCTCGAACTGGTAGTGTCCGATCGCCAGACGAACGAGCGGGTCGAGCGTCGTTTCTTCGTGAAGGAACCGCTCCCAGTTGGCCAGCAGGTCGCGGAGTCGGCTTTCGCCTTCCGGCGGCGTGTACACGATTTCGCCCGTCGCCTGGTTGGTGAGGGCCGTCCCCGGCACCCGCCGGACGTCGATATCCGTCCTGCGAATGGTGCGGCACACCTCGACGGCGGTCGCCGTGGACAGCGGCCGCTTCTCGAGCGAGACCTGACCGCGGCGTAGTGCCGTCCGGTACCGGAGGGCTTCCCTCGTCGCCGGGTCGGCCTGGGCGTGCTCGTCGTCCTGCGCGAAGCGGAACAGCCGATCGGCGGTGGTGACGATGTTCTCGATCGCCGAACTCGCGCGGGCCTCGAGCACCGGAATCGTGTTGATCAGGATCGCCTGGTTCGGAATGAGTTCGCCGGCGACCTTGAGCTCGGCCAGGGCCGCCCGCGCGTCGATGCAGGCCTTCAGGATGGCGCGCGTCTCGACGTCGGTCGCTGGCGGCAGCCTCGGGAGGTCGTCGTATGGCCGGGTTGGGTCGAAGCGTGCGGCAGCCGCTAGTGGCATATGTCGGCGACGTCGACACGTGCCACGCAACATGTCGACGATCGCGCCTTTCGTCGACATATTCTAGCAGAGATGAGGTTGGGCGGCTGAGCGGTTCACCGGGTCGGACGGCCAAGGCGCAGGACCTTCCGTCACGTCCGGCATGGCATGGGTGAGCGCGAGCGCGGTTCTTCGTGAGGCAGCGCCAGGAGCGCTCGTGCTGTCCGGGCCGGGAGTGGGAGGCCGCAGTGCTCGCCCGCGTGTCGGGCGACGGATGGGGGCGTGGCAGAGCCCTGAACCGTCCCGTCAGTTCCAGGGAAGGACTTCCGCCAGCGGCGAGGACGTAATCGCCGATCGCAGACGCTCGCGAGCGCCTGCGTCGTCCGGGGGAATCAAGGCGTAGACGCGAATCGTATAGAGTGCCTTGTCGGCCAGCACACTCGTGAGCGAACGCTGCCAGTCGAAAATGGCTTTCGATTCGTGCCCTGAGCGGGCGAGAATCCGGATCGACTGGTCCAGGTTGTCTTCCTGCTCGTCCACGTCATCGAGAGCTTCGTACGGAACCACCGCGCCCGCCTTGGTCAGCGGGAACTTCTGGTGCCAGACGCACATCAGTTCTGGCGGCAGTCCGCCGCTGGCCGCCCAGTGCGCCTTCTGCCCGCCAATTGCCTTGAGCCGGGACTCGAAATCGGGATCCGATCGCCTGGCGAACCACTCGACTTCCCCCAACAGCTTCGGCACGTTTCGCGTGAGCAGCGACTGCGCCTTCAGTCTCGCTGAATCCGCCGATTCGCTCGCCAACCGCTGTACCTGCGAAAGGACGAATCCATCGTCGAAGTCAACCCACTTGGCGTTGTCCACCATTGCCGTGATCGCCGGCGTCGAGCAGTCGATCCACCCGCGGGAAAGGAGTTCCAGCAGGACGTCCTTGAGGACCAATTCCATGGCGGCAACCGTCTTGTGGAGCGCCACCGTCTGATAGTCGAAGAACCGGCACAGCAGCAGGTGTTCCGCGGCCCGAATGGCCTTGGCCGTCAGCGCCAGCCGGCCCTCGCTGTCCAGTCGCATCTGGCTGACCAGGTAGTCCAGATCGACGTGTCCGTACGGCAAGCCCGTATGACGCGACGTGCGCAGCAGGTAGTCGATCCGATCGGCGTCCAGGTCCGAGCTGACCAGGTTGGCGAATGGCGGCGGATCGCGACGGGTGAACACGGCCGCGACCTCCCTGGCGTCGATTCCACTTTCGGCGACGACCGCACGGACCTCCGCGTCCCGACTGAGCACCAGTTCGCTGACCTCTTCATGGCCGAGCGCGCCATCCTGGTCGGCATCACCGTCCTTCAGGTACCCGGCTGCATAGTGATCACGAACGGCCTCCTCCATTGCGTGAGAGAAGGGGTAGTGGCCGAGGTCATGGCACAGCGCAGCGAGCCGATACTTCTGGGTCTCGCGCTCAGCGTCGAGACCGCTGAACAAGCCGTGAACCCGAAGAGCGGCGATGAGCCTTCCCGTCACGTGGCAGACGCCAAGCGAGTGGGCGAGCCGCGAGTAGTCGGCTCCCGGGAACACGAGGTGGGCGAGGCCGAGTTGCTTGACGTTTCGAAGCCGCTGGAACGCGCGGCAGTCGATCAATTTCGTCTCGAGGTCGCTGATCCCGATGGTGCCGTGAACGGGATCAGCGATACGCTTGTGCGCGAAGTCGATCACTGGAGGAGCGCGGCCTGCTGCAGCGCGGCCACGGCAGCATCCTCGTGCTGAGCGAGGTTGGGCTTTTCTCGCTCCAGCACCTCCCGCGATGCATCCGGCGACAGGTTCCGCACGGTCCTCAGGAAGTGGACCGAGGCAAGCAGTTCGAGCCACTCCGGTCGTGCGACATCGGCTGGTGCGGCTCCCGTGACGAGCTCTCGAACCGGTGCAAGCCGCTCGCGAACGTCGTCGCGCAGGTCGGCTGTCGCCTGCTCGCCGAGGCGCACGGCGGCCGCCATGGCGTAGTAGTCTCGCGCGAGGCTCGTGCTGTACGGCCCGCGCACGTACCAGCCGAAGGAGTATCCGAGCTTGAGACCCGCGGCTTGCGCCAGGTAGATCGCCTTCTGGATTTCCTTGCGTCCGGCGAGGGAATTCACGTTGGCCGGGACGGCGACGCAATCCAGGATCTTCTTCAGGACCGCCAAGCGTCCATCCACCGCGACACCTCCATGGCGAAATTATGGCGAATCCCGACCGCGAACGCCAGAGCCTAGCGGATGGGGCGGGTGGACGGCGCTTCGGTGACACCACTATTGCCTGCCTCGCCGGACCCTGAGCAACCGGGCGCGGCGGTCGGCTGCCGCACGCCCACCGGCGGGTTCGCCTGGCGGTCTACGCGGGCGCACGTCGGTGGCGTGTTTCTTCACCCAGTCCTCATTCCACGTCGCCACTTCAAGCGTCTCTCCTTCCCTCCAGCAGAGCCCCTCGGTACGCCTCCACGCAGCCTTGTCGTTGTGTCCCCCGGGCCATGCGTTTCGTTCGGCGAGGTACAACCAGACGCACTCAAGTGCCGAGCGTCAACGATCTGACGTCGCTTCGCTCCGATGGGTGATCAGCGGTTGCCGACCCGGGTGATGGTCATCGCCGGAAAGTGCGATCACGTAGCCGGAACAAGCGATCACGATGACCGGAATACTCAACAGGCGGCCCTGACCGCCACCGGCGAGGCGCCGAGGGCCTTGGTGGCATCCGACAGGGCAAAATGGTACCAGCCGCCGGCCGCGAGCCGGTCCAGGTAACGGTCGAGGTCTGGGGGAAACGCCAGACGTTACTTTAGCAAAGTGAATCCTGATCCCGACTACAGCTTCCACCCCTCCCGCCTCATCACGCCCAGCAGGTTGATGCAGGGCACGCCAAGTTCCCGGCAGACGTCCGGGATGTAGTGCTCCTTCTTCGGCTTGTGCTTCTCGGCCGCGGACGTCTCCTGCGACACCACGATACCGTTGCGATGCCGCGCGAGCGCAATGACATAGGCGTCGGCGGATTCGTGCAGACCCTTCGGATCCATGAGGTCGGGATAGTTGGCCTCGATGGCGGCGCCGGCCGCCTGGACCTCGGCGCTGAGCGGAACGAAGAGCGTCTTGTGGGCCTTCGACCAGGCCTGCAGGCCGGGCGTGCCGACCGCCCGGATCTCCTCGTGGACCAACTCCACGGCGACGCATCGCCTCTCGGCGATGAGGGCCTCCATCCGCGTTTCCAGGCTCCCGAAAACGTCGAGGGGGTAGTAGCGGGCCTGCCAGTCCACGAACACGTTCGTGTCGAAGGAGTACATCGGATCTACCGTCGCTACTCGCCGGTGTCCTCGCCCACCCGCGTGCGCTGCCCGATTCGCAGTTCGGCTCGCAGTGTCTCGAAGTGATCGAACCGGAGGTCCAGATACTGGCACGCGTCAACGGCCGTGATGCGGTTGGCGTCCAGGGCTTCGACCACGAGTTGTGCGAACGGCCGCCCCGCGCGGGCGAGCGTCTTCTCCACGGGCGTCGCGATGCCACCCTTGCGCGGCTTCAGGCTCGATACGTACTCGCTCCAAGCCGCCCGCCACCGCTGGTAGCCGTCCCAGCTCAGCGCACCCGCAGCCCGGAGGCGTGTTGCCATTGCGAGCGGCGTCACGCGGAACTTGTTGGCCAGCGAACGCACGTGGGGGACGTCCCAGCGGTCGCGTGGCACCGGCGCGGTCTCCAACGCCTCGTCGAGCGCCTCGCCCGGAATGATGGCCTCGCTCGCCGCCTCTTCGGCGAATCGTTCGACGTCGTCCCACTCCACATCGTTGCGGGTCTCGCGCAGCGCGACACGCTCGTCCTGTCCGAGCGCCAACGCGACGTGCACGACCTCGTGGAGGAGCGAGAAGATCCGGGCTCCCGGCGACTGCTCCCGGCTGTTGATTCCGACGGCCGGGAGCGGGAACGCCGGCAACGAGACGCCACGGGTTTCGCCTAGCGGCACTTTCGGAAAGAGGAAGACGAGAATGCCGGAAGCCTCGATCAGAGAACGCCACGTGCGCCAGGCCTGCCAGTCGTCGCGCCAAGCCAACTGCTCATGGAGAGTGAGCCCGAGCACCTGGCGCATGCGGCGACCGACAGCGGGCGCACCTTCGGACAGGTGGGCCGCCGCCGAGAACGCCGGTACCGGCACCGCGAGTTCCTCTTGCAGTTCGAGCATTGCCTCGCGCCGACTCGACATGACCCGAAGGGCGAGACGGAATTCGGGCGATTCGACACCTGGCGTCACGCCGGGCAGCCGCCGGTACTCGGCGGCCAGCGGCGGCAGGGTCGGCGGCTGGGGAAGGAAGAACACGCCGAAGGGGCGATGGTAGTACCGGGCGAGCTGCTGTGCCTGCCGAACCGTCGGCTTGCGCTCGCCACGTTCCCAGGAGACGAGCCGGTCGGCCGCCACGCCGAGCCGGCGGGCAACCAGCTCGGCCGGATAGCCGCTCTGCTCGCGCGCCCAGACGAGAAGGCCCGGATTGACTTCAGCGGGAATTGTGGCCGGCATACGCTCGAACCTCGGTCGAGCCCACTGTAGCGCAACTGGCAGAGGGATTGCGACTAGTCCGCGCCACCTCGGCGTGCATCGAGCTGGAACATCGGCCCCCGCGGCCAGGGGAATTCTATGCCTGACATCGGCGCGGTGTTGTCCGGCTTCTCGGCGAGCCGGTCGTACAGTTCATAGTCGCCGCTCGCGGGCAGCAGAACGACGTTCCTGCCGTGGAACATCGCGAAGCTGCGGAACACGGCCGGCTCGTCGATTCGGACAAGCCTCGGCGCGCTGCACTCGCGCCGCACGATCCGGAAGATGGGCGGATGGTCGGATTGCCGGAGGGTCACGCGCGAGCGCACGACGTTCAACTCCCCACGGAGGACGAACCGGTATCCCAGCGCGGCGAAGAAGGCCAGGTACGCCGCCCGCAACCAACTCGCCGCCGCATCAGCCTGCGAGAAGGGCATGAACTGAATGTCGATCTGGAACCCCTCCCACGTGTTATCGGTGGCAGCCTGGCCGAACTCCTCCATCATGGCAGCGTGGGTCTCCTGCGCAGCCGCCTTCTGCACACAGAAGGCCCGGATGGCGCCGTCCGAGGCTGAGAGGCTGATTGGCACCCGGCCGGAACGGGTCTTCAGAACAGCCCGCGTCGCGTTCAGTTCTCCCGCGTGGAAATCGTAGATGTCCGCCTCCCGACGTGCGTGGCAGTCCAGCCGGTGGCCGCCGGCACTGTTGCATCCGTGGCACGTCAGCGCCAACCGACGGCCGCCGACACTCCTGGGAGGCACGTCCTCGCGGGTGAGCTGCCTGCGAACGAGGGCTCCCTCGTCGAACGCGTGCAGGCAGAGCGGACACACGTAGAACGCGTCGCAGGGGATCTTCGCGGCAATCTCCGGTGCCGCCAGCTTGAAGGCCTGACAACCACGGTCGAACCACGTGCGGGCCGGGCCGCCAGGCCCCGATGGCTTGTGTGGAGACGTCAATGGAGCCCTCCGCTTGTCGCGGCGCCAAGCGTCACGCCGGCGCTCATTGTCTTGAGAGCTTCGTGCGTCCGCGCGACCAACTCCCTCATCAGCTCCGCACACTTCCGGGTGGTGTCGGCGTCTGGCTGTCCGACGTACGGCACGGCGAACCACGCGGCCGCCCATTTCCGGCCCCACGGCTTCGTGTGGAAGGGAAACGGAATCCCCTTCTGGATCGCCTCCGACCGGCGCTGGATCTCGGACAGCCACACCCGGTTCTCCTCGCCGTCGTTCGACTCGAAGTGGATGGCCACGGCGATCTCAGACTGCCTCTTGTAGACGACCCACTCGTAGTGAATCGGCTTTCCGCCCAGGCGGATCTGCAGGTACCGGCCCCGAGAGGACGAGGTTGCCGGAAGAATGGGCCCGAGCGCGTTGTACGCTCCAGTCAGCGCGGCCCAGAACTGGGCCAATTCGCGCGTGTCCGCGCGATCCCGCGCCCGGCTTGCCTCCTTCTTCTCAATGCCGACCATGTAGTCGCGGGTTTCCGGCAGCGGGATGATGACCTTTGGGACCACCACGAGCTGCTGCTGCTCACCAAGGCGATAGGGGGTCAGTTCCACGCACGTGATGTCGACGCCGAACCGGCGCAGCCAGAGGACGCAGCTCGTCAGTTCGGTATCGTCCATGGAGCCGGCCGCGAGGATGATCCGCGGGCGATCGCCCAGCTCGGGGAGTTCCTCCTCCTCGAGGAACTCGCAGATCCGCGCCTCGGCCTCATCCTCGCCGACTCCGTGGTGTCGCGCGAACTGCTCGACGACCTGCGCCATCGTCATGGTGGAGCAGAACGCCGCGTACCGGATGGCCTGCTGGTCCGCGAACGAGCCGGCGATGTCCAGCTTCAGCTCGATCACGGCCAGCACGCCCACCTTGTCGAGGGCCAGGACGTCCAGGCGCCGCGCGCTCTTGTCGAACCGGTCGAACTCCGGCGTGATGACGAGCAACGGCTCCCCGAGGATCTGGGGATTGCGAACCACCCAGTCTTCAAGGTGCTTGCGCTCCTTGACGTCGAGCGAGCCGAACGCCACGGGGGCCACGGCCCGGGGCGTCTCCCCGGTGGTGACTAGGTAGATCTCGTCGCTCATGCGTTGCTCCTCGTTGCGCCCGCGCGTGCCTTGCATCGCAGGAGCACCCCACCACCCATCCAGGTTCCGCGTCGCCGGAGGCCGGGGATCTCAATCACTGCCAGTCGCCACACCCGGCTCCACCGATGAAACCACGATGTTCGGCGACTCCATCTCGCCGACGTGGTAGCCGGCCTTGTCGAGGATCGCCTGCACGCGCTCGGTGGCGCCGGCTGCGTCCTGACTCGGGCCGATGATGATTTCCGCCAGCGCGATGCGCCTACCGCCATCGCGGAGCCGCACCTCGAGATACGGAATCCGCTTGCCGTTCGACTCCCGCCACTTGGGTTCCGCCCTCGCATCTTTGTGGAGAAGCGTGACGTGCCGGTACTCTTGCTCGACCGCCCACTGTTCGCGTTTGGCCGCGATCGCTGCGAACGCCGCGATTCTGTACAACGCGTTGAGGCCAAGCTCAATATTCCGGCGGGCCGGGGTCACCTTTTCCAGAAACGAGAGGATCTGGCGGAAGTTCACTTTCAGCTTCTGGCGCCATGACGTCTCCGAGTAGTCCACCTTGAGCAGCCCGCTCCCCAGGTCAGGGCTCTTCGGTCCGGGCTCGTCGAGAATACGAACGCCAAGACAGAGACCTCGACCCCCGTCCCCGTACTTGCGCCACTGGTCTGGGTCGTCCCGGGCCGCGGAGAAACAGGCAAGGTAGACCGTCATGAGGCGGCCGACCCGCATAGCGGAATACCCGTCTATGAACAGCTGCAGCACCGTTTGCGGCACGCCAGACGCCTGAGCCATGAGGTCGCCCGCGACTCCCACGATCACATCGTCAGCCGTCGACAGCTCGGCCGGATCGTTCGTAGAGTGATGAGCCGTCGCACGAAAGTGCTGGGCTGACAGAATGCCGTCCGCCCCTCCCCATGTCGTGTAGTGATAGAGGACGGCGGGCGCCTTCTCCTCGAGGCCCTCCCTGACAATCGAGTCGAACATTCGATCGATCGCAAGCGGGTCCATCTGCGGGCGGCGACGTCGCGGTCTTCGACGCGCTTTGCGCCTTCGCGACTTCGGCACTGCCTCCCTCCTGAGACGGAAGTCCCAACCGGTCCCGCTAGCCGGCGGCGTCGGGTTGAACGAACCAACTGTCGCTCTCGACCGCCCTGCGAAGAGGTGTACGAACGAAGTCCGGGGCACGCCAGAAGTACTCTGCCGCTTTGACCTTCGCGGGCGCTGACAACCTCTTCAGGTAGGCGATCGCTTCGCCCGTCGAGAATGGCTTCTTCACTTCCGTCTCGAAGTTGCTCGTGAGTGCCGTCCACACAACCACATCGAGCTTCTGCGCTGCGGCCCATGCGACGACCTCCGCAGCGCCCTCGTACTCGGGCAGTGCAGTGGGAAGTGTGGGGAGGGGCAGGCGGGCGATGTGCCGGATTGAGCAACCCTCGCGGCACCGCAGGTCAGCGATGGCATCGTCAGGGTCCTTCCTCCTGCTCAGACACCACGCGACGGTTGTCGGCGAGCCGTTCTGCGGATCGACGACGAGGGTCAGCGCGCCGAGCCGGCTGTTTGAGACCCTCGAGAACTCCAGGTTCAGCGTTGGGCCGTCGTTTCTCCACTCGTCGTGCCACCGATCGAACTCGGCGCCGCCCTCCCAGAGAAGTGACCCCCAACCGAGGATCGCCGTTTGTGGAGGCATCATGTTCTCCCATATGTCCGGCTGATATCCAGCCAACGTTCAGGCGTCGCACTATTCCTATTCGGAGTCCGAAGGCCCCGTCGTCAGCAGGGGTGTGTCCGCCGCCTTCTTCGTTCGGCCTTTCGGCTTCGGTGAACCGCCGGCGGCTGCCTTGGCGGCCTCGCCAGCCAAACGCTCCTCGTCGGCTCGCTGCGCGTTCAGTTCCAGCAGGCGGCCGAGGACGTCGTCGCGCACGTCGTCCGGCCAGCGGTAGCGCCAGGGCTTGCGGCGCTTGCTCGGCTTGCCGGGCGTCTCGTCCTCGTCGTCTTCGTAGTCCAGGAAGAAGCCGCACGTGGGCCGGACGTCGGTCCAGCCGTAGGCGTCGAGGACCGCGCGGTCCATCCCGTCATGGAGTTCCCGCAACTTGAGGATGTGCGGATCGCGCTCCTCGGGGTCGTGGAAGCGGTTGTAGGTCTTCGTCAGCCCCTCGTTGTTGCGCACCATCAGCGCGGCGCGGAACTCGTAGTACTCCCGGCCGGCCTCCGAGAGGGCTGGGTTCGACTCCCAGGCGCTCGGGAAGGGGAAGGTCTCAAAGCAGTCGGATGGTGTGTAGCGCAAGTCGTCCTTCATCGAGGAGCCGAAGAAACGGGCCCACACCTCGTGAACGCGGCCTTGGAGGCAGGCGAAGCCACTATCGAACGCGATTGCGAACACGTTGAGCGTGTGCGCGAAGACTCGATCGATCGGCTGAAACGCAAAAGCGAGGTGCGGTCCGACCTGGCAATTGGCCAATACCCGCGGTAGCCCGCGAATCGAGTCATAGAAACGTGGTCGATGCGCTTGGTATGCCCACCATCGACGCTTGAGAGGGACGTTGTTCGGATTGGTCCCGAGCCTGTCCCTACTCGGCTTGACCTTCGTGCGGACAATCTGTTCCAGTTCCGGCCACTGCGACAGTTCCTGCTCGGTTGCCACATCGGATAGGTAGATCACATAGCGGCTGAAATCCTGTGCCGGGTTCTGGTTCAACTCCTCGCCGCCAATGTACGGTCGAACTCGTGGGGCATACATCGGATCACGGGCGAGTGCGCGACCCTGCTCGAAGGACGATGCCTCCGCGTCCGAATCGTCAAATAGAAATCCCTGTCCGTATATCTTCGACCCCGCCGAGAAGAGTTCTGACTGGCCCCCCAGTCGTTCCGGATCATGATCGGGACCGGTGGCGAACAGGTAAGCCGATACTCGTCCGGCCTTTCCTCCGTCTAGCTCAACGTCGCGGCCCGTCCAGTCGCCCTTCAGAACGTGCACAACGCTCACTACCACTGCCGCTGCACCGGGCCACTTCAAGCGACGCGTCGCGGAGAAGATCGTCCCTCCTGAGGACAGGATCACCCGGAGTCCCCCACTCCGCGTATCACCCTGGGCGATCGTGTTGGTTGCAACCAACCCGAACGCCCCGCGATCGCGGAGCAGAGAGAAGGCCCTTCTGAAGAAATAGGCCACGAGGTCGCACAGATGGCCAGCCGGTGCGTAAGCCGTTGTTAGCCATTGGAAGTGCGGCATGCCCAGGGACGTAGAGACGACAGTTCCGCTCATGAACGGCGGGTTGCCGACGAAGGCGTCGAAGCCGGGGTTGTCGCGCGTGAAAACTTCGGGGAATTCGATCTCCCAGTGGAAGGCGGGGATGGGGCGGACGCCTTCGCGGAGGGAGGAGCGGATGGAACGGAGGGAGAGGTAGAGGTCCGGAGAGGAAGCAGGACTGAAGTCCTGCTCCGCGACAGACGCCGGGTCTGAAGACCCGGCGCCACGTACCGTAGGCAGCCAGCTCTCGAGCTTGCCGGCGTAGGCGACGCGCAGGGTTTCGCGGTCTCGGGGTTTCTCGCGCTCGAAGAAGGCGGAGACGACGACGTCGCCGATCAGGCGCACTTCGGCGATGGCTTCCTCCGCGTCGCGGAGGAGTCGCGCCTTCTCGGGGATGTCGTCCGAGGCGCCCATGCCCTGGATCTGCTCGCGCAGACGCTGAGCTTCGGCCACACGCGGGTCGATGAACGTCCGGACGAGCGGTAGCTGCTTGCCCGGGTTCCAGTGGAGGCACGCAATCTGCTCGCGCGAAAGGCCGACGAGCGAGTCGCCGTGACGGAGCGCGTGATCGAGAAACGTGAACGGATGCTCGCGCGCCAGCGTGGCCAGCCAGAGCGACAGCTTCGCCAGATCCACGGCAAAGACGTTCTTGTCCACGCCGTACAGGCACCGCTCGGCCACCAGTCGCCGCGCCAGCGTCAGCGCGTCCTCGTCGTCAGGGACGCGCGGCGTGGCCTTGTGGTCTTCCCAGGCCTTCACGAGGCGTTCGCCCAGCAGACGGCACGTTTCCACCAGGAACGCGCCGGACCCCATTGCGGGATCGCACAC
>Ga0315273_10008185_pt1 | contig 13172 bp, 14 predicted proteins | sample YL17G02_0_MG_FD_205753 | JGI IMG/M metagenome (GOLD analysis project Ga0315273, IMG submission 205753) | Sediment microbial communities from Yellowstone Lake, YNP, Wyoming, USA - YL17G02_0 | ecosystem: Environmental > Aquatic > Freshwater > Lake > Sediment | place: USA: Wyoming | collected...
AAAAAGAGTAACTGATAATCTGGCGATTTCTCATGCAAGGACTTATAAACTTATACATAGGATTTACCAAAGAAGAAATTTATCTTCTCCGAAGATAAGCATAGCTCAGAGCGTCCAGGCCTTTATCTCTTGTAGCCCTGCCCTGAAAAACAAAATCTCAGTTTTTTTAAAAGATAAATATTTTAACCTAGAATTTATTGAAAGGTTACTGCGCTATAAATCTCTTGATTTTATAGGTATAAATTATTATACCCGAAACCTGATCGATGCAGAAGGTTGGGGTTTGAAGAACTTGCTCCTAGGTACCTGTAAAAAGAACCACAGCGTTCTTGCGAAAAATTCCTTGGGATGGGATATATATCCCGAAGGCTTGTATCATCTTCTTCTAAAGTTAAAAAAGTATAAACTGCCCCTGTTTATTTTGGAAAACGGCATATGTACCGAAGACGATAATGCCAGATGGGATTTCATTTCACAGCACCTAAGATATATGCATCGGGCCATGACCGAGGGGGTAAAGGTCCTGGGCTATATTTACTGGTCGCTTTTGGATAATTACGAATGGGATAAAGGGTTTGGCCCGCATTTTGGCCTTATCGAAGTAGATTACAATAGTTATAAGCGCACAGTCAGAGAGAGTGCCAAGAAATTCTCTTTGGTCTGTAACACGGGAAGGCTGGATTAGATGCAATTAATCAACAAGGATACAATTTTAGAGGAAATTCCTTTATTTGCAGGTTTAAGCGAGCAAGAACGCAATTTGATTAAAGAAAAGTGTAGTTTTATGGAGCATAAAAAGGGTGAAATTATTTATCAGGAAGGCTCTTTACCAAGCGCTCTTTATTGTGTGGTCTTAGGCAGGGTAGTTATTTTTACTCAGGACCAATCCGGCAATCGCAAGATTTTGGAGTATTTACACCGCGGAAAATATTTCGGGATTATTTCGCTCTTGACTGCCGAGCCGCATTCAGTAACTGCCCAGGCCATGAATGATTGCCTGCTTTTAGTAATCCAGAAGGATGATTTCGATTTTATTTTGAAGAAAATCCCAAGCCTCGCCATTGATTTAAGTAAAACCCTATCCCGCCGGCTTAAACGCAAAGATATCCACCAGAAGATTATCTTTGAAAGCACAATTATTTCAGTTTTTAGTTCTTATTCTCAGGCGGGTAAGACTATTTACGCCATGAATTTAGCCTTTAGCCTGTATAAAGAGACGCATAAGTCAGTAATTATCTTGGAGATCTGCCCGAAAGATAAAACGCATAGCCTACCCCAGCGATTAAGAGCCAACTGCGGATATCAGGTTCTTGATTTATGCGCTCAGGCGTTAGGCAATCCAAATGCAATAAGAGATTTTATTTTACATGATAAGTCCGGCATAGACCTGATTTGTTTTTCTTATCAACCCGAAGAAGAATCCTGCGTCAGGAGATTGGTGGCATTCTTAAGCCTTATCGTCAATGACTACCATTACATTATCTTGGATTTACCCAGCGATATGGACCGCACTATCTTGGAGATACTTAATCAATCGGATTTAATCCATATTTTAAGCAGCCCCGACCCGGTAGATTTAAAAAGAACAAATAATTTGGTTGAAAGGCTGAAAGAGGATTTCAAATTTAATCAGGATAAGATAAAGATTATTATTAATGAATACAAGCTTGCTAAGATTAGCACTGAAGAACAGGTAGGGTTTCTTAATCAACATATCTTTGCAACTTTGCCTAGAATAGAATTTGAGGCATCAGATAGGTTAGTTTTAGATGGGCCGGATTCCGAATATGCCAAGGCAGTAAGAAGGATAGCCCGGGGAGTAGGCGATTGCCTTACCGGCTTAGTCCTGGGAGTAGGCGTGGCCTATGGTTTTTGCCACATCGGAGTATTGAAAGTAATAGAAGAGGAAAAAATACCCATTGATGTTATCTCTGGTTCAAGTATCGGAGCGGTTATTGCCAGCCTCTGGGTAACCGGAAGGTCGGCAAAAGAAATACTGGAGATAACCAGGTATTTCAAAGAACCGAAGCATGTCTGGAATATTGTGGATTTAACCTTTCCCACGCTGGGTTTTATCAAGGGCAACAAACTCTACGAGTTTTTAAAAAAATATTTAGGCAACAAGACTTTCTACGACGTCAAGATCCCTTTAAAGATTGTGGCCAGCGACGTAAAGAGAAAGGAATCCAAGGTGTTAGATAAGGGATTGCTGGTGGATGCAATAATGGCAAGCTGTGCCATGCCCGGACTATTTAGGCCGTTTAAATTTAAAGAAAATATACTGCTTGACGGAGGGATAATCAACCCTTTGCCTACCGAGGTTTTATTTAAGATGGGAGTAAGGAAGATTATTGCGGTGAATGTTACTCCCTCGAGAGAAGATATCGTCGGGCAATATGAGAAGATCAGGGAAATGGTGATTAACTCTAAAGCCCAAAAGAAAATCAAGCGGTTTAACCTTAAAAACTATTTTATCGAACGCTATAAGACTAATATACTCGATATTATATTTAGCAGTATCGAAGTAATGCAATCAGAAGTAGCGCAAAAAGAAGCCCAATTAGCCGATATTGTTTTGCACCCGGATTTGTCGGGGCTGCACTGGTTAGAGTTGTATAAGTCAGAGGAATTTGTCAGGAGGGGAGAACAGGAAGCAAGGAGAAATTTAGGAAAGATTTGGCAGATTATTAATGAGTAGAAGGGGGTAAGATGAAAAGACTAAAATATTATGGCGTTATAGTGTTATTGGCTTATGGCGTTATAGCATTAGTGGGTTGTGCGACCATAAAAGAGGCGGCCAAAGGCTTAGCCGGGACTTCCACCAAAGCCTTGGAAGAAAATAGGAAATCCGCTATTGCGAAGACCTTTGATTATGATTACTTTAGCTGTTATACTAAAACCATGGATATCTTAAAGAAGCGTAGCGGAGCCTGTATTTATGCTCAAAATATCAAAAGGCGCATGATTGCTCTTTATGTTTCAGAGGCAGATACAACGGCCGTGGGTATATTCTTTAAAGAGATAGATAAGAACAAAACCCAGGTTGAGGTATCTTCGGCAAGCACGTATGCCAAGGAGCTCATCGCCGCAAAAGTTTTCGATTGGCTTAATCCAAACCGCAAGGAAGGACCGCTTGATGCAAAAAAAGAACTGGAAAATAAATGATTTTATTAAAGCCTGCCACAGTATTGCTAAGGAAAAGGGTTGGTGGGACAGCGAGCGCAATGAAGGCGAACTAATTGCCCTGATGCACTCGGAATTATCCGAGGCTTTAGAGGCAATGCGAAATCATGCCGGAGGGGAAGCCATTGCTGAAGAACTGGCAGATTGCTGCATCCGCATTTTTGATTATTGCGGTGCAAAGAGAATTGATTTAGAGAAGGAGCTTCTTAAGAAAATAAAGTATAATAAAACCCGGCCGTATCGGCATGGAAAAAAATTTTAATCCGGAGGTGATAAATATGGAGAAGAGAAAGTTTATACGTTTTCCGGTTGGCCTGAGAGTAAAGGCAGGCAACGAAATCCCGGGGATAACCAAAGATTTTTCGCACGAGGGTTTAAGGGTTATTTTTGATGATTTTAGTTTTGGCCTTGATTCTCCCGTGAAACTTGAAATCCAGAGCCCAAACTCCGATGACTCCATACCTTTAGTGGCTAAACCCCTGTGGAAAAGATTGTTGGATGGAAAATGGAATGTAGGGTTTATGTTAGTGGAGCTTGCTCCGGCAAGAAAAGCAGATATCTTGGAATGCGGTTATTATAAGTGGGTAAAACAAAATATTCCCGCTTCGGTCTAAAATTAACTTAAAACTTTTAGTTTTCTTAAGCCATGGAAAAATTTTACCTTGAGAAAAAGATTTATTATCATGATACTGACTGCGGCGGTGTGGTTTACTATGCCAATTATTTGAAATATTTAGAAGAGGGCCGCACCGAATTTTGCGTAAGTAATGGCATTGATATCAAGGGCCTGGCGGAAAAGGGCATATATTTTGTGGTGGCGCACACCGAGATAGATTATAAAGCGCCGGCGCATTATCAGGATAAAATCAAGGTCTCAACCAAGATTGAGAAAATCGGCAATGCCTCGATTCATTTTTCCCAGGATATTTTTAAAGATAACATTCTTTTAATCCAATCCAAAACCACCTGGGTCTGCGTAAATCAAGACTTTAGACCTAAGGCTGTGCCCGAGGAAATTAAGAAGGTTTTAGCATCAACATAACTTAATATTTTGCTTTTGTAAACTTTCATGTTGGATCATCTCAAATCCCACCTTAAAGGCAAAGTCATAATTTTAGGTATTGGTAACGCCCTAAGAAGTGATGGCGCAGATAAATTACTTGCAAAGTAATTTAAAGGCGGATATAATTATTTCTTGGGGGATAATCTTAGGACTGGCTGCCTTTTGCTTTGTAAAGGTATTTGCCAAAAAGGAGTTGAAGTGAACCCCGCTCTTCCTAAAATTTATAAGAATATTATAACTAAGAATACAAGGGAGAACTGGGGTATGTGTTGGAAAGGAAGGGCGGGGTGAAGAAAAGAATACTTTATTCATTTTTAATTCCCTTAGCCTGCTTAACTATTTCAGGTTGTTTAGGAGCTTTAATTATAGGGGGCGCAGCTGGCGCGCTAGGCGCTACTGCAATAAGTAAGGATACTATTCAGGGAGATACAGATAAGCCTTATGATAGCCTCTGGAGCGCTGCTTCAAGGGTGAGCAAGATTCGCGGCTCAATAAAACAAGAGGATAGCGCACAAGGCCATATTGAGTTAGAGGCCGAGCAAAGCAAGGTAGATATTAGATTGATTAGATTGACTCGGGCTGCGACAAGATTAAGGATTAAAGCGCGCAATAAATTGCACCTGCCTAATCTAAGCCTGGCGCAGGATATCTTTGTGAAGATTATGGAGGAGGCGAAATGAACCCCGCTCTTCCTAAAATTATTAGATTAAGAATTAGGAAGCGTTGGGGAGGCATAAATAAGAAAGGAAGGGCGGGGTGAATAATTTAGCAAATTTACTTACCGGCTTAAGCCTTATCTCGGGCTTTGTCTCCCTTATTTTTTCGCTGGAGAGCCACTATACCTTTGCCTCTTGGGCCATAATTTTATCGGTTATCCTGGACGGACTGGATGGCCAGGTTGCCCGCAGGAATCCCGTCCCAAGCGAATTTGGCAAGCAATTAGACTCGCTGGTGGATGTAGTCTCTTTTGGAATAGCCCCCGCGATACTGGGCTATATTTTTATTTACAGGGATTTTCATCAACTACTAGCAACTTCAGCGTTATTAATTTATCTCATCTGTAGTGTTACGCGGTTAGCAAAGTATAACATTACGCCTAAAGAGGAATTAGTTAATTATTTTTACGGTTTACCTACCACGGCAAGCGGCGGAATGCTCGCTTCTTTTATTTTGATATTCAGAAAAGGGGGCGAGGTTTTCTTACCGCAATTTGTGCCATTTGTCTTTTTATTCCTAGTTTTACTCTTGGCATTTTTGATGGTTTCCCGGGTAAAATATCTTAACCTGGACGGATTAAAACAACTATTTGGCGCGAATTTATTATTAGTAATTTTATCTGTGATTTTACTCTTGATTATAGCCGGATTTTTAAGAAAAGCAGGAACTACACTTTTTACTCTCTTTTTAATTTACTTGCTTTTTTCTCCTTTTGTGGTAAAAAGATTAAATCATAGTTCATAGCCGAGGTAGCTCAGTGGTAGAGCGCGGCCCTGAAAAGGCCGGCGTGGGGGGTCCGATTCCCTCCCTCGGCACTGTATTGTAAGGTTGACCCTAAAGGTCCTTGACCTAGGTCAAGGACGGAAATTCTACGGGGCAAACTTAAATAAAGGTGGACTTCATCTCTGGAGTTCACCTTTATTTTTTGGATAACTTCCATAAGCAGCCGCTTTTTCTCCTGCTTGTCGAAATCTGTGGAAACCCAATAAGGCGCAACACGGAGGTAAATATGAAGTGCGCCGTTTATATTAGGGTTTCCACTGAAGAACAAGCCAAAGAAGGTTACTCTCTCGCCGCCCAAACAGATAAAATTGTTGAGTATATTAAAAACAAAGGTTGGACATATTCTGAAATATATAACGATGACGGCTATACTGCTAGTAACCGGCGGCGGCCAGCACTAGAAAGAATGCTGGACGACGCCGCAGCTAAGCAATTTGAAGCCGTGCTTGTTTATCGGATAGACAGACTCTCGCGCAACCTTAAGGACCTAATCGAAATCGTTGAGGAGCTAGCAAAGAATGGCGCAGGCTTCAAATCAATAACCGAACTTATAGACACTACCACGCCAGAAGGCCGGCTTATGTTTCACCAGTTTGGCTCATTTGCGCAATACGAACGTGAACTTATTGCACAGCGCACCGCACTCGGGCTTGAGAAACGGCTAAAGTTAGGACTCTGGCCAAGCGGGGTTGCGCCGTTTGGATATACGCTAAAAGACGGAAAACTTCAAATTGCAGAGAAAGAAGCCAAGATTGTGCGGCTGATGTTTGACCTCTACCTAAATAAAAATTATGGAGTGGTAAATATCGCTCGGTATCTTAATGACCTCAATATCAAAACAAGACGAGGTAACAAATGGAAATTTACCGTCGTCTATCACATTCTTACCAACCCAACTTATACAGGCGTAAATGTCAGAGGCGGCGAGAGAGTAACCGGGGCTCACAAACCTATAATCAAAGAAGAAGTATTTAATAAAATCAAAGAAATTTTCCCTACAAGAAAAGCAAAAACTCGCTCGTTTGTGAGCCCCAACCTCTTTACAGGTTTTATCTTCTGCGGCTGTGGGGCGCCAATGCATGTAACGTATGGCGGGCCTCCAAAAGATAAATACAAATATTATGCCTGCTCAAGAAGGCTTACCTACAAAGACTGCAAGACCGAAATATTAAGGACGGATGTTTTAGAGAATAGCGTTATTAATCAACTAAAGCAGATTTCGGAAGATAAGCCCAGATTACAAGCTATCATTACTAACCTAAAGAAAGAAAATGCTAAGGTTTTGCCCGGCCTCAAGAAAAATCAACAAACAATAAAGAATAAGATTGATGTAATTAACAGGCAGAAAGAGGGCTTATTAAAATGGATGAGCCAAAAGGACGCAAAGCCCTACACCTTAAACGTCCTTAATGAGAAATTTGAGAAGATTGAGCTAGAATTAAACGATTTGACCCACAGCCGCTGGCAAGTAGAGGAGGAGTTAAAAAAGAGGTTACACTTTGGCTTGTCTTCAGAAAAAGTTTCCCTTTATCTTAAAAATATTGTGGAAAGTTTTGCAGATTTCGACAAGCAGGAGAAAAAGCGGCTGCTTATGGAAGTTATCCAAAAAATAAAGGTGAACTCCAGAGATGAAGTCCACCTTTTCTTAGGTTTGCCCCGCAGAATTTCTGCTCTTCCCCTGGGGGAAGAGACTTTGGGGTCAACCTTACAAAACAGTGCCCTTCGTCTGAGGAATACCCAAAAGGCTATTTGTCAGATATCTTACTCACTCCAAGATTACTACAACAATAACCACTCGTCAATGAAATCTTAGGGCACCGCGGCGACCGCGCCTTGGCCGGCGCTCCCTTGTGTCCCTTGCACCGTTCGCCCCGCTTGGGAGCGGGGCTCACTCGGCGTCTGCCTGGGTCGGCAGACTTCCAGCTAATTTTAATGCGTGTTCGGCTCGGCTTGCGGCTGGGGCTGGGCGGCGGCAGCCCCAGCCGCAGCGTCCTCGCTTCAAGAAGTATTGACACTCAAAAAGATTATTTGTTTTTAATAAGGGCTCGTCCGCTATACCGCCTGCGACAAATAAAAATACCGCCTTCTAACGGCGGTATGCCGAGCCTCTTGCAGATAGTATTTGAGAAACAGGAAAAATCCAATGGGGCGTAGAAAATTTATGTTAGATTTTGCCACTTTTTGCGTCTATTAATAGTAAAAGGAGGCAAAATGTCTAACGCCATTTCGATTGACGTAATTGCTACGAAGATTCTGTTAATACGCGGAAAAAGGGTAATGTTGGATAGAGATCTCGCTAAGCTCTACGGAGTTGATACAAGTCAGTTAACCCGCCAGGTAAGACGCAATATTGATAGGTTTCCGGCTGATTTTATGTTTCAATTAACAAAAGAGGAGCTTAGAAACTTGATATGCCAACTTGGCACATCAAGTTGGGGTGGTACTCGCAAGCTGCCTTATGCTTTTACTGAACAGGGTGTAGCTATGCTTTCAGGGGTTTTACATAGTAAAAGAGCTGTACAGGTAAATATCCAAATTATGCGTGCATTTATACAGCTAAAACGAATGTTATTAACTAACGTAGACCTTAGGCGTAAGATTGAAGAAATAGAAAAGAAATATGACAAACAGTTTGCAATCGTATTTCAGGCTATTAAACAATTATTAGAACCGCCGCTAGTAAAAGAAAGAAGGATAATTGGCTTTCGTACTCATGAGGAAAATTCCAAAAAAGACTAAATTTTATTTATAATAATGGTATAATAAGCTTAAATAGAGAGAGAAATATGGTCAGAGAAATACAATAATTTATAAAAGCAACTCTTTAATTAGAAGAGTTGCTTTTATATTAAGGAGAAGAGCATGGGAGCATTAATATTATTAATTGTAATTGGAACAAGTATATGGGTTTTATTCGATGCTAGAAATATTGGAGTAAAACAGAAAGAAACAGATGCGGGTCCTTGGGTTTGGTTTTTCTTTTGTTTGCTGCTGTGGATAATTGGGTTTCCAATGTATCTTGTTACAAGACATTCAATTTTAAAAAAGACAGAACATAAAACAATAATTCAAGACTCCCCTTCTGAACAAAAAGAACTAAACTTGAAGAAATGTCCTTATTGTGCTGAGGAAATAAAATACGAGGCGCGAGTTTGTAGGTTTTGTGGCAAAGAAATATTAAATGAACAAAAGAATGAAAAAACAAAAAATCGTAAATTTGGGACAGCAGGTATTATAGCTATCGCTACGGCGGGCATCGCTCTTTTTATGCCAATTATTTTAATGGCATTATTTGCGCCCATTGCGTTTATTTTTGCTTCTGTAGAATTAGCTAAAGGTAAAAGGATCGCTGGATTAATAGCTATGATTTTAAGCATTATTGAAATAGGAGTAGTTTTATCAACCTTCCAGTCTTGCTCAAAAAGCCTAAGTTCTATAGGTTCAGGTACACATTACAGTGAAAAAGCTAAATTGAATTGGAAAGAAAATCTTAAATTAACTCATCACGAGACGGATTCGCCGAGTTCTTCGGGTTACGAAATATATACCTTTGAAGTACAAAATATAGGGAGCAAGACTATTAAGGAAGCAAAAATGGAATTAACTTTCAAGGATTTAGATGGGAATGTTGTTTTTACGAAGAGTGAGAATTTCTTATATGGTTTTGGCGAAGCTATGAAACCCGGAGAATTTAAAAAGTTTACTGTATACGTTGATAAAATAAAAAGCAAAAAGATGTCCGATACCTTCTCATATAGTTTCGATATTTTAGATTACGAATAAAGATTATCTGAAAAAACTACGGAGATGTTATGGGTTGGTATATAAGGAAGAGTTTCTCAACAGGGCCAGTTAGATTTAACCTGTCAAAGTCCGGCATGGGAGTCTCTTTCGGCGCTAAAGGAGCTAGGATAGGACTAGGCCCTAGAGGTATGTATACCCACTTAGGAAGAGGCGGCTTATATTATCGAAGTAGCTATTCTGGTTTTTCAAGAACTGATAAATCATCTGACGATAGGCGAGCCGAAGTAAAAACTTCATATCAAGAGAGAATAAATAACGAATCTCCAATGAACACCTCCACTGCTTTATTTGATGATAGACAAATAAAATATAAAAACTTAAAAATGGAACTTGAATTAAAAAAATCTAACAAGAAAGACGGTATTTATTTCTTGGTATCAATAGCAGCATTTATCTTGGGTGGTTACTTTGACTCTATTAGACAAACAATAGTATCTTATATATTCCTATTTTTAGGGCTAGGATTCTTAATAGCGTTACCTTATAGATTGCTTAATCATTTAATCCATAAGTACAAATCATTTAGATTCTATAATATACTGGTAAAAAATTTATTAAACACTCAGGACAATAAGATAGATTTTGAACAATTTGGAAAGATCTTAAAATCAACAAATTTAAACGGCAAATATCGCGACTTTGCGTTTTATCGCTTTTACCGAGACTACGTCAATAATATCTTATCTGATATAAAAATCACAGAAACGGAATCAAAAGACTTGCAAAAGTTAGAGGAAACATTAAATTTAGACTCCTCTTTGTTAAAACAGATTAAAAAATGGGCTTTTAATAAGGCGTACCTGAATATTATTGAGGATAAAGCTCTTTCTCGTGAGGAAGAAGAAAATATCTTTCATGCAAAGAATATATTACTGCTATCAGACGAAGATATACAAGAAGAAATGGATACGCTGAATATCTTACGCACAGTCCGTAAAATTAATGAAGAGGATTTATCTCCTACAGAAGTAAATATTCAACTTGCCGAGAAGGAGAGCTGCTTTCATAAAACAAAAGGGCGAATGGTAAAAGAAAAGATTATCAGGTCTTATCAGTCCGAAGGGGTAAGGCATAAAGTTACAGATTTAGTAATAGAAAAAGAAGGTGATTTATATCTTACATCTAAGAGGATTTTCATTGTGGGAGATGGTGTCTATACTATAAAATTAGAAAAAGTATTTAATATGGAAACCGACATTGATAAGAATATCATTAGCCTGGATGTAGAAGGTAGAAAGACGCCTTTACAAATTACAGTACCAGATTCGTATATTTTTAGTGCAAAACTGAATAGGCTTTTAATAAATAAATCAAATACAGAATAACAAATTTGGATACTATATTCATACTATAAAAGGAGGATTGTATGTCCGGAGCGCAGGTTAATCCAATAATCCAGTTTATCCCTTTATTTTTAATTTATATAATTTTGGCGATATTTATGACACCCATAGCTAAAAGAAAAGGGAAAAAACCTTGGTTGAATATTATTATGTGTTTCATTCCTCTCGTAAATTTCTTTTGGGTGTATATGTTTGCTCTTTAACTGACGAACAAGTCAAGAAAGATATACTAGAATTAAAAGAGACCATAAAACGGTTAAGATAAACAAAATGAATAAAAACGACGTAGAACTTTATTTCTATCCGCAAATCAAAGAGAAACACAACGATTTAGAATTTATTTTAGAAAATCATCATATTAAAATTAAGGCAGAAATAGACAAAATAGAAGAAAGAGTACTTGTTTTTGTTGATAATGAGCTCCATATGAAAATTACTGATGATAAAGCAAGTATAAAAAGAACCATAGAGCTATATAACCATAAAATATTTATTCATTTTAAGGTGAGAGATACCGGCAATTGGTTTCTTAATGATATGTTAAAAAACGCTCTAATGTTGCCTGATGGACTCTATGTCGTAATCGATGGTAAACCATTGGAAGGAACTCTAGCTGATCCAAGCGGGAGTGTTAAATTTGCGTCCATTGGATATTATTTTTTTGCCGGGTTTGCACTAATATCTATTTTAGGCAATAAAGACCTTTTTGTTGTTTATATGGCGGTGGCCATAATCGCACTTGTATGTGTTTTTTTCTCTAAGAAAAAACCTGTCTTCTTCTTATCTCTAGGTATAGTGTGGGGAGTCTTAGAATTAATTGGGTACTTCAAGATTATATCAGAAAATCCTCATTCTTCGCGTAGTTCTACTTCTTCACTTATGCTCTTATTTTTTATACTATTAAGGGTTGGTATAGTCTTAAATTTTATTAAAGGATTGTTCGGAATAATCAAAGTCAATTCTCTTAAAAAGGGAAATTGTTAGAAATAGGATAAACACTAAAAACGATATGACAGTGAAGATAAACAATGAATAAAACCATTCCCAAGAAAACCCAGCATTTTATACCTCAAGGATATTTAAGGAAATTTAGTATTGAAGGCGAAAAATCCCTAATTTGGCAATACGATAAATTAAATGGTTTAATATCAGAACACCCGGTTTCAATACGAAAAGTTTGCTTTAGAAATTTTTACTACTATCAGAGAGACAATAGAGGGGAAATAGACCATATTCGTCTGGAAGACGCTTTCTCTAGAGTTGAAAATGCTGGGATTAAGGTTATCAATAAACTGAATACCGAGACTCCCACGTCAAAGCTAATTATTACTGGAGAAGAGTGTGGGCAGCTTTCTTTCTTCATAGCTTTAATGCTAACGCGAGGTCCCGGATTCAGAGATGGTATTAATCAAACGTATGGGTGGGTTACTCAACAGAGCCTTAACATTTTATACGATACTGGCAAAATTCCAGAACCACCTAAGATTCTTAAAGATATTATTGCTAAAAAAGGCATAGATAATGTTATAGATATTAAAATATTTCCTGAGGTAAGTCTTAAACCTATGATTGAAATGGCTAGAGCCGTTGCGCTTACAATGCTCAAAAAGATATGGATTTTCTATATTCCTTCTGATAAAAATACTTTCATTACATCAGATAATCCGGTTAGTTTCGGTTTAGCAGAGGGACTTCCAAATGTTCCTATGGGGCCTTTGCATCCCTACGCTGAAATTACCATTCCTTTAAAAAATAATCTAGCTCTAACTGTCACTCCATCTGTCGATATTCCGAAAGAAAAAGCTAGTGAGCTTCAATATCTTTGCTTAAAAGCAACCGAGCAGAATATGATATGCATAAACAAAAGAACTGCCGCAGCTGCACTGCAGTATGTTTATTCTTCACAGAATTCAGAGGAACTGCTTAGTTTGATCAAATCCTTAAAGAATAAAAGCCAGAAGCTTGTAACTAGTGGCGAGGAAAAGAAAAGATTTTCGATAGTAGAAAATCCGTATTTGAGTTCAGGAAATCTAACATAAATTTTCTACGCCCCATTGGATTTTTCCTGTTTCTCAAATACTATCTGCAAGAGGCTCGGCATACCGCCGTTAGAAGGCGGTATTTTTATTTGTCGCAGGCGGTATAGCGGACGAGCCCTTATTAAAAACAAATAATCTTTTTGAGTGTCAATACTTCTTGAAGCGAGGACGCTGGGGCTGGCGGCGCCGCCGCCCGCCGCCAGCCCCAAGCCGAGCCGGACACGCATTGCATTAGCACGA
>Ga0315273_10008186_pt1 | contig 13172 bp, 9 predicted proteins | sample YL17G02_0_MG_FD_205753 | JGI IMG/M metagenome (GOLD analysis project Ga0315273, IMG submission 205753) | Sediment microbial communities from Yellowstone Lake, YNP, Wyoming, USA - YL17G02_0 | ecosystem: Environmental > Aquatic > Freshwater > Lake > Sediment | place: USA: Wyoming | collected...
GCGGGGGCGTGGCTGAGATAGCGGATGGGCCGTACATGGGTGGGCGGCGCGGACGAAACCGTCATTATCGCCTGCCGCGCCCTCCTCGCGCGAATCCGCGCGTCCGGGCCGCCTGCCCGGGACGCGTTGCCTCCCGGGAAAGCGGGCCTATCGCGCAGCGAGCGCCGTCCGGATCTGCTCCAGCGCCGCGGGGTCCTCGATCGTCGTGAGGTCGCCAGGATCGCGTCCTTCGGCGAGCGCCTGGATCGTGCGCCGCAACAGCTTGCCGGAGCGGGTCTTCGGGAGCAGCGTTACGAAATGCACGGTGCCGGGTCGCGCGATCGCTCCGAGTTCCCGGTCCACCGTGTCCATCACCTCCTTGCGCATTTGCGCCGCGCCTTCGGGTGTGGCCACCTTCGCGGCATCTTTCACGACCGCAAACGCAACCGGAACCTGGCCCTTGAGCGCGTCGGCCACACCCACCACCGCGACCTCGGCGATCCCCGAATGCGCCTGCACGGCCTCCTCGATCTCGCGCGTGCCGAGCCGATGGCCGGCGACATTGATGACGTCGTCGGTGCGGCCCAGCACGAAGTAGTAGCCGTCGGGATCGCGCGTTGCCCAGTCGAACGTCGAGTAGGCGAGCTTGCTGCCGAAATCCGAGAAGTAGGTCTTGACGAAGCGCGCGTCGTCGCCCCAGACGGTGGTCATGCAACCCGGCGGCAGCGGCGGCATGATCGTCAGCACCGCCTTTTCGTCGGCGCCCGCCTCGTCGCCGCTGCCTTCGCGCAGCAGCCGGACGTCGTAACCATAGACCGGGAACGACGGGCTGCCGAACTTCCGCGGCGTCTCCTCGATGCCCGGTTGCGCGGACAGGATCGGCCACCCCGTCTCGGTCTGCCAGTAGTTGTCGACGATGGCGACGCCGAGCGAATCCGCGGCCCAGCGCGCCGTCGGCTCGTCGAGCGGCTCGCCGGCGAGGAACAGGTATTTGAGCCCGGACAGGTCGTGCTGCTTCATATAGGCCGGATCCTGCTTCTTCAGCACACGAATGGCCGTCGGCGAACTGAACATGGTCCTGACCTTGTGCTCGGCGACGATCTTCCACCAGATGGCGGGATCGGGCCGGATGGGCAGGCCTTCGTACATGATCGTCGTCGATCCGTTGATGAGCGGCGCGTAGATGATGTACGAGTGTCCGACGACCCAGCCGATGTCGCTCGTAGTGAACATCGTCTCGCCCGGCTCGACGCAGAAGATCCGGCGCATCGATGACGCCAGCGCGACCGCGTAGCCGCCGGTATCGCGCTGGACGCCCTTCGGCTTCCCCGTCGTGCCCGACGTGTAGAGAATGTACGACGCTTCCGACGCTTCGAGCCACTCGCAGGGCACTTCGGCATTCACGTAGTCCGCGCGCAGCGTCGCATAGTCGAGATCGCGACCCGCGACGATCGCCATTGCCGGGTCGAGGCCGCGGTTGACGATGATGACCTTGCGCGGCGGATTCGCCGCGAGCCGGATGGCCTCGTCGACCAGGTGCTTGTACGGGACCGGCTTGCCGCCGCGCATCCCGGCGTCCGAGGTCACCATCAGCTTCGGCCTGGCGTCGTCGATCCTCGTCGCGAGGCTCGCCGCGGCAAAGCCGCCGAAGACCACCGAATGGATCGCGCCGATGCGCACGCAGGCAAGCATGGCGAACGCCGCCTCGGCGATCATCGGCATGTAGATCAGCACGCGATCGCCGCGGCCCACGCCCTCGCCCTTGAACATCGCCGCGAACCGGTTCACCTCGGCCGCGAGTTCGCGGAACGTATAGCTCCTCGCCTCGCCGGTCTCGGTCGAGATGTAGATCAGCGCCTTCTGCTCGCCGCGCGCGGCGAGATGGCGATCCACCGCGTTGTGGCAGAGGTTGGTCCGCCCGCCGACGAACCACTTCGCGAAGGGCGGCTTCGAGTAATCGAGCACCGTCGTGAACGGTGTCTGCCAGTCGATGCGCGCGGCCTCGGAGCGCCAGAACGCGTCGGGGTCGGTGATGGACTGGCGATGCAATTCCTTGTAGCTGGCCATCGTTGATGCTCCTCGGTTGGCTCGTCGTGCCCCGGCCGCCACCCGTTGGCGACATCCGCGCCGTCGGAGAAGGCCAGGCGCGTGGAACAACGTACTACGGATGGGAATCCGGCGCGATCCGCACGACGGTCCGGCCCCGCACCATGCCCTTCAGATACGGATCGAAATGCGTCGGCAGATCGTCGAAGTCGATCGTTCGCACCTGGTCGTGGACCCGATCCGGGCGCCATTCCACGGCAAGCTTGTTCCAGATCCTCTGCCGCAGCGACATCGGGCAGTTGGCGCTGTCGGTCCCCAGCAGACAGACGCCACGCAGAATGAACGGCGCAACCGTCGTGTTGAGTTTCATGCCGGCGGTAAGGCCGATCGCCGTTACCGTGCCGCTGATCTTCATCGTCGACAAGAGCCACGCGAGCATGTCGCCGCCCAGGTTGTCGATGGCGCCGGCCCACGTGGACTTGTCGAGCGGACGGATCTTCCCGAGTTCGATGGCCTGTCGCTGCAGCACCTCCTTCGCGCCCAGCGCCCTCAGGTAGCGGGCCTCTTCGGGCTTGCCCGTAATCGCCACGACGTGATAACCGATCTTGGCCAGGATCTCGACCGCCACGGAGCCCACGCCACCGGTCGCGCCCGTCACGGCCACCGGACCGTTGTCGGGCTTGAGCCCGTTGTGCTCCATCAGCATGATCGCCTGCGCTGCGGTGAAGCCGGCGGTGCCGAGCGTCATCGCGTCGAACGCCGTCATGCTCTCGGGGCGCCGCACCACCCAGTCCCCGGGCACGCGAACGTATTCGCTGTAGCCGCCGTCGTGCGCGACCCCCATGTCGTAGGCGTGCACGATGACCTTGTCGCCGCGCTTCCACCGGGTGTCGCTCGACGATTCGACCGTACCCGACATGTCGATGCCCGCGTTGGTCGGATACTTGCGCATGATCTTGCCGGCGCCGTTGTACGACAACGCGTCCTTGTAGTTGATGGTCGAGTACTTGGTCCGGACCACGACGTCACCGGGATCGAGTTCGTCCATCGTCATCTCGACGAATCGGCTCACGACCGCATCGTTTTCCTGAAACGTCCGGTAGGCCTTGAATTTCTGCACGGGTGTCTCCTTGGGGATGCGGTCGTGGTCGAACGAAGGACGGTATCGCGGAACGGGTCTCAGTGCCCGCCCGGCCGCCCGAAGGGCACTGTGCGCCCCCTCGGGGGGCAGCGAACGGAGTGAGCGTGGGGGTCGTTCATCTCTCAGACGGGCGCGGGGATTGCGGCGGCAACATGCGGCTCGCCCATGTAATCGTGCGTCTGCATTGCGACGAGCCTGCTCACGGTGCGGCCGAATTCCCTGCTGCCCGGCCCCTCGCGATAGAGGTCGTCCGGAGGGGCCGCGGCGGAGGCCAGAAGCTTCACGCGGTGATCGTACAGTATGTCGACGAGCCAAGTGAAGCGGCGGGCCCGGTCGCCCATCTCGGCCGTCATCCGGGGGATCCCGGAAAGGAACAGCACCGAAAACCGGCGCGCGAGCTCGAGATAGTCGCGCTGCGACCGGGGGCCGTCGCACAGCATCGCAAAATCGAACCAGGCGGCGCTGCCCGCGCGCCTTCTCGCGACGAGCGTCCGGCCTTCGACCGCAAGCTTGGGGTCCTCGTCCGGACCGGCGCGCATCGACTCGAACGCCGCCCCCAGCGCGGCATCGGATTCGGGGCCGAGCGGCACGTGGTAGGTCTTGACCCGCTCGAGCGCCCGCAACCGGTAGTCGACGCCGGCGTCGACTGCCACGACATCCAGCCACTCCTGCAGCAACGCGATCGTGGGCAGGAACCGTTCGCGCTGCAGCCCGTTGGGCCACAGTCCGCCGGGGGCGTAATTGGTCGTCATGACGAACACGACGCCATGCGCCGAAAGCGCCGTCAGCAGCCGGCCGAGAATCATGGCGTCGGCGATGTCGGAAACGTGGAACTCGTCGCAACAGACCAGGCGCCATTTGCGCGCGATGCGCGCGGCAACTGTGGCGAGCGGATCCGGCTCCCTGTGGAGTCTCGCCAGATCCTCGTGGACATCGCGCATGAACGCGTGGAAATGGACACGCGTCTTGCGGCGGACAGCGACCGTCGCGAAAAACCCATCCATGAGAAAGCTCTTGCCGCGCCCGACCCCGCCCCACAGATAGACGCCGCGCGGGACGTCGGGCGGCGCGAACAGCTTCTTCAGCGTCGACTGGCGCGCGGCGCGGAACGCCTCGAGTGCGGTCGCCAGGGCCTGCAGCCGATCGCGCGCGGCCATTTGCGCCGGGTCGAGTGTCGTGCCGCGGGCGGCCAGGATCGGGGCAAGCCATGCCGCCAGCGCGCCGGCGGAGGGCGGGGGACCACGGTCGGAGCGGGCGTCGTTCATCGACCGGAAGCGGGGCAGGTCATCGGGCCATCGATCGAAAGCGCAGCGGATCAAAGGTTAAGCGTCCGCCCGCCCACCGCCAGCGCCGCCTCCTTCGTCGCCTCGGACAACGAGGGATGCGCATGGCAGACCCGCGCCAGGTCCTCGCTGGCCGCCCCGAATTCCATCGCGAGCACACCCTCTGCGATGAGCTCCGAAGCGTACGGCCCGATGACATGCATGCCCAGAATGCGATCGTCCGCGGCGTCGGCGAGAATCTTCACGAAGCCGGTCGTGTCGCCCATCGCCCGCGCGCGGCCGTTGGCCGCGAACGGAAAGCTGCCGGCGCGGTAGGCAATGCCGTCCGCCCTCAACTGCTGCTCGGTCTTGCCGACCCAGGCGATCTCCGGCGACGTGTAGATGACCCAGGGCACCGTGTTGAAATCGACGTGTCCGTGCTGGCCGGCGATGCGTTCCGCGACCGCCACACCCTCCTCTTCCGCCTTGTGCGCGAGCATCGGGCCGCGCACGACATCGCCCACGGCCCAGACATTCGGCAGGTTCGTCCGGCATTCGTCGTCCACGGCGACGAAGCCGCGCTCGTCCAGCCGCAAGCCGACCGCCGCGGCATTGAGGCCAGCCGTGTGCGGCACTCGGCCAATCGATACGATCAGCTTGTCGAACGTCGCCTGCTGCGGCTTGCCCTCGGCATCGACGTAGCGGACGATGATGTCGCGGCCCGCGACGTCGACGCCGGTAATCGCGACGCCCGTGTGGATCGCAAGGCCCTGCTTCCCGAACACGCGCTTCGCTTCCTTCGCCACCGCCTCGTCCGCCGCGCCCAGGAAAGCCGGCAGCGCTTCGAGCACGGTCGTCTGGGCGCCCAGCCGGCGCCAGAGGCTTCCCATCTCGAGACCGATCACGCCGGCGCCCACGACGCCGAGCCGCTTCGGCACTTCGGTCATGGCGAGCGCACCGGCATTGTCGAGCACGCGCACGTTGTCGATCGTCGCCCCCGGCAGCGCGCGCGGGGTCGACCCGGTCGCGACGATAACGTGCCTCCCCGCAAGTTCGGCGGCCTTCGCACCTTCGACCTTGACGCTCCATACGCCGTCGGCGCCGCCTCCCGTGAACGAGCCCAGGCCGTGCAAGAACGCGACCTTGTTTTTCTTGAACAGGAACAGGATTCCGTCGTTGTTCTGCGCGACAACCTTGTCCTTGCGCGCCAGCATTCGCGGCACGTCGATGGCAAGGCTTCCGATCGTGATGCCATGGTCGGCGAACGCGTGCCCGGCGTGATCAAAGTGCTCGGACGACTGCAGCAGCGCCTTCGAGGGGATGCAGCCGACGTTCGTGCAGGTGCCGCCCGGCGCGGGCTTGCCGCCGGCGCGCGTCCAGTCGTCGATGCAGGCCGTCTTGTACCCGAGCTGCGCGCAACGGATCGCGGCGATGTAGCCGCCCGGACCGGCGCCGATCACCACTACGTCGAATCGTTCGCTCATCGCGGCGTTCAGCGCCCGCCCGGCCGCCCGAAGGGCGCTGACCCGCCCCCTCGGGGGGCAGCAAACGGAGTGAGCGTGGGGGTCGTCATCTCACAGCTCGAGCAGCATCCGCGCCGGATCCTCGAGCGCTTCCTTGATGGCGACCAGCGACAGCACCGCTTCGCGGCCGTCGATGATCCGATGGTCGTAGGATTGCGCGAGGTAGTTGATCGGCCGGACGACGACCTGCCCGTTCTCGACCACCGCACGCTCCCTGGTCGCATGGACGCCGAGTATCGCCGACTGCGGCGGATTGATGATCGGCGTCGACAGCATCGAACCGAATACGCCGCCGTTGCTGATCGTATACGTGCCGCCCGTCAGTTCCAGGACGGTGAGCTTGCCTTCCTGCGCCCGCTTGCCGAAATCGGCGATCTTCGCCTCGATCTCGGCGATCGAAAGTTGATCGGCGTCGCGCAGGATCGGCACGACGAGCCCGCGCGGACTGCCGACCGCGATCCCGATGTCGAAGTAGCCGTGGTAGATGATGTCCGTGCCGTCGATCGACGCGTTGACGGCAGGGAACTTCTTCAGCGCGTGCACCACCGCCTTGACGAAAAATCCCATGAAGCCGAGCTTGACGCCGTGCTCTTTCTCGAACCGGTCCTTGTACCGGTTGCGCAGATCGATCACCGGCTGCATGTTGACTTCGTTGAACGTGGTCAGGATCGCGGCCGTCGCCTGCGAGGCGACGAGGCGCTCGGCAACGCGCTGGCGCAGCCGGGACATCGGCACCCGCTGCTCGGGGCGTTGCGACGCCGCGGCAACGGGCGCGGTGGGCGGCGCGACCGGCGATGGTGCCGCCTGCCCGCTCGCCGCCGCCTTCGTCGCCGCGATCACGTCGCCTTTGGTGATCCGGCCGCCGCGTCCGGTGCCGTCGACTTCGGCCGGATTCACGGCCAGGTCGGCCATCATCTTCCGCGCGGCGGGCAACGCCGCCGGGAGGCTCGCGGCCGCGGGGACGCGCGCGCCGACAGTCGATGCCGGCACGGCGGCAGCGCTCGCGGCACTGTCGATCACCGCGATGACCTCCTGGCCCGCGACGGTCGCGCCGTCGCGCTGCCGAATCTCGACCAGCACCCCCGCTTGCGGCGCCGGCAGTTCGAGCACGACCTTGTCGGTCTCGACGTCGACCAGGTTTTCGTCGCGCGCCACGGCCTCGCCCACCTTCTTGTGCCAGCTCAGGAGCGTGGCCTCCGCCACCGATTCGGGCAACTGCGGAACCTTGACCTCGACTAGCATTGATTTCCTTGTAGCTTGTCCGTTGTCAGGTCGCGACGAGCATCTCGCCCATCGCCAGTTTCGGCCCGAACGCATCCTCGACCAATTGCTTCTGCTGCGCCACGTGCCTGGACATGTAACCGACGGCGGTCGACGCCGAAACGGGGCGGCCCGCGTACGCGACGACCTGCATCGGCAGGGCGTCCGCGCGGAAATACGCGCGCAGCCGGTACCACGCGCCCTGGTTCTGCGGCTCCTCCTGGCACCAGATGATTTCCTTCGCGTTCGGGAATTGCGCCAGCGCGGCGCGAAAGTCGGCGTGCGGGAACGGATACTGCTGCTCGACGCGGACGATCGCGACGTCGCGGATCCTGTGCTCGCGACGATGCGCCAGGAGCTCGTAGTAGACCTTGCCGCTGCATGCAATCACGCGCCGCACGTTCTTCGCCGTGATCTTCTCGACCTCGCCGATCACGTTCTGGAACTGCCCGTTCGCGAGCTCCTCGAGCGTCGCCACGGCATCCTTGTGCCGCAACAGGCTCTTGGGACTCATCACGATCAACGGCCGGCGGAAGCGCCGGATCATCTGCCGCCGCAGCAGGTGGTAGATCTGCGCCGGCGTCGAGGGCACGCAGACCTGCATGTTGTGTTCGGCGCAAAGCTGCAGGTAGCGCTCGGGCCGCGCGGACGAATGCTCCGGACCCTGCCCTTCATAGCCATGCGGGAGCAGCATCACGAGTCCGCAGATGCGGCCCCATTTGGCTTCGCCGGACGCAATGAACTGGTCGATCACGACCTGCGCCCCGTTGGCGAAATCGCCGAACTGCGCCTCCCAGACCACGAGCCGGAGGGGATCCGACGTCGAATACCCGTACTCGAAGCCCAGCACCGCATTCTCCGTCAGCACCGAGTCGATCACCTCGAACGTCGGCTGGCCTTCCTTCACGTGCTCGAGCGGAATCCACGTTCCCGAATCCCACTTCTCGCGGTTCTGATCGTGCAGCACTGCGTGCCGATGCGCGAAAGTGCCGCGCCCGACATCCTCGCCCGACAGCCGCACGCCGTATCCGGCATCGAGCAGCGTGGCGTACGCCAGTGTTTCGCCCATCCCCCAATCGAGCGGAAGCTTGCCTTCCCCCATCGCCCGGCGGTCGGCGATGACGCGCTCGACGCGCGGATGGATCTTGAACCCATCGGGGACCTGCCCGAGTTTTTTCGCGAGCGCCTTCAATGCCTTCATCGGCACACGGGACTCGTAAGTATCGGTCCAGGCGCGACCCTTGAACGACGACCAGTCCACCGTATGGGCGGGCTTGTACCTGGACAGAATCGTCGTGTTGGTGTGCAGTCCCTTGTCCGCGGCCATCCGGTAGGTCGCGATCATCGCCTCGGGATCTCCCGGCTTGACCACGCCGGCCGCGATCAGCTTGTCGGCGTACAGCTTGCGCGTGCCCGGATGCGCTCCGATCTTCTTGTACATGAGCGGCTGCGTCACCATCGGCTCGTCGGCTTCGTTGTGCCCGAGCCGCCGGAAGCAGACGAGGTCGATGAAGACGTCCTTGTGGAACTGCTGCCGGTAGTCCATCGCGATCTCGATCGCGAGCAGACATGCCTCCGGGTCGTCGCCGTTGACGTGGAGAATCGGCGCTTCTGCCATCTTCGCGATGTCGGTGCAATAGATCGTGCCGCGGGTGTCGCGCGGATCCGATGTCGTGAAGCCGATCTGATTGTTGACCACGATGTGGATCGTCCCGCCGGTGTAGTAGCCGCGCGTCTGCGCCATGTTCAGGACTTCCTGGATGACGCCCTGCCCGGCGACCGCGGCATCGCCGTGGATCAGCACCGGCAGCACGGAATCGCCCTTGACATCGTCGCGCCGGTGCTGGCGGGCGCGCACCGATCCTTCGACGACGGGATTCACCGCCTCCAGGTGCGACGGATTGAACGCAAGCGTCAGATGCATCGGGCCGCCCGGCGTAATCACGTCCGACGAAAAACCCTGGTGGTATTTCACGTCGCCGGCGGAAAGCTCCTGCGCCTGCTTGCCCTCGAACTCGGAGAAGAGATCGGCCGGCATCTTGCCCAGCGTGTTGACGAGCACATTGAGGCGCCCCCGGTGCGCCATGCCAATCACGGTTTCCTGCACGCCCAGCGCGCCGGCCCTCTGAATCAGGTGATCGAGCATCGGGATCATCGTGAGGCCGCCTTCGCCGGAAAAGCGCTTCTGCCCGACGTATTTCGTGTGCAGGTAGCGCTCCAGCGTTTCCGCCGCGGTAAGCCGCTCCAGGATGTGCCGCTGCTGCTCGGCGGAATACGCGGGCTTGCCGCGGATCGGCTCCAGCCGCTGCTGGATGAAGCGCTTGGTCGGCGTGTCCGATATGTACATGTACTCGGCGCCGAGCGTGCGGCAATACGTGTCCTTGAGCGCCGCGATGAGGTCGGCGAGGCGCATGCGGTCGGCGCCGGCCTTGAGCGACCCCACGTCGAATTCGGTATCGAGGTCGGCCGGCGTGAACCCGTAGGACGCGAGGTCGAGATCGGCGATGTACGGCCTTTCGTGCCGTTGCAGCGGATCGAGGTCCGCATGGAACATCCCGAGCGTGCGGAATTTGCCGATCATCTGCAGCACGAGCACCTGCTTGTGCATGGTCGACGCGTCGACCATCGCGCCGGCGACCTTGCGGCTCTTCGCGAGCCGGATGAACGATTCGATGACCGGCGCATGCGAGACGTCGGCCGCACCACCGCGCAACGAGTCGAAATAGCTTCGCCACTCGATGGTGACCGCGGCCGGATTCTCGAGGTAGCGGTCGTATTGCTCCTCGATGTACGGCGCATTGCCGCCGAACAGCGCGCTCCCGGTTGCGTGCTCCTGCAGCGTGCTCACGGTGCCGGCCTCATTGTCCGTTTGCACGCGGCGCGCCCGCCCTGCCCGGCGCGTTGGTGCACCCTTGGCGCTGCGCGCCGTCCCTCCGAGAGGGAGCACCCGCGCCATGGCCCGGCGGCGCTCATCGGTGCACCCTTGGCGCTGCGCGCCTTCCCTCCGAGAGGGAGCAATTCGCGCTTGGGACGGCCCGGCGCGCTCATGCCCGCCGCCGGGTTTGCCGTCGCGTCATCGCTCCGCGACGGGCTTGACCGACCGGCGCGTTGCGCCCGTGAAGAGCTGACGCGGACGGCCGATCTTGTACTCCGGATCGGCGATCATCTCGTTCAGCTGCGCGATCCAGCCGACCGTTCGGGCAAGCGCGAAGATCGCCGTGAACAGCGGCACCGGGATGCCGATCGCCTTCTGCACGATGCCCGAATAGAAGTCGACGTTCGGGTACAGCTTGCGCGACACGAAATAGTCGTCCTCGAGCGCGATCTTCTCGAGTGCCATCGCGAGCTTGAACAGCGGGTCGTCGCCCAGGCCGAGCTCCCCCAGCACTTCGTAGCACGTCTCGCGCATCAGCTTCGCGCGCGGATCGTAGTTCTTGTAGACGCGGTGGCCGAAGCCCATCAGCTTGACGCCCGAGTTCTTGTCCTTGACCTTGGCGATGAATTCCCCGATCTTGGCCACGCCGCCCATGTTCCGAATCTGGCCCAGCATGTTGAGGCAGGCTTCGTTGGCGCCGCCATGCGCGGGGCCCCAGAGGCACGCCACGCCGGCCGCGATCGCCGCGAACGGGTTCGTGCCCGACGACGCGCAGAGGCGAACCGTCGACGTCGACGCGTTCTGCTCATGGTCGGCATGCAGGATGAAGATGCGGTCGAGCGCACGCACCAGTACGTTGTTGACCTTGTAGTCCTCGCAGGGAGTCGCAAACATCATCCGCATGAAGTTTGCGGCGTACGACAGGTCGTTGCGCGGATACATGTACGGCTGGCCCACCGTGTACTTGAACGACATCGCGACCAGCGTCGGCAGCTTGGCGATCAGCCGGATCGCCGAGATGTCGCGCTCGCGCGCGTCGTGCAGATTCATCGAATCCGGGTAGAACGCCGACAACGCGCCGACGAGCCCCGTCAGGACCGCCATGGGGTGCGCGTCACGCCGGAAACCGCGCATGAAGAACTGCATCTGCTCGTTGACCATCGTGTGCTTCATGACCCGCCCGACGAAATCCGGCTTCTGCTCCGCATTCGGCAACTCGCCGTAGAGGAGAAGATGACAAACCTCGAGGAAGTCGCACTTCACCGCGAGCTCCTCGATCGGATACCCTCGATAGAGGAGCTCGCCCTTGTCGCCGTCGATAAAGGTGATCGTCGAGTTGCAGGCCGCGGTCGACATGAAGCCCGGGTCGTAGGTGAATTTTCCGGTCTTTCCGTACAGCGTCCGGATGTCGATCACGTCCGGCCCGGTCGTGCCCCCCAGGATGGGAAAGGTGATGCCCGGCGAACCGTCGGAGAAGGTCAGGCTGGCGCTGCGGTCGTTCATGATATTGGCTCCATCCAGGATTATTTTTGCAGCGGTTGTACCGCGGATCGATTGCGCCCCCAAAACTATCTTCGTCGGCCGATCTATCGGTCTGTCGGCTCTGGCCTCGTGTTGCCGGCGCTATTTCCGTTCACGCCGCCCGCAGTGCTGACACCATGGGTCGCAACTCCGCATCCCCTGGCTCGCTGCGGCCCGCGATCAGGTCCCACAGTTCGTGGTCGGCCAATTCGAGCAGCCGGTCGAGCGCCGCCACATCTTCGGCGGACATCGCGTCCCCCTGCTCGTCGAGGAACCGCGCCAGGATCAGATCGTTTTCCAGCATGCCCCGCCGGCAGCGCCAACGCAGGCGATTCAACTCCGTCGCGTCCATGTCGGTCAAGCGGATCGACACCGCGTTACACCGCTCGTTTGACCATGATGTCCTTGATCCTGCCGATCGCCATCGTCGGGTTGAGTCCCTTCGGGCACACGTCGACGCAATTCATAATCGTGTGGCAACGGAAGAGCCGGTACGGATCCTCGAGATCGTCGAGGCGCGCGGCGATCGCCTGGTCGCGCGAGTCGGCGATGAAACGGTAGGCGGCGAGCAGCCCGGCCGGGCCGACGAACTTGTCCGGATTCCACCAGAATGAAGGGCACGCCGTGGAACAGCATGCGCAGAGAATGCATTCGTAGAGGCCGTCGAGTTCCTCGCGGTCCTCGGGCGATTGCAGCCGCTCCTTCTCGGGCGCGGGGGAATCGTTGACGAGGTACGGCTTGATCGAGTGGTACTGCTTGAAGAACTGGCTCATGTCGACGATCAGGTCGCGGATCACGGGCAGCCCCGGCAGCGGGCGCAGTTCAACGGGCTCCTTGATGTCGTTGAGGTTGGTGACGCACGCGAGGCCGTTCCTGCCGTTGATGTTCATCGCGTCCGAGCCGCAGACGCCCTCGCGGCAGCTTCGGCGGAAAGAGAGCGTGTCGTCGACTGCTTTGACCCGAATCAGCGCATCGAGGAGCATCCGGTCGTGCGGGTCGAGCGCGACATCGTAGTCCTGAAGGTACGGTTTGGCGTCCTTTTCCGGATCGTAGCGGTAAATGCGGAATTTCATCGTGCGCCGATCAGTATGTGCGGGCCTTCGGCGGAAACGCTTCCACCGACGCCGGCTTCAGATTCACCGGCTTGTACTCGAGGCGGTTGCCGTCGCGGTACCAAAGCGTGTGCCTCAGCCAGTTCACGTCGTCGCGGCTCGCGTAATCGCTGCGCGCCTGCGCGCCGCGCGATTCGCGCCGTGCCTCCGCCGATACGACCGTCGCCTTGGCCGTCTCGATCAGGTTTTCGAGCTCGAGCGCTTCGACGCGCGCCGTGTTGAACGTCCGGCTCCTGTCCTTGATCGCCGTGGCTCCGACGCGCGCCTCGATGGCCTTGACTTGCGCGACCCCCTCCGACAACAGCTCCTGATTGCGGAAGACGCCGCAGTGCGCCTGCATCGTCCGGCGCAGATCATTGGCGACTTCCGACACCGATTCGCCGGACGTCGCGCCGTCAAGCCGGGCGAGCCGGGCGAGCGAGGCGTCCGCCGCATCGGCGGGCAGCGGCTTGT
>Ga0315273_10008187_pt1 | contig 13172 bp, 9 predicted proteins | sample YL17G02_0_MG_FD_205753 | JGI IMG/M metagenome (GOLD analysis project Ga0315273, IMG submission 205753) | Sediment microbial communities from Yellowstone Lake, YNP, Wyoming, USA - YL17G02_0 | ecosystem: Environmental > Aquatic > Freshwater > Lake > Sediment | place: USA: Wyoming | collected...
GAGAGTGGGGGAGGGGCTGCTGGGTGACCCTGTGCAAAGGCGGCACCTCCACACGCAACACGGGCTCCCCCCTCGCTCACGCCGCGCGGCGGCGGTCGCCCCCGCCCCACGCGCGCGCGGCGACCGCGCGCACCACCCCATTCGCCACCAGCAGGAGCCAGACACCCAGGAGGACGGGGGCGGGCACGCCGAGGACGAGCCAGAAGAGGGCGAGGCCAAACGCGGCGCGCGCGGCGTCGGCGGGCGTCGCCGCGGCGGGCGACGCGGTGGCGGACGCGTGGCGCGCGGCGGTGGCGAGACGCACCGCGGCGGCTTGCGCGCGCGGGGGTGCGTGCGTGCGCACGGCGGCGGCCGCGCGGCCGGCCGCCGCGACCGCGCGGCGGCGCAGCGGCGTGCGCGGCCCCAGCGCGTCGCTCACGCCGCCCTCCAGGTTGGGCGGACCGGGCGGCGTCGTCGCGCCGAGAGCGCCGGAAGTCGCGGTGGACGGGGCGGGGGTGCGAGGGACCTCGGACGACGGCTCGTCGAGCGGCTGGTCGACCGTCTTGGCGGGGAGCGGCGGCGAGCGCCGCGCGCGGGTGGCGTGCGTCTCGGTCGCCACGGCGCCGCCAAGGGATTGGTCGACCGCCTGGGGGGCGAGCGGAGGGGGGAGGCCGTTGCGGCACCGCGCCGACGCTGCGCCCGCGGCACGCGCGGGCCTGGCCGCGGCGGCGCGCGCCAACGGCCGCGGCCGCGGCAGCGGGCGCCTCTACGCACGTTGGGGTCCATTGGCGGCGGGTTGGGGCGCGGGCGGGAGGCGGGCGGTGTGAGAATTTGGGGCGGTGGCACGCCGAGTCTCAACATTAGCCCCAAAGAATGCGGCCCACGTCTCTCTCACGTCCGCTGCACGACCGCGACGGTCGCCGCCGCGAGCCCCGCGAGCGTGAGCCCCAGCGCCCACGCGCCCGGCGGGATGCCGACGGCCGGCTCTTCATCGTCGGAGACATACCCCTTCTCCACATACTTCCCTTCCGCTTGAACATACTCTTTGAAGAACGATTTGGCCGTCCCCCCCACCTTGCGCCGCATGGCCGCATACTGCGCGGGGCTCATCTTGTCCCCGCGCGCCATGCCGCGCGCCTTGGCGATGAGGATGGCGTCGGCCTCGATGTTTTCTTGAAAGTCAAACGCCTCCATGAACGACTGCTTGCGGCGGGGGACGGGGGCGGCCGCCGCCGCCGCGGCCGGCTTGGCCCGGCCGAAGAGCGATTTCTTGGGGGCGGGCGCGGGGGGCGCCGGCGCGGGCTTGGACCGGCCGAAGAGCGACCTGGAGAAAGGGAGGTCGGTCAGCGCCGCGGCGCGCACGCCCGCCGGGGCCTCCCGCCGGTCGCCCGCCGCCCTCAGTCGCTCGACGCCGGTCCTCCACCGTCGCGCGCCACCTCCGCCCACGCACTTCTTGGCGGGAGGGGGCGGCGGCGGCGCGGGCGCTTTGCGGCCAAAGAGGGCGGTCGCCGGCTTCGAGGTGGACGCCCGCATCGAGGGAATGTGAGAGGGGGTGCGGCGACGGCGGCGGTAGCGATGCGGGCCGGGCGGCGGTTGTGGGCGGTGAGGTGCGACGTGGGCGATCGCCTGCCCGCCACTCTCTGTCCGTACCCACATTCCGCCTCCCGCCATGGCCTTCTCCCTGCGCGCCGCCCGCCCCACCATCATAGGTGCCTCTGGCGCCGCGCCCCGGGCGCGCCGCGCGGCGGTGGTGCCCGCGCGCGCGTCTGGCTGTCCCTTTGCGGGCGCCCCGGACCGCCGCGTCGTCGCTGCGGCCAGGTGGGGATGCGGAGGGTGGAATGGGGGGGGAGGCGGGCGGGCGGGGCGGCGGGGCGGGGCCAACTGTCACGCTGGGGGGCCCGTCGCGCGACCCGCCCCACCCTCCCTGCAGCGGCGCCCCCGCCGCGACCGACTCCCTCTTCGCCCGCCTCGGCGGCGAACCCCCCATCATGGCGGTCTCGTCCGGCCTCTTTGACGCGTGCGTCCGAGGTGGTGGGAGGGGGCCCGAGGCGAGGGGGGCAAGGGGTTCGGTCCCCCCGCCGACGCGCCTCGCCCGCTCCCCCCTCCAGGCTCCTGGGCGACCCGACGCTGGCCCACTTTTTCGACAAGGCCACGATCGGCAAGCACAAGGTTGCGAGGGTGGGGGCGGGTGGGTTCCCGGGGTCGAGACTCCACCCCCCAAAACCGCGGCCCCGACCCCAAACCCCGGCGCCAACCCCCGTCCACAGGCCGTCGTCGGCAAGTTCCTCGTCGCCGCCTTCGGCGGCCCCAACGAGTACACAGGGCGGTCCATGGTGGACGCCCACGTCGGCGTCGTCGGCCTGCGCTACCCGGAAGACTTCGCCACGGTCGCGGGGCACCTCGCGGCCGTGCTCACCGAGCTCGGCGTGGGCGGGGCCCTCCACGCCGACGTGATGGCGGTCGCGGCGTCGCTGGCGCCCGACTTTGAAAAGGTGGCCAACTTTCGGAAAATGATCGAGGCCGACGCGTGAGCGCGGGCGCGCGCGCGCGGCGCGGCCCGCGAAGCCCCGAACCCTTTGCTCCCCCGCTCGCGCTCGCCCCGCCCCACAAACGCGCCCCCCCCAAAGCCTTCTGCCGCGGTCGACGCCCCTCCCTCTTTTCTCGCGCTGCGGCGGCGCCCGCCAAAGAGCCCGCGCGCGCGCGCGGGCGCCGCGCGCCGGCGGGCGCCCCTCCTGGCGACGGCCGGCGCCCGGCGCCCCTCCCTGCAAAGAAGACACGCACGCAAAAGCGGTGGCGCGGATGGGTGGGGTCGGGCGAGGGCGCCTAGACTCTCTGCGCGCGCACCTCGGCGCGATCACTCCGCGCCCCGCACACCCACCAATCCCCCTGGCGCCCACCGCGGCCCGCCCCGGCGCGCGGTGCCGGCCGGGGCGCGCGCCCGCGGGCGCGGCGCCGGCGCGGCGGGGCGCATGCCGCGCCGCGCCGGCCCCCGCCCGCCCTTCCCGCCCCGACGCCCCCGCGCCCAGCCTCCTGACGCGTCCTGCTGCCACCGCGGCGGGCGTGGCGGCGCCCGCGGCCGGCGAGCGGCTCGCCATCCCTGACAAGCATGCGCCCGGGCGCCAGCCCCGCATCCTCATCGCGGGCGGCGGCATTGGCGGTGAGCGAGGATGGGTTGGAGCGTGTTGGGAGGCGGTGGGAGGTTGGTGGCGGCCGGGCGGCGCCGCCGCGGGCCGCGCGCCCCGCGGACGCGGCGCCGGCGCGCCGGCGCGGCGCCGCGGGGCGCCGCCGGGCGCCGCCGCGACCCCAAGAGGCGCAGGGCTGGTCCGGCGCGCGCGTTGGGAAAGGGTTGCGGCGGGAGCCGCCCCGCCCGCCGCGGCCGGCCCCTTCCTCCTCCGCCGCCGCGCCACGCGCTTTTCCCTGTATCCGACCCTCTCCCCCCCCCCCCCCCCCCCCCCAGGCCTCGTCCTCGCGGTCGGCCTCCTCAAGAAAGGCTTCGACGTCGTCGTCCTGGAGCGCGACCTGACGGCGATTCGCGGCGAGGGCAAGTACAGGGGGCCGATCCAAGTGCAATCAAACGCGCTCGCCGCGCTGCAAGCGCTCGACGCCGAGGTCGCTGACGCCGTCCTCTCCCTCGGCGTCATGACCGGGGACCGCATCAACGGCCTCTGCGACGGGCTGACCGGGGACTGGTGAGTGGGAGAGGGTCTCGGCCGCGCGCGCGGCGCCCCGCCCCGACCCTCTCACCCTTCCTCCCGCCTCCACCTCCGCAGGTACGTCAAATTCGACATGTTCCACCTGGCCGCCGACGCCGGCCTCCCCGTGACCCGCGTCATCTCCCGGTTTGCGCTCCAGCGCGCGCTCGCCGACGCGTGCGCGCGGCTCGGCGGGGAGACCGTGCTCGTCAACGACGCGCACGTCGTCGGCTTCCACGAGGAGGCGGAGGAGGTGGAGGGCGTCAACGCCCCCCCCCCCTCCGCCTCCGTCTGGGCGCACCTCGACACCGGCGCCATGGTCGAGGGCGACGCGCTCGTCGGCGCCGACGGCATCTGGTCGAAAGTGCGGACGACCCTCTTTGGCCCCGCCGACCCCACCTACGCCGACTACACGTGCTACACCGGCATTGCGGACTTCACGCCGCCGGACATCGACGTGGTCGGGTACCGCGTGTTTCTCGGGACCGGCAAATATTTCGTCTCGTCCGACGTCGGCGACGGCAAGATGCAGTGGTACGCCTTCTCCAAAGAGGCGGCCGGCGGGGACGACCCCGAGGGCGGGCGCAAGGACCGGCTGCTCGACGTGTTTGGCGGGTGGACCGACGCGGTCACCGACCTCGTCCGCGCGACGCGCGAGGCCGATGTCCTCCGCCGCGACATCTACGACCGCCCCCCGATCCTGCGCTGGGCCGCGGGACGGGTGGCGCTCCTCGGCGATTCCGCGCACGCGATGCAGCCCAACCTGGGGCAGGGCGGGTGCATGGCGATCGAGGACGGGTACGAGCTCGCGGGGGCGCTCGCCGCCGCGCGCGACAAAGCTGCGTCCTCGTCGTCCCCTCTCGACATCCCCGCCGTCCTGCGCTCCTACGAGCGCGCCCGCATCCCGCGCGCGGCCGCCATCCACGGCCTGGCCAGGATGGCCGCCATCATGGCGTCGACGTACAAAGCGTACCTTGGCGAAGGCCTGGGCCCCCTCGAAGGCCTCACAAAGTTTCGCATCCCCCACCCAGGCCGCGTCGGGGGCTACGTCGCCATGAACGCGGCCATGCCGGGCATGCTGGGCTGGATTCTGGGCGGCAACGCGGGCAAGCTCGCCGCGGCGCGGCCGGCGGCGTGCCGCGTCGGCGACGTGCCGGCCGCGTTTGCCGAGTCGGAGTTTGCCACGTTTCTGGCCGACGACGCCGCGCTCAACGCGGCGGCCAAAGCGGTCTGGTTCCTGGCGCCGCACTGCGACGCGGCCGCGACCACCGCGTCGGCCGCGCTCGACGCCGCCGACCCCGGCTCGCCCGAGCTGCTCGCGGCCGCGCTCCGCATCGCGCTGCCGGACGGGGCGACGGAGCTGGGGCCGGTCGCGGGCGAGGGGGAGGTGGCGGTGCGGGTCGGGTCGGCCGCCGACGCGCACGTCCGCTTCGGCGCGCTGCCGGCGCACGCCGCGACGGTGACGCGGGCGGCGGGCGGCGGCTTCCAGCTGACCGCGGTCGGGTGTGGGGCCTGGGTGGATGGGCGGGCGGTCGCCGTCGGCTCCTCCACCGCGCTCGAGCCGGGCGACTTGCTCGAATTTGGCGCCCGCGCCGACGCCGACGGCCCCGCCCTGCGCGTCAAGGCGGCGCATGTGTCCGTGGTCGCCGCCGCGGCGGCGGCGGGCGGGCGCGGCGTGCGCTTGGGCGAGGCGGTCGCCGCTTGATTGATGGATATAGGAGCGGGTGAGTTGTTGGCGTTGGTAGAGAGATCACAGAGGCACCCGGTTGGCGCCGCTGCCGGCGCGTGTGCAAACCCGGCGGGAGCGCCAACCAGAAGCCTCGCCTCTCTCATCACCCCTCCTTTCCCGTGCCCACGCGCCGCCCGCGCGGCGGCAGGTCGTCGCCGTCCACGCACGTCAACGCGGGCAGGGCGGCGGTCAGGGCGTCGACGTAGGGCGTGGCGAGGGCGCCGGGCGGGCCTTTGCCTGCCGACGTCGCCGCGGGCGTCGCCGCGAGGTAGACGCACGTCAGCGTTCCGACCGCCGCCGACCCTTTCAGCGCGTTCAACACATCCTCTAGACTGTCTACCGGGTTATCGTTGAGCCACAGGTCGGTGAGGGGGCCTGCAGCGGCCAGCCCGGCGACGCGCGCCACACGGTTTGCGCCGAGGTCGAGCACGCGCAGCCCCGGCACCCGCTCCAGCCCCGCCACCTCCTCGATGCCGTTGTGCGACAGGTAGAGCTCGCGCAGGGCGGGTAGGGGGGGGAGGTCGGCCATGGAGGCGAGGCGGTTGGATTGGAGCGAGACGCGGACGAGCGCCGCAAGGCCCGGCGCGCCCAGGCCCGCCAGGCCCGTCACCCGGTTGCGGCCCAGCCACAAGTCGACCAGGGTCGGCGTCGGTAGGGCGGCCAGGCCGTCCAAAGAGGCGACGCGGTTGGAGCCGAGTTCGAGCGAGGTGAGCGCGGAGAGGCCTCCAAGCGCCTCGACGGTGGCCACCTTGTTGCTCGCGCACCCCACATCCGCCAGTAAGCCGCCCGACAGCGCGGTCAGGGGGGCCAGGCTGCGGATCTGGTTGTAGGAGGCCTCCAGGCGGGTGAGCGAGGTCAGCGCGGGGAGAGAGGGGAGCTGAGATGAAAGGGGGGGGGGTCGGCTGCCGCGCGCCCGGCGCCCCACACCAATCCACCTCTTCTCTCTCGCACCTCGGTCAGCTGGTTGTCCTGCAGGATGAGCTCCTCGAGGCCTGGGGAGGGAGGAGAGGGGTGTCGGCCAGCGCGCGCGTCGGCCGCCCGCCGCCACCCCTCTCTCTCGCTCTCACCTCCCGCGTTGGCGGCCTCATTGATCTCTGTCGCGTCCGTGATCAGGTTTTGGCGCAGGGAGAGTTTGCGCAGGGCTGGCGATGGGGGGGCGCGTTGGCGCGCCGTCCGCCCTCTTTCCACCCCCTCCACCCACCCCATCATCACCACCCACCTGGCAGCGCCAGCACGCGGGCGTCCAGGGTGCGCAACCGGTTGCAGGTCAGGTCCAGGGTCGCCAGCGTCGGCGGCAGGGGCACGCCGTCCAGGGTGGGCAGGTGGGCGTTGGTCAGGTCGAGCAGGGTGGCGGGGTCGTCGTCGGCGGCCATGGTGAAGGGGAGGGGGGGGGCGGCGGCACGAGGCCGCGCGCGCGGCAGTGACGGGGAGCGCGGCGGCGGCCGCTACGCGAGCGTCGCGCCCTCGTGAACTCCCGAACGACTTGAAAGCTCGCGCGCGACGACTGGCGACCTGCCGGGGGTCGACGGGGTCACAGGTTCTTGGGAAGCTTAGTCGCGGGAGAGAACCCTTTGCGCGCCACCAACGCAACACACCGCCGCTCGCTCGCGGCCGCCCGCCGCCCCCCAGCGGCGGCGCACACCCCATCCGCCCGCGTGCTGCGCGCAGCGGGCGGGAATCGCGCGCCAGCGCGCCCAACCGGCCCCCGCTCCCCACATGGCGCCGCCGCCTGCGCGCCGCTCGTCGTCCGGCGACGCGGCCGACGGCCTCGTCTGGCCCACGAGCGCGAGCGACTACATGCTGCACGAAACGATCGGCCAGGGCGCGACGGCGACGGTAGGTGTCGGGCGATTTCGACCGCCGAGGGCAAACGCGGCGCCGCGCGCCCGGCGGTTGGGCCGCGCCGAGGCCGCGGCTACCGACCCGTATCGGGCGCACATCGCGCCATGGTGGCGGCCGCGGCGGCCGAGGCTCGGGCGCCCACACCGACCCCCTTTTGTTTTTAGGTCCACGCCGCGACCACCCTCGACGGCCGCCCCGCCGCCGTGAAGATCTGTCCTCTCGACGGCCACCCCCTGGACGCCCTGCTGCGCGAGGCGGCCACCATGCGCTCCCTCAAACACCCCAATCTGCTCCCCCTGCTCGCCGCGTTCGTCGAGGGCGACGCCCTGTGGCTTGTCCTGCCGTTGGTGGATGGCGGGTCGGTCGCCGCCGCCCTGGCGCGCGCGGCGTCCAAGCGGGGGGGGAGGCCCGCGCGCGCGCGCGGCGTCGCGGGCGACGAGACGCTGCTCGCGACGCTGCTCCGGTCTGCTCTGCGCGGGCTGGCCTACCTGCACGCAGCCGGGTGCCTGCACCGGGACTTGAAAGCGGCCAACCTGCTCCTCGACGGCGCGGGGCGCGTTGTGCTCGCCGACTTTGGCGTCGCGGCCACCATGGAGCGCGCCGCGGCGGGGTGCTGCGTGGCCACGGGAGGGTGTGAGGGCGAGGGCGGGGACGGTCGCGCGGGTGGCGACGCCCCCCTGCTCCTGCGCTCGCGCTCTGGCGCCGCGGGCACCGCCGCCACCTCCACCTACCTCGCCCGCTCCACCTGCGTCGGCACCGCGTCCTACATGGCGCCCGAGGTCATGTCGGAAGACGGGCACGCCGCGGCGGCCGACGTCTGGTCGCTCGGCGTGACCGCGCTCGAACTCGCGACCGGGTCGCCCCCCTGGGCCGGCCGCTCCCTCGTCCAGATCGCCATGGCGGTCGCGCACGGGGCGCCGCCGACGCTGACCGGGCATTGCAAGGCGGCGGGCGCGCCGCTGCCGTCGGCGGCGGCTTGCGAGTTTGTGGCCGCGTGCCTCGAGCGCGACCCGGCCAAGCGGCCCACGGCCGACGCGCTGCTCGGGCACCGCTTCCTCAAGCTCGCCCAGAACGATGCCTACGTGGCGTCCAAGCTGCTGGGCGGGGTGGGGTCCGGGCCGACGCTGGCGCGGACGAGCAGCGGCGGCGCGGCGGTCGGCGTGCCGCTGTCGCCGACCCTCGCCCCCGGCCCCGCCGCCGCCGGCGGCCGCTCCTCCCGGGAGTACCACTCGCTCACGTGGGCGCTGCCGCCGGAATGGGGCGAGCGCGAGAGCGGCGCCCCTGTGGCGCTCAGCTTCCGCCTCACGCCCTGGTTTGGCCGCGCGACGCTCCACCTCGCCGCCGGCGGCCGCACCGTCGAGCTCCTCACCCGCAAGTACGGCCTCATCGCCCAGTTGCGGTTCGACCACGACTCTTACGAGGCCGCGGTGCCGCCCGGCGCGTGTGCGGGCGCGCGGTCCGGCGCGCGCGTCGCGGTCGCAGTCGGCGTCGGCCTCGACTTTCGGCTGCACGGCGAGGCGTCCGTCGACGGGGTCGCGCTGCCCACGCCGCGGTACGATTTCGTCAAGCCGGGCAAAAGCGGCGGGTCGAGCGGCGCGCTGGCGACCTCGGCGGGGTCCGCCGGCTCGTCCTCCGCCGGCTCCATCGGCCCCGGCCACGGCTCGCGCGGGTCGCTGGCGTCGCTGGGCGGGCTGCTGCACTCGCTGCCCGAGGAGAAGAACGGACTCGCGGGCGCTGACGGCGCGCCGCCGCCGTTGGCCCTGCGCCCTTCCCCGACCGCGGTCCTGGACGCGCCCCGGTCGTCCGACTGGGCGGGCACGGACGTCACGCGGTCGACGGCGCCCGGGACGCCGGGCGCGGAACGCCCCCAGTCGGCCGGCTCCGGCCCTTTTGCGGCTGCCGCGCGCGCCGCGCGCCGCGCGCTGCCCTCCCCGCGCGGCGCCGTCCCCGTCCCAGCCAGCACCCTGGCCACGCGGAGCCAGATGTCGCGAGCATTCTCCACGTCGGGCTGGTCCGAGGGCGACGGCGACGGCGAACGGCGGTCATCGGCGCCGGCCGCCGACGGACTGCTCGCCACGGCCGCCGCCGACGGCCCCGACACCGAGGCCCGGTGGCGCGTCCACGTTGATGGCTTGCTTTCCTCCTTTGACGAGCGCGAGCGCGGCTGGGGCGCGGCGCGCGCGGCGCTCGTGGCCGACGCGGCAGCCGCGCGCGCCGACGCGGCGGCCGCGGGCGCGGAGGTCTCGGCACTGCGCGAGCGGCTGGAGCGGCTCGAGCAGGAGAATGCGGCGCTGGAGCGGTGCCTGGGAGAGACCAGTACGGCCGCGGCGGCGCTGTAAAGGAAGGCAAAGCGCGGACTTTGCCATCCTTGTCCCCCCCCCCCCCCACTCTCCTCGATTCTTTTCCCCCCTTGCCCCTCCCCGTCCCGAACACGCTTGTGTGCGCGGCCGTATACATCGGGCTGTGATGCCCTCCTTGGTTTCCGAGCGCGGGGCGGGGTGCGGCGGCGGCCGGCGCGCCCTGTCACTCTCCTCTCCCTCCCCTCCCCTCTGCCCCCTCTCCCCACCGCCGTCGCCCGCCGCCAGCATGCCGCCCCGCGCCAGCAACGAGCCCGCCCCCGCCCAAGAGGTGCGGGCCGGGTTTGGGGCGTGGGAGGCGGGCGTTCGGTGGGCGCCCGTTTTCCGCTCAACGGACGCCGCGTGCGCCGCGTGCGGCCGCCTGGAGGGCGGGCAGCGTCGCCGGCGCGTCGGGCGTTGGCGGCCGCCGCGCCGCCGGTGGAGGGCGCGCCGCGCGCGCGGGCGCCCGGCGCCCACCCTGCCCAGCCCTGCCTCCAGCCCGCCGAAGCACCCGCCCCCCACCTGCTGGCCGTCCTGCCCAACGACATGATCCAAAAAATTGGCGCCCCTCTGACGACGCGCGAGCGGTGCGGCCTCGCCACCGTGTCGCGCGCGCTCGCGGCGGCGCTGCGAAGAGTGGGCGAGCGACGGCGGTCTCGTCGACACAACCGCCCCCCCTCCCTCCCCTCCATCCCGGCCAACCGCGCACCGCGTGCACGACGCCGCCGCCACTCGCGCCCCGCCCGCCGCCGACCGCGCCCGCCGGCATGCGGCCGTCGCCGCTCGCCGCCGCGGTCCGAACCCGAGCCCCGCCGCCCGCCGCCCGCCGCGGAAAGGCCGGCGACGGTGGCGATAAGGACGCGCCGCCGCCGCCACCGCCACCACCTCCACTCCCCCGCACAAAAACGGGCCTCCGCTCGCTCAAAAAGGAGCAGCTCCTCGCCGCCGCCCTCGCCGCCGGCGCGGACGCGGCCGGCATGACCAAGGACGAACTGGTGGCCAAATTGCTGGACGGCGTGGCGGCGGCGCGCGCGCGGCCGCCGCGGGAGGTGGTGGCGCTGAAGGTGAAAAAGCCGTCGTCCGCGTCGCGGCGCGCGGCCGCGGCCGCGGCGTCGCCGCCGCGGGTGCCCAGTGTATCGCCCTCCAAACAGGAAACCGCGCTGCCGCGCGGGACGCGGGTGCCGGCGCCGGCGTCCCTGGAGCGGTTGCCCAAATCGACGCTGACCGCGTCGCTCGCTGAGCGCGGCCTCGCGCGGCCGGCGGGGGCCGCGAAACCGGTCCTGGCCCAGCTCTTGTTCGACGCGCTGGAGGCGGAAGCCGACGCGGCCGACGCGGCCGCGGGCGCGGGCGACGACGACGCGGCCGACCTCGCCCGCCGCGTCGCGCTCGAAGAGTCGGTCGACGCCTCGATCGCGGCGTTGGAAGACCCCGCCGCGGTCCCCGTCCCCGCCACCGGCGGCCGCTCTGGCCGGCTGACGCACGTGGAAGGCGGCGTGTGGCGCGACGGCGCGGGGCGGCACGTGCTCGCGGCCGACGGTTTCGCGAGCGAAACACTCGACGCCCTGGAATCCTACGGCGGACCCTCGGCCGAGCGCGCGGCGGACGCTGTGGAAGCCGCGGAAGGCGCGCGCCGGCTGGCGCTGCGCCGCGAGGCGGCGGCCGACGCGGCCGATGCCCAAGCGCGCCGCGGCAGCCGCTCGGCCTTTCCTTCATCCATTGACGACGCGTACGACTCGGACGACGACGCCTATGCCGCGCCCGACCCCGACGCCGCCGCCGCCTTGCTGGACGACGCGCTGCCGTCGACCGGGTTTTCCTTTGTGCACGGCGACCCCAGCACCGACTCGGACGGCTGGGCCGAGGGCGCGGACGGCGAGGCCGACGGCGACGGCTTCGGTTTTGAAGCGCACCCGTCGCACGCGGGGCTGCCCCCGCGCGCGCCGGACGCGTCGGAGGACGATGAGGAGGAGGACGCGGGGTGGCGCCGCATGCCGGCCGACGCCCCGCCTCCTCCTCCCCCTCTTCCTACTCCACGCCCCGCCGCCACCGCCCGAGCCGCGCTGCGGGCCGAGTGGGCGGCCGAGCTGGCGTCGTCCGGGCGCGCCGCGGTCGCCGCCTGCGACGCGAGCGACGACGACGGCCCGGCGCGCGCCACGGCGGCCGCCCTGCTGGCCGAGCGCGCGGACGCGGCCCGGAAAGAGGCGGCTGCGGCCGCCGCGGAAGTGGCGGCGGCCGACGGGGGCGACGCGCGAGCGCGCGTCGCTGCGGCGGCCGCCGACGTCGCGGCCGCCGCCGCCGCAGTCGACGCCGCCGAGGCCGGCGCCGCGTCCGGCCGCGCGCGCGTGGCCGACCTGCGGGCCGCGCTCGAGTCGCTGCGCGGCGAGCGCGCGGCGTGGCGCGCGGCGGGGGTTGCGCCGGCGGCGCCCGCCGCCGCGTCTGAGCGCGCGGCTCTTTTGGACTCCCTGTCCGCGCTCGAGCAACGCCTCGCCGACCTGGACGCCAAGATGGCGGCGCGGGAGAGCGAGATCGCGGGGTTGGAGGCACGGTTGGCCGCGGCGCGCGGCGCGGCGGCGGGCCGCGGCGGCGGCCGCGGCCGCAAGCCGCCAAAGTGAGACCCCGCGAGCGACCCCGTGCCCTTGCAAGTGCGTACAGCGCCCCAGTTCCACTCCGTCCCAACCCCCTCGCCTCACTTGGCCGCCTGTGCGCTCGCGTCGGCCGTCACGCGCGCGCACGCCTTCGGCGCCGCCGCCTCCTTCCCCCCCGCTTCAAACCAGCGGTGCGTCCCAAACTCGGCGCCCAGCACGGAGCCCAGGGAGGCGGCGGTGGCCACGCCGCCGCCGCCGCCCTTGGCGCGCGCGGCCGCCGCCTCGGCGCGCTCGGCCGCCGTGTCGAGGTCCGCCGCGCACGTCACCGGCTCCACCAGCTCCTGCAGCAGGCCGTCCTTGAGCGAGTAGATGAGGGCGTGCACGGACAGGGGCTGGCCCCGCGCCCAGGCGGCTTGGACGACCGGGGAGGTGGCGACGTTGAACAACTGGTGCACCACGTTGAGCTCGCACAGCGCGCTCCACCGGTCGGCGGCCGGCAGCGCTTTCAGGGCCGCGGCGTGGCGGTCGCGGGTGGCGCGAATGTCGGAGATCCAGTGGCCGACGTTGCCGCCGGTCGACGCCGGCAGCTCGAGCGCGCCCTTGACCGCGCCGCACCCATAGTGCCCGCACACGACGACGTGCTCCACTTTGAGCGCGTCCACCGCGTACTCCAGGCAGGCCATGCAGTTCATGTCGCGGTGGACGGCGAGGTTGCCGACGTTGCGCTGGACAAACACTTCGCCCGGCGCCAACCCGAGGATTTGGTTTGCGGGCACGCGGGAGTCGGCGCAGCCGATCCACAGGTAGCGGGGGGCTTGCTGGCCGGCGAGGCGGTCGAAGAAGGACGGGTCGGTGGCCTTGACGGTGGCCGACCAGCGGCTGGGAGGACGAGGGGGGGCGGGGGGGGGGGGGGGGGAATTGGGGCGGGGGGTTGGTTGAGGCGCCCCAAACCCCCCCCCCCGGGCCAGCCGGCGGCCCCCTACAGACCCCCCGGGCGGCCCGCGGCCGG